>Ga0194111_10004302_pt1 | contig 16656 bp, 11 predicted proteins | sample TA2KigC300mmetaG_FD_146194 | JGI IMG/M metagenome (GOLD analysis project Ga0194111, IMG submission 146194) | Freshwater microbial communities from Lake Tanganyika, Tanzania - TA2015033 Kigoma Deep Cast 300m | ecosystem: Environmental > Aquatic > Freshwater > Lake | place: Tanzania: Lake... | reverse complement strand
GCGGGCCCGGATCGACGCCCTCAAGGCCCGAAGGGACGAAGCCGCCTATCATCTTCAAGCCCTCCGAAAGGTCGAGGAGAAGCAGCGCGCCGAGGCCCCGACCGACGACGTCCCCGGCGCCCTCGGCCTGCTGGCCGATCTCATCCGGACCGGCCCCGAGAACGCCCCGCTCTTCGACGCCTTTTGGCGAGAGGAATCCCGGGCCCGGGTGGTGCCGGTCGAGGGATTTCTGCAGGGTGTTCCCGAAGGCCTCAAGGGGAGCTACCTGCTCGTCCCGCTCCAGGCCCGGCCGGGCATCCCCGAAGATGTCCTCCGACGGCCGGGCGTGCTGGGGCTCCTCAAAAGCCGCCTCGAGACCCCTGAAGGGGCCGACGGCGGTCTCGCCGGTCTCGAGGACGCCGTCGTCGTCGACCGCATCGGGTCGGCCGTCCGCATCTGGATCGACCATCCCGGCCTGAGCTTCCTGACGCCGGCCGGGGACCTGCTCCTGTCCTCGGGGCTCCTCAAGCTCGGCCAGCGGGCCGAGGGCTTTGTGGCCCTGGCCGCGGAGATCCGCAAGCTCGCCGACGAGCTCGGCCGTCTCGAGGTCGAGCTCGCCCCTCTGACCGAGGCCTTCGAGGCCGGGACACGCGAGAAAGAAGTCCTCGACGCGGAACGGGGCATCGCCCAGGAGGTCCTGGTCCGCGCGGAACTCGCCCTGCAGGACAAGGACAGGGACTTCCGGGCGAGCGCGACCGAAAGCGAGAGGATCGGGACGACCCGGGCCATCCTCGAGCGGGAGCGAGAGCTGCTGCGCGCCGAGAAAGACCGCCTGGCCCGCGCCGGCGAGGCCGGACGGCAGGGACTGGAGGGCCGGGAAACCGGGATCCGGTCCATCAAGGAAGAGATCGAGACGCGCGAGCGGTCCCTCGCGGGCCTGGCCGAGGAGGCCGGACGGCGGGAGCAGGCCTTCTTCGAGAAGAAGGCCGGGCTCGACCTTCTCCAGGAAAAGATGAACGGCCTGCGGAACCAGGTCCTGAGCACCGGGAAACGCAAGGAAGCCGCCGGAGCGAAGATCCGCCAGCTCGAAGAGGACGCCCGGCAGTGCGAGCAGGACAAGGACAAGCTCAAGGACGAGATCCGGGGCCTTCGGGACAAGCTCAAGTCCAAGGGCGAGGAACAGGCCAGGGCCGAAACCTCCCTGGGGGCCGCCCGCGAGGAGCTCGAAAAGGTCCGCAAGACGCTGGACGAGTTCGAGGCCGCCCTGCGGCGGACCCGGGAGGAGGAAGAGGCGGCCAAGGACGACCGCGTCAGGCACGAGATCCGCAAAGCCGAGATCGACCGCGACCTCGTCAATCTCGACGAGATGTGCTGGCAGGAGCTTAAAAAGACCCTGACCGAAGTCCGGGCCGAAGCCGAAGCCGCCGTTGCCGCGGGCCCCGCGCCCCGGGCCCCCGAAGAGCCGGGGGCCGAAGAGGACGTCGAGGCCGCGGACATCGACGACGAGGAAGTCCCGCTCGAGGCCGCTGAGCCGGCGGCCGGCAACGGCCTGGCCGCCCCGGCGCCCAAACCGCGACGGACGACGAAGAAGTGGCGGCCGGTCGCCGAGATGGCCGACGACGAGGTCGAGCGCGAGCTCGAGGGATCGCGCGAGACCTTCAACCGCTTCAAGGCCGTCAACCTGATGGCCGAGGAGGAGTTCCTCGAGCAGAAGACGCGCTACGACTTCCTCGTCCAGCAGCGCCAGGACCTCCGGGACTCCATCAACTCCACCCAGGAGGCCATCCGCAAGATCGACGAGGAGAGCAAGGTCCAATTCCTGAAGGCCCTGGAGGAGGTCAACAAGAACTTCAAGGACCTCTTCGGCACCCTGTTCAAGGGCGGCCACGCCGAGGTCAAGCTTCTCGAGCCCGACAACCCCCTCGAGAGCGGCGTCGAGATCGTCGCCCAGCCGCCGGGGAAGCGCGTCCAGAACCTCAACCTTCTGTCGGGCGGGGAAAAATCCCTGACCAGCCTGGCCTTTCTGTTCGCCCTGTTCCGCTACCGGCCGTCGCCCTTCTGCTTCCTCGACGAGGTCGACGCGGCCCTCGACGACGTCAACCTGGCCCGCTTCCTCGATCTCCTCGAACAGATCAAGCACCAGACGCAGTTCATCCTCATCACCCACAACTACAAGACCATGGAAGTGGCCGACTACATCTACGGGACGACCATGCCCGACCCCAACATGACCAAGCTCCTGTCGGTCAAGCTGGAGAAGCGGCCATAAGAACGGGCGTCGTCGCGGACAGGCGCTACATGGATCATTCCATGGGCGCGTACCACGTCGAATCGCCCGCCCGCGTCGAGGTCATCAACCGGATGGTAGCCGAGGACCCGCCGGCCCCTCTCCTGTCCATCGAGCCGCGGCCGGCGACGCGCGAGGAGCTCCTCGCCGTCCACGAGCGCGGCTACCTCGACCTCCTCGAGTCCACGGCGGGGCGTGACAGCGTGTTCCTCGACTCCGACGCGACGACGGGGCCCAAGACCTACGAAACGGCGCTCCTCGCCGCCGGGGGCTTCCTCCGGTCGCTCGAGCGGATCATGGAGGGCAAGGTCCGCGGCGCCTTCGCCGCGGTCCGCCCGCCCGGCCACCACGCGGAGGCCTCGCGGGCCATGGGCTTCTGTTTCCTCAACAACGTCGCGGTCGGCGCCGAATTCCTCGTTCGGGAGTACGGCCTCCGCCGCGTCCTGGTCGTCGACTGGGACCTCCACCACGGCAACGGCACCGAGCACGCGTTCTACACCCGGCGGGACGTCCTCTACTTCTCGACCCATCAGGCCCCTCTCTACCCGGGCTCGGGGTCCGTCCGGGACATGGGCCACGGCGAGGGCCTCGGGTACAACCTGAACGTGCCCCTCATGGCCGGCAAGGGCGACGACGATTACCTGTACGCCTTCACCAAGATCCTGGCGCCGGTCGCCGAGCGGTTCGAGCCGGAGTTCATCCTGGTCAGCGCGGGCTTCGACATCGGCGCCGGCGACCCCCTGGGCGGCATGTCGGTGACGTCCCGGGGGTTCGGGATGATGGCCGGCGCTCTTCGGGCCATGGCCGAACGTTCGGCCGGCGGCCGCTTGGCCTTCGTCCTCGAGGGCGGCTACAACCTCGAGACGCTCAGGGACGGCGTCAGGGAGGTCCTGGCCTCCGTGGCGGCGCCGGCCCCCCCCACGCTTCCGGAACCGGCCGTCTCCGAAACCACACGGGTCGAGCTCGGGTATGCTCTGAGGGCCTTCCAGAAGGCCTGGAACATCCCCTGACCCCGAGTGTCCTCCAGGCAAGAGGATCGTCCCTTTTCCAGGACAGCGCAGGGCCTCTCCCCTCTCCTTCATCAGGGGAGGCGTTTGGCATAGTTCTTGCTATAATAAAAGTGGAAGGAGACGAAAATGAAAAGATCGGCACTTATCGCGATCATCGTTTTCCTGGCCGCGGGCGCGGCCTACGCCCAAGACACGAAATACACCAACGAGTCGGTGGCCCGGGTGAGCTTCGTCGACGGGAAGACCTTCGTCCAGAGGGCCTCCGACCTCGGCTTCGAAGAGGCAGCGCTGAACATGCCCGTCAGCGAGGGCGACCGTATCGGCACGACGGACGGGCGGGCCGAGGTCCATTTCGGCAGGGGCAACTACATCCGCCTCGACAGCGAGACCAAGATCGATGTCCTCAACCTCCCCAAGATGGGCGACGAATCGGCCCGCATCCGGGTCTGGTCCGGCAGCATCTACCTGGTCGTGGGCAGCCTCAGGAAGGAGAAGGCCATCGAGATCCACTCCGCCGACTCCTCGTTCTACGTCCTCGACAAGGGCATTTACAGGGTCGACGTCCGAGAGAACCGGGAGACCGAGATCCAGGTCTATGAGGGCCTGATCGAGGCGGCCGGAGAAGGGGGATCGACCCTTCTCAAGGCCTCCCAGAGGCTCGTGGTGGCCGAGGGGCGCTTCCTGTCCAAGCCTTCCACCTTTATCGCCGTGGCCAATGACGGATTCGACAAGTTCAACGAGTCCCGGAACGCGGTGGCCCAAAAGGCGGCGGCCAAGAGCTACCTGCCCGAGGAGCTGGGCGACTTCGAAGCCGAGCTCCAGGAGTACGGCGAATGGGTCTACATGCCGCCTTACGGCAACGTCTGGGTCCCCGGCGGTGTCGACGACAACTGGCGCCCCTACTACGACGGCCGCTGGACCTGGCTGCCTCTGACGGGCTGGACCTGGTGGCCCTATGAGCCCTGGGGCTGGTCGACCTTCCACTACGGCCGGTGGCACTGGGGGGTGGGGTTCGGCTGGTACTGGATCCCCACGGCCGTCTGGGGCCCGGCCTGGGTCAGCTGGTGGTGGGATCCCTATTATTACGCCTGGGCCCCGCTGAGCTATTGGGGCTATCCGGGCATCGTCATGGGGGGCGCCTACTACGGCAACTACTACGGGCCTTATTATCCCTACGCGTCGGCGGCCCTGACGGTCATTCGCAAGGACCATCTCAAGGCCCCCAGCGTCTCCGCCAATGCCCTCCGCAGCAATAGCCTGACGGGTCTCAACAAGATGAGCCTGACCAACAAGAGCCTCGATGTCCGGCCGGCCGGCACCAAGATCACTGTCCAGCCGATCGACGGCAACAAGGTCCTTCTCCGCCGGGACGAAGGTACGACCGGCCTGACGAAGGACCGGGGCGTCGGCCGCGAGGCCATCCGCCCGGCGGAGGCCTCGACAGCAGCCTCGCCTCGGGTCATTCGGAAGCCGAGCGGAACGGGCGGCGAAGCCAAGCCCGCAGTCCGGGACGGCGCCGCGGCCGGAGGGTCCCCGACGGTCAAGGGGGAACGCCAAGCCGAGAAGGGCAAGGCCGCCGGGACCACCAAGACAACGGGATCCGCCGAGCGCAAGACCGTCAAGAAGGACGGCGAGTCGGTCCCCGCTTCGGGAGCGGTTTCCGGGTATTCGAGCTCCCGCACCGTCCACGGCTATCCTTCGTCCCCCTCGATCCAAGGTCCGCGGGCGACGGGGGACGGCGGAGCGGCTAGGTCCAGATCCTCTGTGGGGCCCTCCTCGAGCGGAAGCTCGAGCCGGCCCTCGTCGGTCCGCTCGTCCGGGTCCTCATCGAAGAGCTCCCAACCCCGGACCGGGATGTCCTCGGGCCGGTCGAGCTCATCGCGGGGCTCTTCTTCGGTCTCCCGCGGCAGTTCTTCTTCGGGGTCCCGCGGCAGCTCGTCGTCGGGTTCCCGGAGCAGCGGGGGCGGCGGCAGCGTACGGAAGAAGTAACGAACCCCTTTCCCATACGGGGGCGTCCCTCCTTATCGAGCCGGTGAGGAAGGGACGCTCCCCTTTTTTAATCGATGATGGTGTCGGCGACGTAGTAATCCAGGATCCGCATGTGGTCGGCCAGAGTGCAGTACCGGCCGGGCTCCGTGCCGGGAAAGAAGACCTCGAGGAACGGATAGCGGCAGACGGGCGTCGTCAGGAGCCCGGTCTTGCGGTCGATCTCGACAAAGACCAGGTTCGGGGGGACCTCGAAATCCTCGGGGACGAGCTCGACCCCCTCGGAGGCGGCCTGGCGCCTCTTGTCGTCGATGACCCTGGCGAAGAAGTCCCTCCAGATCGGCAGGGCGGCCGCGCCGCCGCTCTGTCTCTCCCCGAGCGTGACCTGCATGTCGTGACCGACCCAAACGCCCGCGCAGAGCGTCGGCGAGAACCCGATGAACCAGGCGTCCGAGTAGCGGTCGGTCGTCCCCGTCTTACCGGCCAGCGGCCAGTCGAGGGCCTTGAGGGCCCGGGCCGTCCCGGTTTCGGCTTCGACGGCGCCTCTCATCAGGTAGGTCATCATGAAAGCCGTCTGGGGCGAGATGACCTCCTCGGACTCCACGCGGGCCTCTTCGAGGACGTTGCCGTCCTTGTCCTCGATCCGGGTGATGAAATAGGGCTTGAAGCGGACGCCCTTGTTGGGGAATGTCGAGAAGGCGGAGACGAGCTCGGCCAGGGTCACCTCGAACGAGCCCAAGCTCAGGGACAGATAAGGGTAGAGAGGGGACGTGATGCCGAACCTCCGGCAGTAATCGACGCCGACCTGCGGAGAAATGAAATCCAGGAGCCGGGCCGTGACGACGTTCCGCGATTCCTCGAGGCCCTTGCGAAGGGTCACCGCCCCCTTGTAGCGGCGGTCGTAGTTCCTCGGCGACCAGGGCTCGCCGTTCCAGCGGTCGATGAAGGTCACCGGCTCGTCGATGAGGATGCTGGCCGGGGTGAACCCGTGCTCGAGGGCGGCCGTGTAGAGGAACGGCTTGATGGCCGAGCCCGTCTGGCGCGGGGCCTGGACGGCCCGGTTGTATTGACTGTCCCTGAACGAGTACCCGCCGACCATGGCCTTGATCTGCCCGGTCTGAGGGTCGACGGCCAGGAAGCCGCCGTTGCGGACGGACTTCTGGTCGAGAGAGACCTGGGCTTGCTTGGCCTCCTCGTCGAAGCGGTTAACGCGCGCCTGAACGACATCGCCGCGCTTGAGGATGGCATCCAAGCGGCTGGCTTTCGTCCAGGCGATGTCCTGGCCGGTCATCGTTCCGGTGAAGTTCTTGACCCGGACGACGGCCTCGTTGCGGGCGGCCGACAGGACGATGGCGTCGTAAACCTCCTCGGTCTCGAGGAACGGGTTCTCCCAGGTCTCGAGCCATTCCGTCTCGAGATCGGTCTTGCCCTCGGCCAGCAGGTTCGGCTTGTCGGCCCGCCATCCGTTCAAGCCGTTCTCGATGTCGCGGAGGCCCTTGCGCAGGGCTTTCTCGGCATAGCGCTGGAGGATCGGGTCGAGGGTCGTGGTGACTTTGAGCCCTCCCCCGTAGAGAGCCTCGACCCCGTAGTTCCTCTCGAGGTATTTCCGGACCTCCTCGAAGAAGTAAGCTCCGAACTCGGCGCTCGTCCGCCTCAGCGGGAGGACGTTGAGCGGCGTCGCTTTGGCCGCCTCGCCTTCGGCCTTCGTGATGTAGCCCTCCGCCGCCATCCGGTTGAGGACCAGGTTCCGGCGGGCCATCGTGCCCCGCTGGTTCGTGTAGGGCGAATAGAGGGACGGCCCCCGGAATATCCCGGCGATGAGGGCCGCTTCCTCCAGGGTCAAGTCGCTGACGCTCTTGCCGAAGAACAGGTTCGAGGCCGTCTCGACCCCGTAGGCCCCGTGGCCGAGGTAGAAATGGTTGCAGTACATCGTCAGGATGTCCTGCTTGGAGTACTTCTTCTCGATCTGGACGGAGAGGAACAGCTCTTTGAGCTTGCGGCGCAGGCTGACCTCCCGGTGGAGGAAAAGCGAGCGGGCCAGCTGCTGGGTGATCGTGCTTCCCCCTTCGGGCCGGCGGCCCCTGAGGACCTTGGTCACGTCGGCCATGACGGCCCTCAGGATGCCTCTCATGGCCACTCCGCTGTGCCGGAAGAAGCTCTGGTCCTCGGTGGCCACGATGGCCTGGACCAGGCGGTCGGGAAGCTGGTCGAACGGCACTTCCACCCGCCGCTCCTGGGCGAACTCCTTGAGGACCTCTCCCGACTCCGTGTAGATGGTCGTGATCAGCTTGGGGCGGAAGTTCTCGATGTCGGAGACCGGCGGCAGGTCGTTGATGATCGTCCGGTAGGAGCCGTAGATGCCCCCCAGGAAAGCCGCCAGGCCCAGAAAAACGAGCAGCAGGAAGACCTTGAGGAGCTTGCCTTTGTCCATCTTCCTGATCCGGATCTTGACGGACGGGATTCGGATGGCAGGGAGCCTGAATTTCCGGGGAGGGGAACCGGGCTCGACAGGCGGAGGGTTGTTGTTTTCCACGGATTTCATCATAGCAAAAGGAGGCCGAAAAGACAAAAACGGGCCGGCCCCTTGGCGAACCGGTTACGGGCGGGGCGGGAGGAGGGCGCGGACCCGCTCCCAGATGGCCCGGGCGACCGCGCGGCGGTCCGCCCGGCCGTCAAGATGGACGAACGCCCGCCCCTCGATGCCGCGGAAGATCTCCGCGACCCGGACGAGGTAATCCTCGCGCTCGAAAAGCTCGTCCCGCGTCCGTCGGCCCTCGATGCGGGCCAGCCCCTGCCGCGGATCGACGTCCAGGATGACGACCAGGTCCGGGGGCACGGCGAAGGATTCGTTCATCCGGCGGATGCGCCGCGTGTCGATGCCCTTGGCCCCCTGGTAGGCGATGGTCGAGAAGTAGTACCTGTCGAGGACCACGATCCGGCCCGCTTCGAGGGCCGGCCGGAGATGCCTCTCTACGTTCTCCCGGCGGTCCCTGACGAACAGGTCCAGCTCCTGTTCGGGCGTCAGGGAGTCGGCCCGCGCGGCCAGACGCTTGATCTCCCGGCCCCAGCGGCCCCGGGTGGGCTCGCGGAAGAACGCGGCCCGGTATCCCCTTCGCCTGAGCCGCCTGAGGAGGGCCCGGGCTTGGGTCGTTTTTCCGGAGCCGTCGATGCCTTCGAGGACAACGAGGACGCCGCGTTCGAGCTTGCGGGCCATGGGAGGCCATGATAGCCCCGGCGGGCGGGGAATGCAACTTTCGCCGCGCCGGGAGGGTTGGTAAAGGGTCGGGCCAAATTGAATTTTCAGCGTCGATATGGTATTTTTTAATCTCAAGCTTCGGAGGTCATTGATGAAGAAATACGCCGGAATCGCTCTGTCGAGCTTCGCCCTCGGCCTGGTCGTCGCGGGCTATGTCTTCCTTCATAATCCCGGAAAAGAGCCGTTGACCGCGGACGTCTTCGCCAAGGCGCCGGCAACGGACCTGTCCGCCAACCTTTTCGCCTCTTCCCCGCCCCAGGAGAAGATGACCCTGGATTTCGTGACCATCGCCGAAAAAATGGGGCCCGCGGTCGTCCGCATCGAGGCCGAGCGCCGGGAGGCCTCGAGGGCGTTCGGCTTCCAGGACGAATGGCCCTTCGGTGACGACTTTTTCGACCGCTTCTTCGGCCGCCCCCGGCAGCAGCCCCGGCCCGAGAGCGACACCGTCCAGGTCGGCGGGACGGGCTTTTTCATCTCCCCGGACGGCTACATCCTGACCAACAACCATCTGGTCGAAAAGGATAAGACCGTCAAGGTGACGATCAGCACCATTCAGGGCGACGAATACGAGGCCAAGATCGTCGGCACAGACCCGGGGACAGACCTGGCCCTGCTGAAGATCGAGGCCAAGGGCCTGCCCTTCGCCGAGTTCGGCGACTCGGGCCTGGTCAAGGTCGGGGAATGGGTCCTGGCCATCGGCAACCCGCTGGGCATGGAGCACACGGTCACGGCCGGCATCGTCAGCTACAAGGGCCGCCAGATCGACACCCAGAGCTACCAGGACTTCATCCAGACCGACGCGGCCATCAACCGCGGCAACAGCGGCGGCCCGCTGATCAACATGAAGGGCGAGGTCATCGGCATCAACTCCAACATCCTCACTTCGGGCTACGCCGGCAACATCGGCATCGGTTTCGCCATCCCCTCCAGCATCGCCAAGAAGGTCGTCGTCCAGCTCAAGGAGAAGGGCCGGGTCGTCCGCGGCCGGCTCGGAGTGACCATCCGCGACCTCACCGCGGGCATGGCCAAGCAGTGGAAGCTCAAGTCCACGTCCGGCGCCGTGGTCAACACGGTCGAGCCGGGCTCCCCGGCCGAGAAGGCCGGCCTCAAGCAGTACGACGTCATCACCCGCGTCGACGGCGAGGCCGTCAAGAGCGGGGACGCCCTGCGGTTCAAGATCGCCGACATCATGCCCGGCAACAGGGTCGACCTGACCGTCGTCCGGGACGGCAAGGAAATGAAGATGACGGCGGTCGTCGACGAGCTCGAGCCCGAAGCCGAAAAAAGCGAGGCCATCGCCCCGCAGAAGGACATCGGCATATCGATCGTAACCCTGTCCGCGTCGACGGCCCGCCGCTACGGCCTGCGGACGACCGAGGGCCTGCTGATCACCGAGGTCCGGCCTTCGAGCGAAGCGGCCCGCCAGGGCCTGAGGCCGGGCATGATCATCGTCGAAGTCAACCGCAAGAAGGTCGTCACGGTCCGGGATTTCGAGACTATCCTGAAGAACACGGAGAGCGGCGAAGAGATCATCCTCCTCGTCCGCCAGGAGGCCGAGAGCCGGACCCAGGACTTCATCGTTACCGTCAAAGTCCGCTGATGCGGTTCGCCAAGCTCCACGCGCTCGGCAACGACTTCCTGATCGTCGGCCCGGGGGCCGGGCCGGACATCGGCGCGCTGGGCGACTTGGCCCGCAGGATCTGCGAGCGGCACACGGGTGTCGGCGCCGACGGCCTTATCCTCCTGGGCCCCGACCCGGGCCCTCCGCCCGTGGTCCCCTTCCGGATCTTCAATGTCGACGGCAGCGAAGCGGAGATCTCGGGCAACGGCCTGCGATGCGCCGCGGCCTGGCTGGCCTGGTCCGGAAGGCCCGCCCCGGTCGAGGTCCTGTTCCGGACGGCGGCTGGCGATCGGCCCTGCCGGATCATCTCGGCCCGGGGGCCGTCGTTCGAGGTCCGAGCCGGTCTCGGCGCCCCCCTCCTGGCCTCGAAGGACATCCCCTTCGATGACGGGCGCGTTCACGACAGGGTCGTCGACTACCCGCTCCAGATCGGCCGCGCGGTCCACCCGGTGACCTCGGTCTCCGTCGGCAACCCGCACTGCTCCCTCTTCTTCGAGGAGCTTCCGGGCCGCGGCGAGCGGCATCAGCTCGGCTCCGGGATCGAGACCCACCCTTTCTTCCCCCGCCGGACCAACGTCGAGTTCATCCGCGTCGTCGGCCGCGACGAGATCGAGGTCCGTTTCTGGGAGCGGGGAGTGGGAGAGACGCTGGCCTCGGGCACGGGCTCGGCGGCCGCGGCCGCGGCCTCCATGCTCAAAGGACTGACGGATCGCAAGGTCCGGGTCCGGACGGCCTTGGGCGAGCTGACGGTGGAATGGCCCGAAGGCGGGGCGGTCTCCCAGACAGGCCCGGCGGAATTCATCTTCGAAGGCGATTATTAGGCGCCAGCCGTTTTGCGGCGCTTGAAGTGATCGAAGCCCCTCGCGCGCAGGGGCCGCCTTTTCCCCCCCGGCCCGATGCCGATGAGCTCGCGGCCGGACGTGACCCTGCCGATCTCCGTCAGGCCGTGCTTTCCGGCCAGCCGCCGGACAGCGGCCGCGTTGGCGGGCCGGACCGTGAACAGGAGCTCGAAATCCTCTCCCCCGTCGAGGGCCGCGGCCAGGGGATCGGGAGAGAGCCGCTTCAGGGCCGGAGAAAGGGGGACCCGGTCCAGGTCGACCTCGGCGCCGACCCCGCTTTCCTCGCAGATGTGGGCCAGATCGACGGACAGGCCGTCCGAAACGTCGATCATCGCCGAGGCGAGCTTCCGCCGGGCCAGGCGCGCGCCCAGGATCAGGCGCGGCGCCGGGTCGAGAAAGGCCTTGAGAAGCGCGGCCGCTCCCCCTGCCCGTCCCCGCGACGCCCGCCCTTCGAGAAGCCGAAGCCCCATGGCCGCGTCGCCCAGGGTCCCCGAAACGTAGATCCGGTCCCCGGGCCGGGCGCCGCTCCGGGTCACAGGGTGGCGGGCCTCGCCGGTGACCGTCACGCTGATGAAGATCTTATCGGCGCGGGACAGGTCGCCTCCGACCAAAGCCGCGCCGGACGCGCGGGCCGCGCCGCGCAAACCGGCCATGAACGACCGGAGCCAGCTCTCTTCGAGGTCCCCGGGCATGGCCAGCCCGACGAGGGCATGGAGCGGCCGGCCGCCCATGGCGGCGATGTCGCTGAGGTTGACGTTGAGGGCCTTGCGGCCAAGGAGACGCGGCGGATGCAGGGCCCGCCGGAAATCCTGGTCCTCGACGAGGACGTCGGTCGAGAGGAGAAGGGAGCCCGGCGCCTTGACCAGGGCCGCGTCGTCGCCGATGCCGACCAGGACATCGGCCCGGGGGCGGGCGAAAGCGCGGCGGATCCGTGTCACCAGCCGTCGCTCGCCGAGCTCGTTCAGCCGCATGGCGTTCTCCGGGCCCGTACGTCTATTTCTTGGCCCCTCTCCTCTTCCCGTCCGCTTTCCCAGCCGGCTTCCGCGCCTTGCCCAACGGCTTGACCAGGGCGTGGGGGAAGACGTCCTTGATGTCCTCGACATAGATGAACTCCAGGCCGCGGATGACCTTCTTCGGGATGTCGTAGAGGTCCTTCTTGTTGGCCGCTGGAATGATCATCTTCTTGACCCCGGCCCTCTGGGCGGCCAGGACCTTCTCCTTGATCCCGCCGACGGGCAGGACGTTGCCGCGCAGGGTGATCTCCCCGGTCATGGCCGTGTCCCAGATGACCTTGTTGTCGGTGCAGACGGAGAGCAGGGCCGTGGCGATGGTCACGCCGGCCGACGGGCCGTCCTTGGGGATGGCCCCTTCCGGGAAGTGGACATGGAAGTCGTTCTGGGAGAAGAGCCGGGCTTCGATCCCGAACTCGGCGGCGTGGGCCCGGGCGTAGGTCAAGGCGGCCTGGGCGGACTCCTTCATGACCTCGCCGAGAGAGCCGGTCAGGGACAGGCCGCCCTTGCCCGGCATCTTGCTGGCCTCGACGAACAGGATCTCGCCGCCCGTGGCCGTCCAAGCCACGCCCGTGACGATCCCGATCTGGTTCTTCTGGAGGAGCTGGTCCTTGAAGATCTTGGGCGGGCCGAGGTAGCGCTCGATCGACTGGGCCGTGACGACGGACAGGGCCTTCTTGCCCTCGGCGACCTTCCTGGCCACCTTCCGGCAGACCGAGGCGATCTCGCGCTCGAGGTTGCGGACCCCGGCCTCCCGGGTGTAGAGGGAGGCGATCTTCTTGACGGCCCCGTCCGTGAAGTGGATGAGCTTGGGGGTCAGGGCGTTCTCGGCGACCTGCTTGGGGATGAGGTGCCGGAAGGCGATCTGGAGCTTCTCCTCTTCGGTGTAGCCGGTCAGCTCGAGGACCTCCATGCGGTCCCGGAAGGCGGGCTGGATGGGATCGAGGAGGTTGGCCGTGGTGATGAACAGGACCTTGGACAGGTCGTACGGCACCCCCAGATAGTGGTCGCGGAACTGGTTGTTCTGCTCGGGGTCGAGGACCTCGAGGAGGGCCGAGGACGGGTCGCCGCGGAAATCGGCGCCGATCTTGTCGACCTCGTCCATCATGAAGACGGGGTTCTCGGACCCGGCCCGCCGGATGCCCTGGACGATGCGGCCCGGCATGGCCCCCACGTAGGTCCTGCGGTGGCCGCGGATCTCGGCCTCGTCGTGGACGCCGCCGAGGGAGATGCGGACGAATTTTCGCCCCAAGGCCCGGGCGATGGACCGGCCGAGGGAGGTCTTGCCGACCCCGGGCGGCCCGACGAAGCAGAGAATGGGCCCCTTGGCCGTCTTGGACAGCTTGCGGACGCCCAGGTATTCGAGGATCCGCTCCTTGACCTTGGCCAGGCCGTAATGGTCTTCGTCGAGGATCTTCCTGGCCTTGATCAGATCGAGGTTGTCGACCGTGCTCTTGTTCCATGGCAGCGAAAACATCCAGTCCAGGTAATTGCGGACGACGGCCGTCTCGGCCGACTCCGGATGCATCTGGGCCAGGCGGCCGATCTGCTTCTCGAGCTCCTCCTTGACCTCGTCGCCGACCCGGATCTTGCGAAGCTTGTCCTGGTAGCCCTTGATGTCCTCCTGGATCTCGGTCCCCTCCCCGAGCTCTTTCTGGATGGCCTTCATCTGCTGTCTCAGGTAATACTGCTTCTGGAGCTTGTCCATCTCGCCTTTGGCCTCGGTCGAGATCTTGGACTGGACGTCGAGGAGCTCGAGCTCCCGGGTCAGCAGCTCGTAGACCCGCTTGAGCCGCTGATAGGGGTCGTCGATCTCGAGGATGCGCTGGGCCTCGTCGACCTTGAGCTCGAGGTTGCTGGCCGTCAGGTCGGCCAGGCGCCCGGCCTCGTCGACGTTGGAGGCGATGATGAGGACCTCGGGGGGCAGGTTCTTGCCGAGCGAGGCGGCCTTCTCCAGGCCCGACCGCACGTTCCGGATCATGGCCTCGGTCTCGAGGTTTTTCTCGGGAGCGTCGGGCTCCTGGAGGGCGGAAACACCGGCGGTGATGTAGGCCCCGTCTTCCTCGAACGCCTCGACCCGGGCCCGGATGAGCCCCTGGGCCAGGATGCGGACCCGGCCGTCGGGCAGCTTCAGCATGCGCATGATGAGGGCGACCGTGCCGACGTCGTAGACCTCTTCCCGCTTGGGGTCCTCGATCTCCATGTCCTTCTGGGTCAGGAGGAGGATCATGCGGCTGCCCGAGAGGGCGGCGTCGATGGCGCTCTTGGACTTTTCCCGGCCGACGAACAGGGGCGCGATCATGTAGGGAAAGATGACGATGTCCCTGAGGAGCAGGACGGGGAGCTTGGCGGGCACCTGGAGCTTCTGGCTCTGCTCCTCCAGGATGTTGCCGATCTGGTCGTCGTTCTTGTTATCGATACTGGCCATATTGATTCTCCGATCTCATTCCCCGGGCCGGCGGGACTTGATGTTCACGTCCCTCGTCCGGCGCGGGGGCTTCCTGAGGGTGACGGTCAGGACGCCGTTGGCGAGGATGGCCCGGGCCCGGCCCGCGTCGAAAGCGGCCGGCACGGCGACCTCGCGCCGGAAGGCCCCGAACTCCCTCTCCAGCCTCAGAAAACGCGATCCTTCGTGGGCCGAAAGCTCCCGCTTGAGCCCGGTGACCTCGATCCGGCCCGCGAAGAGCTGGACCTGGACGTCCTTCTCGGAGACGCCGGGCAGCTCCAGCTCCACGACGATCTCCTCGCCGGTCTCGTAAACGTCGGCCGGGGGCACCGTGACCTCCCCGGGAAGCGGTAGCCGCCTCCGCCGGGCCTGGTCCTCGTCGGCCGGCGCGCGGACCTCGGTCTCCGAGTTGAGGACGCGGGAGACGAGCTTGATGCGTCGGACCATCGCGGGCGGCGGAGCCTATTTGTCCTTCATGAGGTTCTCGAGCTCCTGGCGGAATTCGGCGACGTCCTCGAACTCCCTGTAAACGGAGGCGAACCTCACGTAGGCGACCTTGTCCAGGTCCCTGAGCCTGTCCATGACCAGCTGGCCGATCTCCGGGACGCCGATCTCCTTGTCCGGCCTCTCTTGGAGGAGCGACTCGACCTCCTCGACGATCTCCTCGAGCTGGCTGATCTGGATGGGCCGCTTTTCGCAGGCCCTCATCATGCCCCTCAGGAGCTTCTGGGTGTCGAAGGGCTGGCGCGTGCCGTCCTTCTTGACGACCATGTAGGGGATCTCCTCGATCTTCTCGTAGGTCGTGAATCGCCGCTTGCAGGACAGGCACGCCCGCCGGCGGCGGATGGAGATCCCGGCCTTGCTCTCCCTCGAATCGATGACCTTGCTTTCGAGAAAGCCGCAGAAAGGGCACCTCATCGCTTGTCTTTTTCTCCCATCTTCCGGAGCTGGAAAAGGGTCAATCCTTCAGACGATAATATAGCATATCCCAGGGCGCATGTCACCCCGATCTGGACGGCATGGGCGACCAGGGTCATTCCGGCGGCCAGGTCCGCGCCGACCATGAGCAGGGAGGTCATCCCGACCTTGCTGAAGTAGTGGAATCCGCCGACCATCCCCGGGGTGGGGATGGAGGCCCCGACCGCGGCCAGGAAGACGTAGGGGACGACGAGGTAGAAGGGCGCGGGGACGCGGTAGGCGGCGAACAGCAGCCAGTAGAAGAGGATGACGCCGACCCAGACGACGAAAGACAGGAGCGTGTAGCCCGCCAGGACGCCGGGCGAGCGGAACGACTTCAGGCCGTCGCTGAACTCGTCGAGCAGGCCGATGGCCCGGTCGCGGAACCCGGCCGGGAACGGCTTGAGGAGGCGCCCGGCGAGGCTCACGACCCGGCCCCGGAAGAAGTGGAGCGACAGCATCAGGAGGAGGAGCGCCGCGGCCAGGACGACGCCCAGAACGCCCCAAGAGGTCAGCCGGTCGTAGGCGGCAGGCTCGATGGGATGGGCGCGGTGGAAGAGCGGGCGCGCCAGGAAGAAAAGCCCCAGGAACAGGCACATCGTGAACATGTCGAACATGCGCTCGACGACCACCGTGCCGACGAGGAAGCCGGTCCGAAGGCCCTCCTTGCGGGCCAGATAGAGGGGCTTGGCCAGCTCGCCCACCCGGCCAGGGAAGATGGCGTTAACCGTGAAGCCGATGATGTTGGCGGCGACGAGGTTGCGGTACCGGAGGCCCTTTCTCTCGGGGGCCAAGAGGAATCCCCAGCGCAGGGCCCTGGTGAAGAAGTGGACGGCCGCGGCCGGGATGAGAACCAGGAAGAGCGGCAGGTCGGCGTCGGCGATGTAGCCGGGGACCTTGCGCCACTCGACGCTGCGGGCGAAGAAGTAGAAGAAGACAGCCGTCAGGCCGGCCGCCAGCAGGACCTTCGCCAGTTTCCTCCCCATCGGCGACCAATCTTATCACAATTTCCGGTCCGCCTGAACGGGCCGAGGGTCCGCCAGGAGCCCGAGTGCGGGATCCAGAGTAATCCTCGGACATGAGCGAAGCTTCCGGGTTTCGTATCGCATCCCGAGTTCCCGGAAGGCCGGGGAACGAAAAGGGGTTGAAATCCGCCGAGGATTTCTTTAAGATAGAGGTCCCTGCTGGGAAGTCGTCCAACGGCAGGACTCATGACTCTGGATCATGCAATCTAGGTTCGAATCCTAGCTTCCCAGCCAGACCTT
>Ga0194111_10004297_pt1 | contig 16661 bp, 15 predicted proteins | sample TA2KigC300mmetaG_FD_146194 | JGI IMG/M metagenome (GOLD analysis project Ga0194111, IMG submission 146194) | Freshwater microbial communities from Lake Tanganyika, Tanzania - TA2015033 Kigoma Deep Cast 300m | ecosystem: Environmental > Aquatic > Freshwater > Lake | place: Tanzania: Lake... | reverse complement strand
ACCTGGATATCGACCTGGTCATCGAAGGGGACGCCGTCACCTTTGCCCGCAGCTTCGCCAAGAGCTTCCCGGAAGTCCGGGTGCGCGTGTTTCAGAAATTCAAAACCGCCGTGATCATCTATCCCACCGGTTTTAAACTGGACGTGGCCACGGCCCGCACGGAATACTACGAAACCCCGGGGGCGCTGCCCATCGTGGAGCGCAGTTCCCTGAAAATGGACCTCTACCGCCGGGATTTCACCATCAATACCCTGGCGGTGAAGGTCAACGAGAGGCACTTCGGCATCCTCATCGACTATTTCGGGGCCCAGCGGGACATCAAAGAAGGCTCTATTTCCGTCCTCCATAACCTCAGCTTTGTGGAGGACCCCACCCGGGTGTTCCGGGCCATCCGCTTTGAGCAGCGCTTCGGCTTCAAGATCACCAAATTGACGGCCAGCCTCATCGAAAACGCGGTGCGCATCAACTTCTTCGACCGCCTCTCGGGCACCCGTCTGTTCAGCGAATTGAAGCTGATCCTCATGGAGGAAAATCCCATCCCGGCCATGTCCCGGCTGGCCGAATTCGATCTGCTGAAATTCATCCACCCCACGTTGCGTTTTGATAACAATGCCAACTGGCTCCTGGACCAGATCCGGGGGGTGCTGGCCTGGCACGACCTGCTGTTCCTGGAAGACCCGTACGAGCCCTGGTATGTCTATTTTTTAGGACTCATCGAACCCCTGAAGGAAGAGCAGCTCCTGGAACTGACCCATCGCCTCAATATGCCCCCCAAATTTGCCGAAACCCTGTTATGGGCCAAAGGGGCCGCGGATCACACCCTGTACCGCCTCTATCGCCAGGAAAACGCCTCCCCCAAGGAGATCTATTACCTGCTGAACGAACTCTCCACCGAGTTCCTGCTCTACATGATGGCCAAAACCCGGCAGGAACAGACCAAGAAGGCCATTTCCCTCTACTTCACCCAGCTCAAGCACACCCGGCCTCTGCTGGCCGGCAAAGACTTGCTGGCCCTGGGCTACGAACCCGGCCCCCGCTATAAGCTCATGCTGCAGCACCTACTGGAGGCCCACCTGGACGGCAAGGTGCAGACCAGAGAGGATGAAATCGCCTATATGGCCCAGTGCTTCGGGAAGCCAGCATAGGATTATGATAAATTCCGTGAGTCTGCCGAAATAGCCGTTGACCCAGGCCCTGATTCCTGTTAGATTTTTTACGATATGGAATCGCAACGTTCAGGTGAGGAAGGGCGGAATGTTTACCTGCGGCTGGTTTTCCAGCGGTCGGGGACAGGGCTCCATTGACCTGTTAACCACGGCTCATCGGAAAATGGCGGACGGCTTTATCCCCGGAGGCATCGCCTACGTCTTTTGTGACCGGGGGCCGGGGGAAACCCCGGCCGCGGACCGGTTTCATGGGGTGGTGCGGTCCCTGGGATTGCCTCTGGTCACCCTGTCCTCCCTTGACTTGCGGCAGAAAATCCGTCAGAAGTCCCCAGAGGCGGAACAGGCACGCCGGGATTTCGACCGACAGGTGGTGGAACTGTTGGCCGGTTACGAGACGCCGGTGGCGGTGCTGGCCGGCTATATGCTGGTGCTGAGTCCTCTTCTCTGCCAGCGCTTCCTGTGCCTGAATCTGCACCCTGCGGTGCCGGGCGGGCCTCAGGGAACCTGGCGGCAGGTGATGTGGCAGCTCATGGAAACCGATGCTCGGGAAGCCGGGGCCATGCTGCATCTGGCCACCCCGGTCCTGGACATGGGGCCGGCGGTGACCCATTGCCATTTTTCCCTGCGCGGTCCCGGTTTCGACTCCTTCTGGGAGGCTTATCGGCAGAAACGACGGTCACGGTCGCAGGGAGAGATCAGGGCCCAGGAGGGCGACCAGGAACCCCTCTTTGCTTATATCCGCACCCAGGAGCTGCGCCGGGAGTTTCCCCTTATCCTGTTGACCCTGAAAAACCTGGCGGTAGGCACGTTAATGTTAACGGCCGCCGGGGTGGAAGCAAACGGGCGGCTCGTCCCCGGGGGCTTCGATATTACGGATCAGGTGGAAGCTTATCTTCAGGCGGGACAGTGACTTCCATGATGGGATGTCTCACTGGATACGGGCACTGAGGCCCTTCGATATGGCAGCATCCGAAACGCAAGACAACAGCCTGGAAGAATTGACCGGTCTGCTCCGGAGTGCCGATCTGTACGGTTGGGAAGTGCGCCGGGTGCAGGAGACCAGCGACCAGCTGTATCTGATTTTTGACCAGGTGGAGTCCTTGCGCCGGGTGGAGTCGCTTAAATATGCCGTAACCCTCTACCTGTTGGTGGAAAAAGACGGGCGGCCGTGGTTGGGCGAATCCGCCTGGACCGCCAATCCCGGCGACGATTTTGCCGCGGATCTGGCCCAGGCCCGGGAAAAAGCTCCCTTGGCAGTGAACCCCATCTTCCAGCTGCCCGGACCGGAGCAGCCCTACCAGGACCTTAACCTGGTGGATCCCATCCTCAGGAATGAACCCCGCCAGGTCCTCTGGCAGGTGCGGCACGATCTGAATCAGGCTGTCAGTGGGGCAGCCGATATTCACCTGGCCTCGGCGGAAGTCTATGCCAATTATCGTGAAATCGATATTGTAAACCATAAAGGCCTGCGTGGAGCCTATGCCCAGACGGAATTACAGACCCAGTTCGCCCTGCTGGCCGCGGTGGCGGGCCGGGAGGCCGAAAGTCTGGGGTGGCGGCGGGCCGGATTCTATCAGGACTTGCACATCGGCGAGATGGTCAGGCGCTACAGCCGCTACGCCCGGGAAAACGTGACGGCCTCTTTGCCTCCCGGCGGCCAATATCCCGTGGTATTCGGCGAGGAGGCCCTGGACGCCCTGTTTAATCATTTGGTAGCCCACGCCGGGGGCCAGGCGGCCTTTCAGGGCTGGTCCCGTTTTACGGTGGGAGAGCCGGTGATCAACAACCCCCAAGGCGATCTTCTTACATTAAGCAGCGATCCCTGGCTGCCCGGCGGAGTCAATTCCCGCCCCTGTGACGACCGGGGGCTGGCGCTTCACCCGGTGACTTTTATCAGCGAGAATGTTTTTCAACAACCTCTGGCCGACCGGCGGTACGCGGACTATCTGTCGGTGCAGCCCACCGGAGGGCTGACTAACCTGAAGGTAGCCCCGGGGCGGGCCACTCTGGCGGAAATCCTCCATACGGGCACCGTGTTGCACCTGTTGAGGTTTTCCACCCTGGAGCCCAACCCGGTGACTGGGGCCATCTCCGGGGAAATCCGCACCGGTTACCTTGTCCGGGAGGGCGACGCCGTCCCCATCAAAGGGGGCGCCATCAGCGGGCACCTGGATGAAGCCTTCCGCTACGTCACCCTGTCCCGGGAGCTGGAACAGCGGGAAACCTACCTGGGACCGGCCGGCGTCCGGTTCGAAGAGATGCATCTTGCCGGGGCCTGAGAGGGTTTTCGGTTTGCAGTAATAAAAAATGAGAAATCATATGATTGTTGTCTGTATCGGTTCCAGGTTTTACCAGAACTGCAATACAAGGCGCTCACTGTCCCTGGCCGGATATTGGATAATCCTCTTCCTGGCCCCCCTCTGGAATTCGCTCCTGATGGGCTCAAGCCTGGCCGCCAGCGGCACCCTGGAGCAGGCGGACCGTCTGCTGTTGGACCCGAACGTGGACCAGGCCAAGGCGGTGCAGGCGTTCACTATCTATGAAAGCCTGCTGCCGACCGAAGGCGCGGCGCGGCTACCCGTGTTGGAACGGTTGGCCCGGGCGGCCTTTTTTGTGGGAGATCTGGCGGAAAAGGGTCAGCGCCGGCTGTATTATGAACAGGGGCGCACCTATGCCCAGACCATGATCCAGGAATTTCCGCACCGGGTGGAGGGCCACTACTGGCTGGGTATGAACCTGGCCGGACTGGCGGACGCCAGCCGGCTCCAGGGTATGCGGCTCCTGCCCCAGATTCTGGCGGCCCTGGAGCGTTCCGCCAGCCTGGATGCCGCCTATGACCAGGCCGGGGCCTATCGCGTCCTCGGACGTATCTATTATGAGGCCCCGGGCCGTCCCTTCTCGGTGGGGGATATCAATAAGTCTTTTGATCTGTTAACAAAAGCCACGGCCTTAGCCCCCGCCAACTCCACTAACCGCCTGTACCTGGCCGAGACGCTCATAAAATTAAACCAGAGAGACCAGGCGCAAGCGGAGCTCCGGCAGGTGCTGACGGCCTCGCAGAATGCCGATGGCCCCAGGGGGCTGGCCGCGGATCAGCGCAAGGCCGAAGAACTGTTGCACAAACTCAGTCAATAAGGCTAAAATGCAACCGGCGGGATGCTTCTTTCCTCCCCGCCCTCTTGAAGGTGTACTCATAGTCTCGCTACCCATGGCGCCGTTAGAATCGGAAAGGGATAAGGATGTTTGCTTTAGCTAATCTTCTCAAGGCATTGGCGTATGTTATCGATATTGTTTTGACGATTTATATGTGGCTGATCATCGCCCGGGCCATCCTCTCCTGGGTGAACCCTGATCCCTACAATCCCATTGTGCGTTTCTTGTCTAATGTCACGGAACCGGTGCTCAGTTCCATCCGGCGTCGGCTTCCCCTGGTCTACGGCGGCCTGGACCTGGCGCCGCTGGTGGTTCTCCTGATCATCGTCTTTCTCCAGCGATTCCTGGTGACAACCATACATGACCTGGCCATGAGAATGAGTATGGGCCTCTAAAGCCAGGGAAACAGGGAGAGGCGAAGCTTTTTTAAGAAACGATCCTGAAACCAAAAACTGTCAACCGAAAACCGAACACGAGGCATTATGACTGAGACCGAAATGTTGACTCCGGCAGACATCCGGCAGCAGCAGTTTTCCATTGGCTGGCGCGGTTTCGCAGCCCTGGAAGTCAAGGCGTTCCTGGACCAGGTGGCGGAAGCCTATGCCGCCCTGATGCAGGAAAATGAAGCGCTGCAGGCCGATCTGGAACGGCAGCAGGCGGAACTGGGGGAATTCAAGAAAAGGGAGCAACTCCTGAAGGACACCCTGATTAACGCCCAGCAGGTTATCGAAACCATGAAGGCGAACGCGCAGAAGGAAAGCGAATTGCTTATCCATGAGGCCGAAATCAAGGCGGAGAAAATGCTGCAGGAAGCCTTCTCCCGGCAGGGGAGATTGCGCAATGACATAGAGGAGTTAAAACGCATCAAGACCACCTTTGCGGCCCAGGTGCGGGGTATCCTGGAAAGCCACTTGCGCCTGCTGGAACAGAGCGAGGCCTCTGAATAGCTCTCGGGGTTATATCCGGGGCAGGCGGTACGATGGGACCGGGCCCCCATGGCTCCGCAACCCTTTGTCTTGAGCGGCTAACGGCGGGAGGTGGTTCGCTTTCCCACCCTGCGAACTAACCTGTGCAGCTCGACGGCCCAGGGCGGCCCGTGGTCGCCGCAATCGGCTGTAAGACAACGGCTTTTTAGCCTTGAACCCTTCAGCAGAGTATATTGCCTGTATGGAATGGATTTATCCCACCTGCACCGGTTATATTATAAAAATTCAAGCGGTGCCAGGTGCGGTTGCCACCCAGATTGTCGGTCCGTATGGCGACCGGCTTAAAATCCGCCTGGCCGCAGCGCCGGAAAAAGGTGAGGCCAACAAAACCTTGCTGGATTTTTTGGCCCAACGTCTCAACCTGCCCAAAAATCACCTGCGCCTGAAAAGCGGCGCCCGGGATCGGGCCAAAGTAATTGAGATAACCGGCCTGGACCCTGAAATCCGGGAGCGCCTGCGGGCTTTGTGGCCGTGAGATTGATACCGGGTTCGCTGCGGGCTGCAACCGCCTCAAGCCATAACCCTATAAATTTTCAAAACTTTATTAACCATATACCAGAAAAGGTAAGCGTTCAGCGGTCAGCTAATGCTTTAAATTCAAATAGTTATTCTAAGGTGGTGGATCACTGGTTTTTCGCTTAGTTTCCCTAACCCATTGTTTTTGCTGAAAGCTGATTGCTGATAGCTGAACGCCTACTAGAAAAGTATGAGAGCCGGTCCCGGGTAAGGACCTGCCCCTCGGTCGTGGCTGCTTCGCGCCTCTTTTCCGCTTCCGACCCATCCAGGATAGTTTGATGTCACACAAATTACCATGTTTCAGGGGCCTCTCAGGAATTTCGGTCTTGACATCTGGCCTCGGTGGATAAATATTTCCTGTAGGAGTATGCGCGCCGCGGTTATCTTGCAGCTGTCAGCTTAATGAATAAGGTTAACATGGTGGCAGGAAAAGATATTTCCATTATTTTTTTCCTATAAGAGGGAGGTTCTGGCAAAACGTGTGTTTCCCTTTTTTGCCATTCTGCCAGAAGACCTTGGTTTGCCAACTCGGTGTCCTGAAAAAATTATTGCTGATCGTTGGACGCCTGCTGCACGAATAGGGGGAGGTGGAGCACTCTGCGGCTCGTTTTTCGAAAGAGATTTTTCGGTGTAGGGGGGAACAAGCTAGCATGGAGGAGAAAATTGACTATTACCAAGTCCTGGGAATTTCACGAAACGCTGAGATCGAAGAGATAAAAAAAGCCTATCGGTGTTTGGCCTTGAAGCATCATCCGGATCGTAATCCCGGGGATAAGAAGGCGGCTGAAAAATTCCGTCAGGCGGCCGAGGCTTACGAAGTCCTGCGAGACCCCCAGAAGCGCAGTTTATACAATCAATTCGGCCATGCCGGATTGCAGGGGGGGCAGTTTGGCGGTTTCCGGGATTTTGACGAAATATTTTCGAGTTTTGGCGACATTTTCGACGAGTTTTTCGGTTTTAGCCGCCGCCCGTCCTCCCAACCCCGGCAACAGGCCGGTAAAGATGTCTTTTATCAGTTGGACATCGATTTCCACGAGGCGGTCTTTGGGCTGGAAACCAGCATAAAAATCGGCAAGCTGAGTGCCTGCCCAGGCTGCCAGGGCAGCGGCCGGAAAATCCAGGAAAGTCAAGGGACCTGTGCTTGCTGCCAGGGATACGGGACCATCAACCGGGTGGATGGTTTTTTCCGCATCAACACCACCTGCCCTCACTGTCACGGTACCGGCGGCGCTCAGAGTGATCCCTGTGAACTCTGTCTTGGCCTGGGTTTGCAACGGCAAGAAAGAAATGTGACCATCAAAATCCCGGCCGGCGTGGATGAGGGAACCCGATTACGCCTGCGAGGCGAAGGTGAGGCCGGGCGTTTCGGCGGTCCACCCGGCGATTTGTATATCGATTTAAAGGTTAACCCGCATCCCCATTTTAAACGAGACGGCCACACCATTATCTATCAGGCCAAAATGTCCTTTGTCGAGGCGGTGTTAGGCGCTGAGATCGATATTCCCACCCTTACCGGGACCATCCCTTTAACCATTCCGGCCGGCACTCAAACAGGGACCAGGTTTACCCTGTATGGGGAAGGAGTCCCGGTCCTGCGGGGCAATGGCCGGGGCAACCTCGTGGTTGAACTGGAGTTGCAGACCCCCACCAAACTGACGGCCAGGCAGGAAGAGCTGCTCCGCAAATTTTTAGCAGCCGGCCGGAAAAAACCTGCCGCCAAGACAAAATCCCGTCGGTTCAAGCCGGCATTGGTGAAAGCCGCCGGCTGACTCAATCTCGCCGCGATGCCAAGGGTGCAGATTTTTTCTCTGCGACCTCGGCGTCTCGGCGGTTGATATTCCCAGGGCTGGGTTCAGGAGCGCAGGCCGGCAGCCTCCAAATGTTTGATCTGGTCCCGGAGCTGGGCCGCCCGTTCGAATTCCAATTTCTTGGCCGCGGCCTGCATCTCCTTTTTCAGGCGGGAAATCTGGCGGGGCAGATCCTGGGGCAGGAGGTAGGGCGCAGCTTCCTCCGCAGCTTTGGGCGGCGTCACATAATCCTTCTCATATACCGAGGCCAGGATGTTGTGGATGTCTTTCTGGATGGACGCGGGAGTGATGCCGTGCTGGCGATTGTAGTCCTGCTGCACCTGACGTCGGCGGTCGGTCTCCTGCAGGGCCAGCTGCATGGAGGGGGTAACGCTGTCGGCGTAGAGGATAACTTCTCCATGGACGTTTCGGGCCGCCCGGCCACAGGTCTGGATGAGGGACCGCTCGGAGCGTAAAAAACCTTCTTTGTCCGCGTCCAGGATGGCCACCAGCGAAACCTCCGGGAGGTCCAAACCTTCCCGCAAGAGATTGATGCCGATCAAGACATCGAAGACTCCCAGTCGCAGTTCCCGCAGAATGTCCATTCGTTCTAAAGTGGTAATATCCGAATGCAGGTAGCGCACCTTGAGACCCAGGTTCTGGTAGTATTCGGTGAGGTCCTCGGCCATCCGCTTGGTGAGCGTAGTTACCAGGACGCGTTCCTGGCGGGCCAGTCGGGCTCTGATTTCCCCCAAGAGATCGTCCACCTGATCGGTCGCGGGCTTGACGGAAATAGCAGGGTCCATCAGACCGGTGGGACGGACGATCTGCTCCACCACCCGGCCCCTGGCCTTTTCCAGTTCATAGGGGCCGGGGGTGGCCGAGACATAGATCACCTGCTGCACCCGACTTTCAAATTCCTGGAAATTCAGCGGCCGGTTATCCAGGGCCGAGGGCAGGCGGAAGCCGTACTCAGTGAGGGTCGTCTTCCGGGAGCGGTCGCCGTTGAACATACCCCGGAGTTGCGGCACCGAAATGTGACTTTCGTCGATGACCACCAGGGATTTCCGGGGCAGATAATCCAGTAAGGTGGGGGGGGGCTCCCCGGCCCGGCGACCGGTGAGATGGCGGGAGTAGTTCTCGATGCCGTGACAGAAGCCGACTTCCCGGAGCATTTCCAGGTCAAAACGAGTCCTCTCCCAGAGGCGCTGGGCTTCCAGCAATTTCCCCTGGGCCGTGAACCAGGCCACCCTCTCGCTGAGTTCGGCCTCAATGTCCACCAGGGCCCTTTGCCGCTGAACCTCGGGGGTGACATAATGACTGGCGGGATAGATGGTTATCTTCTCCAGCCTCTCCCGGCTCTGGCGCCGCAGCGGGTCGATTTCCTGGATCGCTTCCACCATGTCGCCCCAGAAATCGATGGCTATAGCCCGATCCTCTTCGTAGGCGGGGAATATTTCCAATCGATCCCCTCGGACCCGAAAAGTTCCCCGGTGAAAATCGATGTCATTGCGCTCGTATAAAATTTCCACCAGCTTAGCCAGGACCTCTTCCCGGCTCCGGGTCATGCCGGTTTCAAGATACAGGAGCATGCCCTGGTAGGCTTCGGGAGAACCCAAACCGTAAATACACGACACACTGGCCACAATGATGACGTCATTACGGTCCAGGAGGGAGCGGGTGGCCGAATGCCGCATCCGGTCGATGGCCTCATTGATGGAGGAGTCTTTTTCAATATAGAGATCAGCCTGGGGAATATAGGCCTCCGGTTGGTAATAATCGTAATAACTGACAAAATACTCCACTGCGTTGTGGGGAAAAAATTCCTTGAACTCACCGTAGAGTTGGGCCGCCAGGGTTTTGTTGGGGGCCAGGACCAGGGTGGGCAGATTGATCTGGGCCAGGACATTGGCAATGGTAAAGGTTTTCCCCGAGCCGGTGACCCCCAGCAAGACCTGATGGGTGGCCCCGTCCCGCAGGCCGGCCACCAGCTGTCGGATCGCCTCGGGTTGATCCCCCTGGGGTTTAAAGGCCGTTACGAGTTGGAGAGGCTGCTGCATATTTTTATTGTAAGACCTTTTTGATGGCAAGGCAACCTGAGAAAAGGTGGTGCGCCATGACCAGAAAAGAAATATGCTATTCATAAACATGCCAACGTTAAGGCTTGGATATCATGGATACTGCAAATATTGATGCTAAACTGAGAACCAACTTCGAAGCGGTTAAACAAATCATCGCCGACCATGAGATGCTGGATCGGGTTCCGGCAGAGTATCTGGATTTTTCGCCGCAGCACCTGGAGGGCCTGGTTAAATACGCCTATTTTGCCGGCTTTATTCAATTGGGGGAGGCCCGGCAGTTCCTCGGGCTCCCCAAGGAAGCCCTGAAGCCCAAGCTGCGGCAGTGGTACGAGGAAATCCGGGAGCAGGGCTGCTGGCTCTGCTAGGGGGAGGAGCATTTGGACGAACACGACACCCTGGCGGCCCTCAAACGCCGGGTCATCGCCTTTCGGGAGGAACGGAACTGGCGGCCCTTCCATACCCCCAAAAATCTGGCCATGGCCCTGGCCATCGAAGCCGGGGAACTCCAGGAGTTATTCCTTTGGAAATCGGAAGAGGAAATTCTTACTCTGCTCTCCAACGACGTTTTCGCCACCCGCGTACAGGAAGAGATGGCCGACATCCTCATTTTTCTGCTCTACCTGGCCGAGGCCGCCGGAGTGGACCTGTCCGAGGCTGTCAAAGCCAAGATTTCGAAAAATCAGGAGAAGTACCCGGTGACGACAAGCTTCGGGAGCAGTAAAAAATACAACGAACCGGAATAGTTCCGGCTCTTCCCGGCGAGATGAGAGGACAAGGAACCGCTCTTCTGATATACTAAAGGGCAGCAATGTCCGGTTAGAAACTTGCAATAGGGTATAAAAACCTCATGATAAATTTACATTTTTGGCTTGACCAAAGCATTTGCGAACATGTGAGCGATATTGTAATAATCTATAATTACAATTAGTTACGAAATTGCCGTACCCTGTCGATGCTTCGGGCAGAAAAAACAGCCCCCTTCCCTAGAACCTTTATATTTTTAATCATCTATATTAACTTTTTGATATTATTGCCAATATATTGGCGGAGGGAGTAGGATTCGAACCCACGGACCTTTCGGTCTGCGGTTTTCAAGACCGCTGCCTTAAACCACTCGGCCATCCCTCCATTTTAAGGGATTGTAACCATTTCGCGGCGCTGCTGTCAACCGCCTGCAAACCCGAACCTAGCCGAAAAATGGTTAGGCTTGCTGACATAACTCGTTTCTCGCCAGTTTGCTTCCAGAGGCGAGCAGGACTGCGGCCTGGGCCGCTTCTTCCCCAGTATTAATATTAAAGAAAGATAGTTCCCCGGCATCGTACAACGCAACTTCCTCGGGGGGCAGGACCCTGGTGCGGCAGTCGGCAAGTAAGGTCCGTAGCCGCAGGTCTCCTGACTGTAGTTGGGTTTGGACCCGGGAGAGAATGCGGCAGTTAAAGACGCCCGGCAGGGGTTCCAAGCCCCGGCTGGAGCGGCAGACCACCGCGTCCAGGCTGCCTTGGCCGGCCTGGTCGAGCATGGCGGTGAGCAGGGCAGGGCGGAGGAAAGGGGTATCGCAGGCGCTGAGCAGCACGTGGCTGCCCCGGGCCACCAGCATGGCGGTGAGCAGGCCTCCCAGGGCCCCCCGGCCGGGCACCAGGTCGGTGAGCAGGGGCAAGCCCAGGCAGAGGTGGGACAGGGGTTGGTTGGTGATGAGCCAGCACTCTTCTACCAAGGGACTGATGACTGTCGCCACCCAGCAGGCCAGGGGCCGCCCGTTGAGGGGCAGGCTGGCCTTGTCCCGGCCCAGGCGGCGGCTGCGCCCCCCCCCCAGAACCGCGCCGGTTATTGTCCCTGGAGCCATTGGAGAATAAAATCCAGGATAGCCGGGACCTGATCCCGGGAAAAGACCGGCAGATGTGTGGCCACGGGGGCTTCACTGATAAAGGCGAGGGTATTTTCATACCCCGGCAGGTCGCGGCCGGCTAGGAAGACGATCTTGGGCAGGGTGCTGCCTTTATAGCCCTCCACCAGGACAAAGTCCAGGTTGTCGGGAAGGGCCGCCAAGACGGCCGCAATCGCCGGGTCCGTCGGCATGGTTAGGGTCACCTGCAATAAACCCGGGGCGGCCAGGGCCACCGCCTGGGCCCCGGCCTGCCGGAAACGCCAGGTGTCCTTGCCCGGTGTATCAACCTCAGGGGTTTTATGGCTGTGTTTCACCGCCGCCACCCGGTAGCCCCGCTCCCGGGCCAGGCTCAGGAGGCGGCAGATCAGTTCGGTCTTGCCGCAGTTGGAGAAGCCCACGATGGCCACGGCGGGGCTTAGTCCTGCAGGACGGGGAGATATTCCGGGAGGTTGGGCCGAAGAGATATTTTTGTTCACTTCTGGGGGGGCAACTGCTCCAGGATTTTTTCTTTGGGCATATCCCGGTTGAGAAAGACGGCGCAGCGTTCGCAGGGACCGTTGCAGCTGGTCTCCCGGTATTCCCGCACCTCATAGCAGGGCCGCCAGGGGAGGTGGTAGGCGGAGCACTGTTCTTTCACCGGGCAGTCGAAAATATTCCAGCAGGGGGCCAGAACCAGCAGATTTTTCAGGCAGGCCAGGGTGAAGCCGCGGTCATGGATCAGGGAATTAATCCGCTGGATCTGGGCGATCTCAAAATCCGAATAAAGGCGGTTGTTAGTGCTGCTCTCCCGGATGGGTTTGACCAATCCCTCTTTTTCGTACTCCCGGATACGTTTCTGGGAGAGATTGACCATGCGGGAAACTTCGTTGATAAGATACAGGTTATCTTCATTCAACCGCTTGCGCTGGTATCGGGCACGTCGCATGAGTATCTATAACTTCATAGGGTTAAACATAATTATTGGAGGATTTTAGTAATTTATAGCACAATGGGGGGGAATCCGCAAGGGAATATTCCGGCGGGGGAGGGGAGGGAAGAGGGAAAAGGGAAGAGGGAAAAGGGAAGAGGGAAGTGGGAAGTGGGAAGTGGGAAAAGAGAGAAAAGCTGGCCGAGTTGAGCGGATAGGTGTATGGGGTTCTTGGTTATACCTTGGATGTTAGGGGGACGGCAGCGTTATGATTGGGGGGCGACGCAGATGCCACGCCGCCCCATATTAACACTCAAGAGCCGAATTTTTTAAACCGAAAACCGAAAACCGAAAACCGGAAACTGGAAACTGGAAACCGGAAACCTCCTACAAACCTTTTTCCGTTTCCTGGATGGTGCGTTCGATGTCTTCTTTCAGGGCTTCGGGCAGGCCTTCGATTTCCACGTTGAGAAAGCCCCGGACAATGGTGGAGGCGGCCTCATCTTCGGTGAGGCCCCGGGCCATGAGATATTCGATTTCCTCCTGGGCGATGCGGCCCACGGCGGCCTCGTGGGACATCTCCACCCCGGCCACCTCGCCGGTGAGTTCGGGCACCGCATACATGAGGCCTTTGGGGGCCAGGATCAGGCCCCGGCATTCCAGGTGGGCCTTGATCTGGGGCACCTTGCCGATGAGATGGCCCCGGGAGATCACCGTGCCGCCGGTGGTCACGGTCCGGGCGATGACCTCGGCCTTGGTATGCGGGGCTTCCAGGATAACCCGGCCCCCTAAATCCAGTTCCGAGCCGGGGTGGGCCACTACTACGGAGTTCATCCGGGCCACGGCCCCTTTGCCGGCCAGGCGCGCCGTGGGGTACATCTGGACGGATTTCACCGGTTTCAGGACGATATAATTGGACAGGTAGACCCCGTCCTCTTCCACCAGGATGGCGGAGCGGGGCCGGACATGAATGTTTTCGGCCCAGTTGTGGACCATGGTGAAGGTGAGATGGGCTCCCTTCTTGATGTAGAATTCCGAAATGCCCAGGTGCAGCCCGGAGGTGACCCCCGGATGGGTGGTGCAGCCGGTGATAATATGCAGCTGGGAGCCCGGTTCGGCGACTACGATATTGTGGACGTGCTGGGACAAGCCGTCGGTGCGGATGTAGAGGCAGGCTTCCACCGGCTGGGAGATGCGGGCCCCGGGCAGGGCCCGGATAAAATACCCGTTGTCCAGAGACAGCTCGGCCGCGGCGGTATATTTATCCGCCTCGACGTTGACCAGACGCCAGTAATATTCCGGCAGGCCGTCGTATTTTTGCAAAGCTTCCGTGATGGGCATGATTTCCAGGCCCGGTTGGCTGGTTTTGCAGTGTACGATGGATCTGTCGGCCTGCAGAAAAGTGCCGGCATGGTCCTCGTCCGTCAGTTCGATGCCGGCCCGGAGGAGGTGATCCCTTTCCTGGGCGTCGAAACTTTTATAGCCCTCGTCGTAAGACCAGTCTTCAGACTGGCGTTTAAATTGGTTCAGGTCCAGGTCCGGACCGATGGCAGCTTTTTTGTCCCGGCTCTTTTCGGCCGCCTCTTTCAATTCTGAAAACAGAGGCATCGCACGCACTCCTCGTAACCCGATTTTTTCACATGCTCCAGGATATCCATGGGATGGCCCTGGCAGGCCACCTGCCCATGAGCCATGACATGGCCCATGTCGGCATTGAGATAGTTGAGAATATAACCCGTATGGGTTATGATCAGCCCGGCTTTGGTGCGGTCCACCCGGCGCTGGTCTTTCTGCAAGAGACGCCGGATGATCTGGCCGATGAGCTGCAGGTTTTCCAGGTCCACGCCGGACTCCGGCTCATCCAGGAGCACCAGTTTGGGGTCCTGGGCTAACAACTGCAATAATTCCGATTTCTTTATTTCCCCGCCGGAAAAGCCGTGGTTGATCTCCCGGTCCATGAAATTTTCAAAGCCGTACTCAAAGGCCAGGGCTTCCACGGACATTTTGCCGCCGGCGCAGACCCTGAAGACGTCCTTGGTCTTGACGCCCCGGATGGTGGGAGGTCGCTGGAAAGCAATGCCAACCCCGAGTTGGGCCCGTTCATAGGTGGGAAGGTGGGTGATGTCGGTACCCAGGAAGAGGATGCGCCCCTGGCGCACCTGATAGCGGGAAAAACCCATGATGGTCATCAACAGGGTGGTTTTGCCGGACCCGTTTTTGCCGAACAAGGCGTGGGTCTCTCCCTTTTTGATATGGAGGTTAATGCCCCTTAAGACTTCCTGGTCTTCAATGGTCACATAGAGGTCTTCAATCTGAAACATCTGGCGCTCCTGTGGCGCTGTCGCCGTCTAAGCTTGCTGAATAACGGCCGATACTGTGCTAATTTCGACTAACTGTCTATAATCGGGACTATATACAGCCCCAGGCGGAAAGTCAATAAGACTGTTTCCGGTTTCCGGTTTCCAGTTTGCCATGAAAATTCCCCTAAATCCTCCATTACAAAAGATGGACTTTAATCATCGGGGGACGCCCCATCGTCAAGCCCACCTGCCGGGATGGCCTGGATTCTTGGCCCCGGCCTGCCTGAAGTTGAAGCTACGCCTTAAGGGTGGGGAAATAGTATCAATATCAAGGGGCTAGGGGAAGACAGAGGACCTGGCCGATACCGGCACGAGGGCTAATAAACTGAACTTATTAATTTTTTAGCAAATTAGAAAAAATGCCTTCTGTCACAAATTATGCTTGACAAATCCGGGTGGCGCATTATAAAAACAGGATGAATTAAGGCTAGAGTAGAAAAGTAAGATTTGGCTTTGTGGATTTTTTCATTTACTCCCAAATGACATATTGAGGCTCGCACCATGGCGGAATTAAAAAGGCCCGTTAGCGCCGCATTAACCTCGGAACAGGTAAAAAGCATCAAAGAGGTATGTCAGCAACTTAACAAGGTCAAGGGCAAGCTCTTGCCCACCCTGCACGCCGTCCAGGATATCTGCGGCAATTGGCTTCCCCTGGAAGCCCTGCAACTGGTGGCCCAGGAGTTGGAAATCCCATATGGTTATCTCTATGGGGTTATGAGCTTTTTCAGCATGTATGCGGTAACTCCCCGGGGGAAATACATCATCCGGGTGTGTGAATCCGCTCCCTGCCACATTAATGGGTCCGAGAATATCCTGGAGACCCTGAAGGAAGAGTTGGGCGTCAAGGTGGGGGAAACCAGTTCAGACGGGTTGTTTACCCTGGAGATGACCGCCTGCCTGGGAACCTGCGAAGTGGCCCCGGCCATGCAAATCAACGAGGTGCTTTTCGGCAACCTGACCGCAGCCCGGGTTAAAGAAATCCTGGACGATTACCGGGCCGGCAAGACGGTGGACTACCGCACCCTGCCACGGACCACCAACCCACCCCTGGCTTATCCCCTGAAACCCGAAGAAATGGTCCTGTTCAACAACCTGGACCAGATCGATCCCATGAGTATAGCTGATTATCTGGCCCGGGGCGGCTATGAGTCCTTGAAGAAGGCCGTCACCAGCATGAGCCAGGTGGATGTCGTCAACGAGGTCAAAACGGCCAACATCCGGGGCCGGGGGGGGGCCGGCTTCCCGGCGGGTTTGAAATGGTCGTTCACTCAGCCCAGCCCCATCACCCCGAAGTTTATCGTCTGCAATGCTGACGAAGGGGAGCCGGGCACTATCAAAGACCGTTATATCATGGAAGGCGATCCCCACCGGGTGCTGGAAGGCATGGCCATCGCCGGTTATGCGGTGGGCGCTTCCCACGGCTATATTTACGTCCGGGGCGAGTATTATCTCTGCATGCTGCGCCTCCAGAACGCCATCGACCAGGCCACGGCCAAAGGTTACCTGGGCAAGAACATTCTGGGCACCGACTTCAGTTTCACCATAGATATCCAAAGCGGCGGCGGCGCTTACGTCTGCGGGGAAGAAACCGCGCTCATCGAATCCATCGAGGGCAAGAGAGGCAATCCCCGGGTCAAGCCGCCCTTCCCCGGCCAGGTGGGCGTCTGGGGCAAACCAACCATTGTCAACAACGTGGAGACCCTGTCCAGTGTGCCCATGATCATCGCCAAGGGCGGGGAGTGGTATAAGAATAAAGGAACTGCGGACGCGGCCGGCACCAAGATTTTTCAGGTGGTGGGCCACGTGAACAAGCCCGGGGA
>Ga0194111_10004291_pt1 | contig 16673 bp, 9 predicted proteins | sample TA2KigC300mmetaG_FD_146194 | JGI IMG/M metagenome (GOLD analysis project Ga0194111, IMG submission 146194) | Freshwater microbial communities from Lake Tanganyika, Tanzania - TA2015033 Kigoma Deep Cast 300m | ecosystem: Environmental > Aquatic > Freshwater > Lake | place: Tanzania: Lake... | reverse complement strand
CAGATAAATGAGTCAGAGCCTATCTGGAATCGGCAAGATATATCAAAATCCCCCTAAATCCCCCTTTAGAAAAGGAGGACTTTTTAAAGGATACCCTATAGTTACACCCTTTTTTAAGGGGGGGGGTAGGGGGGATTTTCGATACCATTTTCATCAAACAAGGCCATCTTATCTCATTGACCGTGCTTTAGAGGGTGGGAAAGTTGAATTATTATGTGCATTTTTTCCGCCAGATTAAATCTTTCCTTGCAGATAAGCAGCTAAATTAGATATATTTAGGTTAATCCGGCCAGGAATATACTGGCAATCCCGGGAAAGTTCTTCCTGCCGCGCCCATTTCCATAATTTCGCAGCCAATACTCACCAGGGTAAACCCAGTGCAACAGGAAATACCAGGGCGTTTCTTGGCGTGCAAGAGTCTTGGCCCGGCCCCCATGATTCAGACAGCCGTTGTAATCTGACTGATTGCTGATTATTTTCTCATAGTTTGCCTAACTAATGGTTTTCGCTGAAAGCTGAACGCCTACGCTTTGAGGATCATTTCATGAAACACCTTCTTGATCTGGGTATGGATATCGGTTCCGTGAGCATTAACACGGTGGTTCTCACCCCCGAGGGAGAGGTGGTCTTTGAGGACTACCGCCGCACCCTGGGTGAGCCCTTGCCCACTGCCCTGGCTATACTTCAGGAAATCCAACAATCCTTTGCCGATTATCAATTCCGGTTGGCCGCCTTCACCGGCATCGGGGGCAAAACCCCGGCGGAGACCCTGGGCGGCCTCTTCGTCAACGAAGTCATCGCCCAGGCCCGGGGCACCTTCGCCTTTCTGCCCCAGGCCAGGACTATTATCGACATGGGGGGCGAAGACGCCAAACTGATCCTGGTGGATGAGGACCCCCAGGGCGGTCTGGTAATCCAGGATTTCGCCATGAACACCCTGTGCGCGGCCGGCACCGGCTCCTTTCTGGATCAGCAGTCGCACCGCCTGGGTTACACCATCGAGGAGTTCAGCCATCTGGCCCTCAAATCCACTACTCCCCCCCGGGTGGCAGGGCGCTGCAGCGTCTTTGCCAAGACCGACATGATCCACCTGCAGCAGGGGGCCACCCCGGACTACGAAATCATCGCCGGCCTCTGCCTGGCCATGGCCCGGAACCTGAAAAGCAACATCGCCAAGGGGAAGACCATCCGCCAGCCGGTGGCCTTCCAGGGCGGCGTGGCCCATAATCTGGGAGTGCGCCAGGCCTTTCGGAAGGTCTTTGAGTTGGCCGAGGATGAGCTCATCATCCCCCCCCACTTCTGCTCCCTGGGGGCCATCGGCGCGGTAATGGTGGCCCGGGAAAATCCGCCGGCCGGGTTTAACCTGGACGCCAGGCTTTTAGAGGACTATTTGTCCCGCAGCCAGCGTGAGGCCCGGCATCTGGCGCCGCTTAGTCCCCCGGATCCGTTAACCCCGGATCACTACCGGGTAGTGGAACTGGAACCGGCGGAGACCGCCGAGGGTTATCTGGGCATCGACGTGGGCTCCATCAGCACCAATATCGTGGTCATCGATACACAGATGCGGGTTCTGGCCCGGGAATACCTCATGACCGCGGGGCGGCCGCTGGAGGCGGTAACCGAGGGTCTGCGGCGCATCGGGACCCACTGGGGCGAGCGGTTGACCATCCTGGGCGCAGCCACCACCGGTTCAGGGCGTTATCTCACCGCTGATTTTGTCGGGGCCGACCTGGTGCGCAATGAAATTACCGCCCAGGCCACTGCTTCGGCGGCCATTAATCCCGAGGTGGACACCATCTTCGAGATCGGCGGCCAGGACTCCAAATTCATCAGCCTGGAAAACGGGGCCATCGTGGATTTCATGATGAACAAGGTCTGCGCCGCCGGTACCGGCTCTTTCCTGGAAGAGCAGGCGGAAAAGTTGGGCATTGCCATCAAAGAGGAATTCGGCTGCCTGGCCCTGGAGAGCCGGAAACCGGCCCCCCTGGGGGAGCGCTGCACTGTGTTCATGGAATCCGACCTGGTGCACCACCAGCAGCAGGGCGCGGCCAAGGAAGACCTGGTGGCCGGCCTGGCCTACTCCATCGTGCACAATTACCTCAACAAGGTCAAAGAAGAGCGCCGGGTGGGAAAAACCGTCTTCTATCAAGGGGCTACGGCCGCCAACCGGGGGATCGTGGCGGCCTTCGAGGCGGTCCTGGGGCAGAAGATCATCGTGCCGCCCCACCACGACGTTACCGGGGCCATCGGCGCGGCCATCCTGGCCATGCGGGAGCGGACCTGGAAGACCTCCGGTTTTAAAGGCTTCGACCTGGTCAACCGGGAGTATAGCATTGCCTCTTTTGAGTGCCAGAGCTGCCCCAACACCTGCGAGATCCGCCAGGTAAAGATCGTGGGCGAAAAACCCCTCCTGTACGGCGGCCGCTGCGAAAAATACGAAGTGCGCCGGGACCAGCAGCTGGCGGATCTGCCGGACCTGTTCAGCCAGCGGGACGACTGGCTCTACGGTGTCGAACCGCCGCCCCCGGGTTGGCGGGGGGTCATCGGCCTGCCCCGGGCCATGTACTTTCAGGAACTCATGCCTTTTTTCCGGGCCTTTTTCGAATCCTTGGGCTACGGCGTCGTCTATTCCCAAAAAACCAACAAGGCCGTGATTCATCGGGGCGTGGAGTGCATGGCGGCGGAGACCTGCTACCCGGTAAAAGTTGCCCATGGCCACGTCCTGGACCTGTTGGAGGCCGGGGTTAAGGATATCTTCCTCCCCAGCATTATCGATTTGAAGCACCCCCATCCGGAAATCTCCGAGGGTTCGGTCTGCCCCCTGGCCCAGACGCTCTCCTATACCGTTCCGGCCACTATAGACTTTTCGGCCTATGGGGCCAGACTCCTCACCCCGGTTATCTACTTCGGCCGGGGCCGGCGGACCCTGCGCCGGTCCCTGCAGGCTTTGGGCAAGAACCTGGGAGTCTCCACCTGGGCCGTCAACCGGGCCCTGCAGGCCGCGGAAGCCGCCCAGGCGGCTTTCCATGACAAGCTGCAGGCCCGAGGCAGGGAAATACTGGCAGGCCTGGGACCGGAGGACCATGCCATGGTAATTGTCAGCCGACCCTACAACGGCTTCGACTGCGGCATGAACCTCAATCTGCCCCGGAAACTCAGGCAGTTGGGCGTACTGGCCATCCCCATGGACTTCCTGCCCCTGGATAAGGCCGGGGGGCTGGAGGAAATCAAGCCCATGTACTGGCGCTTCGGCCAGAAGATCCTGGCCGCGGCGGATATTGTCCGGCGGGACCCTCGCTTAAACGCGGTTTATGTCACCAATTTCAGTTGCGGCCCCGACTCGTTCATCCAGCACTTTTTCAAGGACATGATGCGGGGCAAACCCTTCCTGGAAATCGAAATCGACGAACACTCCGCGGACGTGGGGGCCATCACCCGGCTGGAGGCCTTTTTGGACAGCCTGAAAAACGTGGCCCCGCCCACCGAACTTTTTTCCCGCAAATCAATTACCACCCGAGTGGCTGCGCCCAAACGACGGAAGGTTTTTCTCCCTCCCATGGCGGATCACGCCCTGGCCCTGGTGGCGGCCTTCCAGGCCTGCGGCACCGACGCCGAACTGTTGCCCGCCTCGGATGAGGAAACCCTGATCTGGGGCCGCCGGCTCACCTCCGGAAAAGAGTGCTATCCCCTGATTCTCACCACCGGGGACATGGTGAAGATGACCCAGCGGCCCGATTTTAACCCCGAAACCAGCGCCTTTTTCATGCCCGGCGGCGACGGCCCGTGCCGCTTCGGACAATACAACCGCTTGCAGCGCATGATTATGGACGACCTCGGGTTCCCCCAGGTGCCCATCATTTCCCCGAATCAGACCGAAACCCTATACCAGGAAGTGGGTCTGGTGGGGGAGGACTTCACCCGGATTTCCTGGCAGGGAGTGGTGGCCATCGACCTGTTGGAAAAGAAAGTGCGGGAAACCAGGCCCTATGAACGCTACCCGGGGGAAGCGGACCACGTCTATGCCGAGTATCTGCACAAGGTCTACGAGACCCTGCGGGACCGGGGGGACCTGGAAGCCACCCTGCGCCGGGCCCGGCAGGCCTTCGACAGCGTCTCCCGGAACGGCCTGCGGGATAAGCCGGTGGTGGGCGTGGTGGGCGAAATCTACACCAGGGCCAATACTTTTTCCAACGAAAACACCATCCGGGAGATCGAAGCCCTGGGCGGCGAGGTCTGGATGGCCCCCATCGGCGAATGGCTCCTGTACGTGAACTTCACCGCCAAACGCAAAGCCTGGCAGATGCGCAAGTGGAAAAACTACCTCCAGGTTTTCCTGACGGAACGGGTGCAGATCAAAGATGAGCACCGGCTGGAGGAGATTTTTAAGGGCTGCCTGAAAAACCTCTCGGAACCGCCCATTGCCCAACTGATCGACAATGCCAGGGGCTACCTGGACGCCTCCTTTGAGGGCGAGGCTATTTTGAGCATTGGCAAATCCAAGGATTTCACCCGTAAAGGAGTCAGCGGCCTGGTCAATATCATGCCCTTCACCTGTATGCCGGGCACCGTGGTGAACGCCCTGTTTAAACGCTTCCGGGAAGAGCATAACAACATCCCCTTCCTCAACCTGGCCTACGACGGCCAGGAACAGACCAGCACCCGCACCCGCATGGAGGCCTTTATGTATCAGGTGCGGCAGTTCCGGGAGCAGAAGGATACCGGCCATGACAAATAATGATCTGATAAAAATCGAGGGGATGACGCCCCCTGACTACAAGCTGCGGCCGGGTGATTATCTGAAGAAGGGCTGGGAGTTGTTTAAGCAGAATGCCCTCATGTTCATCGGCTTCAGCGTGGTGGCCCTCATCGTGCTCCTGAGCCTCAACGCCTGGTCGGGAATGGGGCAATTACTGTCCTACATCATCGGACCGCCGATATGGGCCGGGTTTCTCATCGTAGCCATGAAAATGTTATTGGGGCAGCCCATTGAGGTCAATGACTTCACCCTGGGCTTCAAATTTATCCTCCCCCTGGTGCTTTACAGCGTGGTTTCCTCCATTTTCATCACGGTGGGCTTAATTTTTCTCATTATACCGGGATTATACCTTGCAGTGGGGTATATCTTCACAACCTGGCTCATCGTCGACCGGCGTTTGGATTTCTGGCCGGCCATGGAATTGAGCCGCAAGACGGTGCATAAACGCTGGTTCGAGGTCTTCGGCTTTTTCCTCATCCTGGTGCTCATCAACCTGGCGGGCATGCTCTTCTTTCTCGTGGGCCTGATGATTACCGTGCCCTGGACCCTGTGCAGCCTGACCGTCGCTTATAAGGACATTTTCGGGATTCAATCCAGTTCTTTTGAGGGTAAGTTGTAGGGGCGGTTCGCGCACCGCCCCTACAGGGTTGTATTTTATTACCGAACGCCTAACCATTACCTTAACCGATACATTTTGGCTACCCCCGAAAATTCCACCCCTGCAACCTTTAAACCCGGCGACCTGGTGGAGGTGGCGGTGACCCTGCCCCTCTGGCAGGCCCTCACCTACCGCCTGCCCGAAGAGCTGGCCGAGGCAGCCCGAACCGGCGTGGCCGTGCTGGCCCCGGTGGGCCGGCGGCGGGTGGTGGGTTATCTCTTGGGGCGCGCTCCGGAACCGCCAGGGGCAGTTCTGAAAGATATCGCCGCCATCATCGATCCCGCCCCGTGTTTCGGCCCGGAGCTCATCCCCTTCTACCGCTGGCTGGCGGAGTATTATCAGCATCCCCTGGGGGACGTTTTCAAGACCGCCATTCCGAGCCCTCCCGCCGGTAAAAAAGGGGGACTGGAAAAATGGGCTTTTCTGACTCACGAGGCAATCCCGGAGACCCGCCTTGGCCCCAAGGCCAGGGAAATCTTGGCGGTGCTGGCCCAAGTGGGCAGTTGCCCCCTCCGGGAACTGGCCCTTCAGGTCCCTCGCCCCCAGCCCGTCCTGCGCCGCCTGGCCCAGGCCGGTTTAGTACGCCTGGAGGAACGTCCCCGGCCAGCCGCGGAGTTGTTTCCCGAGGCCGCGGATTCGGAAAGCCCCCCGGTTCTGAGTGCGGACCAGGAAAGGGCCTGCCGGGCCATGCAGGCCGCCTTGCGCCAGGATACCTTTGCGCCTTTTCTGCTGCACGGGGTGACGGCCAGCGGCAAAACCGAGGTCTATCTGAGGGCGGCCCAGGAAGCGTTGTCCCTGGGAAAAGGCGTCATGGTGCTCCTCCCCGAAATAGCCCTGACCCACCCGGTGGGGCGGGCTTTCCGGCAGCGTTTCGGCCCCCGGGTGGCCCTGCTGCACAGCGGTCTCACCGGGTCGGCCCGGCTGGAGCAATGGCGGCGTCTGGCCCGGGGCGACATGGACATCGTGGTAGGGGCCCGGTCGGCCCTCTTCGCCCCGGTGGCCGGGCTGGGGCTCATCGTGGTGGACGAAGAACACGACCCAGCTTATAAAAACGAGGGCGGGCTGCCTTATCAGGCCCGGGACGCAGCCTTGTACCGGGCGCGTCTAAGTAAGGCCGCGGTGCTTCTGGGTTCGGCCACCCCCGCGGTGACCACCTACTACCGGGCCCAGGAGAAGAAATATCGATATCTGAGCCTGCCCCAGCGGGTGACGCCCCAGGAGCAGCCCCGGATACACCTGATAAACCTGCGGGAACATCGGGAGAGGAAGCGGCTGCCGGTCATCACCTCGCCCCTGCGACTGGCAATGGCGGAGACCCTGGCCCGGGGGGAGCAGGCCCTTCTGTTCCTCAACCGCCGGGGCTACGCCAATGTCTATTTCTGCCTGTTCTGCGGCCACGTGCGGCACTGCCAGCACTGCAGCGTCACCCTGACCCTGCACCGCCAGGAGGAGCGTCTGCGCTGCCATTACTGCGGCTATCAGGAACCGGTCCCGGCCCTCTGCCCCGAGTGCCAGTCCAGCGCCCTGAAACACTACGGCCTGGGAACCGAACGCCTGGAAAAAGAGGTGCAGCAGCTTTTTCCCCAGGCCCGGATCGGCCGGCTGGACCGGGACACTGCGTCCAGACGCGGCGGCGCCGTGGAGATCCTGGCAAAGCTCAAGAAGCACGAGCTGGATATCCTCATCGGCACCCAGATGATCACCAAGGGGCACGACCTGCCCCAGGTGACCCTGGTAGGGGTGGTGGCTGCGGACCTGAGCCTCTTCTTCCCGGAATACCATGCCGGGGAGCGCACCTTCCAGCTTCTGACCCAGGTGGCGGGGCGGGCCGGCCGGGGGGATAGCCCCGGCCAGGTGTTCATCCAAACCTTTCACCCGGAACACCTGGCCCTGAGGGCTACCCAAAATCATGATTATCAGGCGTTTTTCGAAGCCGAATTGGCCACCCGGAAAATGTTGGGCTATCCGCCTTTTACCCGATTGGCCCTCCTGACCTTGCAGGGAAAAGACCAGGCCATGGTGGAGCGGGCCGCGGCCAGGGCCGCCCGGCAGGTGCAGGCTTTTGTCATGTCAAAGGATCTAGGGAAGTATATCAGGGTATTAGGTCCGGCCCCGGCCCCCCGGCCCCGCCTCCAGGAAAAGCACCGCTGGCATATCCTGCTGAAAAGTTACGGCCGCCAGCCCCTGGCCGAGGCCATCCGCAGCCTCCGGGCCGGGTTCGGGAAAGAGTGGGGCGCGCAAGTAAAACTCCTGGTGGATGTGGACCCGATGGGAATGCAGTAGGGGATTGGGCCATGAAGGACGCCCTGCCCCCTAATCCCTCATCCTTTGCTCGATCTTCAGAAACTCTCTTTACTGATCACTGGCCCCTGACCCCTGACCACTTTTCTTTACTTCAACATGCCACTTCCACAGAAAATAAATGGCCGGGTATACAAATAATTCCAGCAGAAAAGAGGTGGTCACGCCGCCCACCATGGGCGCCGCGACGCGTTTGGCCACCTCCGCCCCGGTGCCCGTGGCCCACATCACCGGCAGGAGGCCCAGGATATTGGCCAGCACCGTCATCAGCTTGGGCCTGAGGCGCATCAGGGCCCCTTCCCGCACCGCGGCCAGCAGGTCCTCCCGGTTATTGAGCCGCCCCTGGCGTTTATACTTATTATAGACAATGTCCTGATAGAGCAGCATGATCACCCCGGTCTCGGCGTCCAGGCCCAACAGGGCGATGATGCCCACCAGAACCCCCAGGCTCAGATTATACCCCAATAGGTAAATCAGCCAGATCCCCCCCACCACCGAGAACGGTAGTGACAGGACAATAATCGCCACCTTTACAAAAGACCCGGTGGCCAGGTACATCAGGATGGCAATGAACCCCAGGGTAATGGGAATAATCACTCGCAGGCGCTCGTAGGCCCGCTCCATGTATTCATACTGGCCGCTCCAGATCAGGGTGTAGCCCGGCGGCAGCTGCAACCGGGAGGCCACCGCCTGCCTGGCCTCCCGGATGTAGGTGCCCACATCCACCCCGGCCAGATCCACAAATACCCAGGCCGTGGGCCGGGCGTCTTCGCTCCGGATCATGGAGGCCCCTTGGCTCACCTTGATCTCCGCCACCTGCCCCATGGGAATCTGGGCCCCCCCTGGCGTGGGGATGAGAATCCGTTTCAGGGCTGGGAGGTCCAGGCGGTAATCCTGAAAATACCGCAGGGTTACGGGGTACCGGGCCAGACCCTCCACGGTCTGGGTGAGCGTCTCGCCCCCCACCGCGGTGGCGATGACCTCCTGGATATTCCCCACGGTCAGGCCATACCGGGCCGCCTCGGCCCGATTGATGACAAAATCGATGTAATAGCCCCCGGTCACCCGTTCCGCAAAGGCGCTGGCCGTACCCGGCACGTCCTTTAAGATGGCCTCCGCCTCCACCGCCAACCGGGTGAGCACCTCCAGATCCGGTCCCAGGAATTTTAAACCCACCGGGGTCTTAAAGCCGGTGGAGAGCATGTCCAGGCGGATTTTGATGGGATACCCCCAGGAGTTGGCCAACCCGGGGAAACGCACCGCCGCATCCAACTCCCGGATGAGACTTTCCGTGGTCACCCCCGGACGCCACTGGGACCGGTCCTTCAGTCGGATGGTGGTCTCGATCATACTTAAAGGCGCCGGGTCGGTGGCCGTCTCGGCCCGCCCCACTTTGCCGAAGACATACTCCACTTCCGGGAAGGTCTTGATGATCCGGTCCGTCTGCTGCAGCAGCTCCTTGGCCTTGGTCACCGAGATCCCCGGCATGGTGGTGGGCATATAAAGGAGATCCCCTTCATCCAGAGGGGGCATGAACTCCGAACCCAGGCGCATGAGGGGATAGGCCGTCAGCCCCAGGATAATAAGGGCCATTAGGATTACGGTTTTGGGAAACCTGGTAGTTACTAAAAGCATGGGGCGATACACAGTCATGGTCACCCGGCTGACGGGATTGCGCTCCTCGGAGGGAATCCGTCCCCGGATAAAATACACCATGAGAACGGGAACCAGGGTGATGGCCAAAACTGCAGCCCCGGCCATGGCAAAGGTCTTGGTGTAAGCCAACGGCTTGAACAGCCGGCCGCTCTCCCCCTCCAGGGCGAAAATGGGTAGGAAGGAAACCGTCAGCACCAGCAGGGAAAAGAACAGCGACGGCCCCACCTCCTTGGCCGCGTCCAGCACAATGGGCAGGCGGTCCCCGCCGGGGGGAAGCTCTTCCAGCTTCTTGTGGGCGTTCTCCACCATGACCACCGAGGCGTCCACCATGTCCCCGATGGCGATGGCCAAACCCGCCAGACTGAGGATATTGGCATTAATATTAAACTGATACTGCACGATGAAAGACACCAGCAGCCCCAGGGGCAGGCTGATAATGGCCACAAAGGCGCTGCGCAGATGCATCAGGAAGACGATGGTGATCAGGGCGACGATAAGCACCTCTTCGACGATGGCCTCTTTCAGGGTGTTGATGGCTCGTTGGATGAGTCCGGAACGATCATAAACGCTCACTACTTCCACGCCCAGGGGCAGTCCGGCTTGCAGTTCCGCCAGCTTTTGCTTGACGTCCCGGATGACGTTAAGGGCGTTTTCCCCGTAACGCATGACCACGATACCGCCCACCACCTCCCCTTCGCCGTTGCCCTCGGCCACCCCCCGCCGGAGTTCGGCGCCCAGCCGGACCAACGCCACGTCTTTAATCAGGATGGGAACGCCCCGGTCGTCGGCCCCCAGGCCGATGTTCTCCAGATCGGCAATGCCCTTGATGTACCCCAGGCCCCGCACCATGAACTCGGTTTCGGCCTTTTCGATGAGGCCCCCGCCCACGTCCCGGTTGGAATCCTGGATGGCCATCTTTACCCGGGAAAGGGGAATGTTATAGGCGGCCAGGCGGTTGGGATCCACCACCACCTGGTATTCCTTGACAAAACCCCCGATGGAGGCGACCTCCGAGACCCCGGGCACCGTCTGCAGCTGGTAGCGCAAATACCAGTCCTGGATGCTGCGCAACTGGGCCAGGTCGTGCCGGCCGGTGCGGTCTTCCAGGACATACTGGTAGACCCAGCCCACCCCGGTGGCATCGGGCCCCAGGGCCGGGCTCACCGTGGCCGGCAGCTTATTCCGGGCAAAATTAAGGTATTCCAGGACCCGGGAGCGGGCCCAATAGATATCCGTGCCGTCCTCGAAAATGACGTATACCAGGGAAAGCCCGAACATAGAGTAGCCCCGGACCACCTTGGCATGGGGCACGGCCAGCATGGCGGTGGCCAGGGGATAGGTCACCTGGTCCTCCACCACCTGGGGGGCCTGGCCGGGGAAGTCGGTGGAGATGATGACCTGGACGTCGGAGAGGTCCGGGATGGCGTCCACGGGCAGATTGTACATGGCGTAAACGCCCCAGGCGGTGATGAGACCCCAGACGGCCAGCACCAGGACCCGGTTGCGGACACAGGTCTCGATAATTCGAGTGATCATGAAAGAAATCTATCCTTTAGAGAATTATTGCCAGGAGGATGAAATTAAATTGCTCTTTTTCCCCTGTCCTCCTCTGGGAGCCAGTTATTACCGCGTTTCCGGTTTCCGGTTAAAATAATCTTTATTTTTAATTAGTTGTGATATCAAAGGTGGCATTCCAGACTGAACTTGATAGTACCCGCAATTTCCTATCATAAAGGTATCATATTTTTTTAATCTATCTCAGCCGAAATATAAAACTGTTAAAATCGTAAAGCCATTTTCACCCCTCACTCCGGCTGCCTCTGAACTGACGGATTAACCGACTTTTCAGTAAGCGGTAATCTTGGGCTGGAGAAGGTGTTTTTTAAGGGAACAGCAACAACACAGGGGTTGTGAAATTATCCGTGGCCGACGGTGGGCAAGCGGTGGCCTTGTTATTTCTTCAAGATATGGTGGTTGAGTCACACTCCACCCTCAGATATGTGGGATTGAATGCAAAGGCACATAATCTTAGATTTTCCTTGACGGTATACCTGCCATATGCTAATTTTGAGGTTATTGTTTAAGCAAGAGGCATTATAACCGATGATTTTTAATGAAGATTTCGAAACACTACCTCGAGAGGCGCTGGAGGCCATCCAGCTGCGGCGCCTGCAGGCCCTGGTCGAGCGGGTGTATAACCTCGTGCCGTTTTACCGGCGAAAATATGACGAGGTCGGCCTTAAACCGGGTGATGTCAAGAGTCTCAAGGACTTGCAGCGGCTTCCCTTTACCGTCAAACAGGATCTCAGGGACAACTATCCCTTCGGCATGTTCGCCGTGCCCATGGAGCAGGTAGTGCGGATTCACGCCTCCTCGGGGACCACGGGCAAACCCACGGTGGTGGGTTATACCCAACGGGATATCAAGACCTGGGCCGAACTCATCGCCCGGACTCTGAGCGCCGCCGGGGTGCAGCGGGGCGATATTGTCCACAATGCCTACGGTTATGGGCTCTTCACCGGCGGCCTGGGTTTTCATTATGGCATCGAACACCTGGGCGCCTCGGTCATCCCGGTTTCCGGCGGCAACACCAAGCGTCAGATCATGCTCTTGCAGGACTTCGGCCCCACGGTCATCACCTGCACTCCTTCCTTTTCCCTGCACCTCTATGATGTGGCCAAGGACATGGGGGTGGATTTCCGCGCCTTAAAGCTAAAGGTGGGCATCTGTGGCGCCGAGCCCTGGTCCGAGGCCATGCGCCAGGAGATCGAAAAGAAACTCAACATCGACGCCCTGGACGTTTACGGCCTGTCCGAGATTATGGGGCCGGGGGTGAGCATCGAGTGCCTGGAGGCCAAGAACGGGCTGCACATCTTCGAAGATCACTTCCTGCCGGAGATCATCGACCCCAACACCCTGGAACCCCTGCCGTATGGCGAGACCGGGGAACTGGTCATCACCACCCTGACCAAAGAGGCCTTCCCGGTTATCCGCTATCGCACCCGGGACATCTCCACACTCCACCCCGAGCCCTGCAAGTGCGGCCGCACCCTGGTGCGCATGGGCCGCATCCAGGGCCGTTCCGACGACATGCTCATCATCCGGGGAGTGAACGTCTTCCCCTCCCAGATCGAGGCGGTCCTGATGGAAATTCAGGGCGTAGAGCCCCACTACCAGATCGTGGTGGACCGGGCCGGACAGATGGATACCCTGGAGGTCAAAGTGGAAGTGGACGAGGCCACCTTTTCCGACGAAGTGCGTCAGCTTCAGGTCCTGGAGAAAAAGATAGAACATAATATCAAGGATTACCTGGGCGTCTCCGCCAAGGTGCGGTTGGTGGAGCCCCGCTCCATCCCCCGGAGCGAAGGCAAAGCCCAGCGGGTCATCGACAAACGGCAGATATAGATCCGTGGTTCCCATACTGTCCTGAAAAGTTCACCACGTAGGGCGGGAAAGCGGAGCGCATCCCGCCTTCAAACAACCTTTTCATGCTTTACGGGTGGACCACCAGCCCATGAGGAACTGTTATGAAAAGTTCACCATGTAGGGCGGGAAAGCGGAGCGCATCCCGCCTACAGATATGCAATATCGCCCAGTACCCAAAATCCACCCAAATCTGCGGGAAATAAATATGAAAGTTGAACAGATTTCAGTATTTCTGGAAAATAAAGCAGGCCGCCTGGCCGAGGTTACCAAGGTCCTGGGAGAGGCCGGGGTCAATATCCGGGCCCTGTCTTTGGCCGATACCACCGATTTTGGCATCCTCCGGCTCATCGTGGATCACTATGACAAGGCCCGGGAAGTATTAAAACAGCACGGCTTCACGGTGGGTAAAACCGAGGTCGTGGCCATCGAAGTCCCGGACCGCCCCGGCGGTCTGGCCTGGGTGCTGCAGATCCTTTCTGAGTCAAACATCAATGTGGAATACATGTATGCCTTTGTGCAGCACAGCGGCAAGAACGCCGTGATCATTTTCCGCTTCGACAATCTGGAGCGGGCTATTGAACTGCTGCACCAACAGGGAGTGCGTATTTACCGTGGGGAAGAGGTGTACCGGTTGTAATAGCCTGGAAATTCAGGCAAGGCCCGAACTCCACTCCATGAAATCGTGTTTTTATTAAGGAGAGAGCGTATGCAACGGTTGTACAAGCTTCTTGGCAGTTTAAGTCTCGTTGCCCTGCTGGCCCTGGCCCCGGTGGGGCCCGGCCTGGCGGCTGATCTGGTCATCGGCGGGATCTTCTCCATTACCGGGCCCCAGTCCTATCTGGGGGAACCCCAGCGCAATACCATGGCGATGGCGGAGGAGGAAATCAACGCCAAAGGGGGCATCAACGGCCAAAAGGTGAAAATGGTGGTTTATGACGATGAGGGCGACCCCAACAAGGCCCGTCTCAATGCTACCAAGCTCATCGACAGGGATAAGGTCCTGGCCATCATCGGGCCCAGCCTGACCCCCACCTCCATGGCCATTATCGACATCACCCAGCCGGCCAAGGTGCCCTTGATCTCCTGCGCCGCCGGGGTTGGCATAACCTCTCCGGTCAAGGACCGGTTCTGGGTCTTTAAGACCGCCCAAACCGATCAGATGGCAGTGGGCCGCATCTACAAGTATTTAAACTCACAGAATATCAACAAGGTGGCCATCATCACCATTGCCAGCAGTTTCGGGGTGTCCGGCAAGGACCAGCTCCTGAATCAGGCTCCCGGGGCTGGCATCGAGGTCGTGGCCCAGGAGGTCTTTGGGGAAAAAGACACTGATATGACCCCGCAACTCACCAAGATCCGGTCCACTCCGGCCCAGGCGGTCATCTGCTGGGGCACCGGCCCGGCCATCAGCGCGGTGGCCAAGAATATGAAACAATTGGGGTTTACCATTCCCCTGATCCAGAGTCACGGGGCAGCCTCCAAGCGGTTTATTGAACAGGCCGGGGATGCGGCTGAGGGTGTTCTTCTGCCCGCCGGCAAGATCACGGTTTATCAGGACCTGCCCGACACCGACCCCCAAAAGGCGGTGATTAAGAACTACGTGGAAAAATACGAAGCCAAGTTCAAGGCCCCCGTCTCCAGCTTCGGCGGCTACGCCTACGATGCCGTCAACATGCTGGTCCAGACCCTGGGTAAGGCCGGCAGCGATAAGGCCAAGATTCGCCAGGAGCTGGAAAATATCAGGAATTTCCCCGCAGTCAGCGGGGTGTTTAATATGAGCCCGGAAGATCACAACGGTTTAAGCCCGGATGCCTTCGTGATGGTGAAAGTCGAACAGGGTAACTGGAAACTGGTGGATTAACCTGATTTGTGGCGGAGGTCAGCCGTACCGGCCTCCGCCATTCCCTTCTTTACCTGCAGCTAAAGCTATAACCCCGGCGCGCCCGGCGCGACCCCTGAGTTCGGCGACACCTTGGAAAAGATCACGGAACTGCTGCAATATTTTTTTTCGGGCCTTACCAACGGGTCCATATACGCCCTCATCGCCCTGGGTTTCAGTATTATCTTCAATGCCACGGCCATCATCAATTTTGCCCAGGGCGAGTTTGTCATGCTGGGGGCCCTGGTGGCGATTTCCCTGTTTTCCCTGGGTCTGTCCCTCCCGGTGGCCTTTATTCTGGCCGTGGTGCTCGTCACTTGCATGGGGCTAATGTTCGAACGCCTGGCCATCCGGCCGGCCCGCCAGACCACCCACATAAGCCTTATTATCATTACCGTGGGCGGCGGGGTGCTGATCAAGGGCCTGGCCATGCTTTTTTGGGGCAAAGACGCCTTCACCCTGCCGCCTTTCAGCGGTCAGGAGCCTCTCATGGTGGCTGGGGCCACCATTCTGCCCCAGAGTTTATGGATTATGGGTCTGACCATCGTCCTTGTGGCCGGGTTGGAGCTTTTTCTCCACTTCACCCTGTTCGGCAAGGCCATGCGGGCCGCCTCCTTCAACCCCGTGGCGGCCCGGCTGGTGGGTATCCGGGTGAGTCAGATGGTGCAGTTTTCCTTCGGCCTCAGCGCCGCTCTGGGGGCCGCGGCCGGGGTCATGATCGCCCCCATCACTATGGGAGTCTATGACATGGGCACCATGCTGGGGCTCAAGGGGTTCTGCGCCGCGGTTATCGGCGGCCTGGGCAGCAGCATCGGCTGCGTTCTGGGCGGATTGGTGCTGGGAGTGGCCGAGGCCTTTGCCAGCGGCCTGATTTCTTCAGGCTACCGGGATGCCTTTGCTTTTCTCATCCTGCTGCTGGTTCTGTTCCTTCGTCCCCAGGGCCTCATGGGCTTCCGCAACAAGAGAGCCTCCTGATGGCGCCTTATCTCCGCCTCATCAAGCCCCTGTTCTTTGTCCTGCCGGTGATCCTGCTGGGGGGGCTGCTGGAGGGTTCGTATTACTTCACCCTGTTGAATCTCATCGGCCTCAATGTCATCATCGTCTTAGGCCTAAACCTGCTCATGGGCTATGCCGGTCAGATTTCTTTAGGCCACGCCGCCTTCTATGGCCTAGGGGCCTACACCTCGGGCATCCTGACCACCGCCGCCAAGGTGGACCCCTTTTTAGCCCTCCTGGCCGGGTTGGCCCTGAGTGCCCTGGTGGCCGTAGTGGTGGGCATCCCCGCCTTGAAGCTCAGGGGCTACTACCTGGCCATGGCTACCCTGGGCTTCGGCATCATCGTGGCCATTGTTTTTCAGCAGAAAGATTGGCTCACCGGCGGCCCCTCCGGTCTCATGGGCATCCCCAGCTTCCAGGTGGCCGGCTTCTCGTTTAATACCCCCCGGGCCAAGTTTTTCCTGGTCTGGATAGCGGTGGGGGCGACTTTGTGGCTCAGTCTTAATATCGTGGATTCCCGCCTGGGCCGGGCCCTCCGGGCCATCCACGACAGCGAGACCGCGGCCCTGGCCATGGGCATCGACGCTCAACGCCTGAAGCTGCTCATCTTCGTGGTCAGCGCCCTTTATGCTTCCCTGGCCGGCAGCCTCCTGGCCCACACCGCCAACTTCATCGCCCCGGCCTCCTTCGGCTTCATGTTCTCCATCAAACTGGTGACCATGGTGGTGGTGGGGGGCATGGCCAGTATCTGGGGGTCCTTTCTCGGGGCCTCGGTGTTGACCATCCTGCCGGAACTGCTGGTGGTCTTCCATGACCTGGAGGTGGTCATCTTCGGCCTCATCCTTATGCTGGTGATGATCTTCCTGCCCCGGGGCCTGTTCCGGGGCCTGCTGGATGTCTGGGAATTCCGCCGGCGGAAGATGAAGGGCCTGTGAGGGCAGTGGGCAGTGGGCAGTGGGCAGTGGGCAGTGGGCAGTGGGCAGTGGGCAGTAAGAGTATGG
>Ga0194111_10004282_pt1 | contig 16690 bp, 16 predicted proteins | sample TA2KigC300mmetaG_FD_146194 | JGI IMG/M metagenome (GOLD analysis project Ga0194111, IMG submission 146194) | Freshwater microbial communities from Lake Tanganyika, Tanzania - TA2015033 Kigoma Deep Cast 300m | ecosystem: Environmental > Aquatic > Freshwater > Lake | place: Tanzania: Lake... | reverse complement strand
CTAAGCTATACAGGATTGATTTGAAGGGTTAATTTCATAGTAACACGCCAAATTTTTGTCTTCACGCTAACAATTTGATTTTACATAGAAATTTCATTTCTGTTAACCTATGACTGTCGAACAGGGGAATTCCTCAGGACTCCATTCATATGCTATTTTCTCAGCTACGAGTTCGACTACCTTCATGGTAGTTCCTGCAATAAAAGGCACTTCTTTTTTATCAATCGTAATATGCTCATATCTGGTTTCAACTGAAGGCATATATGAGACTCCTTTTTATATAAAGCGTCTTAAATATTTGCGCATAATACGTTAAGGGCATTGTTCGGCTGTTCCCATTTTGCAAAATGTGAAGTCAAAGCTATTTCGAGGTCTTCTACTGATTCGAAATAACGATTGTGGGTTATTTGCCTTCGAGTAATTCTCCATACTCGTTCTATTGGATTTAGTTCGGGAGAATATGGGGGTAGAAAAATACGTACGAGGCGATTTTGATTCTTGACGAAGAATGCTTTTAAATCCTGTGCCTTGTGCCACCTGGCATTGTCCAGAATAAGAAATATTTTCCCTCGAGTATGCTGAAGAAGACGATGAAGAAAATCCCCGAATGTATCGGCATTGAATGTGGAAGATTTTTGAGTTAAAAGGCGTCCTGTTTTCAGGTTGATTGCTCCAAAAAAGCCTATTTTCTGACGAGTCGAGGCAGAGATTACACGTGGTTGTTGTCCCTTGAGAGACCACATCCGTATTAAACTGCTGTGTCTTTGAAAATGGACTTCGTCCTCGGCCCAGAGTTGAATAGTTGGATCTTTCATCCATCGGTAGAAGTTTTTTTAAACTTCTCTTGCTGTAAAGGGTCTGCTTCACGGGCTTCCCGACGAGGTCTCTGTAATGTAAATCCAAGTTGATGGAAGAGCCTTTGACATTGTCGGATACTGAGTGTAACCCCATAATGCTCTTTAACCCAAAAAATGCAGTTTAAGTAGACATACTTGTAGAGCTAAGCCTCTCAAGGTTTTTAAAGAATTATTCTATTCAACGCTAATATTTATACTGTTTTTAGTCCACCTCCTATAAATATTTTTCTGCGTCATCCAAATGCATTGCAATTATCAAAATCACGTGGAACGTATTGTTTTATACGGTGAAATAAGTATATAAGTTTTGATTTTATTCTCTGCGTAAAGACCGAAATCCGTAATACTATCTTCCTACCATCTCCTCCTAACTGAGCAGGTATCACAAAATACTTGTACCTCATGGTTTTTAACCTATGTATCTTCTCTTTCTGCTCAAGTATCTCATATCGAAATAAAACAAAGAGATTGTAAATGAGAATACGAATGAGCATTGCTGCCTCGGTTGAGTAAAAATACTTCATGGAAAACCCGCCTAATGCAAAATCTTCCTTCAGCTCCTTGACCGTATTTTCATCATTGGCCCTTGGCCTGCACTGATTCCATACGTCATAAGAAGGTTCTCCTGAATTCGTTATCCATACACTGAACCGATAATTGTTCATATTCATCTCTTCGCCAAACAACGACAATTCCTTCCCCATTGCATGGGGTCTCCTCTTTGTGTCCTGACGAATTGCTATATATCTCCTGTCAGTATCCCAATCTGCATGACGGAAAAAGAAATCCGTTATCCATATCCCCTCCGCTATCTCTTTCCAATTGTCTTGAGCGTATACTACTCTCTGCAATGGATAATAAAGACGTGCTGCTATGATGTATGTCAATCCCCTCTCCTCCAGTAATTCGATAAATTCCCTGAGATAAAATCCACTGTCTGCGATAACTCCCTTGATTTCAATAACTCCGTTAACCCTCTGCCATGTGGACTCAAAAAATCCTAAGATGTTATTCCATGATCCTACATTGCCAGGACGATTCCATAGATGTACTACATACCTACTCCTGTTTAGAAATGCTAACAGCGGACTATGGCTCCCCCTACCTTTTTTCTTCGGATTATATCCCCTTTTGACTCCTTCCTGCTTGCCGTATCTCTCAAGAACTGTTGAATCAAACGTCAGCCAGTCGTGCAGTATCTCTTTCCACGGTATCATCTTTGATAGATATCCCCATAGCCCCTCGGACATTATTTCCACATCCTTCATCTTCCTGATCTTTCTGAAAAATCTTGTCAACGTCGTTGATGCCAAAGGTAATCTGCCTACTGCAAAAAGCTCTGATAATACCTCCTGACAGCCAAGATATACTAAATGTGCAAACCTGTTGCCACCTGCATATATCATCAGTGTATATGCCAAAATCTTGCTGTACATCCCTATACTATTTGGAGACTTTTCATCAATTGGTATAATGCTTCCTATCGCTTCTCTTAAGTGGATCTTCTCAAAAAAAGCTGCCAGTAAACTGAATCCACCATATGCTGTTATCTTTTTCTCAGTAAATTCAATCCCTACTTTATTAATTTCGATTTTTGTGGTACATTTTGAGTGCATATTTTTGTTCTCCTTTCGTTTAGAGTTAATTGTTTTCTAAGCTATTGATTCTAATACGAAAGGAGAATCTTTTTTAGATTTTATGAATATCTAACTGCATTATTTGGGTTAAAGCTCATGTCCTTCTATGCTTTCTTGCACTATTGCTTGCACGTATTGCAGAACGTCAGACGGGTCTAACGTGGGATAAAATTAGATCCGGTATGGAGCGTCTGCATCTTGGAGAATTTCAATCAAAAGATGGACGAATACTGCAGCGTACCGAACTGACCTCTGAACAGGCTAATATATTGAAAAAGCTGAATTTTTCTCCGCCACCTAAGCTATACAGGATTGATTTGAAGGGTTAATTTCATAGTAACACGCCAAATTTTTGTCTTCACGCTAACAATTTGATTTTACATAGAAATTTCATTTCTGTTAACCTATGACTGTCGAACAGGGGTAAAAGGGACGATTATTTTCATTCCCTTTCTTTCATTTTTCCTAAAAACAACAAGTATCAAGTCTCTACCCGCACTTTGTAAATCCGCAATTGTGACAGACGGCGCAGCCGCCTTCGTGCTCTATAGCGCCACCGCGTGGAATTTTTCATCAAGGCTTAATACTCCTCAGCCGTTGAAAATGCACAATATTATTCGACTCATTCTCAATCCATACACTACTTCCCCATGCAATTTCTTCAACAAATCTTCTGAACACGGCACGGGAAGGGAAAGCTGAAACGTAACTTACTTTAAATCCCAACTTTCTTGGCCCTTTTGTAAATTTATGCAATTGTTCAAGCCGAATTGAGTTTATGGGACCGCTGCTTGTCGCAACCTCAACGATAACAAGGTACGATTCAGGCTCTGAAAAAAGAATAACGTCGGGTAAAGATGCTGCGGTATCAATGGGAAGATTCAACCTTCTCATCAATGTTCGGTTCTGATACCCCTTTCTTGGAGCCGCATCGCCAAGATAAACCGTCTGAGGTTTATCTAAAAATGCCTGACCAAATATTGCAACAACAGATTTCTCAAGCAGATTATGTTCACCTGAACTCAGAGAAAATATTTGTTTATCACCGATTTGAACAGAAATCTCTTTGCCCTGAATTGCCCTTCGAACCTTCCGTCCCGTCAGTTTTGTCAGTTGTCTTTGCAGTTGCTTTATTAACCTGTTCCGTTCTTCAATATTTTCCTCTGAAAATAGACGAATAAAGACAGGCTGAAGCCGGTAATATGTATTGGGGTCATTAGTGCTGAGTTGATGCCTGACCACTATGCCATAATTCATGAGAGGAGCAAGTGAAGTCTTTCTGTAAGCTTCGCGAGTATTTTCTGCAACTTTTTTACCTATTACATCCCTTGCAAAATTTAAGATGTCATGAATTCTTGCCCCTTCGCTAAGGTTTTTATGCCCTGATAACAGACCTTCTCTTCTGTTTCTATCAGTTAACGCCATTATACAGATAGCTGTTTGCTCAGTAATATATCGCTTTGGAAACCCTAATTTTCCAATAACGGCTTTAATTTCTTCAATTGTCACGTCGTCTCCTGTAACTAAGCGATCTTCTTATAAATTCAAGTTCTTTATCGCTTAATCCATAAGCCTTAGCAACCAATAAGTTTAGTTCTGTAAGTAACTTATTTTTCTTTTTATCTTCGATAGTTTTTTGAATCATATCTGCCATACCTGAGATTTTACTCTCATATCTACCAATCGGAATGGGCAGGAGATTTAGTTCTGTTGCTGAAACCTGTGTGTTTCCGTTCATGGCACGGAAAAAGAACTCCACGATTTCTGAATTCAGTACGCCAAGCATGAAATAAAGACTAACAGAAGATTTTCCTGCCACCAGTTGTATGATATTCAAATGGTTTTCTACAAAATAACCATTGTGCTCTTTTTTATAGAATCCTTCAGGCATGCAGGCCACAATACGTGAATGCTGTTCATCTGCTGTGACACGTTGAATCAGGATACTCGCCCCTTTAACCATAAGGTTTTCAGTTTCAGAATTGACCTTCAGAAAACAAGGTCTTGCAACTCCCATCCTGTTAAAGGAAAAAGTGAATTTCCCAACATCTGTAGCCCATATCAATGGCAGGGTATCATCCCCGGAATTTGTGGTCAACAAAGGCTTCACCCTATTCCAAACTATCTGTCCTGTTTTAGCTCTGCAGTTGATTTCATTGCTTGATAATAAAGGATGTTTCTTGATTATGCGATTAATAATGTTATACATCTCCTGAGAGTCAGCGATAAACCATATGGATGTTCCGTTAAGACGCTGAATTACTTTATCTCTGCCGACGCTGATAATATTTTGTGTTTCAATTTCTTTTAGGGAGTGAATGAAAGAAATATTAACCATTTTCTCACTGTCTCTGTTCCATTTAAGTGATAGAATCATGGTTCCGTGCAAGACATTTTCAAAAATCTTCTTTCGCTCAGAAATATAGACTATTTCCTTCACCGATGTTTTATCTTCTATAAATTCTCTCAGGTTCTTAAAATAAAGTCCTGAAAGCATGGACCTGGGAACTATAAAACCCAGCCTTCCGTCCTTTTTTAGCATCTCGATACCGGCATGAATAAAAAGACCATAAGCATTAGGATGACCATAGATCGATTTTGAGAAAATGTTTTTAAAACCTGCGTTTATTCCTTTTACTTTAAAATAAGGGGGATTACCCACAACAAAATCAAACTGATTCACCAGAGGCAAATTTAGCTTGTTGTAAAGCAATGCAGCACCCTCTCTTTCTGAGGCAAACAATTGCAGTGTATCTAAACAGTAAACAGACAACGGTTTTAATTTTTTAATACCATTTTTTGCTACAAATTCTAAAACAGCTGGAGCAAGAAGCATTGCAAGATTTAGTCTGGTAAAAAAACATGCCGTTGGGTCTATATCTACACCGCTAATGGCTGAAGTGACCATTGGATACCATTTGTAAATGGGTATTTTTGCCTTTTTAAGGGCATTCAGATAAATGCGCACTGATTCCACTAAAAAGGCACCTGAGCCACAGGCTGGATCTATTAATCTTTTAGTAATAATATCTTTAGAAGAAAAATATTCCACTGATTTGAGTATATATCTGACTATGTTTGCCGGTGTGGAATATTGGCCTAATTGTTTCCGCAGTTCGGTCGAGATGAGGTGTAGATAATCTATTATCTCGATTTCTTCTTTTCTATATTCGTCCAGTACAGTTTTTTCACTTATATGCCATATAGGGAACCCTTCGGAAGGGTCTTCATTTCTAAATAAGAGAATTTTGCATATTTCATCAATGAGGTGATTAGGGATACCAATGCCCAATTTATAATTTTCATGTTCAAAATAAGAAATAATGGCATTCAGTAATTTTTCTTCTAACGTTCTATTAATTAATGATAAAGGCATTCAGTGCTTAGTTTCTATTGTTATTCATTATAAGTTATTTTATTTTTGCTCTTGGTTTTAAACATCTGTATCAAGCTCTATTTGATCGCATTCTTTCCAGTCCTCCAAGGTACTTAATATTTCACCTTCATCTATAGGTAAATTTATAGCTTTTGAGCATGCCTCATCTTCATTCTCCGCTTCAATTTCATAACTACAATAACCTGAAAAATATCTTCTTACAATAAATTCCATTTTTATACCTTATCCGCATTTCGTAAACCCGCAATTGTGGCAAACGGCACAGCCTCATGTATCATGTCCTCTTTAATTCCTTCTCTATCCTCTAAACCAAAAAAAATTCATCAGAAATTAATCATGCTCCTTTAATAGCTTTTTCAAGTCTTCCTTTCATATATGCGTCTATCATTCTTTTGAACTGTGTTCTTGTTTTACACTTTTTCTTAAATTTATTCGCTATGGCTTTTAAAAAGATATCTTCTATATATTTAAAATCAAGATACTCGGTAATTGCTTTTTCGGTAAACCTGACTCTTACCTTTCTATTTCTGTCAAAAAGGACTCTCCCTGTTTTCAGTACTTGATATTTAAGAAAAGGCGGAGCTGTGTTTAAAATTACTATATCCACAGGCCGCATCGAAAATGAAGGTGACGCTGCGTAGTATTTTTTCTTGAGGAGTTCAAAGTCTTTTTTCTTCAATTTTGATTCATCAATAAGTACTGCAATATCAATATCGCTTTCTTTAGTTTTTCTCTCTTTAGGGTAACTCCCGAAAACATACAGGGCTGAGACCTCATCCAGAGCCTTAAAATAATGAATAATCCGTTTTATATCTTCGTCATTATTCAAATTCTTCTACCCGCACTTCGTAAACCCGCAATTATGGCAGAGTGCTTAATTTTCACAACCGCTCAATCTCGTCATTAATTAAATCCTGGAGATTCTCGGTGTGTACATGGAGGTGGGTTACTGACACGGTAAGTTCTGAGAGTATCGATGCAACTTGTTCAGCGGTTAAATCTTTTATTTCAAGATGCGAAATAAGCTTTAATGTGTCCTGGCATTCCTCAGAAAGTTCTTTTAGAAGCACCAAGAGTGTTCTGCTCAATGCTGTTTTTTCTACTGTCTTCATTTTCCTCTCCTCAGCCTTTTCTGTGTTTTTTCTATTGCATTTTTAAAAGCCAGAATTTCTTTCTCCCAATATTTAATGAGTCCTTCATCTGGATTGTATTTATCCTTTTCTCTATTTATCATTGCCTCATGTTCATCGATTCTTCTCTTTAAACTTTCTATTTGCCTGAGAAATTCCTTCTTTCCCATAGATTAATAGGCTATTCCTTGCAATGTCAACAAAACCTTAGCTCTACCCGCACTTCGTAAACCCGCAATTGTGACAGACAGCGCAGCCGCCTTCGTGTTCTATAGCGCCACCGCATTCAGGACATGCGCCCATGAGCATTATCACTTTATGTTCGTCTCCATTGCCCTTTCTCCCTTTTTCATGGTATCTCTCGAGGGACCTTGCAATGGCATCTGAGCAGGAAAGAATTCTCCCTCCGTCATACCATGCAGGTGAGTGGCAGGAAATCCCTTTCAACTGCTTAATGACCTCCTCTGGTTCTATATTAGACCTGAATGCAAGTGAGACAAGTCTCCCAATTGCCTCTGACTGGCTTGCAGCACATCCGCCTGCCTTTCCCATAGAGGTGAAGAGTTCAAAGAGATGCCCTTCTTCATCCTCGTTGATGGTCACATAGAGATTTCCACAGCCTGTTTTCATAAACCGTGTCGCGCCTTTCATCATATTCGGCCTTTTTCTCGGCACAATCTTTTGTCTCGACTCTGTGGGCTGCTCTGCCTTTGTGCCTTTTGTGAGTACCTGTTCATCTCTCGAGCCATCCCTGTAAACGGTGACTCCTTTACAGCCGAGCTTGTATGCGAGGAGATATACCTCTTCAACATCTTTTGGTGTTGCATTGTGGGGGAAATTCACTGTCTTTGAAACAGCATTATCAACGAATTTCTGGAATGCTGCCTGAATGGTAATATGTTCCATAGGTGTGATGTCATGGGCTGTTACAAAAACAGACTTGACATCAGCAGGTATCTCATCAAAATCCTGTATGGATCCTTTATCTGCAATCTTCTCCATAAGCTCTCTGCTCCAGAATCCACGGTCCTTTGCTAACTTTTCAAAGAAAGGATTTACTTCGATGAGCTTTGTTCCCTCCATCACGGTCTTCACATAGGAGACTGCAAAAAGAGGTTCTATACCTGATGAACAACTTGCGATTATCGAAAGGGTACCAGTTGGCGCAATAGTGGTGATGGTTGCATTCCTGAGCTTTATCTTGCCATCATAGATACTTTCTTCATAGTTTGGGAATACCCCTCGCTCTTGTGCGATCGCAATTGATGCGTTTTTGCCTTCCTGCTGGATGAATCCCATTACCTCCTCTGCACGTTTTACCGCACTTTCTGAGTTATAAGGGATACCGAGCTGTATAAGCATGTCTGCCCATCCCATGACACCAAGTCCAATCTTTCTGTTTGCCTTTGTCATCTCCTCAATTTTCTGGATAGGATATTTATTGATATCAATCACATTGTCAAGAAAACGTACTGCCTTCCATGTGATATCTTTCAATTTATTCCAGTCCACTTCTCTAAGTTCTGCCTTCACCATCCGTGCGAGATTTATAGAGCCAAGGTTACATGATTCATAAGGAAGAAGGGGTTGCTCACCACAGGGGTTTGTTGATTCTATTCGTCCTATGCGGGGAGTAGGGTTTGATTCATTCACTCTTTCGATAAAGACAATGCCCGGCTCTCCGTTCTTCCACGCATGTTCCACAATGAGATGGAATACATCTCTTGCCCTGAGGGAGTTTGCGACTTTTCCTGTACGGGGATTAATGAGGTCATAATGTTTGTCTTCTTCTACAGCGCGCATGAACTCATCGGTGATAGCTACGGAGATATTAAAGTTATTGAACTTTTTATTGTCATCCTTGCAGGTGATAAAGCTGAGTATATCGGGGTGGTCTACACGCAGGATGCCAATGTTCGCGCCCCTTCTTGTTCCGCCCTGCTTCACCGCCTCTGTGGCAGTATCAAAGACAGTCATGAAAGACACAGGTCCTGAGGAGACACCCTTTGTGGAGCCAACAATGTCTCCGTTTGGTCTTAACCTCGAAAAACTAAAACCTGTGCCACCACCTGATTTATGAATGATTGCTGTATTTTTTACCGCATCGAAAATAGACTCCATTGAGTCCTCAACCGGCAAGACAAAGCATGCACTCAGCTGTCCGAGCCTTCTTCCTGCGTTCATAAGTGTAGGGCTGTTCGGAAGAAAATCAAGAGACCCCGTCATCTTATAGAATTCCTCTTCACTATTCTGAACATCTCTCTCTGATTTGCCATAGTGTATATCTGCAGATGCAATTGCCTTTGCAACACGTCTGAAAAGTTCCTCGGGGGTTTCGACAACTTTTCCCTCTTCGTCCTTTTTCAGATACCTCTTCTCAAGGACTTTCAATGCATTTGGTGTAAGAGAAAAGCTATTAAGCATCTTCATAATAACCCTCTTGTAAAATCACATTTAAAAATTTTTGTTCCGTCACTCCATTTCTCCTTTGCCTTTCATGAACATGCTTTTATATCCACTGCGTCCCTGCATCAGCCTGATCTGTTTTTTCATCTCCTCTATCACATTTTCTCCCTCAATAGGGCACATCTTCGTGCACAAATGAGGGCATCTCGAACATGCAAGCCAATCCTCAAATCCCTTACAAATCTCCATTTACACCCCCGTTATAATATCAACAATTTGTGCTATAAAATCAATTTTCAGTAATTAAACCACAATATATTGTGGATGTCAAGGGAAAAGTAGAATTTTTCTAATTAGTTGATTTGAAAGAATTTTCTCAGTGAAATGGGTGTTGAGAGATTGTTAGTCAAAAATTGGATTGAAAAATAGGGAGGACATAGCATTTTCGCTCATTCTCATCCCCCGATATACATCGGGGTCTCTCTACGAGTCGTAGACCGAGGTAAATTCTTTCAAAGAAAGAATTTAAAACCGCTCAAATACCATGTCCTCCCTATTTCATTACTAATATTCTGAGAGAGGTCGGATTACGGTATAATTTCAGCAGAAAATCGATAAAGCTTTGCATTTCTCCATGCATCTTTTGGGAGTCCTGCTTTCATGCACAACTGCTCAAGAAACATATCTCTGTCCCATCCATGTTCCTTTGCAACCTGGGGGAGAAGAAGGCCACTCCGTTGTTCTTTTACAATATAAAGCCCATGTGTTCCTATCTCTATACGTCGTGTATCTTTTAATGGCTCGATTGCAGAAAGTATGGAGATTTCAATATCCATATCCTTGAGTTCTTCTTTATTCATCGGAAGGAACCTCGGATCACGTGAAGATGCAGAAATCGCATTACTGATAACTGCCTGGTAAAGAGGTTTCACAGGATGGATGTTTCCTATGCAGCCTCTTAAATTGCCATTCTTTTTTATGGTCACAAAGACCGCGCCATTCGCTTTGAGTCGTGGGTTTTTCATTTCGATCTCTAAGATTTTTTTGTTCATGACATAATCTACTATTGCTCTTCTTGCGAGAGAGAGAAGTTCATTTTTATCTTCTTTGGTAAGAGCTGTCTTATAAAGTCCCATTGCTGCATATCCCACAACACGGTCCCTATCATTGGTGATGTCCCCCGAATTCGCATATTTGTAAAGGAGACCATTGTTTGCACCGAGTCCTCTCGCAACAGCCATAGTGATGATGACCGCATATCCACCACACATCTCAGCATCTCTGCTCATTAAATATCCCTCTATATCTCCGATAGACATCCTCTCTATCGCATCTATCATCTTTCTGTCCATTGTCATTGCAGTGTTATAGTCATGAAAGTGTGAAAGGTCTGTGCTTGCAACAATGATTGTCTTTTCGTCTTCCCGGAGTATTTCTATAAGCCTTTCTGTCAGATATTCGAAAGATTTCTTTGTGAGGGTACCAGTAAGAATCGGCACTATCGTAAAATCCTTTACTACCTTCTGAAGAAAGGGCAGTTGCACCTCGAGTGAATGTTCCCTCTCAAAGGCATCCCGATAAAAACGTATATCTGCATTTTCATTGAGAAGATCTCTTGCAATCTTTTCATTAACCTTCACATCTCCAAGAGGGGTCCTCATGCTTCCTTTTGCATACACAGATATACCGGTGAAGTTCTTATAATGGCTTGACCCTATCAGTATTACTGTTTTGATGTCTCTCCCTTCAAATTGTTTATAAGAATATGCGGCAACCTGCCCTGAGAATTTATAGCCTGCATGTGGAGAGACAAGTGCGATGAGTTTACCACTATAACTACTCCTGGATGCCTTTGAGAGAAAGTCGTCAACCATCTTTTTTAACGTATCTTTCTGGGCAGGGTAGAATGTTCCGGCAACAGATGGCTCTTTTATCTCACCACTGCACTCAATAAGAAAAGAGGTCAGGAGTAAGCAGACAGCAGTCAGGAAGATTTTTCTAAGACTCATTCTAATCTTTTCCAGAACATAGCCTCCTTTGGCTCCTGTTCAGCATTAACCTTTTTAGCGAAGAGGCTCACCATACCACCTAATAAAAAGAACCCGAGAAAGTCCCTTCTTGTCAATATACCAGAATCAGCAATATCTTGTGAGGGGTTGAGCGATAACATAGGTTTTTCATTTTTCTTTAGATTTATAATCATGTTAACTCCATACTCCTGCAATTGAAGTGCCGCAGAAGCGGCACTTCCCATTCGATATATTATTCTGTTTAACAACATACCCTGTCCTCTCTACGAGTATCTTTTTGCACTTCGGGCAAAATGTGCTTTCACTTTCATGTCGTATATTTCCGATATACACAAATTTTAAGCCCGCATCCATTGCAGCCTTTCTTGCTTCTGTAAGTGTCTCCAGAGGTGTGGGCGGTAAATTCGTTAACTTATAACTGGGGTAAAATCTTGAGAAGTGTATCGGAACATCCGGACCGAGGTTCTTCAGGATCCACCTGCACATCTCTTTAATATTTTTTATATCATCATTCAGCGTTGGTATGACAAGATTGGTGATCTCAAGCCACACACCCTCTTCCTTCAAGACCACAAGAGAATTGAGCACCGGCTTGAGACTCCCTCCGCATATCTTTCCATAAAAATCTTCTGTGAATGCCTTTAAATCAATATTTGCAGCGTCCATGTATTTTGATAATTTCCTGAGGGGTTTCTCTTTTATATAGCCACATGAATGCATCGTGTTCTTTATAGAGTATTTCCTCGCAATGAGTGCAGTGTCATACATATATTCATAAAAAACCGTTGGCTCTGTGTAGGTATACGAGATTGACCTGCACTTATAAAAAATTGCCTGCCTCACCACACTATCTGGAGGCAAATCATAGGTATCTGTATCCTCGGGCTTTGCCTGAGATATCTGCCAGTTCTGGCAGAACTTGCAACTGAGGACACATCCTGCAGTTGCGAGAGAAAACGCAGTTGTTGAGGGGAGAAAGTGAGAGAATGGTTTTTTCTCTATTGGGTCAACATGAACTGCACAGGGTTTACCATACACAAGGCTGAAAAGAACTCCATCCTTATTCATCCTTGCCCTGCACCTGCTCCGTTGATTATTCTCCAGAACACATTCATTCGGGCAGAGCTCACACTGAACCTTATTCGCCATAGCTTATTATAAAACTTCTATTCTTCCTTACTCCAGAGCATATGTATGATCATCACTTTACATAGGAATTGGGAAGGCTGGTGAAGAATTTTTATTAACGATAGATTATTTCCTAAATCCAACGATAAGCAGGATAGGATTGGCTTGAGCGACATCAGAGATTTTTCGGTAACAGTTCTTAGTGAATTGGAGCGGTCACAGCCTCGACTGTTTGAATCCCGAAAGCTTTTGGGATGAGTTTCGAGGCTGTAGCAGAGAGAGCTTAGAACTGTCTAAAAATATCGCAGGAGCGAAAGTCACTCATGCTTATTACGAACATTATTTATTTCACACTCAAAATCATTGCTGCTGAGATTGCTTTTATCCCAACTACAAACAAAAGTGCATGAGAAATTCCGAATAAGGGGATGAGTATTATCGAGGGGATAACTGCTCCTAAAAATGACCCTATGAGGTCAAGCCCATAAAGCTTTCCCGCCACATTGGGTTCACCCATGCATTGATTTGCCACGCTAAATTGACCACCTGTTATTGTGCCTGCTAAAAAACTTAATAGATAAAAGAGGGTTTCTGCCCTGAAAAAGAGAGGCGACGCAAGAGCAAGAACAATGGTCATTATTTCTAAGTAAAAGAGTATCCTTAAAGGCTCTTTAATTTTTCTCACCAGGTATGCACCTGTGCCCAGTCCAATCATAAATGTTGCGATAAGTATCCCCATCATCTCATATATATAGCCGTACACAGACTGATATGCAAGGATTACGGCAAGAGTGAATAAAATGCCTGAAAATCCAGTGGTGAAGATAGAATAGTAGATGACCCGCCTCTTCTTTCTGAATGTGAAGAACGCAATACATAGAAGAGCAATAATTAAAAGAGAAATGATATGCCATTGCTTGATTTCAAGGAGATAGTGTAGTACCCTTCCTCCGTGAACCTCTGCCCAAAGCATAAGATTGTAAAGATAGGCTGATGGTTGAAGGTCTGTATTGATAAATTTTATATCACTAAGTCTTTTTCTCACATAATCTACATTCAGTGGAGAAAAGGCATCGCGGAAGAAATATTGATGAAAATGCTTAGTATGTATGTTCCTCTCTATAAACCTGTTTTTAAGAGTTGTAGTGTTTGTATTTATCGGTGTATCTGATGCAAAGAGGCCACCATATTCCTGTGCGGTTACTTCAACATGTCTGAATACCAACCTGAGCGAATTGAAGATAGCGCCACTTGCTGTCTGCATTCTTCTCCCGATATACCCTGTTGATTGAGGTATGGTTATCGCCAGTATCCCACCCTCTTGTAACACAGTCTTTGCCTCCAGGAAAAAATTAGAAGTATAGAACCTGTTGATGCTCGCTGTAGAGGGCTGCGGAAGACTCAGGACGATAAGGTCGTATGTAGGTTTCTTTAATTTTTTTATGAATCTCCGTCCATCCTCAACAATTATTTTCACCCTCTGATCTGTTGTTATATTTCTGCTCTCATCTGCATCAAGAAGCCCTAAAGAGACCTCGACCATCTTTGGGTCAATTTCTATAAAATCAATTTTACTCACAGGATATTTCAGATACTCTTTCAGGGTTCCGGGTGAACCTCCGATAACAAGTATCTTTGATGGTGAGGGGTGGAGAGCCATCGGTAAATGCGTCCTTAATTCTTCAGTTGGGAGATCTGGATAGGTAAAGACCAGATTGCCGTTCATGTAGATACTTGATTGTTCTTTGACTTTAACAGCGGTAATCTCTCCGTATTTAGACTCTACTGTCTGAGAAGGCTCTATTCCATGCCAGGGGAGAGATAGTGCGATCTTATGAAAGCCGATATATAAGGATAACGGTATGATAAAAAGGAGGATAACGATTTTTTTTCTTGAGATATAAGCAGCCATGAAGATGTTTATCAAGGCAAGCGATAAACATAATTCCATGGCATCTATTCTTTCCGAGATAATAAATGTAAATAAAATACCTCCAATAAATGCGCCGACTGCCTCAAGACCATAGACTCTTCCTGCAGCATCACGCTCGCCTGAATATAAAACAGCTAAAGGGAATTGTATACCTATAAAAAGACACAATGGGAAAAGCGAGATACCAGTTGAGAAAATAGTAGAAAACAGAGAAACAGTTTCACCAGGATATAAAGAAAGGGCTGGTCTTATTGCTTTAACAATCAGAGCAGTAGACAGTGCGAGAACAGCAATGAAGATAAAAGAAAGTGTAAATGCATTCTTGATTCGTACACGCCCTCCTAAGTAACTTCCGAGTCCTACCCAGATGAGCCAGAAGGAGAGTGTTATCCCTATATCAAGCTCATTCCCTGAGAATGTTGAAAGAAGGAGCCGCAGGGCTGTTATCTGGAGAAGCATTGACGTCAGCCCCATTATGATAAAAGGTATGAATTTATTAAGATGTCCCATCTTTAATCCTTGCTTTTCTATTATCAATAAAAGTTTATCCCAAATCCAGCAATTACAGGTGTTATTACGAGCGAAGAGAAGCAATCTTCCATATGGAATGAGATTGCCGCGGTCGAAACGACCTCGCAATGACAATGCATATATTGACTGGGAGTCCTTATCGAAAGAAGATAAAGGCAGGGAGAGGAATAATCATAGTAGAGGAATCTATACCGTAATAATGCCCTTCAGATATGCCCATCTTCCGTCAAGTCACAAGGTTAAGGCTGTGGGGGTGTTGGATGAGGTTGCCTAAACTGAAATTTTATCAGTTCATTTAGGAAACTGTCCATCTCTGTAATACTAAAAATCTTAGCTGTTTCGGTTGGTAAGTTGATATTTCTCAGCCTGCGAGCCCACTTTTTGTCTAAAACAACAAAATCAGTATAGGCAGTGCTAACTACGCTATGAAGATAATCAACGCTATCTGATTCATTGAAAGTTTCATTAGAGATTATACATTCCTTCATAAGTCTATAGTGAATGTATTGTGTATGAGGAGGATAAGATGGACAATTAACAAAATACAGATCATTTTGTTTGATGGATTTTGGATTTTTCTTGTAATAGTTACGAGCTTTATGAATTAACGCTTGAATATCTTTCTTCCAAGTCTTATGCATTCTTTTCCATCTATCACCACTTGAAGGATTATTTTCAAACTCCTGCAAGATAATCCCAATATTAATTGGAGATAAGCCATCCCAAGTTCTGATAGTTTCTTGAATGAACGCCATATCAATTTGAGGATATTCTTTCCATGGCCTTGATTTTTGTTCCTTCTGCATAACAACTCCTACATCTATTTCCATAAGCACGAAGTTAGCCCCAAAAGATTCCAAGTAAATCTTAGCTGTTGAATAGGTATTACCCAATCCCAGAGAAGAAAGTTCAAGCAAATGCGCCCAAGTCCAGCACAGCGTGCCATTTTTTTCTAAAATAGTATCTCTTACTTTTTGACCTATCGCATCATTCTTACTAAGTTCAATAATCACACAATAATCCAGGTAAACGATAGGAGGCGTGATTTCAACATCAATAGCGAGAGGATAAGAGGATGTGGTACTAAGCTTAATCATGTTTCATTATACACCAGATGCTCTTAGTGGCTCTATATAGACTTATAAAGCATTAGGGTCATTCGTGACATTGATCTTTCCTGAGATACCTCTACTTTGCAATAAGCCATCAGATTAAAGCCTTGCAGTGTTGGATAACGCCCTTGAAGGATGTCTTGAAAAATGTGTTCCATCTGATTATGATAGCGCTAGGTGGAATGTTTGCAATATTACTGAGGTATTATGGCTGTCATATTTGAAGGGAAAAATTGGTTTATACATAAAGAAGGGATAACCCAAGAGGGTAGATATATTGCATGGAGTAATGTGAAGAGTCTCTATATCGGTGGGATGAAGGGCAGACTAAACTTTATTTATCCAGCAGGAGAAAAGTGGGAATTAACAATAGTTGATTTTTCTAATAATACAATCAATATCAAACAGTCAGCTTTTTTAAAAATGCGTGCTGAAAAGAAAAATGAGTTTTTTGAAACTTATAAATTTATTTTGAGTCAAATATCTGAACAGCAATGGTCTCACTTCCAACAAAAACTGAGGAACAATG
>Ga0194111_10004270_pt1 | contig 16718 bp, 9 predicted proteins | sample TA2KigC300mmetaG_FD_146194 | JGI IMG/M metagenome (GOLD analysis project Ga0194111, IMG submission 146194) | Freshwater microbial communities from Lake Tanganyika, Tanzania - TA2015033 Kigoma Deep Cast 300m | ecosystem: Environmental > Aquatic > Freshwater > Lake | place: Tanzania: Lake... | reverse complement strand
TCCCCACGAGCCGAGCTCGTGGGGGACGGCGCGCGGGGTCGGCGGCGCGTGTAGCTGGCGAGACTGGCGTCCCCACGAGCCGAGCTCGTGGGGGACGGCGCGCGGGGTCGGCGGCGCGTGTAGCTGGCGAGACTGGCGTCCCCACGAGCCGAGCTCGTGGGGGACGGCGCGCGGGGTCGGCGGCGCGTGTAGCTGGCGAGACTGGCGTCCCCACGAGCCGAGCTCGTGGGGGACGGCGCGCGCGGGGTCGGCGGCGCGTGTAGCTGGCGAGACTGGCGTCCCCACGAGCCGAGCTCGTGGGGGACGGCGCGCGCGGGGGGCGTGTCAGGGTGTTCTGCCCGGCGATCTTGCGGGCACGCGTTCCACGCGGCCGGCGACAAAGACGCCCAGCTGAACCGGCCGGGTGTTGCCGCCCAGGTTGTCCCACCGCACGGTGCCGGTCAGGCCGTTCCACGGAGACAACTCGCGGAGCGCATCGCCGATCCGCGCGCGGTTCAGGCCCGCCTTGCGGATAGCGGCCACGAGCAAGTGCACGGCATCGTACGTTGACGCCGCGGCGAAGTCCAAACTCCGCTGGTACCGCTCGCGAAACGCGGCTTCCAGCGTCGGCCATTTCTCGCCCGGCTGGACAAGCAGCGGAAAGATCACCCCCTCAACTCCGTCGCCGACTTCTTCCAGGAATCGTCGACGCCCGGCTGCCGGACCGGCACAGATCAGGCCGTGAAACCCTGTCCCGCGCAACTCGCGGACCAACAGGGCGGTTCCGCGAGGATCGGCGACGAGGACAATGGCCGCGGGGTCGGATCGGATCGCGCGGCGAGCGACGTCGGCGGCATTCGAATCCGCGGGGCGATAGACGAGTTGGAACTGGGGCGCGAGGCCGAGGGTCGCGATGGCGCGGGCCAATTCCGCCATGAAACTGCGCGACTCATGATCCTCGCCGGCAATGACCACGAAGGGTCGCCGGCCCGTGCGGTCGGCAAGTTCCGCCAGCACCGGGGCCTGCAGCTGGTTCCCGGGCAGCAGCGAAAAGACCCACGGAACAATCGCGGAGTTGGTCGTGCGGTCGCTGCTGGACGCGCAGACCAACGGCAGCAGGGCCTTGGCCGCCACTTGCTCGGCCAGATGCGTGCTGGTGCTGTCGATCCCTCCGAGAATCGCCCACACACGTTCGGTGTAGACCATCCGTGTCACGTGAGCCGCGCCGCCCGTCCACGGATCGTCGGACCAGCGTGCGACGAGCCGAAACGGCTTTCCGCCGTACCCGCCCTCCAAATTCGCCTCCTCGATCGCCAGCGAGGCGGCGCACCACAGGTCGCCGCCGTCCGGGTGTGCGGGGCTGTCGGGCCCGAAGTAACCGATGCGCACCTCGGACACGTTGGCGTCCTCGGCGTCTTCGCGGCCCGGGCCGACGTACTCCAAGGGCAGCGCGCGGCGGTCGAAATACGGGGCGTTCGACTTCGGCCGCTCGGCCGTAACAGGCGGTTCCCCCGCCACGGCCCCGCGTGGTGCCACGATCGTGGAGACGACCAGCAGGCAGAGACATCGGCCGATCGGGAGGACGCGGCTTCGGCTGAGCCGACGAGCATCGCGCCCCCGCGAGCCGAACTCGCGGGGGGCGGCCGGCGCGGCCAACGACGTCATTCCGTCGCCGGTTGCTGCACCTGCACGGTCTGAGCCGTCGGGGGCAATCCCAGATCTTCCCGCGAGTAGTAGTTCCACTTGCCACCCTCGTACTTGGCCAGGAACACTTCACCCATATCATCCAGGCAGCCGCTGAACGGGATGTCGCCGGTGACGCCGGGCCACGGCTCGGCGCGGTAGGCCAACACGTCACGGATCTTGGCGCGGTTCAACCCGGCGACCTGGATGCCCCAGATCAGCATGTTCATGCCGTCATAGGCGTGGGAAGCGTACGTTTCGGGTTCCTCGTTGAACTTCGCGAGATAGGCCTCACGAAACGCTTCGAATTTCGGATCGTTGCGGTTCGGGTTCCAGGGGTAGGCACAGATGACGCCCTCGGCATTCAGGCCAGCGACCTCGAGGAATTCGTCCGAAGCGCAACGGTCGCAGGCGTAGAACGGCTGCTTCATACCGCGGGCTCGCATCTGGTTGAGGAATCTTGCTCCATCCGCGGCATTTCCCCAATGAACAACCGCGTCGACATCCGCCTCCTCGAGACGGGACAACTGCAGCGAGAAGTCGCTCTCACCCAGGCGATAGGCCATTTCGGTCGGAATGGGGCGGCCAATCCTCCGGCTCGTGTCGCGGATCTCTCGGATCCCGAACCGGCCGTAGCGGTTGGCGGCGCGAACGATCCCGACTTTGCGATGGTCGAGCCGGTGGTAAATGTAGTCCGTCAGCAAGTAGCTTTGTTGCCGGTCGTCGCCGATGCAGCGCATGACCCACGGGATGTTCGTTTCGATGTACGTCGGATCGGTGTTGGCGGGAGTCATCATTGGGACTTCGATTTTCAGGCCGACGCGGATCGCGATGTGCGTGTTCGCGCCGTCGATGCTGCCGAGAATGGCCCACACGTTGTCGAGGTAGGACAAGTTGATGATCTCTTCGCCCGATGAACCCCACAGGCCGTTGTCGTTTTTGATGGCGAGTTCGAAGGGGATCTTGCGTTTCAAGTATCCGCCGCGCGCATTGGCTTCTTCGATGGCCAGTTGGCAACCTTGCAGCATGCGGCGCCCGAGGATCTCCTCGTCATGGCTCTTGCCGCCCGTCGCGACCGAGACGGTCGGGTAGAGCGGGCCCAGAAATCCGATCTTGACGGTCTCGACGTGTTCCGGTTCCGGGATGGCCCGGCCGGCGCCGGCGTATTCCATCTGCAGCAGGAAGTGTTTCTTGTGCGGTTCGACGTGTCCGTGCGGGACCACGTCGTCCGACGTGTTCGCGTAGCGGTCGTCGAGTCTCAGCGGCAACATCGGACGCTGGTAGGGGTTGAGTGCATTGATTTCGTCGACCACCTTCTGGGTATGGGGGTCGACCTTCACGGCCGGTGGGGAGGCCTCGTTCGCGGACTCCGCTGGGTTCCGCGGCTCAGCGGCCGCCGCCAGTCTCGCCGCGAACACCACGGCGATGAAGACGAAAGTCAGGTATCTCATGACAGGATCTCCAGGTGATCGAGATGAATGCGTCGTTGGTCGCAACGAATTCGGATGTTGATGGACACGGACTACTTCTGTTCGACGGCCGCGGCCGTCGTCACGGGCTTCTCCGCTTCCTTCAGCCAGTCGGGGTTCGCCTTGAGGCCGGCGTAATAGCCGTCGCCGATCGCCCACCCGAGTCCCTTGCCGGTGGCCACCCACGTATCGTTCCCGTCGTGGTCGATGTAGATGATGAAATTCTGCGGCACACCCACGGGCATGTCGACGGTCTTCAGGAGTTTCCCATCCCGGTAGACCTTGGCCACGCCCCGCAGGGTCTCCGGGTCGCGCGTGTAGGCCACCACGGACATGGAGGGGAAGTCGGCGACCACGCCCACGCCCTTGTCGTGCGCGAACCAGCATTCGTTGGCGCTGCGGGCGCGCACGTTGTTGGTGAAGTTGCTGGGCAACCCGGTCTCGTTGTCGTAGAAGCCCCGCCAGTGCCGTCCGTCGTAGCGGCACGTGCCGAAGTACGTCGAGACCCAGAACACGTCCTCCACCGGGCTCACCCCGGTCGTGATCACGTGGATGATGCCGTCGTCCCGGTGCAGGTCGATTTCCATCTCGCCGTCCGGATCCAGATAGACCTTCCACGGATCGCCCGTCTGTTCCCGGTCTTTCTTGCAGTCGAACTCCAGCACGCCGCTGCCCCACACGGCGATGTGTATCTTGTCGGTCGCCTTGTTGTAGGCGATGTTGTAGTTCCAGATCTCCTCCATGGGGGCGTTCTTTTCAGTGAATACGGCCCACTCCTTGGTCTGCGTGTTGTAGCGGCTCGCGCCCGCGGTGGTCGCGGCCCAGACGTTGTCGCCTTCCATGGTGATGGCATAGACGACGTCGTTGACAAGACCGCTGTTGAGCTGATGGAAGTGGTCGAAGCGACCGCCGCTGAGGCGTGCCAAGCCGCGGCCGAACAGGCCGAGCCACACGTCTCCGGTCTTCTTGTCGACCTCGATTCCCGTGACCACGCGCCACGGCAGACCATCTTCCTCCTTCCACACGCGGACCACCTTGCCCGCCGCCTTGTCGATCAGCGCCAAACCGTCGTCCGTGCCCACCCAGACTTGGTTCCCATCGACCTTGACCGCGAAAATGTGGTCGTTCGGCAGGCCATCCGCGACCGTGAAATGCTTCCACTTCGTGTACACGTAAGGCAGTTGGTCCGCATCGGCGGCGACCGTCGCCGGAGCCGCTTCCGGTTCCGCCGAAACCGCGACCGCGGCGACTCGACCGCCGATCAGGATCGCAAAGAGCATGAGGAAAACAAAGCGATGCATGATGGATGACTCCTCGAAACAGGAAGTTGGTGTGGAACCTCCGCGCGCCCCGCGCGCATCTTGTAGGACGGGCACTCCTGCCCGTCCGGAATTTCGAGACGGGCACTCCTGCCCGTCCTACGGTTATGCGTTTGAACGGACTTGAATCCGTTGAATAATGAATTCCGGCTCTGGTCTGGCTGCGGTTCTTCCGTTTCCTCACAGCGTCTTCAAGTACTCGATCAGGTCGTTCAGTTCATCCTTGGTCATGTCGTTGGTCACGCCGTGCTTGTCGTCGGGATTGAACACGGTCCAGATCTCTTCCAGCGTGGGCGCGGCGCCGTTGTGCAGGTAGGGCGCCGAGTCGTAGATGTTGTTCAGGTGCGGCGTGTCGAACTCCGAAATCGTGTCGAACTCCATCTTGGTGCCCACGTCGTGCAGGCGGCGGTCGGTGTACAGCGGCGGGAAGTGGCACGTCACGCAGCGGCCTCGGACGGGAATCTCGCTGCCGTCGTTCCTTCGCGTCCGTTCGAAGATGGCCTTGCCGCGGCGCTGGGCCTCGGTCAGCGGCGCCCCGACCGGCCGATAGCGGTTCGGCGGCCGCGGGATCGTGCAGACGTACAAGTCCAAGGCCGCCAGTTCTTCCGGCGTGAAGGGTTGAAGCCGGGTGAAGAACGCGGACAGGCGGGGACCGCATTGCCGCGAGAAGCTGGGATTCTTGCCGCTCCACTTGAAGGGCGCCGTGTCCAGGATGCCACGCAACGTCTTGTTGTCCACGGGGTTGACGCCGATTCCGTCCGGCTCAATGTCGTAGGTGATTCCGTCCACGTGCCCGTCGGGGTGGCACGAGTGGCAGGAGAACTGCCGGCGGAACGTGATCTTGGCGTCGTGGAACAGCATCTCGCCGTAACGCACCTGCGTGATCTCGCGGGGCCCGTCCAAATCGATCCGCTCGCCAAGTTTCGATCCCACGAGATCGATGACGGACAGGGAGTCGTCCAGGCCGTTGGCGACATAAGCCGTCCGGCCGTCGGGCGCGACGACGATGCCGCGGGGGCTGCGCAAGGTCGGGATGTGCGTGACGACAAACTCGGACGCCTTGCCCAGGTGGTTGGGCAGCACGTGCTGGCGGTCGTGCTCGGATGCCGATTCCACCACGCCGATCAGTTTGGCGATGTCGACCACGGCCACACGGTCGCTGGTGACGCTGGTGACCAGTGCCAGTCGCCCGTCGGGCGTAATCGCCAAGGCGCGAGGATCGGGGAAATACATGCCGGGCTCATCCAGCAGCACCTGATCCACGCGTCCGTCCGGCCACACGACCCCCAAGCCGTTGGTGATTGTCCAGCCCTGATGAACGCGCGTCATCGGGATCACGTTCTTGGTTCGCAGCAGCGTGACCAGCGCGAATCTGCCGCTGGGATGCCACGCGGCGCCTTGCAGGAGGTTGGTCCCGGGCAGGACCATGCGGTTGTCCACGATGGCCCGCTCGGTGTCGATCACCGTCACTTCCGAGACCGACGTGGTGCGCGGCTTCACGAATCGCGAGAACATGTTGGTTGCCAGCATTCGCGACCCGTCGGGCGACATCGCCAGGGCCCAGGGCCCGCGGCTGGCGGCGAGCCGTTTCACTTCCTTCAGGCTGGCCGTGTCGATCACGGAAACATCGTCGGTGGCCGTGTTGAGCACGTACAGGTGCGTGCCGGCCGGATCGGTGAGTACTCCGTGCGGTTCGTCGCCCACAGGGGTGGTGGCCGTGACTTGGCGGCTTTGCACGTCGATCACCGAGAGGGTGTCATCCAGGCGATTGGTGACGAACGCTCGCCGCCCGTCCGGACTGAACGTCACATCCATGGGTTGGCCGCCGACTGGGATTTCGGCCACTTTGCGGCGAGTCGTGGTATCCACGACAATCACAGAATGTGCGGCCTCGCACGTGACGTACAATTCGCGGCCGTCGGGCCGGAGGGCCAGATTGAGCGGTGTCTTGTAGCGAGGCTCGACCACGACCTCGGGCGGAACCTTGGGGTGTGCGATGGCCGCCACGGCCGTCTTGTAGTCGAACGGTTTGCCATGGGCGTTAGCGTGGCAAGCCGCGCAGGTTTCTTCGGTGACCTTCTCCATGTGGATGGCGAACTGCTCGGGCGTCTTTTTCGCCATGGCCTCTTGGGCGTGTCCGCTGCCGGCGCCGTGGCACGCTTCGCAGCTCACGCCTTCATGCAGGTCATATGTGGTTTCGATTCCGGCGGCCGGTTGGTGGTAGGCGGTGGCGTGGCACTTCAGACACTGCGTGCTCGTCCGCGGGTCGCCCGCGACGCCCATCTCCTTGGCGATCTCTCGGCCTCTGTTCGTGCCCAGGCTGGCATACGCGTCGGCGTGCTTGCTCGCCCGCCATTTGCTGAACTGGTAACCGTACGCCGCGCCCGCGTGGCACTCCGAGCAGACTCGCACACCCGTGTAACCGTGTTGGGACTCAGGGGCGGTGGCCGGGTCGGGCGGCTCGAGCAAAACGAGCTTTCCGTCCGGCGGCACGGGGTGCGCGATCCTCTTCCAGGCCTCCTCCAGGTCATACTTGACGGGACCCAAGACGATGCGGTGCGAGCCCTTTTCGGCATGGCAGTTCAGGCAGCTTTCCTTGCCGGGCATTTTCAGGCCGGCGGCCATCGCGGCCTCCCGGTTCATCATCACCTTCGCATCCATGTACTCGCTGCCCGGCCCGTGGCACATTTCGCACTGCACGCCCTCCCGGAAGTCGAACGTGTCGTCCCGCTCCCAGGGCTCGGCATCGGTCGCCGACGCGTGGCAGCCGAGGCACATCGCCGACTCCTGGGGCTCCATCGGGATCCCGCTCCACTTGGCAATCTGTTTCGCCTCCGGCTTCGCCAGACTCGTGTACGCCTTCGCGTGGCGCGTGTTGAGCCAGCACGTCAGCTGGTTGCCCATCGCGTCCCCTTCATGGCACTTGCCGCAGGCTTTCGCGCCCACGTACACCGGCTGCCGATAGGCTTCGCCTCCGCGAGCCGGCGACGCGATCAGGATGAGCAAAGGCACCACGAGGACGGCACATCGCCACACCGGACTGGTGCAACCGAGGGAGACAACCGCTGCCGCGTGGCGATCGTCAACACCAACTGGCGGCGAGCGGTGCGCGGACCGCGAACGCCGCGTGGGAACCGCAACAGACCATAACATGTCCGTCCGCACCGACCCCCTTGGGAATGCCGCGTTTCGACGCATGGCGGATGCTCCTCCTCTCACTTCGCGGGCTCTGTCACGGTCAGGACCTGGTCGGCCGGCACGTCGGTCAGCTCCGTCGCCCGGCCGTCGGGCCAACGGATGGAGACACGGTCAACCTTCGCGGCACGCCCCAGCCCGAAATGGACGCGCGGGTCCGACTGCGACAGGTAGCCGCGCACGGGGATCAGATCGCGAAACTGAGTCGCGGACCCCACCGTGATGCTCACGCGAGCGCCCAGCGCGTCCGACTTGCCGTTTGACCGCTTGGCGGCCACCATCAACCAGTGATTTCCAGTCCCGCCCTCGTTCCGCAACAGCTTGGCCGGGCCGTTGAGATTGTTGATCAGGATGTCCAAGTCGCCGTCGTTGTCGTAATCTCCCACGGCGGCTCCCCGGCCCACGAATTCCTCGGCGAAATAGGGCCCCGAACGGTGCGCCACGTCCACGAACCTGAGATTACCAGTGTTGTGGGCCAGCGTGTCCTCCTCGCCAAACTCCTTGTGAGCATCGCCGTTGGCGACGAAGACGTCCAGCAGGCCGTCGTTGTCGTAGTCGAACAGAAGCCCGCCCCAGCCCGTGAACTGGCCGCACATCAGCGCCAGTCCGCAGGGCGTGGTCACATCCTCGAAGTACTCGCTGTTGTTTTTCAGCATGCAGCCGTAGTCCATGTCCGGAATGTACAGGTCCAGCCAACCGTCAAGGTCGATGTCGCCGGCATCCGGACCCATCGACGAAACGCCCTGACCGGACTCGCCGAACGCCATGCCCCGCAGCAGCGCATCCTCGGCGAACTTCCCCTGGCCGAGATTTCGGAAGAAGTCGTTGGCCATCCCGTCGTTGGCCACGTAAATGTCCAACAAACCGTCGTTGTCCAGGTCGGCGACAGTGGCTCCCATGCCGCGGCCGTTCGCGTTGAGGACGCCAGCCGCTTCCGTCACGTCAACGAACGTGCCGTCACCCTTGTTGCGATAGAGAATGTCGGGTTGCCCCTGATAGGTGAGCGGACCGGGGAACCCGGTCGGAGCGTAAAAGGGGATCTTCGTCCCGTCGTAGTGCAGGTAATTCACGACGTACACGTCCAGCAGGCCATCGCGGTCGTAGTCGAACCACACGGCCTGCAAGGCCCACAGGGGATCGTCCAAGCCGGACTGCTTGGAGATGTCGGTGAACGTGCCGTTGCCTTCGTTACGGTAGAACTCGTTGGGCCCGAAACAGAGGACGTACAGGTCCAGGTCGCCATCGCCGTCGAAATCGGCGGCGGAGCAGCCGAACGCGCAGGCTTTGCCGGCCACGCCCGCCTGCTCCGTCACGTCCGTGAACGTGCCGTCGCGGTTGTTTCGGTACAGCGCGTTGCGGAGTTTGCCCTGCAGACTGCGGCCGCGATTGCTGCAAATCGCCGGATCGTACCGGCCGTTGCAGAGATAGATGTCCTGCCAGCCGTCGCCGTCGTAGTCGAAGAACATCGCGCCGCCGCCCGACGCCTTGACGATGTTGTTCATCTTGATGTCGCCGTAGCTGTGCCTGAACGTGATGCCCGCTTGCTCGGTCACGTCAGTGAAAACCGGCAACTGCGGCTCGGCCGCCCAGCCAACCAGCCCGAAGGCCGCGACGAGGATGATGGCAGTCAGCGAAATGTGTTTCATGTCTACTCCCAACAGCGACCATGTGGGCGGCGCAATGACAATGCCGCCATTGGCGGCGCCCCATGGCGGCTCAACAACATCACCAATTCGAGGAATCCCAAGGGGCGCCCAGATCAATCCACTCCGCAATCGCCGCCTTCTCCTGGTCGCTGAGCTGTGGTTGTGCATCAGGCGGGATCGGTTTCGGGATGCCCTTGATTGCCTCTCCATCCCACGGGCGCGAGCTGTTCTTGCCAAAGACGTGCCAAACCAGAGTACTCGTCCGCGCCCGACCGGGATCCACGTACCTGCCGCGCTGGTCCCCTTCCGGATCAGTTGTCGCTGGCTCCAACAGCGTGTCGTACACGATGCGGGCCAGGCCGGGGTCCGCGGGGTCGGCCGGCGCCGGCTTGCCGCCCGTCAGATTCGGCGGGCTCTTGCCTTCACAATGACACGGCAGGCAATTCCGTGCCACGATCGGCATCACGTCCCGCCGAAAATCGATCGATCGCCGCTGCTCGACCGGTGGCGCCACAACCACCGACAAGTCCTTCAGCGCGTCCACGACGAAATTCTCCGGAGTCAACTCGGGATCCTCGTGGCAGCCGATACAGCCCTGATTGAAGTGATTCCGCGTGGAGACCCAGCCGCAGCTGCGCAAAGCCAGGCCGCTCTCGTCGACCAGCTGCAGTTCAATCGGCGTGTTCGCGGGTACCTCGACGTTGAACGAGCCGTCTGGCGCGACGGGCACTTCACCCAAAACCCGCCGCGAAGCGAGCTGCGGCAGCACCAGCTTGCCGGGATTCCTGGCAACGCTGTCCGCGCCGTCCTTGCCGGTCGGGCTCGCGCCGTCCTTACCGGTCGGGCTCGCGCCGTCCTTACCGGTCGGGCTCGCGCCCGGCGCACGGGCCGTTTGACGCGGCACACCCTCGAGCAACCGGAGCTTTTTGACCGTGCCCGGCGGCAACCACGTCTTGTCCGGAAAATCCGTCATGTAAACGTTCAGGCAGTAGATCTTCCCGTTCGGATCCGTGTCGATAGAGGGGCTCGAGCGGCCGTCCGGCTCCCTGCGCGCGGCAACCAGTTTGGCGTCGATGTCGTGGTACTCGGGATCGTCAAACGCCAGCTCGATCCGCTTCGAGACCGGATCCATGCGGTAGACGCCGTGCGTGCCCGAACCGTCGGCCGGCCTGCGCGAGACGAGAATGCGACCGTCGGGCAAGGGCGACGGTGAATGGAACAGCCCGTCCGCCGGGTCCGTAATCGGTCGGTACGTGTGCAACGGCCGGCGCGTCGTCACGCAGGATAACAGCCCGGCTCCGTCCCACGGCACGCGGTCGGCCTCCACGAACACAACCAACCCGCCGGCCGTGTCGCACGCCATATGCTTGATGCGCTTCCCGCTCTCCACGCACAACGGCGCAGGGTCCGTGCCTTCCGCATTCGCCTCCAACAACACCACGCGGCCCAGCAGCCCGTCTTCCAGCGTCCGCCGCCGCCAACTCGAGTAAGCCAGCCGGCCGTCCCACATCAAGTGCTGATCGTAATCGCTCGATAAATTGAACGTCACGCGCCGCACGTCCGTGCCGTCAAGCCGGCACGAGTACACGGCCGACGCCGACCTGGAGCCGGACTCGTTCAATACCCCAGGCCGGCTGCACAGAAACAGGATCTGATACCACGCCTCATCCGCGTCACTGATCTGGTAGAAACGCGACTGGTAAATCGGATTGCGGCAGTCGCCCAGACCCTGGGTGATCTGCCGTAACCCGGAACCGTCCACGCCAATCTCGAAAATGTCCCAGGGATCCTGGGCCGTCCTTTTGCCCGCGAACAACAACCGCAGACCGTCAAACGACACCTCCGGATCACTCGCGCTGTGAAAGTCCGCCGCCAATTGGCGTTTGCCACCGTCCGGCTGGACAACCAGCAGCCGCGCGCCGTCCCCGTAGTCCTCTCGCAACACCTTGGCCGCACGCCGCGCCGAACTGTCGCCCAACGCGTCGATGGGTAACTGGACAACAACAATCGCTGACGGTTCGGACGCGGCGGCGCCGGCCCCTAGCAGACGCGGGCCACCAGAGAACAGAGCCAGACCGGCCCAACACGCAAGGCACAACAGAGAAATGGCCCTCGGTCGCCGCGCCGACGCCACAACCAGGGCCGGCCTTCGCCATGCACGACCCGCTGCGCCTAGCGAGAACGAGGGGGTGCAGCTTAAGCCGCTCGCGGGGTGCGATGGCCGTGCCTCGTGTTTCAACCACTTTGTTGCGATCATGTGCGCCCCGCGACGAAACCAAGAGAAAGCCAACGCTCCGAAACGAACTCGCCGAGCCTCCCAAAAGATACACCAGCCCTGGCGACGACGAGATTACGCGGCGTACGAAAAAATACGAACCGAGCGGGGTAGTGGTTCACGGAAATAAATGCCGCGAACCGGGGCACACAATGAGCACAGCCTTCCCAATCGGAAGAAACGGAGACCTGGCGCGGACGCGTCAGGAATTACCGTGGGCCGGATCGGGCACAGTCGCGCTCTGTGAAAGGCCGCTCGACCTTCGGACGACGATCGCACGTGTTGGCCGGCTCGTGCGAGAATTCATAAAAATCCGGCAACGGTCGGCGAGCATCATGAGACGTCAGCCGCTGTTGGCTACCAATCGCTTAACGATCTGCTGCGAGAAACCCACCGCCAACAACCGGCTCTCCATTTCGCTCAGGACGGCCGCCACCGCCGCCATCGGCCCCCCCCAATCGCGCCTCAGCCGTAACCCGCCAACAACTCGCCTGCCGCTCTGCCCCTTTCCATATTGGATGTTGGACGTTGGATGTTGGACGTTGGATGTTGGACGTTGGATGTTGGACGTTCAGCGTTCGACACTCCGAAGCCCCCGCGTTCACGTGGATTTCGAGCGACCGCATTCTCCGCCAAGGGAATAGCACGGGTGGCAAAGCCGGAGCACGGATGATCGGCGACCCGTCTTGTACTGGGAACGAAGTTTGGGGTGTTGTCTGCTGGGGCGCGATGGCGACTCGCAATCTGATCGGTGCTCCGGCTTTGCCATCCGTGCTAACGCCGGACGCGGTCGTCATGTCAATTGTCAGCGAGTTCGGCAAGCGGGAGCCTCGTTGTAGCCTCCCCATCCTTGACGCGATATGATGAGCGTGCGGCCGTGGAGCATTTTAGGAGCCATGCACGATGACTTGTTCTCCATCACGAGTTCATGTCGGAGTTCTCTTGTTGCTCGCGCTGGTGGCAGGCCTCCGCGTGTCGAGTTCGGCCGCGGGCGAACCGCCCGTACCGAAGTACTTCAGCGTGCGGTCCGGCGACGTGCCGGGCGGGAACGTGCCGCGCGTCGAGCCGTGGAGGACCGTTCAGTTGGATCCCTTGTATCGTGGCGCGTGGATTGTCGCTGGCGATCTCGATGGAGACGGTCAGGCCGAGATCGTGAGTGTTCGCAATCACGATCAGAACGACACGCATTACACGTCCTCGGTCGTGGTCCACCGACTTGACGGATCGGCGTTGTGGCGTTGGGGGAGCGCGGAGGCCGGGCGAAATCAGCTCCACCACGATGTCGCGGCTCAGGTCTACGACTGGGACGGCGATGGCAACGACGACGTGATCGTGGCTGCCGATCGGGCCGTGATCGAACTGGACGGGCGCACCGGTCGTGAAAAGCACCGCTTCGCAATTCCCGCGGGCGCGTCGGACTGCATTACATTCTGCAATCTCTCAGGCGGACCGCGGCCGACCGACGTTCTGGTCAAGACGCGTTACACGCGGATTTGGGCGTTCAATCGGGAGGGCGAACAGCTGTGGACCGTGGAAATGCCCGGAGGATACAGGACGGCCCACCAGCCGTTGCCCGTCGACATTGACGGAGACGGCGTGGACGAGGTTGTCGCCGGCTATGCGATGCTGAACGCGGACGGCAGTCTGCGCTGGTCGCTCAGCGGCGACGATCCGGCCTGGGCGGCGGGAAAGCGGCCCGAGACGGGTCATCTTGACTGCGCCCGCGTATTGTCGCGCGGCGCGACGGCGCGCGAATCGCTGCTCGCATTCACGTTCTGCGGCGGCGACCGCATGGCCGTTGCGACGGGTGAGGGGCAGGTGCGGTGGAGCATCCCCGGCTGGCACTTCGAATCGATCGACGTCGGACGCGTTTGTCGGCGGGTGCCGGGCCCGCAGATCGTCGTGGACATTCCCTACGCGCCGCACGGCCACCAGCCGATCTGGGTGCTCGACGCCGAAGGCACGCTGCTGGGCGAGATCCTGAACGACGAAAGCCGTTTCCACCGCCTCGTCGATTGGCACGGCGAAGGGCTCGAATCGATTGTCGTGGGCCAGCCGCCGGCCATGTACGATGGAGAAACGGGCGCGAAGCAGGCGGTTTTCGAAATGCCGGTCGCGGCGGGCGAGATACCGCCGGATCTCCGGACCGAGACCCTTATCTGCCTGAAAGCCGACATGGATGGTGACGGAGTGCCGGATGTTCTTTTCAGCACCAACCCCGCCACGACCGTGTACGTCTACCGGAACCAGCGCGGCGCGAAACCGGCCGGCACCGTACCGCTAGGGACCGGCGTCAACTGGACGCTCTACTGATGCGACTCCCGAGATGGGACTCCTCCCCCGTCTCGGTCCCATGACCTCCGTGCGGGCGGTGATCGCGCCAAGTCGCCGTCGGCCGGGCTCCATTTCACCGGGACAACCCGAAGACATCGTCGTCCCACCAGTCATCCGGCTCGGCAAAGAGATCTTGGCCGACGCGCGACGGATACGGCGGAATCCGTTCAATGCGCCGAAGGTGTTTTGCGAGGCGAGGGACGTCGGGCGAGCAGGGGTACCGATCCTGCAATCTGTCGGCGGCGATGTTCGTGGAGAACGTCGCGCCAACCATCTGGCCGGTATCGCCGACTGGTGGCGTCGCGGCCGCCGGTCCTTCACCTTCACCGACCGGGGCGTTCAGGAAATTGATGACGAGCAGGACATCGAGCGGCACGATCATGCGATCGCCGGTGACATCGAGAAACGGAGGGGCGCCAAAGGGCGGTGTGGGAATGGCGGGGAGGCGACCGGATCCGTAGGTGTTCAGGTAATTGATACCCAGCAGCGCATCCATGGGCGTGACGATGCCGTCGCCGTTCACATCGAGCGGGTTATCCGGATTCCGCCACTCAACGGCCGCAAAGGACTGATGGTACGGATTGAATCCCGCTTGTGCCATGACGTGAAATGCGGTGGCTCCCACGTGAAACACGCGGTAGTACGCGAAGCCGAACCCCGAGGACACGCCATCGTGACTGGCCGCCGCCAGGCCGCGGCCGTTCCCGTAAGGCTGCGTGCGCTGTGCTTGTTGGAGCTGTGCGTTGATCGCGCCTGCTTGTGCGAACCTGCCGGAGACGGCGTAGGCGAGGGCCATATGTGCCGCCCCTTCGAACCAGACACCGTCCCGGTCGTCGTTGAAATCGTACAGGTCAAACCCTTCGTCCCAGGTGCGGTGGACCGTTTCGGCACAGGCCAGGACGCTGGCGTGTTCGGCATCGTCCGCGTCCGGAAACACCAGCACGGACCACGCCTGCACGTCCAACGGCAACTGTCCGAGCGTGTTGTTTGGCGTTTGCGCATCGATGGTCCCGGTCAGGATACAGCCCGTGCCCGCTTCTTTCATCGCCGCCACGAAGGTTTCCGCGTGGCGCGCGTGGTGGTACCATTTCTCATCACCGGTGGCCTGAAACGCCATGTCATAGGCTCGCACAAGGTCCAGGTTATGTTCTGTCGATGCGTACCCGCGGCGCGTGGGGCTGCTTCCCTCGGGCTCTTCCAGGCCTCCTTGAAATCCCTGGAACTGGCCTTCGTCATTTCGGAATTGCAGCAGAAACTCGCCCACGCGGATCGCCGCGTCCCGGTACTTCGCGTCGCCGGTGACTTTGTAGAGGGACAACAGGCCGATCATGGCCCACGCGTTGTTGCCCGTGTCGATCGACGTCTGCCCGAACTCGTGGTATTGCCCCGTGCTTTCCTCGTGGAAGCCGGGCATGGCCGGCGTCTCGGGGCGCCCGTTCGCCTTCCAGCCGGCCGGAACCGTCAGATCGCCGGCGGAGTACCAGGAGCGGAGCCGTCCGTCGTCGTACGTGCGATCGTGCTGGCCGGCGTATACCAGCGCATCGCCGATGAGCCTTGCCCGCCGCAGACTGTCGGCGTTGCCCGTCGCCGCGTAGTCGGAAAGGAACGCGAGAAGGGCCAGACTGTTGTCGTACGTCGACGCCGCATTTCTCAGCACCAAATGGATGTCGTCCGCCTGGTTGCCGTCATTCAGATCGGGCTGGACGTCGTGCGTTTCGTAACTGCGCGGGAATCGGGGCTGGTTCAAGCGGAGCTGTTGTGCCTGCGGGCTGAGCACATACTCCACGTCGTCCACGTAGAAAACGGCGTGTTGCGGGTTGTTCGGCGCGTTCGCGACCCAGCCAAGCCCGAGACTATGGCTCAGATTCAACTGCGACACATCGATCTCGATCAACTGCCAATTAGTTGTCAGTGTGAACGTCGTGCCGATACTCGGGTAACGGGGCGAGGAGTCGGGGTACGGCGCGATCGGCGCGCCCGTGACGGCGTCGCGGCCGATTCCGCCGTGGAAGAACTCGATGCGCTCGCCCCCGCGCTCGCCGCGCGCCCAGAATCGCAACGTGACCGCGCCGGACAAGTCCATGCCGGCGCCGGGGACCGTTCCCCAGTTGAGTTCCGGGACCGACTGGCCCGCGTCAAGAACGCCGTTCTGTAGATAGAAGCCTCCGTAGTTCGCGCCGGTCACGTTGAGAAACTCAAATCGGATGCACGTCGCGCCCGAGTGCGGGTTGTCGGCCCATGAGCCGTTCATCGACACTGCCTCAAGGTGATCGCCGATCTTCCCCCGCGCATGGAAGTGATTGCCGCCTGTGCTGACGTCCTCATACACGATGACAGTCTTGTGGTAATTGTCCATCACGTCCCGCAAATGCCGCAGACCGTCCTCGGCGGCCGCGAAGCTCGGATCGGCACCCGAAAGCAGCTCACGCCGCTCCAACGATTCGAACCGCAGCGTTCGACGTGCCCGTCGGCACGCTCTGCCTCGCCGCCACGCATCCGGTTTCCGAACGTGTTGACACGTCATGGCATTGCCTCCTGTCAGGCTGGGAAGTACCCATCCATCGTAACGCATGCGACGGGGCACGCACGACTACACGCCAGAAGCCAAAAGGGGTGGAACAGGCGGCGTCCCGACCGTTGCGACTGCCGCCCCCACGAGCTCGGCTCGTGGGGCCGGAAAGTCTAACCAGCTACAGGCATTGCGCCCAAAAAAAATCCAGAATCACCTTCCACCCCGCCCCCACGAGCTCGGCTCGTGGGGCCGGAAAGTCTAACCAGCTACAGGCATCGCGCCCAAAAAAAACCAGAATCACCTTCC
>Ga0194111_10004260_pt1 | contig 16730 bp, 10 predicted proteins | sample TA2KigC300mmetaG_FD_146194 | JGI IMG/M metagenome (GOLD analysis project Ga0194111, IMG submission 146194) | Freshwater microbial communities from Lake Tanganyika, Tanzania - TA2015033 Kigoma Deep Cast 300m | ecosystem: Environmental > Aquatic > Freshwater > Lake | place: Tanzania: Lake... | reverse complement strand
GACGGCGCCTCGGTCGAGGCGCAGGTGAACGCGCTCGGCATGGGCCACGTGCGGCTGGACGTCGAGCGGGAATGCCGCCACGGGCTTGCGGGCACGAGGCTGTCCGTCGAGGCCGTCGAACACGGCCATGCCCATCCTCACGCGCACGGCCACGGCGGCCACGCCCACCGGACGCACGCGGAGATCCGCGAGGCGATCGCGCGCAGCGCGCTTCCGGCCGGCCCCCGCGAGGCGGCCCTCCGCGTCTTCCGGCGACTGGCCGAAGCCGAGGGGCGGATCCACGGCGTGGAGCCCGACCACGTCGCGTTCCACGAGGTCGGCGCTCTCGATTCCATTGCGGACATCGTCGGATCGTGTCTCGGCCTCGACCAGCTGGGCGTGACGGGGGTCGAGGTCGGTCCGTTTCCGCTCGGCGGCGGGGAGGTGCGGTGCGCGCACGGCGTCTACCCTCTGCCCGCGCCGGCGGTGGTCCTGCTCCTGCGCGGCCGTCCGTGCATCGGTGTCGACGAAACGCGGGAGACCGTGACGCCGACGGGCGCCGCGCTCCTCGTCGAGTGGGCGGAGTCCATGCCGGCGCCCGCGGGACTCCGGCGGATGGACGCGGCGGGGTATGGATTCGGCCACCACGAGTTCCGGGGGCGGCCGAACGTCCTGCGCGCGGTCCGCATGGAGCCCGCCGCGGACGCGGTCGCGTCTCCGGAGGACTGTCTCGTGATCGAGACGCAGGTCGATGATTCGACCGCGGAGTGGATCGGCGTCCTGGTCCAGAAGCTGATGGTCGAGGGCGCGCTGGACGTCTTCACCACGCCGGTCCAGATGAAGAAGCAGCGGCCCGGGACGCTGGTCACGGTGCTGTGCGCGCCGGAGCGGCGCGAGGCGATGCTGGACGTCCTCTTCCGCAACTGCACCACGTTCGGGGTCCGCGAGCGGGCCGTGCGGCGGACGGTTCTCGACCGCCGGTGGGAGACCGTCGCCACCGAGTTCGGCCCGGTGCGGGTGAAGATCGGGATCTGGAGAGGCGAGGACGTCACCCGCGCGCCGGAGATGGACGACTGCATCGCGCGGGCGGCCGAGCGGGGCGTGCCCCCGCGCCGCGTGTACGAGGCCGCCCAGCGCGCCTCGCCATGATCCGGCGGGCTTGTCCCGCGGCCCGCCGTCGTGTTCAATACCCGGACCTTCCCCTCGGGGCGTAGCGCAGTCTGGTAGCGCGACAGCTTTGGGAGCTGTAAGTCGTGGGTTCAAATCCCACCGCCCCGACCATCCGATTCCGGCCAAACTCGGCATGCGCCGTCCCCGAGGACCCCCCCAAGACCCACTTGAACTGCTTCGGAGGGGTGATATGTGACGCTTGTTTGCCCCATGGTCTCCGGAGATCAGACGGGCGCCGATCAGGGCGGCTGGGATTCCGCCATCCACTGCGACCCGAACTGCGGAGGGTGGGTTCCGGAAGGACGCAAGACCGGAGCCGGCGTGATCCCGGCCCTCGACCACGGCCAGGAGGCCGGACGAAAGGGCTAGGCCGAGGATCGGGGAGGACATATACTCGCCCGAATGAATACCGTTGGTCAGCGGGCCCATGGCGCTGCGAGGCGTCAGGCCATCGAGTGCGTCCAGCCGAAGACCGGGTTGCCCCCATCCACTTGAACTCGGTCTCACATGAGGGCGCGCTACACGTGCGAGAAGCAAGAAACCCACTCAGCACCGTAGCTGGGGTTGGCCTCTCAAGCAGGCAACACGGATGGACACCCTAAGGAGCAAGACGATGAAGACCTACTCAACAAGTGCATGTTCTGCGGCACTTACCGTGTTGCTAACCATGGTTTGTTGCAATGCGCTCGGAGCTGATTCAGCAACCGTTGCCAGTGCATCCGAACTGTTGGGCGACAACTGCGTCTACCAGTACAAGACCGAACCCGTCTATGACCCCAAGGCGAAAAAGGTCGTCTTTACCTGGATGGGTAAAACCGGGGATATCTATGGACGCGAGTATAGCGACGAGACGAAGACCTGGAATCCGCCCCTTCGCAAGGCACCGAAAACCATCATGGAATGGAACAGGGACCCTGCTGACCGTCACAACTATTCCAGCGTCGTCGTGGCGCCCAATGGCCACTTCCTGGTCTTTCAGGCAGATCATCTCAAAGGCGAGGATGGTTACGGGATGATGCTCTATGCTGCACCCTCGCCGGGTTCCATCGATGGGGAGTGGTCCAACCAGATGTTGTGGACGAACAGCCAGGCGGCCTACCCCACGGCAGTTGTGGCAGGGGACTCGATCTACCTGTTCATGAGACGAAGAGTCGAAACGGTGTGGAGAATCTGGCAATTCAGCAAGTCATCCGACAATGGCAAAACCTGGACTGAACCCCGCACGATCATCGATACGGAAGATAAGGATGACGGTCAGGATGGCTATCAGGATGCAGGGCAGGATGAGATCTACTGTGTCGCCAAGAAGTTCTATGATCCGGTCAACAAGAGAATTGCAATGACATGGAATCTCGCCGGAGGCGGGGCGCACAATCTCCTCAACAAGGATCTGTATATGGCTTACCTGAGCACCACCGATGATAAGATGTATGCCCCTACCGGGGCCAACCTTGGGGATTTCGTCGACTATGCCGAGATGAAGGACGCGAAAACCAAAGTGCAGGTGCTGGCCACAGAAGATCAATCCGGCGAGAAGACAGGTCCAATCGTTGATTACGTCCACCATGCGAATTACCTGGATGACGGTAAGTTCTTTGTCACCTGCAACAACATGAGCAAGAAGAACGGCAAGCAGTCCCTGCTGTGGGCACGGTGGACAGGAGAAGATTGGAAGCACGGCGTTATTGAGGAAAAGCCGTTCAAAGAAGAGCTCACAAGGTATAGCTGCGTTCAGCAAGTGAGGGGTAGTCATTTCCGAGTTTCGATCATCGATGATACGAAGGCGCGAGTGAGAATCAAGGAAACCAAAGATGCTGGCGAGACGTGGGCGCAGGTTCACGAAGAGGTCCTCGATACCCAAGGACGAGAGATCAATTGCGCAGACTTCGTCTTGCCTTACAGGCCGGGCTATCCCCAGATCATGGTTACCACCACTCCTACGGGTACGTCGTTACACGATACGAACCCCAAAGGCGATTTCCCGATCTGGGCCATGGGAGACGGCAGCGCAGAATAGGGGAGCCGAAACGGCCTTGAGGCGCGTGCCGTCCGATCGATCCTCCCGCGTGGTTCCGGCTGGCCCGGGGATCCCGGCCCCCCGTGCCGATTGACACGAAGACCCGTCGCGGCGATTCTACGCCCGTACACGGCGTGGACGTGCGCGAGGAGATGCGCGGCGTCGGGGCGTCGGTCACGAGGGTCGGGTGCCGCTTCGGCGGCGGGAGGAATGCAGGCATGCAGGCACGACGGTGGGTCCTCGGGGCGGTCGGTGCGATGGCGGTTGCGATCCTGGCGAACGGCGCATGCGCGGGGCCGCGCGTGACCATCGACGATGAAACCTGGATGGAGTTCGGTTTCCTGGGCCAGGTGCATGCCACCTGGACGGAGGATGCCACCGACGAGACGGACTTCTTCCTGCGTCGCGCGCGGATCATCCTGTCCGGCCAGGTGATGGACGGCGTGAAGTTCTTCGCCGAGACCGACAACGACAACGCCGGCAAGAATGGCGTCGGCAGCGTCTCGACGGACATCCAGGACGCCTTCCTCGACGTGCGCCTGCCCGTGGCGACGAACCACTGGATCAAGGCGGGGTTGATCCTGCTTCCGTTCTCGTTCGAGAGCCGCGCCGGGGCGACAACGCTTCTCGGCAACGACTACAACGTCGAGGCGATCAAGCTGGTGAACACGTTCGTGTGGCGCGACTACGGCGCCGAGGTCCACGGCCACTTCCTCGACCAGCGCCTCGCCTACTTCGCCGGCGTCTTCGACGGCTACGACACGACGGGAAGCACGAAGAACGACGACGCCGACCTGCGCGTGACCGGCCACCTGGCGGTGAACGTGATCGGGAAGGCCGAGACGGGATGGTTCTTCTCCCAGAACCGGTTGGGCAAGGCGGGCAACTACGTCTCGATCGGCGCGGGCTACGACGCGCAGAACGACGCATCGCTCATCCTGCCGGTCGTTCCGGAGGGCGAGCCGCCCTCGACCGAGCCGGGCCGGGTGGTGGACTCGGAGAACTACGTCGTCGACCTGCAGTCGGGATACGACCTCGGCCCCTGCGGGCTCACGCTCAACGCGGCGTGGTACGAGTGGGACAACTCGGCGTTCGAGGGCAGCACCGCCTTCGTCGAGACGGGCGTGCTCGTGGGCCGGACGATGGTCACGGGCAAGTTCGTGACGCAGGACCCGGACATCGCGGCGACGGTCGAGGACTTCGTGGTCGGCCTGCACTTCTTCGGCAAGGGGCACAACGTCCGCGGCGGCGTCGAGTACCGCTGGGGCGACAGCCCGGACCAGGTGCTGGTGGGCGTGCAGTTCCTGCTGTGATCCCAGGGCGCGAGGTCGCCGTCGGAACCCGACTCCCGCCGGACCAACCGGCGAAGGAGTCCTGACAGGCTGCGCGCGAACAGGCCCCGGGCGCGGGAATCGAGGCGGGCGGAAGGCTCGTCGAGCATTGCCGGCCGCCCCTGCGGTTCACCGGCCACCACCACCGGCGGATCGTCCGGCTTCTCCGGGGGGGCCGCGGGCCCGGTCAGGGTGGTCCGAACGGCTCGCGGTGCGGCTGGCCGGCCTCGTAGAGACGGATCCGCTCGGCCAGGGCGTCGGCGAGGGCCGTCTGGCCGGTTCGCCGCGCGAGGTCGAGCCCCTTGCGCGCCCAGTCGGCGGCCTTGTCGAAGTTGCCCGATTCCGCGTGGGCGGCGCCGAGGGTGTCGAGGACGGCCGGGTCGCTCCCGCGGGTCAGAGCAAACGCCTTCTCCGCCGCCCGCAGGGCCTCGGCGGCGTCGCGCACGCCGGGATCCTCGCTGGTCGCGAGCGCCCAGGCGAGGTTGTTCAGGGCCTGGGGATCCTCGGGATTCCGGCGCGCCTCCTCCGCGCAGGAGCGGACGAATTCCCGGAGCGGTTCGAGCAACTCCTGGCGCTTGGGGGCGTCGGGCGCCGCCGACGGGGGCAGCGGAGGCGGGGTGGCGGACCGATCGGCCGCCGGGGCTTCCGGCACGGATTCGAGGTCCAGCTTGATGCCGGAGGCGGCGAAGCGGCGGAGGAGGCCCGACTTGTCGACGGCCTTGGCGTAGGCCTCGCGGGGGGCGATCAGGCCGCGCTTCACCAGGTCGAGGAACGCGTCGTTGAACGTCTGCATGCCGACGCTGGCGCCCGTCTCGATCGAGGACCCGATCAGGTGCGTCTTGCCCTCGCGGATGTTGCTGGCGACCGCCGTCGTGGACACGAGGACCTCCATCGCGGCGACGCGTCCCTTCGGAATGCGCTTGCAGAGGGTCTGCGCGACGACCCCCTTGAGCGAATCGGCCAGCATGGTGCGGATCTGGTTCTGCTGGTTCGGGGGGAACTTGTCGACGATGCGGTTGACCGTCGAGACCGCGGTGTTCGTGTGGAGGGTGCAGAGCACCAGGTGGCCGGTCTCGGCGGTCTCGATCGCGATCTCCATCGTCTCGAGGTCGCGGACTTCGCCGACGAGCACGATGTCGGGATCCTCGCGCAGGGCGGCGCGGAGCGCCGAGGCGAAGTTCTTCGTGTGGGAATGGACCTCGCGCTGGTTGATCAGGCAGCGGCGCGGTCGATGGACGAACTCGATCGGGTCCTCGATCGTGATGATGTGATCGGGCCGGGTGCGGTTGATGATGTCGATCATCGCGGCCAGCGTCGTGGACTTGCCGCTCCCGGTGGGGCCGGTGACGACGACGAGCCCCTTGGTGAGGGAGCAGAAGTCGTGGACCGCGCGGGGCAGGCCGAGCTGTTCCGGGCTCGGGATGACGCTGGGGATCAGGCGGAGCACGCCGCCGACGCCGAAGCGGTCGCGGAACACGTTGACGCGGAAGCGGCCGACGCCGGCGAGTTCGTAGGCGAGGTCGGTGTCCGACCGCTCCTCGAACTCCCGGACGTTGTCCGCCGGCATGATCTCGGCAAGCAGGCCCTGGCAGCGCTCCGGGGTGAGCGGCTCCAGGCCGGCGATGGGCGCCATGTCGCCGTGGACGCGGAGGAACGGCGGGAAGCTGGTGGTGAGGTGGAGGTCGCTCGCCTCGGCGGCCGCCATCGTGCGGAGCAGGTGGTCGATGTCAGGCATGGGGCGTCTCCCCCGGTGGTTCGGCGGCGGACGGCGGGCCGGCGGCGCGCAGGCGGTCGCGTGCGGCGGCGAGTTCGGCGATCCGCATGTTGTCGGCGATCAGCATCTGCGTGATGTCGTCCCGGAGCTCCTTCATCGCCAGCAGCTCCCGGTTGCGGGCGAGGAGCTGGTCGTGAAGCTCCTTCATCCGGAGGGCGTTTCTCACGCGCAGGACGAAGTCCTCGCGGTCGATCGGCTTGGAGAGGTAGTCGTTGGCCCCTGCGGAGACGCCACGGAGGCGGCTGTCGCGGTCGGTCACGCCGGAGAGCATCAGGACGGGGATCGGCTCGGTCGCGGCGTCGGCCTTGAGGCGTCGGCAGACCTCGATGCCGTCGATGCCCGGCATCACGACGTCGAGCACGATCAGGTCGGGGGGCGAATCCGCGACGGCGTCGAGGGCGGCCTGGCCGTCGGCGGCGGTGGCGACGTCATACCCCTCGAACTTCAGGACGCGATCGATCACCGACCGCGTCACTTCATCGTCGTCCACCACCAGCACCTTGGCCATGGTCGCGCTCCGCTTGCGTGTGCCCCGCCGATCGCCGGCGTGTCATCCGCCGGTACGAACCCGTACCACCCCCGACGCGGCGGCGTCAACCGCGATCCGGCCCGTCCGGCCGAAACGGGCGCATCTCCGGTCCTGCGCAGGGTGACGGCCGGGGGCGGGCGCCAACGTAGTCCTCACGCTCCGCGTGAGGTCATCTCCGCCATCCGGATGGTCATCACGCGGAGCGTGATGACTACCCTGCGGGGCCACCGCCGATCGTGCGCGGGGGGATGGCCGGAGGGGCGCGTCTCCGGTCCTGCGCAGCGAGGACGAAGGCGTCCGCAGGATCAGGTCCATGAACCGGAGATGCGTCCGGCCGAAACAGGGGATGCAATCCTCCGCCCATCTGGCATGATGCGCGCCGCGCCGGCCTGAGCCGGCCGCGGACCGGAGGGGATCATGCGCAACGGATGGGCGGTGGCGGGTGCGGCGGCGGGGCTTGCGATGGCGACGGCGGCCGTCGCGGCGGACTGGACGCTGGTGTGGAGCGACGAGTTCGAGCGGGACGGCGCGCCGGATCCCGCGAAGTGGGATTACGAGGTCGGCGCCGTCCGGAACAACGAGGCGCAGACCTACACGAAGGCGCGGTCCGAGAACGCGCGCGTCGAGAACGGGCGCCTCGTCATCGAGGCGCGGCGGGAGCCGATGGCGAAGAAGGACTACACGTCGGCAAGCGTCATCACGCGCGGCCGGGCGCACTTCCTCCACTGCAGGATCGAGATCCGCGCGAAGCTGCCGAAGGGGCGGGGGGTGTGGCCCGCGTTGTGGACCCTCGGCGCGAGCCGGGACGCGGGCGGATGGCCGCGATGCGGGGAGATCGACATCATGGAGATGGTCGGGTTCGACCCCGAGGTGATCCACACAACGGTCCACACCGACCGCTACAACCACCGGCGCGGGACGCAGAAGGCGGCCCGATTCAAGCTGCCCGGCGCAAGCGACGGGTTCCACGTCTACGCGGTCGAGTGGTATCCGGACCGCCTGGACTTCGTCGTGGACGGGGTCCGGCGGTTCACGTTCGCCAGGGAATCCGACGACCCCGCCGTGTGGCCGTTCGCCCGGCCGCACTACCTGCTCATGAACTTGGCCATCGGCGGGGCGTGGGGCGGGCTGAAGGGCATCGACGAGTCGATCTTTCCCCAGCGGATGGAGGTCGACTACGTCCGGGTGTACTCCAATCCCGCGGTTCCGGGCAGCGGCATCGTTCCGCCCGCCCGGTGACGTCCCCGGCACGGGGAGCCCGGGCCGCGGCGCCGTCGAAGCCCGGAACCGGTTTGCTTCCCGCCTCCGGCTGGGGTAGGAATGCGGCAATGAAGCATGGATTTCCAGCCCTGTGCGCCGTCGCCGCGGTGGCGACGGGCTTGACGGTGCCGCCCGCCGCCCGGGGCGACGTGCCCCCGGAGGGTCGGACCCTCTTCGCGGACGGCTACGCGGCCATCGTCAACGACCGGGTCATCACGGTCGGCGACGTGTTGCGCACGGTCCAGCCGGCGGACCGGCGGGCCTCGATGGGGCTGCGCGACGACCGCCTGCGCGAATCCCTCGACCGCAACTACCGGGACGGGCTCCGCGCGCTGATCGACCGGGAACTGATCCTCGCGGAGGCGAAGCGCCGCGAACTCGACCTTCAGGATCCGATGGTCGACGGGCAGATCAACCAGATCGTGCGCGAGCGGTTCGACGACAATCGCACCGCGTTCCTCGCGGCGCTGGCGGAGGACGGGCTCTCGTACGGGGAGTACCGCGAGCAGATCCGGAACGACCTGCGCGTGATGCTGCTGCGCCGGCAGGAGGTGGGCGACCGGACCGTCGTCGCGCCGGCCGATGTGCGGGCGGCGTACGAAGCGGATCTCGACAAGTACCGTGAGCCGGAGCAGGTGCACGTCCGGCTGATCGTCATCCGCCGCGGCGCCGACGGGGCCCAGGCGGAGGCCAAGCGGACGCAGGCCCTCGCCGCCCGCGACCGCGCGGCCCGCGGGGAGCCGTTCGCGGACGTGGCCCGGCAGGTGTCCGAGGGGCCGAAGGCCTCCGCCGGAGGCGACCTGGGCTGGGTGAAGCCCGCCGATCTCCGCAAGGAGCTGGCCGTGGTGGTCGCGTCGCTGAAGCCGGGCCAGACCGGGCCCGTGGTCGATGTCGGGACCGAATACCACATCGTCCACCTCGAGGCGCGGCGCGAGGCCTCGGTGAAGCCGCTGGCCGAGGTGCGCGCGGAGATCGAACGCGAGCTCGAGCGTGCCGCCGCGGAGAAGCGGACCGAGGACTGGATGAGTTCGCTCCGCACCCGCCACTACGTCCGCGTCATCCAGGAACAGCGGCCCTGACCGGGGCATGCCGTCGCGCGACTCCATCCTCATCGCCGTCACGCTGGGCGACGTCAACGGCATCGGCCCGGAGGTCGCCCTGCGCGCGGCATGGGACCGGCGCGCCGCCCCCGGCGCCCGCGTGGTTCTCGTGGGCGACGCCGCCGCCGCGGCCGTCGCCGCCCGCCGCTGCCGCCTGCCGGCGCCGCCGGCCGTCCCGGATCCGGCGTCGCCGTTCCGCGGCCGCGTGGCGCTGTGGACCCCGCCGGGGTCGCCCCGCGTGACGCTCCGGCCCGGCCGCGTGCGCGTGGATGCCGCTCGCGCCGCGGCGCACTGGATCGCCGCCGCCGTCCGGGGCTGCCTCGACGGAGTCTTCGCGGCGATGGTGACCGCGCCCATCTGCAAGGAGGGGCTCGCCCGGGCGGGCATCCCGTTCCCGGGCCACACCGAGATGATCGCCGGGCTCACCGGGACGCGACGGTTCGCGATGATGCTCTGTGGCGGCGGGCTTCGCGTCGTCCTCGCCACGCGCCACCTGCCGCTCCGCAGGGTCCCGCGCGCCGTCACGCGGGCCGCCGTGACGGAGGCGGCCGCGATCGCGTCCGAGGCGCTGCCGTGGCTGGGCGCGCGGGCCGGGGGGGTCGCGGTGTGCGGGCTCAATCCGCATGCCGGCGACGGCGGGGCGCTCGGCCGCGAGGAGATCGACGTCATCGCGCCGGCGATCCGCGCGGCGCGCCGCCGTGGACTGCCGGTGTCCGGCCCGTACCCGGCCGACACCGTCTTCCACGAGGCCCTCGCCGGACGCCATGCCGCGGTGGTCGCCCTCTACCACGACCAGGGCCTTGCCGCCCTCAAGACCGTGGCGTTCGACACCGGGGTCAACGTGACGCTGGGCCTGCCGGTCGTGCGGACCTCGCCCGACCATGGCACGGCCTTCGGCATCGCGGGGCGCGGCGCGGCGAACCCGGCCTCGATGGCGGCGGCGTTGCGCCTCGCCGCGGACCTCGCGCGGCGTCCGAACCCGTGGACGCGCGGACGCGGATGAAGCTGACGCGGCCCAGCCATCTCAAGCTCCTGCTCGCCGAGCGCGGCATCGTCCCGTCGCGCGCCATGGGGCAGAACTTCCTGGTCGACGGCAACATCCTCCGGCTCATCGTCGACGACGCGGACCTCGCCGACACCGACGGCGTGATCGAGATCGGCCCCGGCGCCGGCGTGCTCACCGAGGCGCTCCTCGACCGGGCCGCGCGGGTCGTCGCGATCGAGAAGGACGCGCGCCTGCACGGGTTCCTGCGCGAGCGCTTCGCGGGTGTTTCGTCCCTGGACCTGCGGCATGCCGATGCGCTGGACGTCGACCTGGCCGCCCTCGTCGCGGCGGGCCACCGGAAGCTGGTCTCGAACCTCCCGTACTCCGCGGGCACCCGCATCCTGATGCGCCTCTTCGAGCGGGAACCGCGGCCGGACCTGATGGTCGTCACGCTGCAGCTCGAGGTGGGGCGGCGGCTCACGGCGCCGCCGGGATCGCGGGACTACGGTCTCGTCTCCGTCCACGCGCAGCGGCTCTACGACGTGGAGATCGTCCGCCGCATCAGCGCGACGTGCTTCCACCCGCCGCCCGAGGTCGAGTCGGCCGTGATCCGGCTCGTCCGGCGCCCCGTGCCGCGCGCCACGCCCGCTTCGCCGCCGCACTTCGAGGCGCTGGTCAAGGGGGCGTTCACGCGCCGCCGGAAGCAGATCCAGCGCGTGTTGCAGGAAATGGACGAAAGCCCGCGCGGCCTGGCGCGCGCGACCCCGGAGTGGTTCGCGGCGCTCGGCATCGATCCTGCGGCGCGCCCCGAGACACTCTCGGTGGAGCAGTGGTGCGCGCTCTCCGATGCGCTCGGTGCCGGCGCGCCCTGAACCCCGGGCGCCGGGCGCCCCGGACCCGTCAGCCCCGGTCGCGCCGTTCTTTGACCGGGATGGGGGGGTCCGGTACACTCCGCCGTCCCTGTCATCGTGAACGACGTGACGCCGCATCGAGCCATCCCGATCCTGCTGGCCGGCCTGCTCTCGCGGGCGCCGGCGGCGGTCGACTGCACGGTGGTGATCAACGAGATCATGTACCACCCGGCAACGAACGAGACCGCGCTGGAGTGGGTCGAGCTCCACAACCAGATGGCGGTGGACATGGACATCACCGGGTGGCGGCTCGGCGGCGCCATCGATTTCACCTTTGCCGGCGAGACGATCCTGCCGGGCGGCGGCCATCTCGTGGTCGCGATCTCGCCGGCCGCGCTGGCCACCCTGCACGGCATCACGAACGTCGCCGGCCCGTTCTCCGGCCGCCTCGGCAACGGCGGCGACACCGTCACGCTGCGGAACAACAACGACCGGCTCATGGACCGCGTCGGATACGGCGTGAAGGGCGACTGGCCCGTCGCGCCGGACGGGGCCGGCCCGTCCCTGGCCCGGATCGGCGAGGACGTGCCCGGCGGGGAGCCGGAGGCGTGGCGCGCCAGCCGCGAGATGGGCGGCACGCCCGGCCGCGCGAACTTCCCCGCGCCCACGGTGACCGCCCTGGCGCCGGTCCGGTTCGACTCGGCCTGGCGGTTCGCCGAGGCCGATCCGGGCGCCGGATGGGCCGGCGCGGGGTTCGACGACGCCGCGTGGACCGCCGGCACGGGCGTCTTCACCGTCGGCACCGCCGGCTGGAGGCCGGGCGAGACCTCGGCCATCGCCTCGCTTTTCAGCAGCGGCGTCGGGACGAACGGGCTCGTCCTCGCCCCCGGCGCCGCCGATCCGCACTACACGCTGGTCGAGTCCGCCTACACCTCCGTCCCGCCGCCCGTCGCCGCCACCGTGATGCAGAACCACTCCGCATGGCTTGCGAACGATGCGAGCTCGACCTGGATCGGCGCCGTTGCGAACGGGGCCACGAGCGTCCCCCAGGGCCTCTACCGCTATCGGACCACCTTCGACCTGGCCGGCATGGACGCGGCCGGCGCCCGTCTCTCGCTGCAGTTCGCGGTGGACAACCTCGTCACCAACGCGCTGCTGAACGGGACCGCCCTCGGCGTCACCTCCTCGGCCTTCAACGCCTTCAGCGCCGTCTTCGCCGTGACCAACGGTTTCGTGGCGGGAACCAACGTCCTCGACGTCTTCGCGGTCAACGGCGGAGCGTCGGCGAATCCCGGCGGGCTTCGCGTCCGCGCGTCGGGCGCCGCAACGCGGGGGGTGCCGACGAACACCGTGCTCGCGGCCGGCCCGGGCACGCGCTATTTCCGGGCGCCGTTCGTCGTCACGGGCGACGTGGCCCACGCCGCCCTCTCGCTGCGCCTCGTCGCGGACGACGGCGCGGTCGTCCACCTGAACGGCGCCGAGATCCTTCGGCTCAACATGCCCGCCGGGGCGGTGAACCCTGCGACGCTCGCGCTGACGGATGTCGGCAACGCGGGCCTGTCCGGCCCCTTCGCGCTCGATGCGACCGCCCTGGTGTCCGGCACCAATGTGCTCGCCGTCGAGCTTCACCAGTCGGCGACCGGCGGCGCGGATGCGATGTTCGGCGCGGAGCTTGCCGTGATCGTGACGAACAACCTCGCGGGCGCGGCGCCGTCCCTGGCCTTCAACGAGCTGCCCTGCGTCACGAACCAGAACTTCTGGGTCGAGATCCTCAACCACGGTCCGACGCCCGTCGTGCTGACGAACTACGTGTTCAAGCGCTTCGGCGACCCGGACCGCGAGTACGTCATTCCGTCGCAGACGCTGCCCCCCGGCGGGAGGACCCTCATCACGCGCGACGACCTCGGCTACGGCGCCGACCCGGGCGACGCGCTCGTGCTCTACACCCCGGGGATGACCGCGGTCTGCGATGCGATGGTTGCGAAGCGCTACCCGCGCGCGCGGTGGCCGGACGGCACGGGGCGGTGGGTGTTCCCGTCGGAGGAAACGCCCGGCGCGACGAACCGGGTGGCGTTGCGCGACGACATCGTGATCAACGAGATCCTGTACCACCCGCGCGATCCGCAGGGCCCCGCGACGAACTCGCCGGAGCAGTGGATCGAGCTGCACAACCGGGGCGCCGGGGCCGTCGACCTCACCGGCTGGCGGATCGACGTCGACCGCGAGACGGTCTACCGCTTCGCCGCCGGGCGCACGATCGCCGCGGGCGGCTTCCTCGTCGTCGCCAAGGACGCCGCCCACCTGCAGGCGCTCCACCCCGGCGCCGACATCGTCGGGGACTTCACCAACCGGCTCTCCAACGGCGGCGAGCGCATCGAGCTGTACGACAGCGCCGGCGCGCCGTCCGACGCCGCGGGGAACCCGGTGGACGAGGTCTTCTACCGCGACGCGCGGCCGTGGCCGGCCTACACCGACGGACTGGGGGCGAGCCTGGAACTGCGCGACCCGCGGTCGGACAACGCCCGCCCCGAGTCGTGGGCCGCCAGCGACGACGCGTCGAGGGCCTCGTGGCAGACGGTCACCTACCGCGGCACGGCGACCGTCGAGACCGCCGCCAGCCCGACGCGATGGAAGGAGTTCGTGCTCGGCCTGCTCGACGCTGGCGAGGTGCTGCTCGACGACGTCAGCGTCATCGAATCGCCGTCCGGCGCGGCTCGTCAGCTGATCCAGAACGGCTCTTTCGAGACCGGGAGTTCCGCATGGCGGATCATCGGCAACCACCGCCACAGCGGGGTCGTCGCCGATCCCGACAACGGCGGCAACCACGTGCTGCGGCTCGTGTCCGATGGCTATACGGAGCACATGCACAACCATGCCGAGACGACGCTGGCCGGCGGCGTGGCCGTGACCAACGGACTCGAGTACGAGATCTCCTTCCGCGCGAAATGGGTCGCCGGCTGCAACCGGCTGAACACGCGGCTCTTCTTCAACCGGCTCGCCCGTGTCACGGAGCTCGCGGTGCCCGCCCAGACCGGAACGCCGGGCGCGCAGAACTCGAGGCGCGTCGAGAATGCGGGCCCGACGTTCACCGGGCTGCGCCACGATCCGCCGGTGCCGACGAACGGACAGGCCATGACGGTGTCCGTCATGGCGGCCGATCCCGACGGCGTGGCCTCGGGCGCGCTCTGGTACGCGGTCGGCGACGGCGCGTGGCAGACCGTGCCGATGGCGATGGCGCCCTCGGCCGGCGCGACGGCGCTCACGGCCGGCATCCCGGGGCAGCCGTCGGGCAGCATCATCCAGTTCTACGTCGAGGCGGCCGACGCCGCGGGGGTGTCCGCGACGCACCCGGCCGGTGGCGCGGCCTCGCGGGCGCTGATCGAGGTCGCCGAGGGCGCCGGGGCCCTGCCGGGTCTGCGAACCGTGCGCCTGATCCTGACCCCGGCGGACACCGCCTTCCTGCACGCGCCCACGAACGTCATGAGCAACGGGCGCACGGGGTGCACGGTGGTCTGCGACGAGCGGACGGTCTTCTACGACGCGGGCGTTCACCTCCAGGGCAGCGAGCGCGGCCGCAACGAAACCGCCCGCGTCGGCTTCACCGTGCGGCTCCCCTCGGACACGCCCTACCGCGGTGTCCATGACGGGTTCACCGTGGACCGCTCCGGCGGCCAGTCCGGCAAGGGCGGCGACAACGACGAGATCCTGCTCAAGGACCTCGTCAACCGCGTCGGCGGGCTGCCGGGCATGTACGACGACCTGTGCTGGTTCTTCGCGCCGCGCGCGCAGGAGGACGGGTCGGGCCTGATGATCCTCGCCAAGTACGGCGGCGGGTTCCTCGACTCGCAGTTCAAGGACGGCGGCGACGGCGAGATGTTCAAACTGGAACTCGTCTACTGCCCGCTCTCGAACTCGGTGCCGGGGAACGTGGAGTCCGTCAAGCTTCCGCAGCCGGACTCGGTGCAGGGGACCGACATCAAGAACCTCGGCGACGACCCGGAGGCGTACCGCTGGACCTTCCTGAAGGAGAACCACCAGGGGCGAAACCACTACGCGCCCATGGTCGGTCTCGCCAAGGCCTTCAGCCAGACCGGCACCGTGCTCGACGCGCAGATGGCCGCGAGGATGGACGTCGACCAGTGGATGCGCTCGGTGGCCTTCATCAGCCTGATCGGCAACAGCGACATGTACACCTACGGGAACTCGCACAACTTCATGATCTACTTCCGTCCGGAGGACGGGAAGGCGATGGGCCTCCTCTGGGACATGGATTACGCGTTCACCCAGGCGACGAACAACGTCTTCCCCGGCACCGCGTCGGCCAACACGACGAAGCTCCTCCAGAGGCCGGCCAACCTCCATGCCTACTACGCGCATATCTACGATCTCTCGCTCTTCACGGGCGACTCCGCCACCCTGATGCGACGCGCGAACCGGTATTCGGCGCTCGTGGGCCAGAACTGGACGAATGCCGTCCGGTGGCTTGCGGATCGCGCCGCGTGGGTTCGGAGCCAACTGCCGCTCGCGACGCCCTTCGCCGTGACGAACAACGCGGGCGACGGCTACGGCGTGACGAACGCTCAGGCGACGATCTCCGGCACGGCGCCGGTGACGGTGCGGGAGATCTACGTCAACGGCGTCAGCCACCCGGTGACCTGGCTCACGGCGACGAACTGGTCCGTGACGGTCAACCTCACCGCCTTCGCCAACCCTCTGACCCTGGCCGCCACGGATCTGCGAGGGGCGGTCCTGAGCAATGCGTCCGACTCGATCACCATCACCAACTACGGCCAGCCGGCGCCGCTGCCCGTCGTCGTCAACGAATGGATGGCCGACAACGGCGGCCCGGGCGGCTGGCCGGATCCGGCCGACGGCCTCTTCCAGGACTGGTTCGAGCTGTTCAATCCGAACAGCAACGACGTCGACCTCGCCGGCTTCCACCTGACCGACGACCTCGCCCAGCCGGCGCAGTGGGTGATCCCGTCCAACACGACGATTGCCGCGCGCGGATTCCTGCTGGTCTGGGCGGACGGCGAGACCGCGCAGAACGGGCCGGGGTCCGGGGATCTGCACGCGCCGTTCAAGCTCGCCGCCGGGGGCGAGGCGATCGGCCTCGTCGATGCGGGCGGCGTGCGGCAGCACGCGGTGGTCTTCGGTGCGCAGGCGCGGAACGTCAGCCAGGGCCTCTTCCCCGACGGCGAGACCAACGCCGTCCATTCCCTCACGAACTGGACCCCGCGCGCCGCGAACCTGCCGGGGCCCGCGCGCGTGCCCGACATCCTCGGTATCGCGCGCGGGGAGGGGGGTGCCGTGCGGGTGGACCTGACCGCCGTGCCCGCGCACCTCTACCGGATCGAAGCGACCGATTCGCTCCTCTCCACGAACTGGGTGCCGGTCTCCACCGGCCGCGCCGCCGCGGCCCTCGCGCCGGTCGCGGATCCCGCCCCATCCCCGACGCAGCGCGTGTACCGGGCCGTGCTGGTGCCGTGAGCGTGGCGAGTGTGGGCCGGTGGCGTCGGCGTGTGCCGGGTAGCCGCAGGGCTACGACCTGCGGTGCTGAGGCTTCCGCGATCGCCCGGCGCGCCACGTCGTAGCCGTGGCGCTACCCAAGCCGGTTAGCACGGCCTGCACACGTCGTTCCAGCCGGGATCCCCGCGGGCCGGCGCGACACCGTCCAAAGCTCGGAACGGCCGGGCACGTCCGGTTCCAAACCTTGGAACCCGCGAACCTCCGA
>Ga0194111_10004256_pt1 | contig 16734 bp, 11 predicted proteins | sample TA2KigC300mmetaG_FD_146194 | JGI IMG/M metagenome (GOLD analysis project Ga0194111, IMG submission 146194) | Freshwater microbial communities from Lake Tanganyika, Tanzania - TA2015033 Kigoma Deep Cast 300m | ecosystem: Environmental > Aquatic > Freshwater > Lake | place: Tanzania: Lake... | reverse complement strand
ATAATAGATGGCCTTTTCCCGATCCTTCAACCTGCTCGCATAAATATTTCCCATCTCTTCATAAGGATTGATGATATTCGGGGCTAACTCTGAGGATTTAATCAGTTCTGAAAGAGCTAACTCATACCTCCCTGCTTCTTTATATACACTGGCTAACCGGAAGCGTAGAAGGGCAGAATTCTGCGGATTTATATCGATTAGATATTTTAGAATTTTTTCCGCCTCATCATGTTTTTTCTCTCTCTGATAGAGCAAGGAAAGGTTGATCTTGATCGAATCATTATCAGGCTTCAAATAAATAGCCTTCAATAATTCGCTTAACGCTTTTTCATATTGACCCAATCTGCCATAAACAATACCCAGGTTATTTAGTGACTGATAATCGTACGGAAGTATCTGGACTGCCTTTTCAAGGTATTTCACTGCCTCCTCATCCATCCCCATCTCCAGATAAACTACCCCCATCAAAGCATTGGCTGTGTTGCTTTCAGGATGTTTCTCCACCGCATCAGACCACAGGGTATAGCTATTCTGCCAGACCTTATTCTGTTCAATGGTCGCAAAAGAGTATCCCGCCAGTAAAAAGAGAAAAAAGACCACGGATAGTAATTTAAAAAAATCTTTTGAAAATTTAATGTTATTATATCCATAAAGTTTATCAAAGCCTATCCCGAGTAAAAAACAGTAAGCAAAAGAGGCAATAAATACATACCGGTCAGCCAGAAGGGTGCTGATGGGAATGATATTGAGAAAAGGAAGCAAACTAACAAGAAAGAAGAAGAAAGAGAAGAAGATCACTTTTGTCTTTTTTAAAGACCAGATACTTAAACCGGCTGACAAAAAAGTAATGCCGACGAAAGTAAACGTTTTAAGACTGATAATTGGATTGGAAACAGGGATGGTGTAGGCAGCAGAGTAGTTTATACTGAAAATCAACAATTTCATATTATAAAGAAAGGCGTAAAAAGAGATAAGCAGATTATTGAAAAAAGTCCCTCCCCGATAGGGTTTGATCCCGCCAGCATCCAGCATCACCTTGATGAGAATAAAGGTGAAAATCGCAGAGATGATTATTGAAAACCCAAAAAATATCCGATGAGATTTTATGAAATCCATCCATTTATTTCTTCTTTGTGCAATCTCATAAACCAGAATGACTCCAGGGAAAACAACCGCGGAGGGTTTTGAAAGGGTTGCTAAAAGAATCGAGAACAGGGTAAGCCCAAAATAAATAAGTTTTCCCCCTCCCTCTCTCTCCCTTCCTTGAAGGTAAAGATAAAAAGCAAGAAAAAAGAAGAACCCTTGAAGCACCTCTTTTCTCGCCGCCAGCCAGGTCACTGCCTCCACATGCACCGGATGTGCCGCAAAGGGAAGGGATCCAAAGAGAGCGACCCGTTGATGGGAAATTATAGAAGTCTTGTCCCTCAGACTCGATGAAAGGGTTTGGAGGGTAAGAAAAACCATGATGCAGGTGAGGATATAAAAAAAGATACTGGTGATATGATATCCTAACGGATTGAACCCCCAGAAATAATAATCCACAGCATAACTCAACACTCGAACGGGCTGATAGGTCGCCCCTTTGATATAGGTAAATATTTTGCAGATATTTTCCCATCCAAGGCTTCTGACTTGCCAATTGGAATAAATCATCTGGTCATCCCAATTCGTAAAAAGGTTATCAAGCGAGTTCAGATATAAACCGCCACTCATCAGAACCAGAAAACAGAGTGACAGAACATAGGAGTGGTTAAAGAAGAAATTCCGAAGATTCATCTCACTTTTAATTTCCACTATTTCTCCAACTTTGTGATGATTGATTTTTGTCTATAAACGTTCTCAGCCAAAGCTCCAGGTTCACGCATCGCCAGATCATCGAATGGTGGTCCGCTTTTCCATTGCAATGATCCTGAAATGTTTTATGGACGCCAGCAATGTTAAAGATGCCTCTTTCAGAAAAGCTTTTCGAGTTCAATATTTGATCGATAGGGTCTCTTAATGCTGTCCTGAACCAATCAGCCTCCGGGGTAACAAACCCCATTTTGTCCATGCGGTTCCTTACCTCTTCTGGTAAGATACCTTCCATTGCTTTCCTCAAAATGATTTTGGTTACTCCCTCCCTAATTTTAAATCCCATGGGAAGGCCAAACACAAATTCAACCAGACGGTAATCAAGAAAAGGCAACCTGGTTTCGATGGAGAATGCCATAGAATTACGATCTTCATAATGGAGAAGGCCGGGAAGAGCCACAGACCTAAAAATATGGTAGAGATAATTATTTAACTCATTCTTAAATCGTTTGGGCATTGTAACCCTTCGATAATATTTTTTTTTGAAGCTCTCTTCGATCCAATCCGATGGAACAAGAGAAGATCTGATTCTCGGCATGAATTGATCGATTATCCGTCCTTGATGTTTTAAGAAACCCTTTATCTCCTTGATGAGAGAGACTAAGGCAAATTGCTTGGTGGTCTGTTTAAAAAGAACGCGGAAGGACGGGGAATAGCCAGCCAACAATTCATCCCCTCCCTGCCCATCTAAAAGGACCGTGACGCCTCGTTCTTTTGCAAGCTCCATCACCTTCCACTGGGCATAAATGCTGGTTGAACCGAAAGGTTCATCTTGATGCCAAAGAAGTCGAGGCATCTCTTCAAAGAACCCCTCCACGCTTGGAAAGATATAATTATTCTCCGCTTTCGTATGTTGGATGACCGATTCGATGAATCTTCGTTCATCATAAATCGGATCCTCAAAACAGGACGAAAAGGTTTTTTGTTTTTCCCCCACCAACCGAGGGTCGATGTGATTCATCTCGAACAACAACTTGTTTGCCAGACATACAATGGAGGAAGAATCCAATCCTCCACTTAAACAGGTTCCTACTGGAACATCTGTGCGCAATCGGAGTCGAATTGAATCCTCAAGGAGTTCATAAAAACGCTCTGCATAATCTTCTTTCCGGGGATAGTGGACTTCTTTGACCTCGATATCCCAATAAGATTTAATCGTCAATCCATTAGGTTCTGCGATTAGATATTCTCCCGGTTTCAATTGGTGGATATTCTTAAAAAAGGTTTCGTGGGTGTGATCGAGGAGACCCAAGAATAGGTAATCAGCAACAACCTGTTCATTTGGTTCTGTATAAAAATCATCGATTTGTAATAACGCCTTTATTTCAGAGGCGAAACAGAATCTTTTTCCGTCATACAGGTAATAGAAGGGTTTGACGCCTGCCCTATCCCTTGAACAGAACACTTTCTTCTTCTTAAGGTCTACAATTGCAAAGGCCCACATCCCATTAAAGTGTTTTAAGCAATCCACCCCCCATGCCTCATAGGCGTGTAGAATTACCTCTGTGTCTGTTCGAGACTTAAAATGGTACCCTAAAGCTTCCAATTCCTTTCTGATTTCCAAATAATTATAGACTTCTCCATTATGAATGATCCATGAGGTACCCTCTCCATTCGACATTGGCTGATGACCTGCCGGAGAAAGGTCAATGATCGACAACCTCCGTTGGCCCAGCATCAAACTCACCGGTTCCCTGAAGGTCTCGATGCTTTGTCCCTGAACCTGACTGTCCCTTCCGGTAAGGGGATAGACTTTCTCACTTTGAAAATCCAGACCTAAATACCCTTCATCATCCGGTCCTCGATGTCTTAAGGAATCGGCCATCCTCATAATGATTCTGGGATTTATCTTCTCTTTGTAACTATAAATTCCAATGATCCCGCACATATTTTAGGGTTAACCTTCGTAAATCGCCTTGGTGAGCCCCGCAACATAGACCGGGTCGTGCCAGCGATGGACATAATCCAATCCGGCTTCTCGATATTTTTTCAAGACTTCCGGATTTTCGATGACATAACATAACCTGTCATAAAGATTGCCAGGATCCACATTGATAATGGCTTCTCGACAGCTCTTCGCCATTTCTTTTGGTATGAATTGTAAATCCTCTTCGCGGATAAAGGCCATCACGGGTTTACCCATCTTCATGACTTCAACGGCAAACCCACCATACCATCCGATCAATATCTGGTCGATTGCCAAATCGGCTTCAGCATAGACATGGCGAGCCTCCTTGTGGGGAAGGTTTTCAACCAAAATGATTTCGATTAAATCTCCATGTCTTTTTTTTATCAACTCGAGGCAATGAAGGATCTTGTCAGACCCTTTTGCTCCACGATTGGTAGGAGAATGAAGGATCTTAAATTTCCGACTTACACCTTTATAGGGTTGGGGCTGAATATCATCCCAACCTGAGATCACATAAGGTAAAAAGCGTGTACGGTTAGGCAAGAAGTACATCAGGTCTGGATTGACTGCAAAAATAGTATCCGCATATTGATCAAACCTGGCAATCCTCAATCGTTTCATTTCGTCTCGGGTTCCATTATTGCAGATCCCTTGATAACAATCCTCATGGTGACAGGCCGAATGAGGAACCCGATCCATCGTTGGATATTTCTGTCTTGCATCACACCCATTATACGTCACCACGATTTTGCCTCTATAAAAGGGTAAATCGGTCAAATGTAAGCCCAGTCTCCTCATATCGATCAGAGAGGATCCAAAATTGAAATGAAAGACATCATAATTCTTTCGAATCCGATAAACCTCCTTGATGAGATTTAAAATAGCGATCATCTCCCTCGCCAAAGACTTCTGCTTATGCTTAAATATCACCCGGTCCGCTGGGTATTGAAGCCAATTATTCAATAGATAAAGAACCTCCGATTGCAGGCCGAGAGCCCTTTCGCCTTGGGCTAATCCCCAGGGCATACCTCCCACGGAAGTTGGCAGGTGGATCACTTTCAAACGATCACTCTCTTTTTCTCAACAATTTCGTCATTTCAGAAATCCCTGTCTCCAGGGAAATTTCTGGAAAAATCCCGAGCACTGTTTTCATCCGGGAGTTGTCCCCAATGATATCCCCGGGAATAGGGCTCTTCTCATAGACAAACCTTGGGTCCTTTCCAATCAATTTCCCCATCGTGTCTGCAAGTTCTTTGATGCTGACCACCTCGTCTCCAGCCACATTGAATATCCCGCTGATCGGGTTCTCGAGGGAAGGTTGAAAGACCTTCACGGCATCGCGGACATGGATCGGGTTGATTCGGACTCCGTACTTCCCAAAAATGATGACCGGTTCTCCATCCTGAATACTTTGGATCAACCTCGGGATCAACATCCTCTGTTGATTCGGACCATACACAAAGAAAAAGCGAAAGACCACTGTGTTGAAATAAGAATGATAATTTCCGATCAATAATTCGGAGCAATATTTGGAGGTCAAGTAGAAATTGACCGGATTGGTGGCGTCGGTCTCCATGAATTTCTCATAACTATATCCGTAAATTCCTCCTGAAGAAGCGTAAATAAACTTTTGAATTCCAATTACTCTTCCGAATTCTAAAAGAGAGAGGGTGCTTCGGAGATTCACATGGAAGATATCCCAGGTTTTTTCAGGAAACTCTCTGTAATGCCTGGATTGGGCCAGGTGAATGATGGTTTCAATGTCAGATGGGAGATTATTTTCATTGAGAGGGCTTTCTAAATCTTGAACAACCCACTCGACATTGGAGAGAGGCCTTATTTTTCTTTCGTCTGACACGAGGCATACCAATTCATGATTGGGCGAAAGCGTTTGAATCAGAGGGCCTCCAATAAACCCTGTCGCTCCTGTCACTAAGATCTTCATTTTCTCCCAATTTCTAAGATGGATTAACCATTCTGATACATCTCGATGAGCTTCTGAGCCAACAGAGACCCGGAATGGTACTTTCTCACGAATTCCGGACCTCTCACGCCTATTTTCGCCAATTCCTCTCGATGGTCAAGATAGAATTTGAGCCTATCGTAAAGATTTTCCGGACGGACGTTGATGATCGGACAGTCCGGAATCGCTCCCAAAAACTTTTCGCGAATATAGCACATAGTGGGCACCCCAAAATACATCGACTCAACCTGAGCATTCGCATAATACCCCATCCTTAGCTTCCCGATGCTTAGGTCCACGAGGGGATACATCCTCAATAATTCCTGGTAGGGCACTTTGCGAAGAATGATGAGTTCAACAGGATAACCCTCTTCCTTCAAACGATTTACCGCTTTAACAATATAGGGGGTCCCATCGATCCCATCATGATTTGTCAGATGAAGAATTTTGATCGGGTTCAAAAAAGATTTTTTCTCCGTCTCTGTGGGCCAGGGGTGGCCTGGAAGTTCCGGAAGAATGAAGGGGAAGTGGATCGCCCTTGGGAAGAAATCATTCAGATCGGGTGTCGTCACCAAGAAAAGGTCTCCGTATCGCCTTGCGATATCGACGAGGGAATCCTTTTGAGGATTGTGACAATAAGGGTCGGAGTAATCGCATTCCTGACAACAGTTGAGATCCGGATTGAGTCGAAGGTTCGCCTCTTTCCTTCGAATATCATCCCCTCTGAAGTGAAAGACGATCTTCTTTCCCATCCTTTTCAAGAACTCTAATTCCCAGAAGCCCGATCCCACCATCTGGAGAAAGTGGCTGTGAATAATTTGATACTTCGGATAAAGCTTCCATGCCCACCAGAGTTCATAAAGAAATTTTAAGGGGCCGGGCAATCGAACCTGGCTCATGTGAAAATCCTTGCCTTCCTCGTTGAAGTATAGCCATCCCTCCCCTTTGGCCAAATAATCGGCATGAAAACCCTGGGCACGAAGGTGTCGGGTGATGAGATAAGGGTGGTGGGTGACGGTGGAGATGTGAAGCACTCCCCTGCCCTTTTTCTTTCTTAAAAGTAGCGAAAGCCAGAGGTTTAGCGGGTAAAACAGAAAGGCCGTCACTCTGTAACCCCATTGGTTCAGCACTCTTAATAGGTTGAAGCTTCTGATCCTCATCTTCATTCCTATCCCTTCGGATTCACCTCCTCCTTGTACACATATCGCAACCAGCCATCCAGCATCAAAAGATTCCATAGCTTGGCACAATGGTTAAAGCGACCCGATTGGTGTTCTTTTGCCAGGGTTTGGACAAAAGATCGGTCCAAATAATCGTTGACAGGGCTGGAGATGGACAGGAGGGTGTCTGCCATATATCTCTTTCGGTCTTCCTTCAGCCAACGATCGATGGGGATGCCGAAACCTCTTTTGGCTTTATACACGTATTCTCTTCCCAGATGACTTGAAGCCAATTCCTTTAGAATGAACTTCCCTGTTATTCCATTCCTTGAAGGTTTAGGAATTTTCATTGAGGTCGGCATAGAGAATGCGGCCTCGGCGATCCGATAATCCAAAAGAGGGCTCCTCACCTCCAGGGAATTCGCCATGCTCATTCGGTCCACTTTCACCAAAATATCATCTGGCAAATATGTCTTCAAATCCAAATATTGGGCTTTCAGAATGATATCGCTCCACTGATTCGGATAACGTTGAGCATAGTAATCTGGTTCCGAGAAACAGGATGAGTTTCGGAGAAGCTTTTTCCTTTCTTCCAGGCTGAAATGGCACATGAATTGATCATGCCGTTGTTCCCAATCTGAACCGGCAAACCTTAATCCCCACCCAAGCATCCCACGGGGGTGTAGACCTACCGCTTTCTGTAGAATCTTCTTGGGCAGGAAATCGACCCTCTTCCCTCTAAGGAGGGTTTGATAGGCTAAATACCCACCAAACATTTCATCTCCTCCGTCTCCAGAGAGGACCATCTTCACTTTTGAGGCAGCCATTTTTGAGACATAGTAAGTCGGGACTGCAGAAGAATCGGCAAAGGGTTCTCCAAAGTGGGGGCAGATCTTCGGGATAATTTCAAGTCCCTCAGGAGCGATTTTAAGGGTTTCATGAACCGTGTTGAATCTTCTTGACACTTCGGCAGCATCCGGAAGTTCATCTTCTTCTGCACCATCCAGCCCTATGGAAAAAGTGTGGACAGGCTGGCTCAGGTTCTTTGACATCATCGCAACCGTCAGACCGGAGTCCGTTCCACCGCTGAGGAAAGCTCCGAAAGGAACGTCGCTATAAAGCCGAAGCCTCACCGCATCTTCGATGAGCGCTCCGAATAGGTCAATCCACTCTTCCATGCTTTTCGACTCATTGGGTTCCCGGGTGAGGTCAATATCCCAATAGATCCCCCTGCCGTTTTTCTTCTCAATCAAATCTAATTCCAACCACTCTGAAGGCTTTAGTTTATAGACATTCTTATAGACGGTGAGGGGGGAAGGAATATACTGGTAGTGCAAGTAGAGTTCGAGAGCATCCATGTTGATTTCACCGGAAAGGAGGGGGGAAGCCATCATTGCCTGGAGCTCACTTGCAAAGATCAGGACATTTCGGCTCAGGTGATAATAGAGCGGCTTCACTCCCAGTCTGTCTCTTACGAGAAGGAGCTTTCTTTCTCTTGCATTCCACAGCGCAAAGGCAAACATGCCGTTGAGTCGTCCCATCATCTCTTTGTCCCATTCCTCGTACCCGTGGACCAGAACCTCCGTATCACTCGTTGTTTTGAAAACATGTCCCCTCGATTCAAGATCTCTTCTCAATTCTCTAAAGTTGTAGATCTCTCCATTGAAGACCACCCAAACGGAGCCATCTTCATTGGAGATTGGTTGATTACCGGTATGAAGGTCAATGATGGATAAACGTCTGTGCCCAAGTCCGAGGGGTCCGTCCGACCAGATGCCTTCATGGTCAGGCCCCCTGTGGGCCATTTTGGCTGTCATGGCGCGCAACCAACGCTCATCGATTTTTATCCCGTCCAGCCTTAAAATGCCCGCTATCCCACACATTTTTATGATCGTTCCTTCATTTCAGATCAGGAGTCCCCTCCCCTGGGCAAAGGCCGCACAGGGGGAGATGATCCTGACGCCTCGAAAACTGATACCTGAATCTTTTGAATTCCTTGCCATTCCAGACCCGTTCCAGGGGGTCTGAGAGAAGGTTTCCCATGATATACTTTCCCTGAGGATCCCTGCAGCAGGGAACCACATTGCCATCCACTTGTATGGTTATCGAATAATAGACCCAGGGGCAGGCTCTCCATGGAAGCACCCTCTTGATGATTAACCGACCGCTTTTTTCGAGGCTTTGTCGGTCATAAAGCCAGTACTTCTCATCCGTGGGAAGAAATTCTTTCCCCTGTTCGGGAGTTCTCACGCAAGGAGAAATAAGAGTCGTTCTTACTTTCAAATCCTTACCCAACCTGAGAACACTTTCAATTTCATTTTCATTCTGTTTCATCACGATGAATCCAAGTTCAATCTCATGCTCGTCCAGTTTTTTTCCTTTTTCCCGGATGATGCCCACATAGGATCTTAGATTTTCTAAGACCCTCGACAGATCACTGTTTCGACGGTAGACCTGATGTGTCTCCTGAGTCAATCCACCAATTTGGAAACTGATATGATTGATGCCGGATTCATAGAGAGTCTCTGGACTGATCAGGTCTCCGTTGGTGCAGGTGGTGACATAAAGCCCCATGTCCCTGGCATATCGAATCATTCGGTAGGCATCCTTGTTTAGAAAAGGTTCTCCCATGTAATAGAACATTAAGTGGTTCGCCCCTGGCCCCACTTTTTCGAGAATTTTTACGAATATTTCGTAAGACATACTCTCTGATTTGCGGCCTAAGAGCCCAGTGCCCGTTTCGCATACAGGGCATCTCAGATTGCAGATATTTGTAGGCTCTAAGGTAATGGATACCGGGTTCCCGAAAGACCTTCCCGTCCGCAATCTTGCTGAGAGGGTACTTAGAAGAAAGTTCTTATAGCCTCTCGGCCGCCTTCGGAGAAGCCAGACCATACCCCTTCCCTTACCACTCCATTGACCGAAAAAGTCCATCATTTCTTGACCAGTTCGTACAATTCATAATCCCCTTTGCCAAAGAGAAACCTTAGATCTCTCCCAGCCTTCAAACCGATATCCTCCAGGGAGTCCAAATATCTCCTCCAGAAAAGGACATAATTTATGGGTTTCGTCGCTAGCGTTTGTAAAACATTTTCTCTCATGATTGGAAAGTAAGGTTTTAGATAAGTGTGAAAACCATAGCCGTGCCCTCCCCAAAAAACCTTCTTCCGTGTCCAATAAGCTGCGATATCCGGCAGTGTAAAGGGAATGCAGAACACCCCTTCCTTCGGCTGCTCTTTTAGATAATTTAAGACCTCACCGAGTCCGGCTTGGAAGACCTCTCTAACTTGGTGAGCTGCATTCCGGCAATATTTCTCCCATTGTAACACCGATAGGATCAGCCCAACCGCCCACAGAATGAAAAAAGCCGATTGCAAATGGAGGGGCATATCATAGACCAGAAGGGTGACAACCAAAAAGAGCGGGAGGAAACTCTGATAAAGATAGAGAATGCCCGCCCCAAGGGCCTTGAAGTAAGGCACAAATGTTGTCAGGAAAATCCAAAGGTAAGTCAGTCCTAACCACCACAGGAGAAAGGATTCAAAGTCACCACGGAAACGAGATGAGTCGAAATAAATGTATACCGGAAGGAGAATGATAAAAATGTTATTGAGGAATATGCTCCGTAATGTCCTGATCTGATGACGGTATCTTCTCTGATGGATTGCCGTGGAGACAAAGCCTTCTTTCCGATAGGAGGGAGATTCATAATACTGGTGGCTCCCGAGATATTGGATGTTCTCGCTCCAGAACGTGACGATATCCCAATGGGCCTTAAGCACTTTAAGATAAAACCCTTTCGAGATGAGGATGGCGAAGAAAATCGAGACCGGAAGCAAAAACGGAAGAGTCCAGTCTTTCGCCCATATTCCAAACCCTATGAGATAGACCCACCAAATCTGTGTAGTCATTTTATGGAGAAAAAGAAGAGTCACACTTATGATTAATATTCCAGACCATACCACCGAAGAACCTGTCCTGATGTAGAACCACAGACCTAAGACGGCAAGGCTTAACAGAACATTCGCTAACCCTCTCGGTTGAAGTTGGTTGCTGTAGCTTAATGGGAGAAGAGCGATAATATAAGAGAAGCCGGAGAGGAAGGCAAGCGGAATACTTCCGGAAAACCAAAGAATGGCAAGAAAGATCACGATTCCGTTCAAAAGGTCGGTGAATTGGGCTATCCTACCCCCATGCTTTTCCAGAATCTTCATGGGGAAGAGGGACATCACCCATGAGTAAAGGGGGGGATACCATTGTTCTTCGATCTCCAGCATGAAATAGGGGAGTCTCGCCGGAATTCGACCGTTTGTCTTTACATCTTCAATGCAGAGCAGCCAGTACCAGTTATCCACCCCGAGCGCCGGATTCATCCGCAAAGCCCGGAATCTGACCCATATCCCTATGATCATAAGTGAAATGAAAGCTACAATAGAGAATACTTCCTGCATCATGGTCTAATCCCGAACATTTTTTAGACTTTCCTTTGTTTCATTCGTCAGATGCGCATGTATCCAGACAACCGTTTTTTTGAGTAAATTAGGCATCTGTATGTAATCCAAGAGAGTTAGATCGTCCGATTGGAATAGATGAAGTCCTTTGCCAAGAAAATAACCCGACACCAAAGTCACCAGAATTGCCAGGAGTGGAGTGAATGCTCCGGCGTCAAAACGGTTTACAGCGAGAGAAAACAAAGTTGGCAATACCAGCACCACATGCCACAGCAATTTTTTCTTCAAAAGTTTTTGGGATATCCATAAATAAAGAAGTGAATGAATGCCTATTGCTCCAACGGTTGAAAGGGCAGCCCCCAGGGGGCCGATCCGTGGTACCAAAAGCATATCACCAAACAGGTTCAGTACTGCAGTGGACACGCTGACCATCACGCTATATTTTGTAAACTTATAGGCGGTTAATATCCCCGAATGAAAGCACACGAGACTGTTGAAAGCAGCACCCATCGCAAGGTATTGAAAATAGACAGTCGATCCAATGAAGGGTTTCCCAAAAATGAATTGAAATAATGGTGCGCTGATCGTTAGCCCGATTCCTATTACAACGGACCAAAATAGAACCCCTTGGGGCACTAGGCGGGAGGCATATCGATGGATTAACTCGTGTCGGCCATTGGCGATGAAGGATGTGAGTATCGGAGCGGTCACGACCGTTGCGGCCATGATCATCCCAATGATGATGGTGAAGATCTGATAGGCGAGCTGATATTCGCCCACTGCATTTTTCATGAAGTAGTAATTTATGAAAAAGATGTCCACCCATGCCACGACATAACTCGCCATCGATCCCAATATAATAGGGTAAGAAAAAAGAAACATATCCTTTAAGGTTTGACGATCCAGTTGAAACGGGATAAGGAGTTGTCTTGGAACCCAGGAAATACCTATAAGGATTGTTGCCGCAATCGACAGAATTCCGATGGTAATCACCGTCAGATAATCTCCATTAAGTACTTTGAAGAATACAAGACTCAGCCCGGCGATTGATAGGATATTTCCAATCACCTGCAGTGCTGCATAGGCTCGAATCTTATGAATGGCCTGGAGAATATATTCAAGGTAATTGTGAATAACGGAGACGAAGACGGAGGCCAGCAATAGTCCAATGGCCCAATTCGGCATCCCGATATATTTGAAAATCGGACCTTTAAAAATGATCATGCCTATAAATCCCATGAATAGGCAGGGGATTAAGATAAAATTCCTTGCCCAAAAAGTATGACAAATACTTCCCCGCTTGTCATATTCTTCCCTACCAAAACGTATGACAGACGCGATGGTCCAATTGGCCGAAAACAGATGAGCAAGACTGACCATCGATGCATAAAGCGCAATGATGCCATACCCTTCTGTCCCCAAAATACGAGCCGTCATTGCTGCGGTGAGCGCCCGCAGGGGGATAAGGGTGAGATTACTAAGAAGAAGCCCTGAATAATCCCAGAAGGAGGTCTTTACTCCAGACTTGCAAGATAAATCCAATCTTGTCGGAATTTCAGCATGGCTCATCAATGGATATCCTCTTCTGACGCTTACGACATATAAGATAGAACCCTGCCACCTGTGAGGGAAATAACTTTCCCAGGTTATCCATCAGGCTGAATAAGAAAGGCTGTGACCCGAATAGATGATTTATTCTGGACAAGGGAAAGAAAAACCCTTCGCGGATGACCTCCTGAATGACGAAACCTGTCTTTTCAATCTTTTCTCGAATCTCCCTTTCTGTGTAAAAATGGATGTGGTCGGTTGTTCTTCCGATGTATGGTTCCAACCAATGATTTCTCAGGCGGGCCAAAAAACAGCCCTCGTTAGGCGTCCCTAAAATCAGGCATCCCTCATCGAGAAGGAGATCGAACAGAATTCGAAGGACTTTTTCGTCTTCAGGGATATGCTCAATCACCTGGCTCATCACGATCACATCAAACTGTCCCCTGCGGAGTCCAGGTTGAGTTAAGTCTTGAAGGGAAAAGTGTACCTCGGGGAATCTGTTTTTGGCTCTTTTTAATCGGAGGAAATTATAATCCAGTGCCCATAAATCTATCTTTGGATCACGGCTGAGGAGTTCGACGAAAACCCCATCTCCACAACCCGTGTCCAAAACCTTCATTCGTATTTGTTCCGGTTTGACCAATTTCTCTCGCTCAACGGTGACGGCAATGAATTGGCATCGTCTTCTAATCGTGAGGCCATAAATCTGGGACGATTCAAATTGGTCCGAAATATACCAGGGATTTTTTCTTTCAACCTCTTCAGCGGGAGATCTCATTGTCAGATCCAATTTCTTCTTTCAGGGCCTTCAGCCTTTCAAAGCTAAAAGTTCACCATACACCTCATCTTTCATCCGGCTCGTTACCTCCGAAGAGTGCCGCCGGAATGCCAAAGCTCTGGCATTCTCTCCCATCCTCTCAGCTACCCGTGGACTACCGAGAAGGTATTCAATTTTCGTAACGGCTCCCCCAATGTCTCCCTCCTGAAGCAAAAACCCTGTTCGGTTGTCGCGAACTAATTCAGAGTGCCATTCCACATCATAGGAGATGACGGGCCTCCCCGCAGCGCAAGCTTCGATCAGTGAGAAACCTCCCATCAGACAGAGGCAGAGATAAGAGTTTTGTCTTAAACTGATAACCCATTTTCTTGGAATAAAACCTAATAATAGAACATGGTTTCCCAAGCCCTTCATTTTTATGTCGGCCTTCATGTTCTCTCTCTGGCTCCCATCTCCGGCGATAAGCACAACAAAATCATCGCGTTTTTCGGATAATGTTTCTGCAATGGAAACCACATCGGCAATATAGTTTTCTTTCTCCAGCCTGCTAACCACGCTGATGATCTTTCTGCCGAGCAACGACTTCTTTATCTCGAGCCAGTCCAAGTTATTCGAGGTCGAAAAATCGCTCATATCTATCCCGTGAGGAAAGATTCTGATCTTCTCAGGCGGTATCCCTTTTCCCCTGACCTTTGCTGCTAAGGACTCTCTAATCGGAAGAATCAAATTCACGTTTCGATAAACAAACCTTTCGATCAGGTGGCTTAGCTTAGTCGTTCCAAAAATCTTAGGAATGACATCCCCTTGCAGAATTTCACTTTTTTCGTAATCCGTATGGAGAGAGACGCAACAAGGGATGAAACTTAATCGAGAAACAGCCCAGGCCATCAATCCTTTTTGATAAGGATCAAATGCCCTGATCACCTTTATGCTTTTTCTCTTCACCGCGTATAACAATTCAATCAACAGAAGCAGGTGAGTCGTCAGGGGGAGAAATCTCTTCCCTTTTCTTTCATTGATGATATAGTCATCCCGGAACGCTAATGTGAGATCATTCTTAACCGGATACCAGAAAAGCATGACCCGATCGAAACTTTTAATGGGCCCATCGTAGTTGAAAAGGGGTTCGAAACTACCAAATTTCCTAAAGCAATCCTCGACCGTTGACCCTCCCGAAAGGAAGAGAATGTTCTTTTCGCCTCTGAAATGGTGGCCCGCTCGAATGAAGTGTTTCATCAATAGAAAAATAGGAAGAACCCATAGAATAATGAAGAGGGCTATAACCAAATCGAAAATCAACAGGCAAGCCTTGATGGATCTCTTTATCGTCTTCATCTATACTCCGAGCTCGCAATTTTTCGCCTTATCGCTGAGCGAGAGGACCTCTTTCTTAAGCTCAGGAGGTAAGCACCGACTCGCCTGATTCCCCTCTCCAATTGCTGCTGAATTGCGAGGCCCGAAAAGAATTGGTGTCTAAGTCGCCAACGGTTTGTGACCGAAAATATTTTCAGATAACCATTTCTCACAACCGAGGCCTCCGGCACCTTTGGCATAAAGTTTCGGATCAGAGTTTGGCTTAAATAAATCCCCTTTTTCTTCTTAGGGGTCATCCACGGTAGCCAATCCATTTGATAGCCTTCGTACTGGGGATCAATGATTCTCCAGTCCGCTGTTTTGGTTGGCAACCTGAACCCATTTTCCACGGCCAAATCGGTCAGGCGAGTCGCCGGAAGAGGCATGAAACAGAAGAGCGATACCATCCCGTTTCGGATCAAGCGATGCACATCGAGAGCAAAGGCAATATCCTGTTTTACTTCCTCCTCTGTCTCTGTGGGCAGCCCGATGATCCCTGAGGCTGTCACTGTGATTTGAGGAAAGCGTTGCAAAGCTTTTACTCGATCTAAGATCTGGTCCGGAGAGATATTCTTGTTCACTAGTCTCAAAAGTCTCCTATTACCCGATTCAAAACCGAAGAAAATGGAATGAACTTCAAATCGAGCGAAGGCCTCGATGAGATGATCCTTTAGTTGGTCTATACGAATATTGATATAGTCAACCAGAATCCCCCTCTGATACAGGGTTTCAATGATAGAAAGTCCTCTTTTTTCATCCACCATTAAATTATCGTCAGAAAAGGCCACCATTCCCACAGGACCGATTCTCTGCTCCAACTTAGAAATATGCTCCATGATGTAACCCACGGAATGAGCCCGCCAGAGCGCCCCGGAGTATTTCCTCGTGGAACAAAATCCACAATTAAAAGGACATCCTCTCGAAGAGAATAGTGTGATAAAACGCTTTTCCCCAATTCTATCACTCAGGTCTGCCGATAACCCATACCAGTGACCCACCTTAGGATAATACCTTTTCAGATCCAGTAGATCCCAGTCCAATTTTAATTGATCTAAGTCCCCGATCCAACCTCTGGGGTCCCCTATGACAGGATGACCTTTTCTTTTATATCCAATGCCGCGAATCCCTTGGGGGGATCGCCCGACGCATAAAGCCTGAGCAAACTCCACCACAGTCTCCTCTCCTTCACCAATGCATACAAAATCAATATAGTCTTCGTTTAGACATTGGAAACCAAGGAGAGATGGGTGGTGCCCCCCCCATAGGATGGGGGCATCTAACCTCTGCTTAACCTTTTTGGACATTTCGGAAGCATAATAGGTGGTCAGACCGGATAGAACTGAGAATCCGATAAAAAGGGGATCTTCCGCTACAATTTCTGTAACTTTGTTGTCAATCTCTTTCGGCGTAATATGGTGGAGAACGACTTCAAAACCCTTCCGTTTCAGAGCTGAGCCTATATACAGAATCCCTAATGGAACGTGGACCAGGTCATTTCGGTTATGGCCCTCGCTCAGAGGCACGATGTTTACAAGATGAACGGGATTCGATCTCATTGGCACTTTTCCCCGTATTTTTTGCAACGGAAAGTCACCCCAGACTCCTCTTCCAGCCACCACAAGATATCCAGATCATTCTGGGTACACCAGGTTCTCAACTCTTCTGGTGTATGTCGCCAGGCATGGGCCGGATGATACCAGTCGAAATTGATTAAGTTGTTT
>Ga0194111_10004250_pt1 | contig 16740 bp, 10 predicted proteins | sample TA2KigC300mmetaG_FD_146194 | JGI IMG/M metagenome (GOLD analysis project Ga0194111, IMG submission 146194) | Freshwater microbial communities from Lake Tanganyika, Tanzania - TA2015033 Kigoma Deep Cast 300m | ecosystem: Environmental > Aquatic > Freshwater > Lake | place: Tanzania: Lake... | reverse complement strand
ATGAACCATGAAGAGGCAATCACCAAAAACAATACAAAATCAATACCATGAAACTGATCAGTGCAATGAGCAAAAGGGCGCTCAGTGATTTTGCTGTGATCTTGATTGCACCCAATTTCAGCAATTCTATTCTGGTGTCGATATAATCGCCAATCAGTTTTTTGTTTTCCTTGTAAAAGTCACCTAGATTTTCTTCGGAGGCCATTTGGGTTTTAGGTTTTGGGTTTTGAGTTTTGGGTTAGCAGTTGACGGTTGACAGTTAACAGTTAACGGTTGACGGTTGTGAAATTAAGTGTATAATATTATATGCATCATGACAATGATCATGTTTGCCGTTTCGTGCAAATTTCAATGTTAAATACCTGAATTTCAACTGTTAACAGTTAACAGCCAACTGCCAACAGTTAACCATTTTGCCATTTCCCCCAAAATACCTATCTTTACAGCGGAAAGAAACAATTGAAGGGAACGGGTTCGTTCCCTTCTTTATTTCTCAGATATGGCCAATACAGATAAAACAGGACAGGTAATGGATCTGGTACAATCAATACTAGGTGTTGATAATCAATACTTTGTAGTGAAGGTTTCCATTCGTCCCATCAACCATATCAGTGTATTTGTTGACGGTGATGCAGGGGTAACGATCGAGAAATGTGTGCAGATCAACAGAGCACTTTACAAGAAAATTGTAGAGCAGGGTATTTGCAATGATGGAGAGTTTTCTTTGGAGGTTTCTTCTCCGGGTGTTGACGAACCATTGACCATTCCTCGACAGTATATCAAAAACATCGGTCGTTCTGTGGAACTGGAAATGTTGGATGGCAGAAAATTGGAGGGAAAACTCCTGGCTGCAGATGAGAAGTCCATTCAACTGGAAGAGGAAAAAGGAAAGGGCAAGAAAAAAGAAATCATTCAACATTTTTTGTTGATGAAAGATATCAAATCAACCATTGTAAAACTGATATTTAAATAACAGAACATTAAATTGTAGCATATGGCCAGTATTAATTTGATCGAATCGTTCCAAGATTTTAAAGATGCGGAAAACATCGATCGTCCCACGCTCATGAAAGTATTGGAGGATGTATTCAAAACATTGCTCCGTAAAAAATACGGATCAGATGAGAGCTTTGATGTAATTGTCAATACAGAAAAAGGTGACCTAGAAATTGTTCGCCACAGAATGATTGTGGAGGATGGGAAAATGGAAAATCCACTGATGGAAATCGAGTACAAAGATGCTGTGAAGATTGAACCTGATTTTGAAGTAGGCGAAGAGTTGTATGAAGAAGTCGATATACAGGATTTTGGACGCCGCGCTATTCTTGCTGCCAAGCAAACCCTTGCCAGCAGAATCGGTGATCTGAAGAAGAATGCCTTGGTTAAAAAATATGGTGACCGTGTAGGTGATATCATCAGCGCAGAAGTTTACCAGGTATGGAAGAAAGAAGTATTGCTGATCGATGAAGACGGAAACGAACTGATCCTTCCGAAGTCAGAGCAAATTCCATCTGATTATTTCAAGAAAGGTGAGAGCATCCGTTCTGTGATCAAAAAAGTGGAATTAAAAAACAATTCACCTGTCATCATTCTTTCAAGAACACATCCTTCATTCCTGGCCAAATTGCTGGAGATTGAAGTCCCTGAAATATTTGACGGATTGATCGTCATCAGAAAAATTGTTCGCGAACCAGGTGAGCGTGCCAAAGTTGCTGTAGAAAGCTATGACGATCGCATCGATCCAGTGGGAGCCTGCGTAGGTATGAAAGGAAGCCGCATCCATGGTATTGTGCGTGAATTGAAAAACGAAAACATTGATGTGATCAATTTCACCAACAACATACAATTGCTGATCCAACGTTCACTGACTCCATCCAAGATTACCCGCATGACCATCGATAACGAGGGTAATCGTGCTGAGGTGTTTGTATCACCCGATCAGGTTTCACTCGCCATCGGTAAGCGTGGTGTAAATATCAAGCTTGCTGAGGAATTGACCGGATTTGACATTGATGTCTACCGCGACAATGAAGGCGAAATGGCTGAATACGATATCGATTTGGATGAATTCAGTGATGAAATCGAAACATGGATCATCGAAGAATTGAAACGCATCGGATGCGATACCGCCAGAAGTGTATTGGATCTGACTGCTACTGAATTGGAGCGCAGGACTGATTTGGAAAAAGAGACCATCGATGAAGTGCGTGAAATTTTGAGAGCAGAATTTGAAAAGGACTAAATATTGCATCAAGCATTGTTAGATAAAAAAGCTGAAGGAGGATAAATGTCAGAATCAAATACACCCAGGTTAATGGCCGCGGCCAAGGAATTCAACATCGGAAAAGACACGTTGGTTGATTTCCTGGTTGGAAAAGGATTTAGCAAGGATGATCTAAAGCCTACGTCAAAATTGACGGAGGACATGTACCGTTCTCTGCAACAGGAATTCTCTTCCGACAAGGCAGCGAAAGCCAAAAGCGATGCCATTGAGATACCCAAAGGTGCAGCTGCAGAGGTTAAGAAGAAAAAAGACGAAGAGGAGATTGTTTTCAAAAAGGAAACCAAGAAAAAAGCCGAAGCAGCAAAGCCCGCCGAACCTCCCGTAGAGAAAGTAAAGATTGATGCTCCTGAACTGGATGGTCCAAAAATCCTGGATAAAATAGACCTGGAAGCGCTGGATACCACTACGCGTCCAAAAAAAACCACCAAGAAAAAAGCAAAAGCATCTGATGCGGCTGAGGCGCCTGCAGAAAAAATGGAGCAACCGCCTGTTGAAGAAGCCACAAAAAAATCTGCAGAAGCTGAAGTTGAGCGAGTGAAGATTGAAGCTCCTGAATTAGAGGGACCCAAAATCATTGGTAAAATCGAATTGGCTCCTGAATCTGATGAAAAAGCTCAGCACAGTGATGAAAAAAGAAAAAGAAAGAGAATACCAATCGAGAAAATAGATATCGAACGCTCGAAACCTTCCATTCAAAAAGGTGGAGGTGGCGCTCCTCAGCGTTCAGGCGGACCCCGACAGGGTGGACCACGTGTGTTCAAGAAGACCGAAGTAAAAGAAATCGACGAAAAAGAAATTCAAAATAAAATCAAGGAAACACAGGCCAAGCTTTCAGGTAGCGGTGGTTCCAAAGCCAAGATTACCAAATCCAAACTTCGCAGACTCAAACGCGAAGAGATGGAAGCCGGTGCAGAAGGAGAGGGAGAAGACAATAAAATCCAGCTGACAGAATTCATCAGCGTGAGCGAATTGGCAAGTTTGCTCGATGTAAACTTTGCCGAGATCATCAGCAAGTGTATGAGTCTGGGCATCATGGTATCCATCAACCAGCGATTGGATGCAGAAGTCATTGAATTGGTTGCCGCAGAATTCGGATATGAAGTGGAGTTCATCGATATGGAAAAGCAGATGGAGATAGAAGAAGAGGAAGAAGAAGATGCTGTAGAGGACCTTGCTCCACGTGCTCCGATTGTTACCATCATGGGACACGTAGACCATGGTAAAACATCGTTGCTCGATTATATCAGAAATGCAAACGTGGTTGCAGGTGAGGCTGGTGGTATTACACAGCACATCGGTGCATACCATGTTGATCTGCCTTCCGGAAAATCAATTACGTTTCTCGATACACCCGGACACGAAGCGTTTACTGCGATGCGTGCACGTGGTGCAAAAGTCACTGATTTAGCAATCATTGTTGTTGCAGCAGATGATGCTGTGATGCCTCAAACAAAAGAAGCCATCAGTCACGCACAAGCTGCCGGCGTTCCAATGATTTTTGCGATCAATAAAATTGACAAGGACGGTGCGAATCCACAGAAAATATATGAGCAACTTTCCCAAATGAATATTTTGGTGGAAGAATGGGGCGGTAAATTCCAGAGCCAAGAAATTGCAGCCAAATCTGGATTGAACGTCGATAAGTTATTGGAAAAAATCTTGCTCGAAGCCGAGCTCCTGAATCTGAAAGCAAATCCGGATAAAGAATCAACCGGTACTGTCATTGAAGCAACTCTCGACAAAGGAAGGGGTTATGTTGCAACCATCCTTGTTCAAAATGGAACATTGCATCAGGGAGATCTGGTAGTCAGCGGACAATATTACGGAAGAGTCAAGGCCATGATGAATGAAAGGAATAACCGTGTTGATGCCATTCCTCCATCTTCTCCTGTATTGATTCTGGGATTGAATGGTGCTCCACAGGCAGGTGAGAAATTCAAAGTATATACAGATGAATCTGAGGCAAAAGAAATTGCCAACAGAAGAGCACAAATCATGCGTGAGCAGGGAATCAGAACCAAAAAGCATATTACCTTGGATGAGATTGGACGCAGATTGGCGCTTGGAAACTTCAAGGAACTCAACATCATTATCAAAGGTGATGTGGACGGATCCGTGGAGGCTTTGAGTGACTCATTGCAGAAACTCTCTACGCAGGAAGTTGCCATCAAGGTGGTACACAAAGCAGTTGGACAAATTACAGAAAGCGATGTATTGTTGGCAACAGCATCTGATGCGATCATTGTTGGTTTCAATGTTCGTCCCTCACTTCAGGCAAATAAAATTGCAGAAAAAGAAGGTGTTCAGATTAAATTGTATTCCATTATCTACAACGCGATTGAGGAAATCAAGAGTGCGATGGAAGGAATGTTGGAGCCCAAGATTGAAGAAAAAATTGTGGCCAATGTTGAAATCCGTGAAGTATACAAGTTCGATAAAGCCACCGTTGCCGGTTGTTATGTATTGGATGGAAAGATCAGCCGCAACAACAAAATACGTATCATCCGAGATGGTATCGTTGAATATCCCAAAGGCGAGGGCCAAAGTGCAGAATTGGGCAGCTTGAAACGCTACAAGGATGACGCCAAGGATGTATCAGCAGGTATGGAGTGCGGATTGACGGTCAAAAATTACAATGATATCCGAGTAGGTGATGTGATCGAAGCATTTGAGGAAACAGAAGTGAAGAGGACCCTATAATTAAGAAAAGTTTAGATGTATTGTTTTCAGTTTGTGACTGAATTCAATCAATTTTGAGATGCAACACAGCACATGAGAAAAATAATTGTTTTACTTTTTTTGTTTTTGGCAAGCATAACCCTGCATGCACAAACTGCAAAGCTGTTGGCTGATAAAATTGTAGCCATTGTTGGTGACAAAATTGTTCTCAGAAGCGATCTGATCAATTACATAGACGACCTCAAACGCCAGGGGAATGAAGTCCCGCCCAATGCCGAGTGTGTTTTGCTTGAGAAAATGATGCAGGACAAGGCTTTGATCCTGCAGGCAGAAAAAGATTCACTTCCTGTTTCAGAGGAAGATATCGAAGCTGAACTCGATCAACGTGTCAGGTACTTCATCATGCAGTACGGCGGAAAAGAAGCATTTGAACAAATTGCAGGCAGAACCATCTACCAAGTCAAAGAAGATTTCAGAAAAAGTATCAAAGAAGGTCGTTTGGCAAAAGCAATGAGAGATAAAATCATCGAGAATGCGAAAATAACTCCAAATGAGGTGCGTGATTATTTTCAAAAAATTCCAAAGGACAGCCTTCCTTTTTATGAAACAGAATTGGTCATCGGACAAATAGTGGTCAATCCAAAAACAGGAAGAGAACTGGAGAAGTTTGCGCAAGATGAATTGTCTGATTACAGGAAGCAAATTGAAGCCGGACAAAAAGCATTTGAAACCCTGGCACGCCTGTACACCGAAGATCCAGGCAGCAAACAAAGCGGCGGCAGATATGAAATCAACAAGAACGAAAAAACATGGGATCCTGATTTCAAAAATGCAGCATTCAGGTTGAAAGAAGGACAAATCTCTCCCGTCATCAAATCAAAATTCGGTTATCATATCATTCAAATGATCAGCAGAAACGGTGATGATGCAGTCATCAGACACATCCTTCGTGTGCCTCAAATCTTGGATGAGGATATAGACGTTGCCAAGTCGAAACTCGATTCTGTGCGTTCAAAATTGATTGCTGGTACCCTTTCTTTTGGTGAGGCAGTCGACAAATTCAGCGATGACCAAAACAGCAAGTTCACTGCAGGGATTTTAACCGGACAAGGTGGGAATTATGTTACCATTGATGAACTGGACAAGGATCTTGTTCCTTATCTGGACAAATTGAAAGTGGGAGAATTTTCCCAGCCAATGGTTTTCAAGACTGAACAAGAGAAAACTGCCGTTAGGATCGTGTATCTCCAAAGCAAAACAGAACCACACCGTGAAAACCTGCGGGATGACTACGACAAAATCTCCCAAAGGGCCCTTTCCGAAAAAAGGGAAAAATTGGTAGAGAAGTGGTTTGCTGACAAACTTCCCACGTTTTATGTCATGATTGACAAGGATTTTCAGCAATGTGAATCCATCCAAAAACAATTCCCCCAATTCGTCAGCAAGTAAGTCCCATTTTAATTTCGGGGTATCTTTATTTAGGTGTAATTTTACCACCTTCACTGTTATATGAGTGATCCCATTAAACACGAATGCGGACTCGCATACATTAGGCTCTCAAAGCCATTCTCCTATTACCAACAAAAAAAGGGTACGGCACTCTATGGTCTGAACAAACTCTATCTTCTGATGGAGAAGCAGCACAACCGTGGACAAGACGGAGCAGGTATTGCATCTGTAAAACTCAATGCGGAACCTGGATATCCTTTCATGCATCGACTTCGCAGTGTGGCTACACAAGCCATTGCAGATATATTTGCCCAAGTTGGTAAAGAAATCAATGAGATGGAGCAGTCGCAGCCTGACATCAGAAAGCATCCTGGATTGATGAAGGGACATCTGAATTTCATGGGCGAACTTCTATTGGGTCATCTCCGTTACGGCACCCAGGGTAAAAACAATGTTGAGTTCTGCCACCCATTCATCAAGCGCGATATCATCCCGGCAAGAAATCTCGCATTGGCTGGAAATTTCAATCTTGTCAATACAGATGAGTTGTTTGGATTGGTCAATATCAATCCGGGTGATTTTCAAAAGCAAAGCGATTTGGCTGCCATGATGGAAGTGGTGCATCATTTTATTGTGAAAGAAGATGAATCAAATCCCGGTGCTTTGTCGATTTCATCTGTCTTGAAAAAAGCTTTCAAGCATTTTGATGGGGGCTATCATGTAAGTGGACTCCTCGGCAATGGCGATTCATTTGTGATCAGAGATCCACATGGTATTCGTCCCTCCTATTATTATATCAGCAATGAAGTCATCGTTGCCGCATCAGAGCGCGCTGCCATCCGAACCACTTTTCATGTAGGAGAGAATGAGGTGAAAGAATTGATGCCCGGACAAGCACTGATTGTTTCCAGTGATGGCAGCTATACAGTTGAACAAATACTTGAACCCAAAGAAAGAAGGGCTTGCAGCTTTGAAAGAATTTATTTTTCGAGGGGCAGTGATGAAAAAATTTACAGAGAGAGAATCGGACTCGGTTATAGACTGAGTGACAATGTGCTGAAGGCAATCAACAATGATCTGAAGCACACCATTTTTTCTTTTATACCGAATACTGCGGAAGTCGCATTCTATGGACTCCTCAAGGGCATGGAAGATTTCCTGAATCAAATAAAGGTCCAGCGTATCATGGCCTGGGGCAAAGATTTTGATGAAGAGAAATTGTCTGAAATGGTGAACAGGAAAATCCGTGTTGAAAAGATTACTACGAAGGATGTCAAAATGCGCACCTTTATCACCGAAGATGCAAGCAGATCTGAAATGGTGCAACACGTGTATGATATCACTTATGGAACTGTGGAGAAGGGTGTAGACACCATCGTTGTGATTGATGATTCAATTGTAAGAGGTACTACGTTGAAGGAGAGCATTGTAAGAATGCTTTCGAGACTCGAGCCTAAAAAAATCATTGTAGTTTCTTCTGCTCCGCAAATACGTTACCCAGACTGTTATGGGATTGATATGAGCAAGTTGGGTGATTTTATTGCGTTCAAGGCAGCTCTTGAATTGTTGAAGGATCATGGAAAATCATCCTTGCTTGATCAGGTATACAATCAATGCAAAGAATATCAACGCAACAACCAATTGCATACAGAGAACCTGGTGCGTCAGATCTATGCACCTTTTACTCCTCAGGAAATTTCTTCAAAAATTTCCCAGTTGATCACTCCTGCTGAAGTAAATATGCAGGTGGAAGTCATCTACCAAACCATCGAGGACCTGCACGATGCTTGTCCAAATAACACCGGGGATTGGTATTTCACTGGAAACTATCCAACCCCCGGCGGTAATAGGGTAGTAAACAAGGCCTTCATTAATTTCATGGAAGGCCGTGATGTAAGAGGCTACTGATTTATTTCAATCCGTATTTGTACATATATCTTTCGTAGAGCTGCTTGTGCTTGTCGTCCATGCTCACGATTCTACCTTGTATCATGACCACAGCAATTTTACTGGTCCTGATGTCCAGGATATCGCCCTCGCTGATCACAACATTTCCATCTTTTCCTTTTTCAATAGAGCCTGTTTTTTCATCAATGCCCAGAATTTGGGCAGCATTCAGCGTAATAGCACTCAATGCCTGTTCTTTGCTCAATCCATATGCAGCAGCAGTTCCAGCATTGAAGGGAAGATTTTTGCCACGGTGTTGTCCATCGCCGTCATTGATCGCGAATAGCACACCAGCCTTCTGTAGCAGTCCGGGCAATGCATAAGGCAGATCAACACCATCATCTGCCAGTGTAGGAAGTGCATGCATTTGATCTAGGATAACAGGAATATTATTTGATTTCAACAGTTCTGCAATTTGAAAACTTTCACTGGCTCCAACCAAGACAACATCAAAGTCAAATTCTTTTTTGAAGTCGATCGCTGCCAAAATTTCTCTGACCACATCGCAATGAACATACAGTTTTTGTTTTTTATCAAAGAGTCCTTTGACTGCTTCAAACTTTAAATTTGTCTGGCTATGATTGCTTTGTGAAAGATATACTTTGGCTTCTCTGAAGAAGGTCTTTATTTTTTCCAGTTCATCCAATCCTCTTTTTACCGGATCACCTGCAGGGGCACTGATGCCCATGAAGGCAGCATATGGATTGGGTCTGTTGAACAGAGAGGGCATGTTGATATGCATGGCGTTGTCTCTGGCATATGCAGCATCCTCCCAGTTCCATGCATCCAACTGTACAACCGATGATGATCCGCTGATGACACCTCCTTGTGGAACGATGTTGGCAAGCACGATGCCGTTTGTTTTCAGCGTATTGATTACTTTAGAATCGGTATTGTATGCAACGAGTGATTTGATAGTGGGATTATATTCACCAATTTCAACTGCATCAGCTGTTGCACGTACACTGTTCACTTCTACCAGTCCAAGGTTGGCATTGGAAAGAATCAAACCAGGATATACATGTTTCCCTTTTGCATCAATTACAACTGCATTTGGTGAGGGATTGATGCCAGAGCCAATATTTACAATTTTCCCTTCATTGATTTCAACAGAGGTATTGCTCAACACAGTCCCGTTTCCAACATGTACTGTTCCATTGGAAATGAAAATTGCTTTATCCTGCTTTTTTGCCGGATACACATTTTCCTGTGCAAATCCCGCTGCTGCAGTTACAAAAGCAATGAATATTGATATATACTTTTTCATATCTAGTATTTTATTTGGATTAGTCTTTTTCAATTGTTAACAATCCATGTGAGTGGTCATGGTCGCCGCAGTTCAGTAAAGTAACATAGCTGGGAGTAGCTGGAGCCATTGGATTGCCAGCTCTTTTTTCACCCATCATTTTTTGCATCAGGCGATTTCTCTCTGCGGTCAGTTCTTTTCTCAATTGTGCATCTTTTTCTCTATCGAAATAGACAATGCCATCCACAATCGTTTTCTCTGACTTTGCATAAATACTCAATGGATGATCGCTCCAAACCACCAGGTCAGCGTCTTTGCCCACCTTGATGCTTCCTACACGGTTATCGACATGCAGCATTTTTGCTGGATTCAATGTGACCATTTTCAATGCATCTTCTTCAGACATGCCTCCGAACTTGATACTCTTTGCTGCCTCCTGGTTCAGTCTGCGTGCCATTTCTGCATCATCAGAGTTGATGGCAACATTCAGTCCTACCTTGCTCATGATGGTTGCATTGTAAGGAATGGCATCCACCACTTCCATTTTATAGTTCCACCAGTCAGAGAAAGTTGAAGCAGCAGCTCCATGTGCTTTCATCTTGTCAGCCACTTTGTATCCTTCTAAAATATGTGTGAAGGTGTTGAATTTGAATCCGAGTGATTCTCCCACTTTCATGGCAGCATTGATTTCACTTTGTACATAGGAATGGCAAGTGATGAATCGCTTGCTGTTGAGAATTTCAACCAATGCATCCAATTCAAGGTCTCTTCTAACCACGAGGGTTGGATCAGCACCTACCATTAGAGTTTTAGATTTTGGATTGGGCTTGGATCCAACGGATGCAGCCCACATCGCTTTCTGATAATCTTTTGCTCTTGTGAATGCATCAGTAAGCACTTGTTCTACGCCCATGCGTGTATCTGGGAATCTTGTATTGCCCATGGTGAAAGATGATCTCTTTACATTTTCACCCAATGCAAACTTGATGAAAGGATCAGATCCTTCAAATTTCAATTTATCATCATTGGCACCCCAACGCAATTTGATCAATTGGGTTTGTCCACCAATTGTATTGGCACTTCCATGCAGGATATGCGAAGAGGTCACACCACCACTGAGTTGGCGGTAGATATTGATATCATCCGGATTCAGGTTGTCTGCGATTCTTACTTCAGAAGTAACAGATTGTCCTCCTTCATTGATGGAAGCAGCAGCAATATGTGAGTGTTCATCAATGATACCCGCAGTAATGTGTTTGCCGGAAGCATCTACCACTTTTGCATTTGCATCTTGCAAACCTTTTCCTACTGCTGCAATTTTTCCGTCTTTGATCAATACATCTGCATTTTCCATTTTGCCCTCTGATTCATTGGTCCATACCGTTGCATTTTTGAATAAAATATTTTCTTGCTTGGGCGCTTGCGACCATCCATAAGGCGTGAAGGGATATGTTACAGCTCCCAATTTAGGGGCCGCTTTCTTTTTTGTACTGTCGCTAACAGCAGCAGTTAAGTTATTCAAAGTGGCAGTCCAGGTAAATTTATTTCCCTCTCCATCTTCACCGTATCCATTCCAAACATTGCCATTGCTCATGCCGCTGAGCTTGATGGTATTGTTGGATTTTTTCTCTGCAGGAAAACTGATTTTTACCAACTTTCCGTCAAAAGAAAATTTCGTTGCAATCGTATCGTTGCTGATGACATTTGCAGCAGTCGCAGATTTCACTTGAAGAGCAAAATTTTTGAACCCTTTTTCACCTGTAACAACCAGCACATAAGATCCTGCAACATCCATCCATTTGTCTGTCTTTACACCATATCTGTTGCCCTGAATCCAGTTTTCGATGATGCTTGATTTTTCATTGAATACGTTTCCAGTAGTAATGATGAAGTTGGCCAATTTGCCTTGCTCAAGACTGCCCACTACATCAGCTGCGCCAATCATTTTGGCTGGAGCAGTAGTCAGTGCTTCCAATGCTTTTGATTCACTCAGTCCGTACTCAATGGCTTTTCTGAGATTTGCCATGAATGCATTGGGTGATCTCAAATCTGCCGTGGTCAGGCTGAATGCAATGCCAGCTTTTTCAAGAGAAGCGGGATTGGTAGGAGCGAGTTCCCAATGTTTCATGTCTGACAATGAAACAAATCTTGCATCATTGGGATCTTCCACATCCATGGCCATGGGATAATTCACAGGCACAATCAAAGATGCGCCGGTGGATGCTATCTCAGGTACACGCTGGTATTCATTGCCATTGGTTTTGATGATGTATTGCACACCGAATTCATCACCAATTCTGCCTGCGCGCAGAATATTCCATTTGTCATTCGCCTCGAAAATTTGCGGTAGCGATTGAATATTGTTCCATGCAATCAAACTCAGGTTGACGCCTTCTTTGGCTGCATTGTTTTTATACCATTTTGCATCATAATAGGTTTGTCTCAGCAATGAAATACTGCCCATCATCGATGATGGATAAGATTGTTGAGAAGTTCCTTTGTTGAATGAGTAATGCGCGGAGGCCTTTTCTCTGATGATGGCATGATTCTCTTTTATGCTTGCGAGTGAAACGAATGTTCCAGTTCCTCTGGCAATTCCATCGCGTTGATGGGTGAGCACAGCTCCAAATCCGGCTTCTCTCAATGCTCTTGCTTTTGCATCATCTACCACAAACAAGGATCCTGCATTGACGTCTGCTTTGATCGCTTGGTTCCATCCAAATGCGCCTTTGGTATTGGAAGTCAGCTGGACATTCAAAAAAGCATTTCTTCCACCAAAACCCTGACCCTGGGGAGTGGCTACTCCATAGTCTGCATAAAGGTCAATGAAAGAAGGATAAATGAATTTTCCACTGCAGTCAACCACAATTGCATCAGATGGAATTGAAATATTCGTTCCGACTGCAACAATTTTATCCTGCCGAATCAAAAGTGTTGCATTGTTCAACACATGTTGTGCATCCTGCACAATAGTTGCGTTCTTAAATGCAAACATTGTTTCTCTTTGGTCTGCAACCCCGTTTACAGGAAAACTGGGTTGGGCAAAGAGAGAAATACTGAAGCATCCCAAGAGGATGGCCATGCATAATTTTCTCATAGCGGTTTAATTTCGATTTTTGAAGTTGAACAAGATAATGAAAAAATGGTGCTTATGCACCGAAGTATTGGATGCCAAATTGATCGATGGCCCTTCTGTATTCTTCAAAATTGAATGGGGGGACTCTGTATTGATAATCAATGCATTGCTTGATGGCATGGCTCAACTCAAGGGTTTGTTGATCTTGAATGCTGAACCAGCCTAATTTACTTAATCGTTTTCCCAAATACTCCTGCTCTGTTTGACCGGGAGTAGGGATCATGACTGCTTTTTTTCTCAATCTGATCAAATCCATAACGGAGGAATAACCTGTTCTGCACACTACCAAGCTTGATTTTTCAATGATTTCAGCCAGTTCAACTGCAGGAAGATGATTGATAAATTGAACATTGCTTGTATCAGGGAGTATTGCATGATCAGTGGGGAGTCCACGGACACAAATAAATCTCTTTTGTATTGTACCTGCTTGTTCAATCAACTTATTTTCCAGGATGCTTCTTTGCGGTTCGGGTCCGGATAAAAGCAATAAAACAACATCCTCTTCCGCAATATGTTTTGCAGTCATTCTTGAAAGGGGACCTATATATGCTATGTTACCTGGGATTTTTTTCGGATGAGAAAGTTTTCCTGAAATGTTTTGATTGTCTGCTGTATCTGGAACCCAGCAGGCATTGAAACGTTGTATGAATCGAAATGAAATCAACCGCAGTAGCTTGTCTGCCATGCTTCCCATTCCACTGATGGGAGCCACCTGATGGGAAATAAAAATTGTTTTTGCTTCTTTGTGAAACAATCCATATCTGTTGTCGCTTACAATGATATCCCATGCATGCGATTTCATTTTTTTTCTTAGCCAGCGGTGTTCGCGGATGATGGCGAGCATTATTTTGGGGACTTGCATCAGTATGGAAGGGATGAAGAATATTCCCTTTTTGGAATAACTGATATTGTAACCCCTGAGCGGCATGATTTCCAACTCAGGGAATTCATGTTTGAGTAAATTGGCTGTTTTGCCTTCTCCCGCAAGTGTAATCTTCCATCCCTTTGAGTGCATATAGTGGATGATCGGAACACACCTGGTGACATGTCCGAGTCCCCAGTCTAAAGGAATTATTAAAACTTTAATGTCTTTGCCCATTGATGGAAGAATGGAGTATTTTTAGCTGGATGAAATTACAGCGGATTAGAACAATTATAGGTGTTTTGTTGTTTTCTACTCTGTTGTTGGCCTCTTTTTCCTGTAATATGGCAAGAAAAAGCAGCTGCAATTGTCCAAGTAAAAAAGGTTTAATACTTTAGTTATATGCAAGCCTTGAGAAGAGATTTGTTGTTGATGCGCAAAGAGATCAATCCTGATCCTAAGTTGATCGAGCAGGAAGTGAGCTCATTGGATCAGCTCTTGAAGGCCACAGAATCTTCCAATCATTTTTTCGTTTGTTTTGAATTGCTTGATTTGAACAAGTTCAAAATATTTCGTGATCAATTAACTATTGCGAAAGCAATGAAACCAAAGGGATTGAAAGCGTTTCAGTTTTTGGTCAACAGAAACTAAATAGAACATATCGAATAAAAAAAGGGGATGTATATTTTACATCCCCTTTTTATTTTATTTTTCGAATGGACTCATTTTGGTCGCGGAAACCTGTTCCTGGTATCCTTTCCAGATACCCTCTTTGAAGGCAGTTACTCTTTTGACTGCATCTTCAATGAGTCTTGCTGCATTTTCAACCAGTTGTTTTTCCTGTGCACCAGGTGCAATGGGTTTGGAGGCGATTGACATGCTGGCTTGCTGATAGGTATTCATTACCGTAATGGTTGGCACTTGTCCATATCCTTGTTTGGTTTGTGGTTTTCCAGTGATGGATTCACGAAGCTTTTTCACTTCATCCTGAATTTTCTTGGTTGATTTTTTCAGTGAATCGACTTCTTTTCCTGTCATGTCTTTGATAAATGTCTCCACTTTTTTGCTTGCATTGTCTGCCTCTGTCAGCAGATCCATTGCTTCAGTGAGTTTGTCACCGCTCTTTTTCAATTCTGCTCTCAATGAAGCCTGTGCTTCTTTGATCGCATTCTTGTTACCCAGGCGCGGATCATCCAATAGTGTAACGTAGGATGAATCGCTGTTCTTTTGGTAGGTCAACACAACCTTATAGGTTCCAGGCAATGCCTGTTGACCTGCAGGTTCATCAGCGCCAGCTCCTCCACCGCCTCTTCTGCCTCTGCCGCCTCCGCCAGGAGTTCTGAAACCCTTTTCTTCCATTCCCCAGTATTTTCTATTGAATCCTGAGTCTGCAGCCCATTTCAGGTTGCGAACGATTTCATTTTTATCGTTGTAAATCTTCACCACCACCGAATCTTTTTTCTTTGTTGTATCGTTGATGGGTTTGATGTAGTAAGAAATGGCAGCGCCTGCTGGTCTGTTGGGGGCGTCCCAAATTCCCCAGGTACTCCACTCATATCCAGGTGCATTTTTGAAGGATGCCTGAATGGTATTTCCATTGGGAAAACTTCCGAATGGTTTGCTCCAATCGCCTCTTGCAGATGCCAATTTGCGCAGTGGACGAATATCGTCCAATACCCAAAGGGCTCTGCCGAATGTTGCGATGACCAAATCAGCTTCACGTTCTTGAATGGTTAGATCGTAGGTGGATACACTTGGATATCCATTCTTCCATTGCTGGAAACTTGCTCCATTGTCAAGACTCACCCACAATCCTTGTTCTGTCCCCGCAAAAATCAAATTAGGTTCAGTTGGATCTTGCAAAACACAAAGCGCATATCCAATTGCTTTTTTATCATCCAACAAACGAGTCCATGTCTTGCCATAATCGTTGGTCCTGAATATATATGGTTTGAAATCACCTCTTCTGTAATCGTTGGCAACAACAAAAGCTTCTCCTGCATTGAATCGGGATGCTTGGATTTGCGGAATCCATGCACCAACCGGCAAACCAGGAATTTTACCTCTGAAGTTGGTCCAGGTTTTACCTCCATCTCTTGTAAGTTGTACGTTTCCATCATCTGTTCCAACCCATACAACATTGTTGTCTTTTGCAGATGGTGCAATGGTGAGAATGGTGCAATAATTTTCTGCACCGGTGATGTCAATGGAAATACCTCCGTTGTTGGTTTGATCAATTTTTGCACTGTCATTGGTGGTAAGATCTGGTGAGATGGTCTCCCATGATGCGCCTTTGTTGGTTGATTTGTGCAAAAATTGACTGCCGTAATAAATGGTTGCGTTGTTGGTGGGATCTTGCGCCATTGCTGCATTCCAGTTGAAGCGCAGCATGGTTTTTTGATCGATTTGCGGCGGCTTCATGTACCAGCTTTCACCGGTTTTGATATTGTATTTTCCTACAGAACCGCCTTGGCTCATTGCATAAATCCATGACGCATCATCGGGATCAGCCATGGCATCAAATCCATCACCACCCCAAATATTTTCCCAGTAATAATTTTTGATACCACCGCTCATCCATGTGTACGCCGGACCATGCCATGTACCGTTGTCTTGCATGCCGCCCATTACATGGTAAGGCGTTTCGTTGTCAACGTTGATATGATAGAATTGTCCCACGGGCAACTTCTCATCAAAAATCCACGTCTTTCCTTTGTCGCGTGTGATGCCAATTCCTCCATCGTTTCCGTCGATGATGAAATTTGGATTGTTCGGGTGAATCCAAAATGCATGGTGATCTGGATGGATGCCGTTGTAGGGGATGACCACTTCAAAGTTTTTTCCTGCATCTTCACTTTTTGAAATCATCTGATAGATCAGCCAAAGTCTGTTTTCATTTTGCGGATCGCAAGCGATCTCTTGAAAATAAAAGGGACGTGTAGAGACAAATTCCGGATTGCTGTTCATCAATGACCAAGTCAATCCGCCATCATCTGATTTATACAATCCGTTTTTGGTTGCTTCCACCAATGCGTATACACGATTGGGATTGCTTCTTGAAATAGCCAATCCGATTCTGCCGAGATTTCCTTCCGGCAATCCTTCTTTGGCGCCAAGTTTCTTCCAGCTTTTTCCTC
>Ga0194111_10004234_pt1 | contig 16761 bp, 15 predicted proteins | sample TA2KigC300mmetaG_FD_146194 | JGI IMG/M metagenome (GOLD analysis project Ga0194111, IMG submission 146194) | Freshwater microbial communities from Lake Tanganyika, Tanzania - TA2015033 Kigoma Deep Cast 300m | ecosystem: Environmental > Aquatic > Freshwater > Lake | place: Tanzania: Lake... | reverse complement strand
CTATGAACCGTTGCTGGACTTGGTCGCCGAACTGTTCTATAAAGCCGGTATGCCTGCCGAGGATGCCCGGTTCTATGCTTGGTCGCTGGTGCAGACCAACCTGTGGGGCATTGACTCGCACGGCGTGCTGCGGACCAAGGTCTATGTCGAGCGGCTACGTAAGGGTGCGGTCAATCCACATCCCGAGATCCGCAAGGTGCGCGGCAGTCTGGCATTTGAGGTGCTGCACGGCGATGACGGCGCGGGACCAGTGGTGGGCAAAGCCGCGATGGAGCGAGCCATTGCACTGGCAAGGCAGTTCAGTGTGGGCGTAGTCGGCGTCTTGCGTAGCAACCATTTTGGCGCGGCTGCGCTCTATGCCCGTATGGCCGCGGAGGCCGGCATGATCGGCATCGCCATGACCAACGTGGTGCCGAACGTCGTAGCACCCGGCGGCAGCAAGCCAGTGGTCGGGAACAATCCGCTGGCTGTCGCCATCCCAACCTTTGGCGAGTTCCCGTTCGTGCTCGACATTTCGCTCTCCAACGTCGCGGGCGGCAAGCTGTTGCTGGCGAGCAAAAAGGGCGAAAAGATACCGCTGGACTGGGCAACCGACAACCAGGGCCAGCCCACTGACGACCCCGACCTGGCATTCAAGGGTTTTTTGCTACCTATGGGCGGCTATAAGGGACTGGGGCTAGCTTACATGGTGGACATCCTATGCGGTGTGCTGACCGGCGGCGCTTTTCTGGATGAGATGAAAGGGATGTACAAGTTCCCGGACGATCCAAGCCTCACAGGCCATTTGATGATCGCGCTCCAATCCGAGGCCGTGATGTCGCGCGCCGAGTTGCAGGAAAGGATCGCCGCTTTTGTGAGCAAGGTCAAGGCGTCGCCCATGTGGGACGCGAGCAAAGAGATGCTGATCCCCGGCGAGTTGGAGCATCGCACCGAGCAAGCGCGGCGGGCGCAGGGCATCCCGCTGCCGGTCAACCTGTACGACGAGTTGCTGGCGTTGGGCAAAGAGATGGGCGCGACCAGCCGGTTGCCCCGTATCGAAGTGTAAACCCGCGGGATATGCTGCATGCGCGCATAGCGCGTGCCCGAGAATCAATCGAGTGAATCAGAGAAAGGAGTCTGGAAATGAAGGAACGGAAATTCCTGTGGTGGCAAGAGTTGCCATACACCGAGGTCTGCCGCTGGGCCAAAGAAGAGTGTGACCTGGCGCTGCTGCCCATCGGAGCCATTGAGCAGCATGGTCCGCACAGCCCGTGTGGTGTGGATGCCTATAACGCGATGGGCATGGCTGAGTTGATCGCCAAAAAATCTGGCGCGATGTTGTTGCCGTGCCCTATGTATGGCTCGCATCCCTACCATCACTGGTACATGCCCGGCACCATCCCGCTGAGCTACGATACCCACATCGCGCTGCTGGTGGACATTGTCAAGGGCGCGGTTGTTGCCGGTTACAACAAGTTCATCATCCTCTCGGCGCACGGCCAGGTGAGCACGACCCTGGTGGCCGTGCACAAGTTAGGGCTGGAGGGGCACTTTACCCTGTCGCTGCACTGGTACGACTTTTTGCGAGACAACAAGGATGTGCTGGGCGACTATATGTGGCATGCCGACGAGGCCGAGACCTCGGTGGGGCTTTATCTCTACCCGCAGTACGTTGATATGAGCAAGGCTGAAAAGGGCGGCGGCGAGGCGTTGATTGACCGCAAGTTCATCATCGCGCCCGGTCAGGGACCCCGCCCCGGCATGATGTACCACTTTGAGGGCACGTTCGCGCGACCCGAGTACAAGGAACTGCCCAACGGCGTCATCGGCGACCCCACCAAAGCCACGCTCGAGAAAGGCGAAAAGCTAGTGACCCGCACGGTGGACTATGTATGCGAGTTGATTAACGATGTCATGACCCGCTGGCCGGTGGGCGTCAAACCGCCGGTCAAGTAAGCCTGCCCTGGGCGTAGTCGAAGGGTCAGTAGACAAGTAACAAGTAGACAAGGCTGCGTCACCTTGCTCCCTTGTCTACTTTATTCTTGTCTCCCCTCACAAGGAGCCTAATGAAACTCAAAGACAAAGTCGCCATCATCACCGGTGCGACGAAAGGGATCGGCGTGGCGTGCGCGCACGAGTTTGCCAAAGAAGGCGCCAAGGTCGTGGCCGCCGGCCGCAGTGCTGACCTGGGCGAGGCCGTCGTGGCTGAGATCCGCGCGCAAGGCGGCGATGCGATCTTTGCCCAGTGTGACGTCAGCAAAAAGGCAGAAGTGGATGCGCTGGTCGCCCGGACGGTCGAACACTATGGCACCGTGGACATTGTCGTCAACAACGCCGGCGTCAATCACAGCGCCAACTTTTTCGATACGACCGAAGAGGACTGGGACTGGGTCATGAGTGTGGACCTGAAAGGCACATTCCTGTTGAGCCAGGCTGCCGCGCGGGTCATGGTGGCACAGGGCAAGCCCGGCGCCATCGTCAACATCTCCTCGGTCATGGCGCAGTTGGCGCTGGCTGACCAAATCCCCTACTGCGCGGCCAAGGGCGGTGTCAACCAGCTTACCAAAGCGATGGGCTTGGCGCTGATCAAGCACGGTATCCGCGTCAACGCGGTCGCGCCCGGTCCAGTGATGACCGAGTTGATGGAGCGGGTGGTGAACAGCCCGGAAAAGAATGCGGTGCTGATGGACCGGTTGCCTATCGGTTACATTGCCTCGTGTCAAGAGATTGCGCGGGTCATTGTCTTTGTGGCCAGCGACGACGCCAGCTACTTTGTCGGCCAGACAATCTACCCTGACGGTGGGCGCTCGATCCAGGGCTTTCCGCGACACATGGAGAAATAACGATGACAGCTCCGATCGCGAAGCATCCCGTAGGGAAAGTTGGTTTGATCACCTTCGGCGACGAGCGGCCTCATGAATGGGAAAGGGTCTTTCGCCGGCCCACTGAAGCCAAGCATGCCGAGGCGCTGTCCTTTTTCCGCGGCTTGCCCGGCGTGGCTGCAGGTCTCCATGCGTTCGATGATGTGGCGCGGACGCGCGACGACATTGACCGCCAAGTCACGGCGCTAGCTGCTGCTCAAGTCGAGGCGCTGGTGGCGCATGTGCCCTGCTGGACTGCGCCCAACCTGGTGTTGCACGGCGTCCAGCGCATGGGCTTGCCGACCGTCTTGCTCTCCAACAAGAGCGCGGCCACGCACGGCACGGTTGGTCTGCTGGGCGCGGGCGGCGCGCTCGACCAGATTGGCTATCGCCACTTGCGCGTGCGCGAGGATTTCGACAATCCCACTCTGGCGGGCAAGGTGCTACCCTTTCTGCGGGCGGCGGCGGCTAAGAAGCGATTGCGCGGCGAAGTGTTCGGCCTCTTTGGCGGTCGAAGTCTGGGGATTGACACCGGCACTTTTGATCCGATGCAGTGGCGCGCCCTGTTCGGCGTGGACGCAGAGCACATTGACCAGCTCGAGATCATCCGCCGCGCCGAGCTCCTGCCGGTCGAGACTGCGGAGCCGATGACCGCGTGGCTGGCGGCCAGCGTCAAGAGCATTGGCTTTAACGGTCAGGGATTGACTCCGGACAAGCTCAACTTCCAGACGCGCTGCTATCTGGCAACGAGAGAGATCATCGCCGAAAAGTGCCTCGATTTTGTCGCGGTCAAGTGTATGCCGGACTTGAGCAACAATTATGTGCCCCAGTGTCTCTCGGCTGCATTCGTGCCCAGCCCCTATGATGCCGACGGACCTAAAGAGCCGGTCGCGATGGCATGCGAGGCGGATGCAGACGGCGCGTTGACGATGCAGGTGCTCAAGCACATATCCAATGGCACTCCACCGTTCTTTGGCGATCTGAGCTATCTCAACGAGAGCACGCACACGCTCTACCTGCCCAACTGCGGCGCGGTGTGTTCCTGGTACGCGGGCCGATCGAGTGTGCCGGCAGAAAACCTGGCGCAGATCGAGCTGCGACCCAGCGTTCGACCCGGCGGTGGAGCCATCACCTATTTCAAAGCCGCGCCTGGGCTAATGACGCTAGCGCGCCTCTTCCGCCGCAGCGGGCGCTACCACATGGCTATCATTCCCGGTCAAGCCGTGACGCCCACCGACGAAGAGTATGCCGCGTTTGTGGCAGCGCGTGGACCGCACCAGTTGCCTACCGCGTTCGTCCAAGTGAGCGCGGATTTTGACCGCATCATCGCTGAATATGGCGCGAACCACATCTCCGGCGTGGCAGGCTCGTATGCGGCGGAGTTGGAGCAGTTCTGCGCGATGCTGGACATCGCGCCAATTGTGTTGGTGTAGAATGACTGCGGTGACTGTACGCCTTCACGGCGGGCTGGAGCGCCACCTGGGCCGCGCTGGCTCGCTGGTAGTGGACCTGCCGCCGGGCGCGACCCTGCTAGAATTGCAGGATCGGCTACACATCCCACGCGGTGAAGTTGGACTGTTCGTGGTTGATGGCGAGTTGCGATATGAAGCTGATGTGCCAGTCGCCGATGCGCGGGTTGATCTTTATCCGATGTTCGGCGGCGGCTGAGCCTCCTCTCGTTCTGACGCGCTAATTCAAGTGGCAAGGAGATGACAAACATGCCAATGGGATATCAGGGAAAGATATTGCATGTCCACCTGACCGAGGGCCGAACCTGGACAGAAGAGCCGGGTGAGCTGTTTTACCGGACATACCTGGGCGGTCCTGGCATCGGCGTGTATTATCTACTCAAGGAAATGCAGGCTGGGACGGACCCACTCGGCCCCGGCAATATCCTGACCTTCGCTGCCGGGATGCTGACCGGCACCACTGGCCCGGCGGTTTGCCGCTTTACCGTGTGCGCGCGTTCACCCCTCACCGGAGCGGTCGGCAAATCGGAAGCAGGCGGCTGGTGGGGGCCCGAACTCAGGCGGGCCGGCTGGGATGCCGTGGTAATCCGGGGTCGCGCGGTCGAACCTGTCTACCTGTGGATTGAGAACGATCAGGTGGAGATCCGGCCAGCCGGACACCTGTGGGGCAAGACCACCGGTGAGGTCCAACAACTGATCCGTCAAGAGCTGGGTTCTACGAACATCCGTGTTGCGCAAATCGGTCCGGCGGGCGAAAACATGGTGCGCTTTGCCAACATCACCAATGAACTGGCCCACTTCAACGGGCGCAATGGCTTGGGCGCGGTGATGGGATCCAAGAACCTGCGCGCCATCGCGGTACGCGGCACTCGCAAGGTCGAGGTAGCCGATAGTGCCGCTGTAACCGAGACGACGCGCTGGGTGGCGTCAAACATGAAAGATCACCCGCAAGCCTGGGGACTGCATGACGTTGGTACCCCCGGTGGCATCGCCGCGGTCAACAGCTCCGGCGCACTGCCCACCAACAACTGGACGACCGGATATTTCGTCGGGGCAGAGCGCATCAGTGGCAAGACCTTGAACGAGACAATCTTGACCGACCGCGGGGGTTGCTTTGCCTGCCCCATTCGCTGCAAGCGGGTGGTCGAGGTGCACAACGAGCGCTTTGACGTTGACTCTGGGTACGGTGGTCCCGAATACGAAACGCTGGGCGCGTTTGGCTCGAACCTGGGCCTGGATGATCTGGAACTGATCGCCAAAGCCAACGCGGTGTGCAACGCCCTGGGCCTCGACACCATCTCGGCGGGCATGACCATCTCGTTTGCCATGGACTGCTTTGAGCACGGACTGATCAGCAAGACAGATACCGGCGGCTTGGATTTGCGCTTTGGCAACGCCGACGTACTCTTGCCCTTGCTCGAAGCCATTGCTCGCCGCCAAGGATTTGGCGCGCTGCTGGCTGAAGGTTCGGTACGTGCGGCCGAGGTGATCGGCAAGAATTCCGCGGGCTTGTTGCGTCACGCCAAGGGACAGGAAGTGCCTATGCACGACCCGCGCGTCAAGACGGGTCTGGGCTTGCAATATGCCCTTTCCAGCCATGGCGCAGATCACTGGGTCGCGCAGCAAGACCCGCTCTACGCGCAGGCCGGATCGCCGGGGCTGAAGGGTCTCGGCCCCATCGGCATTCGCGAGCCAGTGCCGGCTCTGGACATCGGCCCCGAAAAGGTGCGCTCCTTCTACTACTCGCACATGCTGACCTGTGCCTACGACCTGCTGGGCATGTGCGTTTTTGGCGCCGTGGCACGCAGCATCCTGCCGATTGATCGCCTGGTGAATCTGGTCAACGCGGCGACTGGCTGGGGGCTGGATCTGTGGGAACTGATGAAAGCTGGAGAGCGCCTGAGCAATATGATGCGTCTGTTCAACCAGCGCGAGGGCTTTACGCGCGAGGCGGACACCATGCCCGAGCTATTCTACACACCCTTCCAGGGCGGCCCTCTCGACGGCAAAGGGGCGATTGATCGCGCCCGTTTTGCCCAGGCTTTGGAACTGTACTATGACATGGCTGGTTGGACCGGTCCCGGTGCCAGCCCAAGCGCAGGCAAACTGGCGGAGTTGGGTCTCACCTGGGCGACATAAGCAGGGGCACAGGGCAGCATCACGCCTTGTGCGTCAACAGGGAACAGTATCTGCTGGATACTGAACACGGAACACTGACCCCTTGACTACTGACCGAGGAACTCACCGATGAATCGTCGAGAAGCATTCACCGCAACCGTGAACCATCGTGAACCTGAGCGCGTGTTGGTGGACTATGGCAAGCATATTGGCTCGTTCCACCGGCTGGTGTATGATCGGCTGCGCGCGCATCTGGGACTGAATTTGCCGGAACAGCCGATCATTCTCGATCGGATGGCCCAGAACATCGTCCTGCCCGAGATGCTCTGTCAGCGATTGGGACTCGACTTTCGCTGGATCGTCCCGCGCTGGGTCGGCATGCGCGACGCGATGATTGACGGCGTGCGCGGTTACGTGGATATGTGGCACACGCCACACAAGTGGACCGACGTGGGAAATTATTACGCGATTCACGCGCACCCGCTCGGCAAAGACGATTTGACAATCGCCGACATTGAGACATTCGACTGGCCCAATCCAAACAATCCTGCAATGTTCGCTGGATTGCGTGACCAAGCCAAGCAGTGGCACGACGACACGCAGTACGTCGTCGGCGGCGATGGCATCAAGGTTGGCATCCTGCAGACCTCATCGCAGTTGCGCGGATACGACAAACTCTTTACCGATTTCGCGCTGAACCCCGACTTGGCACACGCGCTGCTCAGCCGGCTCTCGGCGACGATCAACGAGATGTACTTTCACTATATGAGAGCCGTCGGTGAAAACATCCAAGTCGTAGTCATCACCGACGATCAGGGCACGCAGAATTCCCTGATGATCTCGCCGAAAATGTTTCGCACGTTCATCAAGCCATACTTGAAGTCACAAATCGAAACAATCAAAAACACGGCAAACGTCAAGGTATTGATGCACTGCGATGGCGCGATTGCGCCGATCATTCCCGACCTGATCGAAATCGGTGTGGATATCCTCAATCCGATTCAAACCGTCGTCAACGGTCTCGAAGATACGCGCGCGCTGAAAGAGAAATTCGGCGGTCAAATTTGTTTTCACGGCGCGATTGACGTGCAACAGTTTTTGCCGAATGCGAAGGTCGAAGAGGTGCGCGCTGAAGTTAAAAGACGAATTGCCGATCTGGGAACGAACGGCGGGTTCATCCTTGCGCCGTGTCACAACATCAATGTAGACATTCCGCCTGAAAATGTCGTCGCGCTTTTCGGTGCGGCACAAGAAGCGTAGAAATTATCAAGGAGTACTCCATGTCTCAAAAACCAATCACGGAAGCCACGCATCCGCGCAAAGACATTAGTAAACTCATGTCGTCAGGAACAGAAAAACGCCAAGGCCTGCAAGGATTCGATGAGGACTATGTTGACATTGTCGATTACATCATTCGTTGCACGCACAAGATCTGGGAAGAAAAAGGAATGGGTTTGATTTATACGCATTACGGGCACAATGTCACCGTGTGGTCGGGGACGGGGGTCACGTATGACCGCGAATCGGTGATTGCCGGTTCGATTCAAACGCTCGCTATGTTTCCTGATCGCAAGTTGTTTGCGGAAGATGTGGTGTGGACCGGCAACGATCAAGACGGCTTTCACACTTCGCATCGCATCTTGAGCATCGGTCACAATACAGGGTATAGCTCCTATGGACCACCGACGAATCGCAAAGTGGTGTGGCGCGTGATTGCAAACTGTTTCGTCAAAGAGAATCGGATTATGGAAGAATGGTTGATGCGTGACGACCTGGGTGTGATCCGCCAGCTCGGATTAGACGAAAACGAAATCATCGACCGACTGGCACGCGCTGAGCTAGCTAGCCGCGTCCCAGCCGAACCCGTGGGCGAGGTGGATCGTGTAGCCGGACAAACAACACCCGAAGTTCTACCTCCAAAAACGAGCGAAGGTTTTGACATCGCAGATTTCATCCGCCGCAATATGCACGAGATTTGGAACTGGCGCATGTTCAATCGCATCAATGAAATCTACGCGGAAACATTCGTGGGGCATGCCTCAGCAGGGCGCGAGTTTTACGGCAATGCAGAATACTTGAACTGGGTCGTTTCGATGATTGCGATGTTTCCCGATTGCAAGTTTACCATCGATCATCTCTATTGGATCGGCGATGATGCGAACGGGTATCGCACGGCGATGCGTTGGAATTTGGTTGGCACGCATCAAGGACATGGCATCTACGGTGCGCCGTCCAATGCACGGGTCCGAATGTGGGGCATTACCCAGCACACGGTCAAGGGCGGCAAGATTGTCGAAGAGTTGACGCTCTTTAACGAATTGCTGACCCTGAAACAAATTCATCTGGCACGAATCAGAAAGGAAAACGATGGCATCCCAGGTATTTGAAAATCGCGTCAAGCGATTGATCAAGCAAGGCAAAAAAATGTCGGGCGCGTGGTCGCAAATTGCCAGCCCTATGGCGACAGAGATTTTAGCGCGCGCAGGTTTCGATTTCTTGATGATCGATCTAGAGCACGGTCCTGGCGATGTGCTTGCGCTGGTCACACAGTGCCAGGCGATGAATGGATCGGACGCCGTTCCATTTGTTCGCGCGCCGTGGAATGATTTCGTTGTGATCAAACGCATTCTCGATGCCGGCGCGTACGGTGTGCTGATTCCGTACGTCAACACCAAAGCCGAAGCCGAAGCGGCGGTGAGCGCGTGCAAGTATCCGCCGCAAGGCATTCGCGGTGTGGCGGGCAGCCCGCGCGCAGCGGGGTACGGTCAAAACAGCATGAACTATTTGAAATATGCGAACGACGAGATTTTCATCATGACCGCCATCGAAACGCCCGAAGCGGTGGCGAATCTGGATGAGATTCTCACCGTTGACGGACTCGATGGGATTTTTATTGGACCGATGGATCTCTCGACGTCCATGGGCTATTTCGGTAATCCGAACAATCCCCAAGTCCAACAAGTCATCGCGGGGGCCGAGAAAAAAGTATTGGCGGGCGGCAAAGCCCTCGCGACGATCTCAGGCAGTTGGCAACAAGCCCTCGAACTGTACAAACGTGGTTATCAATTGGTTCTGTTGATGGCGGATGGTGTGGCGCTGGGAAGCCTAGCGGCGGAACGTGTGGCGCAATTCCGCAAAGAATTTCCAGAGGGATAACCGGAACCATGCTGTCAGCGTCCGAGTTCTTTGACAGTGATAGAGCCCATTCCGTCTGAATAGAATGGTGCTCCGCTCCGTCACCCATCCTGAGGCCGTCCAGCAAGGGCGGCTTTTTTCTTTTCTCCAGACCTCGTGTATGCTAGGCGCCATCCTGGAGAAAGGAAACAGCCCGACTCGAAGGGTTCAGCTTGGCAGCTTCCTTCGGGCCGGGCCTAACGCATGGTCATTGTAACCGAATTCCACTGTCTTGTCCATGAGTACGTCACTCACTTCCCCCAACTGGTCTTTCCCCGTCCCCAAGTGTGTCCAGGCTGTCATGCCGTAGATGTTTTCATCGGTCATGGTTTCTATCTTCGCAAGCCGGTCAGTCCGACCCAGGTCTATCGCGTGTGGATCAAGCGCTGGTATTGCAAAGCGTGTCACCACACTCTCTCGTTGTTGCCTAGTATTCTGCTGCGTTTCCGGCATTATCTGCTTGACGTGATTCAGTCGATTGTCGTCACGCGCTTCGAAGACAGTGCCTCGTGGACTCAGGTCTCACGCCGGTGTGCCGTCGAGGGCTTGCCTTCGCCCCGCACAATTCGCCGCTGGTGTGTCTCCTTCGCGGCACACGCGCCCGCTTGGTGGGGGGCCGTTCAGCAGACCTTGGCTCAGCACGATGCGAGTTCCCCATTGCTCGACCCGCTCGGCAAAACCGCGGGACCGCACGACGCACCGCGCGCGTTGCTGCACGCCGCGCTCCATCTCTTGGCATGGGCGAAGACTCAGTGGTCTGATGTGGTCACTTACGGCCTGGCTGATCGGCTACGCTTCCTCTGGCATTGGGGCGCGGGTCAAGGACTCGGACGCCTCATCTAAACCCACACGTTTTGCGGTCTGTTCCGCATGACCCAAGTGCCGTATGCTCGGGGCGCTCGTCAAATTTCTTTCAGGAGATGCCCCAGGCTCACACCCAAAACGTTCGAAACCGAATCCGCCGACCTCCCCACCGAGATCGCGCTGTTTCGCTACGGGCTGATTGCCCAGCTGGTCCACACCCCGCCCGACCCCGGTCAGCGCGAGCGTCTCTTGCGCGAAATCGCCGCACGCACATACCAGATTCCAGGTTCAACGCGCGCCCACGTGAGTGTCACCACGTTGCGCCGTTATCTCAAGACCTACCGCGACCAGGGTTTCGAGGCGCTGCGTCCCTGCCCACGCGCCGATGCCGGCACCCCACGCGCGTTTCCATCCGAAGTGCTCGCGCGCGCCGTGGCGTTGCGCGAAGAGCAACCCGCCCGCACGACCCAGACCTTGGTCGACATCATGCAGCGCGATGCGAATGTGATCTTGCCGAAGCCAATCAATGTCCACACGCTCACCACGCACCTGCGCCAGCGCGGCAAGACGCGGCGCCTGTTGGGCCAAACGACGAAAGTGTATCGGCGCTTTGAGCGCGATCACGTCAACTCGCTCTGGCAGGGGGATGCCCTAGTCGGGCCGTGGTTGCCCGATCCCCAGGTGCCGGGCCGCAAGCGCCGCGCCCATCTCTTCTGCTTCCTGGACGATCACAGCCGCCTCGTCCCGCACGCCGAATTCTTTTTCGATGAAGCGCTCCCGCGCCTGGAGCGCGTGCTCAAGGTCGCACTCTTACGTCGCGGCGTTCCCCAGGCGGTCTACGTCGACCAGGGTCAGGTCTATTCCTCCGTGCAATTCAGTGCCGCGTGTGCCACGCTGGGCATTGAGCGCATCCAGACCGCCCCGTACTCGCCTGAAGCCAAAGGCAAACAGGAACGTTTCTGCGGCTCCCTTCGGGAGCCGACGAGACGCTCCGCCTGCAGTTCTTGCCGGAGGTCGAACCTTCGCACATCACCACGCTCAACGAACTCAACGTGTCGTTGTGGGCCTGGCTCGAGTGCGTGTATCACCGGCACGAACACAGCGAGACGCACCAAACGCCCTGGGCCCGTTACACCGCCGGACTCGACCAAGTGCGCCACGCCGATCCCGAAACGGTCCGCCGCGCGTTCCTCTGGCGCGAGAAACGGAAAGTGCGCCGCGATGCCACTTTATCTTTGCAAGGTAATCGCTACCAGGTCGCCCCCGCGTATGCCGGGCGCACCCTCGAATTGCGCTTCGATCCGTTTGATTTGACCCAGGTCGAACTGTATCTGGATCGCACGCTGGTGGGTGTGGCGACTGTCCTAATCCAGAATCGGCAGCGTCATCTCGCGGTAGAACATCTCGCGACGGAGCCGCCCGACCCGCCGAAACCGAAATCGTCACTCGATTATCTCGCCGCATTGCGCGCCGAGTATCACGCCCAGCAACAACGCGAACTCGGACCGCTGCAATTTGCGCGTCTGTCCGCGCCCAACACCCAGGCAGCCCCAACCGAAAATCCCAAGGAGGACTAGGATGTTTCAAGAATTTTATGGCTTCACCCGCGTCCCTTTTTCACGTACCATCGCCACCCCGGACTTGTTCCCCACCGCCGGGCAAAAGGAACTGAACGCGCGTCTGGCCTATCTCGTCCGCGAACGCGGCTTGGGGCTCGTCACCGGCGACATCGGCTCGGGCAAGTCGACCGCCGTGCGGACGTTCGCCGCCAGTTTAGACTTTAACCGCTATCTGGTGGTCTATCTCGCGAACCCGACCACCGGCATGACAGGGCTGTATCGCGATCTCGTCGTCAGCCTCGGGTACGAGCCTCCCTTCAGCAAACCCCGCTTGGTGACGCGGATTCGTTCGGCCCTTGAAGAACTCAACGTCACCAAGCATCGCGCACCGGTGGTCGTCCTTGACGAAGCGCATTTGCTCACCCAACCGATGCTCGAACAACTGCGGCTGCTCTTCAGCGACAAGATGGACAGCCAATCCTTGGCCACCCTAGTCCTGGTCGGGCATCCCGACCTACGACGGACGTTGCACCTGTCCGTGCACGAAGCGTTCAACCAGCGCCTGGCGGTGCGCTATCACTTAGGGCCGCTCGACTTGCAGGAAACGATTGGCTACATCAAACATCAGGTCCGCATCGCCGGCTACACCGCGGGGACGCTCTTCACCGACGATGCGATCCAACGCATCTTCGAATACACCAAGGGCATTCCCCGGCGCATCAACCAGGTCTGTACTACCGCGCTCATGGCGGGGCTGATTGATCAGAAACAAGTGCTGGATGAAAGCACTCTCCGCAAGGCAATTGCGGATCTCGACCACGAATGAAGCGCGGACATTGTCGTTTCCCACGGGCTCCCAGTTCACCGGTGAGCCCGTTTTTCGTCCCAGCGACCACCACTTATTCCAGCCCTGCACCTCCAATCAATTCAGCCCGTAACAGAACCTGTCCACTTTGCGTGAGACATCCTGTCCACTTTGCGTGCGAGCAAATTTGTTGGAAGCATCGAATTCACGCTCAAAAATGGTGCTTGTCGAGCAAATTGCCGCGACCATCTTATATATTCTCTCTACTTCTTTTGCGTCCACGTTTACATCATTCGTCTTTCGGCGTCTCATTCGTCGTGAATGCGTCTTATTCAAATTCCCTCCCAAAACTATTGACTTTTCAATCCTTCCTCCCGTATAATACGCTTGCTTTTGATTCACATGGTCTCATTCGTCGCCTGGGACGATTGCTCTCGGATCTCGTGCATTCATTGTCGCTCATTCTCTTTGCCCCTGTGCACATGCTTTCATTCGAGATGAGTTCTGTTGCAGGTGTCACGGTCTCTCGACGGAACTGAACGGTGTTGAGGCGTTCCAACGGAATGTCTGTGTCCAACATCAGAGCTTCGACTCGTGAAAGCGGACAACGCGATAAGATTTTTCAGCCACGAAGATAAACCTCCGTCTGTTTCGTCACGCCCAGAAAAGCCCGCGCTTGCGAATGGTCCTGCAGTCGGACTTTTACGTTCCTCAGCCCTGGGATTTGGGAACATTGTTCCCGCCGCGTTGCACCAACTTTCCAACGATGAGGCAGAACCATGTCGCGCGATGACGCGTTGACGGCAATCGCAGGATGTTGCCTGGGCGGATAGTCACATTACATCCCGATCGCCTGGGGTGCCCGCACTGGCACCTTGGAAAGAGGTCTTATTGTCTGTTTCGGTTATACGCTCACCTGCGGATTTTGGTAATTAGCGAAAAGAGGAGACTTTATCCGACTCTGGTAGTATCCTATCAAGCGCACCGAAGAGTTTCTCCACATCTGTCAGGGAGTTGTATGCCTGAATTGACACGCGAATAAACGGTTGGTCCTGCCACACGATGATAGGGGCTTCGATTCGAAATTCATCATACAGTCGTGTTTTCAACTTTGCCGCGTCGCACGGTGGCAGAGGCAAGGTGACCATTTGCATATACCAATCAGTTGAATCAGGGCTCAATGGAGGCAAATTGGTGAGCGCCCCGATCTGCTCACGCGCGTACTGTGCGAGTGAATGACACTTGGCGCGTACGTCGTCCCAGTGATGCTCTACGCAGAATCGAATAGCGGCAGGGGTGGTGAGATACGCCGCGATGTCGCGCGTCCCTGTCCACTCTTGTTCGTCAATGAAACGTGATGCACTTGGCTTTTCCGACTCGTAGCCCCAGCTCACAACCAGCGGCTCGATAAGGCTTTGCATTTCTGGACGCGCGTACAGGAATGCTGAGCCCTTGGGACATCCCATCCACTTGTGTAGATTAGAAGAATAGAAATCTGCGCCAATCTCCTCCAGGTCTAGTGGAATCTGCCCTACTACATGAGCACCATCGATGATGCTGATAATTCCAGCGGCACGTGCTCGTCGGCAAATTTCTTCGACTGGGAAAACAAGTGCCGTTGGTGAAGTGATATGGCTAAGAAAAACGACACGTGTGTGCGCTGTCACGCCCGACCAAAATCGTTCAACGAAATCATCGGCGGTCGTGACCGGCAACGGAATTGGTTGTTGTTTGTTGACCGCGCCGGTTTTGCGGCAAACAAATCGCCAAGTGCGATCCAGCGCGCCGTACTCGTGGTCGGTAGTGAGAATTTCGTCGCCGGGGTTCAGACGCAAACTGCGCGCGACGATGTTGAGACCTGTCGTCGCATTCGGCACATAGACGACATCGTTCGCGTTGGCGTGAATGTATGCGCCCAACGCCGCGCGCGCCTCGCGCATCAAATCGTTGAAGCGTCTTCCCAGGAATTCGACCGGTTGGCGTTCCAGTTCACGCTGCCACCATTGGTAATTCTCGAACACCGGGCGAGGTGTTGCCCCAAACGAGCCGTGATTCAGAAAAACGATTTCCGGATCGAGCAGGAAAAGTTCCTTTGGAAGCGGAGCTTGATAGGAGAATGTCATGATTACCTCAGTTTGTAGGATTGAACGTATGATAGCGTAGGTGCAGTTCAAGAGCAAGTTCCCATTTTGAACAAAAAGAAAACCACCCTATAATGAGGGTGGTCAAAATTCAAATCGTTTGTTTGTCTTTTGATTTACGGTTGGCTGGGCTTGGCAATTTCAACCGGGCGGTGATCACTAAATCTTTAGGTTTTGCGAAACCGCCACAAGTGGATGTGCTGTCCCAAGGGCTCGGCGTTTTTGTACGCGCGCCGCGAAAGGCAGCCTCTGGTCGAGCCGCTCGTCGTCAGTTGGGGTTACGAATCCGAGTTGCCCGGCGAATCGCGATTCATTGACGAACAAGAGTGGACCGGCACGCGCGACATCGCCGCGTACTTGACCACGCCCGCCGCGCTGCGATTCTTGGAGGAGTATCGCTGGGACGAACAGCGCGCGCGTTGTCACGCGCTCGCGCGGTTCGCGCGCGAACGGATCACCGCGCTGACCGGCTTGCCGCCGCTCTCGCCCGATTTGCCGGAGTGGTACGCGCAAATGGTGACGCTGCCGCTGCCGCCGTGCGACGCCGCGCAACTCAAGACGCGTTTGTACGACGAATTTCGCATCGAAGTTCCGATTGTCGTTTGGCGCGATCAGCCGCACGTTCGCGTTTCGATTCAAGCGTACAACACGCGCGAGGATGTGACGCGCTTGGTGGATGCGCTGGCGCGATTGCTGACCGACCGATGACGGACGACCGATGACCGACGCGGAATGTTTCCGTCATCCGTCTTCGGTCAACGAATCGAAAATCGAAAATCAAAAATCGAAAAACGAAAATAGGAACAACTATGCCAGACCAACAACAACTCTCCGATCAATCCATCCCCGAGCGCGCGGTGACCAAGCCGGACGCGCTCGTGGAGCCGCCCGCGCCCAAACGCGCGATGGCGATTAGCGCGCACCCCGACGATCAAGAATTCACCGTCGCCGGGACGTTGGCAAAGTGGGCACGCGCCGGATGCGAAATCGTGACGGTGTGCATCACCAGCGGCGACGCCGGATCGAACGAGCAGACCAATCCCGATCTGGCGAAACACAAACTCGCGCAGATGCGCGAAGCGGAACAACGCAACGCCTGCCGCGTCCTGGGCGTGCAACACGTCGAGTTTCTGCATTATCCTGATGGTGTGTTGCAACCCACGCTGGAGCTGCGCCGCGATCTCGCGCGCGTGATTCGCAAATACAAACCCGAGGTCGTCCTCTGCGGCGATCCGACGGTGCGCTATTACGGCAATAGTTACCTGAATCATCCCGATCATCGCGCCGCCGCCGATGCCACGCTCGACGCGGTGTTTCCATCGGCGGGCACGCGCTTTATTTTCCCCGAGTTGCTGGCGGAAGGATTGGAGCCGCACACGGTCAGCAAGATTTTTATTCACGGCTCGGAAAAAGGGGAAACGTACGTTGACATCGCCGCGACGCTGGAAACGAAAATCGCCGCGTTGAAGGAACACCAGAGTCAACTCGGCGATTGGGATCCGGCGGAGATGATGCGCGAATGGGCGCGCGACGGCGCCGCCGAACACGGCTTGGAGTACGCCGAATCGTTCCGCGTGATGATTTTGAAAGAGGATGAACAAAAGACTTCCCAGGTCGAATAGACTTGGGAAGTCTTTCTTGGCAATACCGCAAAACTCACTTTGGGATTTGACTAAAGAGGGTTCTCATGGATACTGTCTCTATCCGACCAAGGAAAGAGGAGCGCATGAGAACCCCAAAGACATTATACCATACGACGCCGACGATTTATCCATGTGAATTGACCACTTGTCCCGAGTGCCACAAGCGCTTGGTGGACTTGCCCTATATCAACGGACGCAAAACGATTCA
>Ga0194111_10004228_pt1 | contig 16780 bp, 14 predicted proteins | sample TA2KigC300mmetaG_FD_146194 | JGI IMG/M metagenome (GOLD analysis project Ga0194111, IMG submission 146194) | Freshwater microbial communities from Lake Tanganyika, Tanzania - TA2015033 Kigoma Deep Cast 300m | ecosystem: Environmental > Aquatic > Freshwater > Lake | place: Tanzania: Lake... | reverse complement strand
TGCTTCTCAAGCTTTATGACGGTTTCCTGATCGCCGATGGTGGTAATGATGATGTTGGTTATTTCGGGATTTCTGGTGATGTTCGCCGAAATGCTCTCTATGTTGAATCCCCGGCCACTGAAGGTTCCGGCGATTCTCGCCAGTACGTCGGGTTTGTTGTTCACAAGGATTGAAATCGTATTTTCTCGTACAGTCATGTATCGAACACCTTTCTATTTTCAGAGGTCGTTCATGCGGCCTTCTCTTCCTTGCTGAGAACCATTTCCGTAAGCGGCGCCCCCGGTCTGACCATAGGATACACGCCTTCCTCAGGTTCTACATGGAAGTCCATCACCACAACCCCCGGCTCGTTGAGCCCCTGCTGCAACGTAGATTCTACCTCTTCGGGATGGGTCGCCCGGAGACCCACTGCACCGTATGCTTCCGCCAGCTTCACGAAGTCCGGCACATTGGCGATGTCACTGTGGGAATACCGCTTCCCATAGAACAGCTCCTGCCACTGGCGCACCATGCCCAGGTACCCGTTGTTCAGAATCACCACCTTGACGGGGAGGTTATAGTTGACGGCCGTTGCCAGTTCCTGGATATTCATCTGGATGCTCCCGTCGCCGGCGATGTCCACGACGAGTTTGTCCGGTCGGGCGACCTGTGCACCGATCGCCGCGGGGAATCCGAATCCCATGGTGCCGAGGCCACCGGAAGAGACGAAGGAATTGGGATAGTCGAAATGATAAAACTGTGCGGCCCACATTTGGTTCTGCCCTACCTCTGTCGTGATTATAGCCTGGCCGTTTGTGAGGCGATAAAGCGTCTCGACGACATGCTGGGGTTTGGTTTTCCCGGTGCGGCAGTACGTCAGGGGCGCGTGCTCTTTCCACAGGTCGATCTGTTTCAGCCACTCCCGGGTCTGTCCCTCCGGTATGGTAAATCCTTTTTCGGAGACGTACTGATTCAGGAAGTTTAATATGGGCTTGCAATCACCCACTATCGATGCTTTAGCCTTGACGAATTTATCGATGGATGCCGGGTCGATGTCGATATGAATGACCTTTGCGTGTGGTGCGAAGGCATCTAACTTTGAAGTAACCCGGTCGTCAAACCGGACACCGATGGCAATCAGGAGATCGCAGTGACTGATCGCCATATTAGCGTAATACGTGCCGTGCATTCCCGGCATGCCCAGCCAGAGTGGGTCTGTTGCGGGGAACCCCCCGAGCCCCATCAGCGTCGATGTGACGGGGATATGGAGTTTTTTTGCAAATGTCCTGAATTCTTCCGAAGCCTTTCCTAAAAGCACTCCTCCGCCCGATATAATGAGAGGCCTTTCGGCTTTCCTGATCATATCCAGGGCTTTCATGCACGCCTCCGGGGTAAAGGCGTATTTGCCGTTATTGTTGTTATTCGAAATGTTCGGTTGCCAGGAAATGTCTTTTTCTTCGATGACGGCTCGGGTGACGTCCTTGGGGATATCAACGAGGACCGGTCCCGGGCGTCCCGATCGGGCAATATAGAATGCCTCTCTCACGGTTCGTCCCAGGTCTTCGATTCTTCTGACCAGCACGTTGTGCTTGGTACACGGTCTCGTGATACCGGTGATGTCCACTTCCTGGAACGCGTCGCCGCCGATCATCGGTGTCGGGACCTGGCCGGTAAAGACGACGACGGGAATGGAATCCATGAAGGCGTTGGCAATACCCGTGACGGTGTTCGTTGCCCCCGGTCCGGATGTGACCAGACAGACACCCACTTTCCCGGAAACCCGTGCGTATCCGTCGGCTGCATGGATAGCGCCCTGTTCATGCCTCACCAGGATATGTCTGATGTCGCTCCTGAACAGCTCATCAAAAATATCCAGGACGGCGCCACCCGGGAAACCGAAGATGGTATCGACATTCTCCTGTTTTAAAGCTCTGAAAAGAACCTGTGCTCCTGTTACATTCATCTCTTCATCCTCCTGTTTGTTACATTTTACAAAATAAAAAAACCGTTACCAGCGGCTGGTAACGGTTTTTGAATAGCCACTCATTATGTCACGCGCAAACCATCACCCGGCCCCCGTTCTGAAGGGAATGATTATCCCGATAATGATGATAATGGCGATGTTTGCGATGCGTGAACCGTTCATACTAAAATTCCTTGATGTGGGGGCATCTATAACAGGCTTCACGAGGATTGTCAAGCATATTTTATTTTTTACATTTGCCTCTGAGGATTTTTCCGGTTTACCGCGATTGCCCCCGTGCGGTTTATCTCCTTCACGCCGAACGGCTGGAAGTAGCCGAGCACCGCTGCGGTTTCGTCGGGATGACCCGTCGCTTCCAGGATATAGTAACCGGGTGACATGGTAACTATCCTGCAGTTGAACATTTGTATCGCCCTCATGATTTCTGAGATGGTTTCCTGCTGTATTGTCACGCCGATCAACATCAGTTCTCTCTGCATGTATGCAGGTCCCGTGAGATCGATTACCTCCTGCACATCCACCAGTTTGTCCAGTTGTTTTTTGATTTTTTCCGTGAAATCAGGATCCGATTCGCTGGTCAGGGTAATTCTTGAAATCTCCGGGTTCGTGGTTTCCGCCACGCAGAGGCTTTGAATGTTATACCCGTGCCGGCCGAAGACGCCCGCCACCCGTGAGAGCACGCCCGGCTGATTGTTGACTAAAATGGAAATGGTTTGTTCCTGTTCGCGTACCTTTCTGAGCATGGAGCATCCTCCTTACACGTTTAATCGAGTCTGTCGTGAATCATCTCGATATTCGAGCGACCGGGCGGTATGATGGGGAACACGTAGTTGTTCGGATCAACCACCGCTTCAAGTAAATAGGGCCCTTCAGTGTTGACCATGGCCTCGATTCCGGACTGGGGGTTCTCATCCACCACAATCCTGCTTCCCGGAATCCCGAATCCCCGAGCGACCGCAACGAAATCAACCTTGCTTCCCAGGTCGATGGTGTTGAAGCGGTCGTTGTAGAAAAGATCCTGGATCTGCCGGATCATTCCTAAATGGCCGTTGTTGATGACGACAATCTTGATGGGCAGGTTGTAGTAGCCAACGGTGGCCAGTTCCTGGATGTTCATGTAAAATCCGCCGTCTCCGGTTATGGCCACGACGGCCCGCTCCGGGCAGCCCACCTTGGCGCCGATGGAGGCGGGAAGGCTGAATCCCATCGTGCCCATGCCGCCGCTGGTGATCAGACTGCGGGGGTCGCGTGCCTTCCAGGTGCGCACCGTCCATATCTGGTTCAGTCCCACATCCGCAACGACAGTGGTTTCCCCGGGCATGGCTTCCTGGACCTTGCGAATGAAATCTCCGGCCTGGCCGCATCCGCTGCCGTTGGCGATTTTTTTCTCGGCTGCCTCCCGTTCTGCTTCGATTCTCTGGAGCCACTCGGACTTCTCTTTCTCGTTCACAAGCGGGAGCAGCGCTGTCAGGGCGTCACGGATATCGCCCACGTAAGGCAGGTTGATCTTGATGCTTTTGCCGATGGAGGTGGGATCGATATCGATCTGGGCAATGTTTGCCAGTGGGGCGAATTCCTCGATAAGGGCGGTGCTCCGGTCCGAAAACCGTGTACCCACGGCAAGAATAAAATCGCACTGGTGCACAATGCGGTTTGCCAGTTCATTCCCGTGCGTTCCTATCAGGCCCAGGTTGTATCCGTTTGCCGCATCGACGGAGCCGATTCCCATCATGGTAGTAACGAAAGGGATATTTGCCTTTTCTATAAGCTGGCGGATGAGATGGAAGGCATTGGCTAACTTCACGCCACCGCCGATGATAATGAGAGGCCGTTCGCTTTGATTCAGCGCCCTGGCGATTTTTTCTATCTGTTCCGGAGTCTCCGCCCTCTTTCCGTTCATTTTTAGAGTGGAGGCTCCTCTTTCTCCCGCCAGCTCGCATTTCGATGCCAGGATATCCCTGGGCAAATCCACCAATACCGGGCCCGGTCGGCCAGTTTTGGCCAGTTCAAAGGCCTGCCTCATGGTAGAGGCGAGATTTTTCACATTATGGACCTGATAACTGTGCTTTGTGATGGGCATGGTGATGCCGATGATATCCGTTTCCTGGAAGGCGTCCTGGCCCAGGAGGCTCGTACTCACCTGTGCCGTCAGGGCGACCATGGGGGTTGAATCCATGAAGGCTGTGGCGATGCCCGTAACCAGGTTGGTTGCCCCCGGTCCCGATGTGGCGAGGCAGACCCCTACCTTGCCGGTGGCACGGGCGTAGCCGTCCGCAGCATGGGCGGCCGCCTGTTCGTGCCGCATGAGATAGTGGCGGATCGGGCTATTCATCAAGCGGTCATGAATGGGAAGAGTAGCTGCCCCGGGGTATCCGAAGATGACATCAATACCCTCTTCACGGAGGACTTGAATGACGATGTCTGCACCTATGGTTTCCATTGTTCTCACTCCTTACTTCTGAAAAAAATAAAAGCCGCAGATTCCTCTGAACGGCGGCTTTTTATAAATAAAAAAGCCGCGGGATTTGGGGCCCGCGGCTCATTGTTTCTCTGTCAGTCCATCACAGAAACCGAGCAGCGGTCCCCATAAGTACGAGTACTACTACGGCTACGACCAAAATACTGCTGTTCAGATTGTGATGGATCATGGGTATTCCTTTGTCTTAAAGTAGGTTCGAATTATATAAAAAAATTGTTGTTTGTCAAGGCTTTTTTACACCTATTACCCCTGATACGTAATAGTGCACACGTTACGGGGTGATCACCCCTGCGGCATCGGCCGCATACGTTACGGTGGGAGAGCTGCTCGCATGACTTGCGGTAATCGCTAAGGTGTTAATAGTTCCGCCTGCAGTGACGAGCACATTTGTCGTCGGACTGAAGCCCAATGCGGTAATATCGGCTGTACTCCCGATCGATGCCGATGGATAGTCGTGAAAATAGAGCTGTGCTGAAGTATAGGCATTCCTCACATCAGACCTTGCGGAAGAGTTGTAACCTCTCTGCCTGTAGGCGGTGAACTGCGGAATCGCGATCGCAGCCAGGATACCGATGATGGCAATAACGATCATCAACTCAATCAGGGTAAAACCCTTCTTTCCCCTCTTTTTGTAGAATGCACGCATAACAATCCTCTTTCAGTCAAAAATTTCGCTTGAAGTTAGCAAATAATATACCATATCGGCAGCAGACCCCAAAAGCGACGCAAATTAATCATCAATGCCTGTTATTGTCAAATATTAGATGCCTCTACGGAAAACCGTTGAGCGCTGCTTCCGTGTATCGATATTTTGCAAGACCGGTGAATTTCACCACCTACGTGTAAACTTCACCCCCGGGAGTCGACATCATTATGGATTGAAATCATTATGCATGAAAAATTCCGTGCGTTCTTTCGAGTTGTAAGTGGCTCTTCTTGTGAGGTGCTTATCGACTTGAGCGGGCGGATTCTCTCTCGTGTTTGGTTAACTCTTCCTTGGGCTCATTGAGAACGGGCTTTACCCCGTTAGGAGTTACTCCTTCAAGAAAACATTCCAGGATAGCCCCGGAGGATGAACTTGATAAAGGATTGCCCGTTTTTGCATCGACCTTAATGAAGACGATCCCATCGGGAACGGGAAACACCTCGATGGGCTTTCCGCGAAGGGCTTTTTCCATGAAGTACAACCATATGGGAGCAGCGGCTCTTCCGCCGGCTTCCTGTCTGCCAAGGGATCTTTCCTGGTCGAATCCTACCCACACGCCTGCAACTAAGGAGGGGGAAAACCCGATGAACCAGGCGTCCCTCATGTCGTCTGTCGTCCCGGTTTTTCCGGCGACGGGTCTCCCTATGCTCTTTACCCGTCTCCCTGTTCCGCTTTCCACGACATCCTGCAGGACATAGGTTGTCATGAAAGCGATGCGCGGGTCGATAACCTGTTCACTTTTCTCCTTGTTTTCTTCAAACACAAGGCCTGTTCTATCGACGATCTTTCTGATAAAAAAGGGCTGGACATGTTTCCCCTGATTTGCCAGTACCCCGTAGGATGCAACCATTTCCTGAAGGGTTACGCCGGATGTTCCCAGTGCCATGGAAAGAGTTTTTGACAGAGGGGATACAATTCCCATGTTCGTTGCGTACGCGGCGGCGTATTCCACTCCGATATCCTGAAGTACTTTTATGGTGATCACGTTCCGCGACTGCACGAGGGCTCTTCTTAACGTAGTTGGTCCATGGTATTCTCCGTCGAAGTTTTGCGGTTGCCAGACGCCGCCTGGTAACGACCTGTCCGGATAGGAAATAGGTTCATCGACGAATCTCGTTGCCGGTGTTAACCCCTTGTCGAACGCGGCGGTATAGATGAATGGTTTGAAGGCTGAACCCGCCTGTCTCCTCGCCTGGGTCGCGCGGTTAAATTCGCTTTTCTTGAAATCTCTTCCTCCGACCATGGCCTTGATGGCACCTGTCTTCGCTTCCATACAGAGAATGGCGCCCTGCACCACTCCCTTCTCGTATTTCTCACGCTCCTCCAGCTCCGAGAGTCCTTTCTCCACGGCATCTCTCGCGGCCTTTTGCATGTCAATGTTCAGGGTAGTATAGATTTCGAGACCTTCCTTATAGAGCACATCGCTGCCGTACTTTTCCTGGATATACCGGCGCACATGTTCGATGAAGTAGGGGGCAATTTTCTCCTTGGGCCTGATGGATCTCAGAATAAGAGGAGTTGCCAGTGCCCGGTCTTTTTCTACAGGAGTAATGTAATTATCCTTTATCATTTGATCCAGCACGTATCCCTGTCTCTGGCGGGCCTTGTCGAAGTGGAGAAAGGGAGAGTAGCTGCTCGGGGCCTTGGGGAGACCCGCCAGCATTGCTGCTTCCGGGAGGGTGAGATATCGTGCGCTCTTTCCGAAGTATGCCTGTGTGGCCGCTTCTATGCCGTACGTGCCATGTCCTAAGTAGATGTGGTTCAGATAGAGGTTCATGATTTCATCTTTGGAAAGATACTTGTCGATCTTGTACGCCAGGACAGCTTCCTTTATTTTTCTCGAGTAGCTTCTTTCGGAGGACAGGTAGAGCGATTTGGCGACCTGCTGCGTGATGGTGCTCCCGCCCTGGACAATGCGGCCCGCCTCAATGTTTTTGAAAAAGGCTCTCGTGATACTGTGGAGATCGAATCCACTGTGCTGATAAAATCGAGAGTCTTCCGCCGCGACGAAGGCCTGAATCACTACTTTTGGGACTTCACTGATATGGATGATTTTTCTGTCTTCTATGAAAAATTCATCGATGAGTTCATTGTTGTCGGCGTATACCCTGGTAGCGATGCTGGGACGGTAGTCCTTGAGGGCGGCGATGCTCGGCAGCTCTTTGAGAACGATATAGTACAGAATACTGCTTCCGACCACTGTCAGCGCGAGGCAGCAGACAATGATGACAAGCAGTATCGTTCCCATGCCGGAGTGTTTGAATGCCGATATTTTTTTCATTTTCATTAAGAATCTACTTCTTTTTCTGCGTCAGGCTGTTTCTTTTCCGCGAATTTTGCCACAAGTATACCGAACTCGTAAAGAATCATCAAGGGGATAGCCATGAGGATCTGGCTGAAGGCATCAGGTGAAGGTGTCAGGATTGCCGCGATGATGAAAATAATCAGGATAGCGTATCTCCTCTGTTTTGCGAGCGTTTTGGAAGTGACCAGCCCGATTTTCGCCATGAAGAAGATAATGACGGGAAGCTCAAAGGATATGCCGAACGCCAGCAGGAGTTTCAGAGTAAAAGAAAGGTACTCACGCAGGGAAAAAAGCGGTCTGAGAATATCCGATGAAAATTCCACGAAGAACCCGAATGCGGGAGGGAGTGCGATGAAATAGCCAAAGAGAATGCCACTGAGGAACAGGAGTGTTGAAGAGATCACGAAAGGGGCAACGTATTTTTTTTCCGATGGGTAGAGACCGGGTGATATGAATTTCCATAACTGATAAAGGGCATAAGGGCTTGTCAGGAATATAGAGGCGAAGAAGGATATTTTCATGTAGTTGAAAAAAGCCTCCGGCAGGCTGGTGAAAATGAGAGAACTGTTCTGGGGAAGTACCTGGATGAGGGGTCGTGTGATAATCTGGAATAGCCACTCCCGGTAATACCAGCATGCGGCGAAACCGAAACCGATTGCGATGATTACGCGGATGAGCCTGGTACGCAATTCCTCCAGGTGAGTCGTAAAAGGCATTTTTTCTTCAGGATCGGCCATATATTAAGTGTTTTGTGTGGTTCCTTTTCTTTTCAGTGATTGATTCGGCAAAGAATTATCAGGGCTATGTTTTATATGCGGAGTCTTTGGGGGATTGTTCTCTTACGTGTTCTTCCGGTGATGAAGAAGATTGTTCGTGATCTTTCCGGCCCTCTCTCGAGCCGAACAGGAGTGAGTTTTGAAAATCGTCACCTTCTTTTTTTTCATCCTCTTCTTTCAATGATTTTTTCACGCTCTCCGTGACATCATCTGCGGCCCTTCGAAACTCCGATAAACCTTTTCCGATAGATTTGGCAAGTTCGGGCAGCTTTTTCGGCCCCACGACCAAAAGGGCGATCACAATGATCACAATGAGTTCCGGCATACCGATTCCAAACATGTATTCTCCTTCTTATCAGTTTATCCGAAAGTCATATGTGTGATCCGCAGTGAGCGCGCGAAAGAATCATTCTGCCCTCGTCCGGGTCGGGGCAGGTACCTTAAGAGTAGATGATTACCCGGAGCATCATAAGGGTTTTTCACTATATATACAATTACATATTTGTCAACGGCTAAAAAAGGGCAGGGTAGCTGCCCTGTTCGTGTGGGTTGCGAGACATTCCTTTCCCGGAAATAAACCCGGTCACCTTACCTCACCGGACAGGTGCTGTGATCGTGCATGTGTCCGTTGGTCAATGGTTTGAACACGTCGGCGTGCGGGGGGAAAGTTTTTGCGTTCTCAAACCTTTTGTGCTAAAAGCTTGATCCTCATCTGTAAGGAATTCTTTCATGGGTGGTGAACAATGTCTCGAAAAACCGGTATAGTGAAGGATCTGAGATACTTAAGGCACGACGCGGGTTTTGGTCATCCGGAATCCCCAAAAAGACTGGGAGCAACCTATGCCATGCTTGAATCGCCCGACATGGTGGGAAGGTTTGTGGAGATTGCACCACGTCATGCCACCCATGAGGAGATCGGGCTGATTCATTCTCAATCATATATTGATTTTGTTGCCAGCACGGCAGGTCAGTCGTTTGTTGCACTTGATCCCGACACCGCAGCAACGCCGGAGTCCTATGACGTGGCGAAATTGGCGGTCGGGGGATTGTGTAATGCGATCGATATGGTGGTAACAGGAGAGATTGAGAATGCCTTTGCCCTTGTGCGACCTCCGGGACACCATGCGGGTGTGTCAAACGCCGCGGGATTTTGTCTTTTCAACAATGTGGCGATAGGTGCCATGTACGCACATAAGAAATATCACGTGGATAAGATTCTGATCGTTGATTGGGATCTCCATCACGGAAACGGAACGCAGGCCCAGTTCTATGATGACCCGAGGGTTTTGTATTTCTCCACGCATCAATATCCCTACTATCCGGGTACGGGGAGCATTGAGGAAATTGGCAGGGGAAAAGGATTGGGCTATACGATCAATGTGCCCCTGAGGCCGGGGACCGATGATGCTCAGTATGTGAAGATTTTCACAAAAGTAGTGCATCCTGTGTCCATGAAGTTTGAGCCTCAAATGGTGTTGCTTTCTGCCGGATTTGATCCCTATTTCAAGGACCCTCTGGGCGGTATGAGGGTTACCCCCGAGGGGTTTGCATACATGACCCGTATCCTCATGAATATCGCCGATGCATGCTGTGGCGGGAAGTTTGTGGTAACACTGGAGGGAGGATACCACATCACCGGGCTCGCGGAGTCGATAAAATTGGTACTCAAAGAGATGCGGGATGATACCCATGTTCAGAATGATGTGCTTGAATGTATTGAACGTGATGCGGACAGCCGCATTGATCCTGTCTTGAAGCGCGTGATGGATCAGGTCAATCCTATCTGGCGGGTATTCTGATTCTTTGGGAGAAACAGGACGTGAAAATCACCAGGGCTGAAGTGGAATATGTGGCTCATCTCGCGAGACTTGAATTCAGCGAGGACGAGAAGGAAAAGTTTACCTTTCAGTTGAATAATATCCTGGCGTATGTGGATATGCTGAATCAGGTAGATACGACAGATATCGAACCGGTGAGTCACGCGATTGCCCTGAATAATGCATTCAGGGAAGATGTTGTGGAAGACTCTCTTAACCCTGAACTTTCTTTAGCCAATGCCCCTGAAGCGCGAGGCCCCTTTTTCCGGGTACCGAAAGTGATAGAATAACACCGAGGGGCGCATGGAACTCAATCAGCTTACCATCCATGAATTGCATGAATTGATCACAAAGCGGGAAGTTTCGTCCACCCAGATCGTTCAATCGGTATTCAAAAGAATTGAGACAGTAGAAAAGGATATCCATTCGTATGTCACCCTTATGAAGGAACGTGCTTTTGCGGCAGCTGCTGATGCCGATAAGCGTATCAGAGAGGGGGACATTACACCTATGACGGGCATCCCCGTCGCCCTTAAAGATGTGTTGTGCACGAAGGGAATTCGTACAACCTGCGGTTCCCGGATACTTCACAACTATATCCCGCCGTATGATGCCACGGTCGTGGAGAAGTTAAAGGCAGCAGGCGCCGTATTTACCGGGAAGGTGAATATGGATGAATTTGCCATGGGTTCCTCGACGGAAACCTCCTGTTTCGGCATAACCCGGAATCCCTGGGATCTTAAGAGAATACCGGGCGGATCCAGTGGAGGCTCCGCCGCTGCCGTGGCTGCAGATGAATGTATTGCTTCTCTGGGGTCGGATACGGGCGGTTCCATCAGACAGCCCGCTGCGCTCTGCGGTGTCGTCGGGATGAAACCCACGTACGGGAGGGTGTCCCGTTTCGGTCTTGTCGCATTCGCCTCCTCCCTGGATCAGATTGGTCCTTTCACCAAGGATGTGGAGGATTGTGCCATCATGATGAATGTGATTGCCGGATATGATTCACGGGATTCCACATCGGTCCCCCTTGATGTTCCCGATTACACGGCATTCCTCTCCCGCGGCATTGATGGCTGGACGGTGGGGATTCCCAGGGAATACTTCATCGAGGGAATTGATCCCGAGGTAATGGAGGCGATGAAAAGCACTATCGCGGTGATCGAAGGGCTTGGGGCGAAATGTGTGGAAATTTCCCTCCCCCATACCGGGTACTGCCTCGCGGTCTATTACATTATCGCTCCGGCGGAGGCGAGTTCCAATCTGGCCCGTTATGACGGTGTGAAATATGGATTCCGTGCCGGGGACGGCAGGGATCTTTTGGAAATGTACAAGAAGACGCGTTCCGCAGGTTTCGGTGCCGAAGTGAAGAGACGCATCATGATCGGGACGTACGCGCTGTCCTCGGGATATTACGACGCGTATTATAAAAAGGCCTCGCAGGTGCGGGGATTGATAAAGGGGGATTTTGAAAAAGCTTTCACTCAGTGTGATGTGATTCTCACCCCGACATCACCGACACCGGCCTTCACAATCGGCGAGAAAATGGATGATCCCCTGCAGATGTATCTCTCTGATATTTTCACCATATCTGCAAACCTGGCGGGTATCCCGGGGATATCGGTTCCCTGCGGTTTTACCCGGCGAGGGCTGCCCATCGGAGCTCAGTTCCTGGCCGGACACTTCGAGGAAGGTAAGTTGATTCAGATGGCATCTGCGTATGAAAAGAACGCCAATCTGGAAAAGAGGAGACCGAATCTCTGAAAATGGAATACGAACCGATCATAGGGCTGGAGGTGCATGCCCAGCTCCTCACGAAGTCGAAAATATTTTGCGGCTGCTCGACGCAGTTCGGGGTGGAGCCCAACAGTCACACCTGTCCCGTGTGTATGGGGATGCCGGGGGTCTTGCCCGTGTTAAATAAGAAGGTTGTGGAATACACGATGAAGATGGCCCTGGCGACGCATTGCCGAATTAATGAAGTGTGCAACTTTGCGAGAAAGAACTATTTTTATCCTGACCTCCCCAAAGGCTATCAGATTTCCCAGTATGCCAGCCCTTTGGCGGAGCACGGCTACGTTGATATTGAACTGAATGGAGGAAGGAAGAAGATTGGCATCACCCGGATTCATATGGAAGAGGATGCGGGGAAACTGCTGCATGATGAACACACTCCTTCGAGCTATGTGGACATGAACCGGACAGGGGTGCCCCTGATCGAGATTGTGAGTGAGCCGGATATGCGAAGCGCGGAGGAGGCGACAGCGTATCTGAAAAGGCTCCATGAAATACTGGTCTATCTTGAGATCTGCGACGGCAATATGGAAGAAGGAAGCTTCCGCTGCGATGCGAATGTATCCATCAGGCTGAAAGGAGAAACGGCTTTTGGTACCCGGACGGAACTGAAAAACATGAACTCTTTCAGGAATGTCCAGCGTGCCCTGGAATACGAGATCAGGCGGCAGGAATATCTGCTGGCAAGTGGTGGGGAAGTGGTTCAGGAAACCAAGTTGTGGGATGACGCACAGGGGGCCACTTACTCCATGCGTGGCAAGGAGGAGGCCCACGATTACCGCTACTTTCCCGATCCTGATCTTGTTCCCGTTGTGATTGATGGCAGGTGGATTGAGGAGGTGAGAGAAACCCTTCCGGAACTTCCTCTGGAGAAACGGGAACGTTTCATTCAGGAGTATCAGATTCCTCCCTATGATGCCGGTGTGTTGACATCAAGCCGGGTTCTTGCCGATTACTTTGAGGAGGTGGCGAAGCTTTCCGGCAAGCCGAAGGCTGCGAGCAACTGGATCATGGGAGAAATCCTCCGTTTTTTAAACGAAGAGAAACGGGATATCACGTCCTGCCCCATTCTCCCGCAGTCCCTCTCGGAGCTGATTCAGCTCATTGAGGATGGAACCATCAGCGGGAAGATGGCAAAAGATATCTTTGAAGACATGTACACAACGGGTAAAGGACCACAACAGATCATAGAAGAAAAGGGACTGGTTCAGATTACCGATGAAGAGATATTGAAGAAAGCAATCGAAGAGGTACTCGCAGCGAATCCCGTGCAGGCTGAACAATACCGGGGAGGCAAGGAAAAAATCTTCGGGTATTTTGTCGGCCAGGTCATGAAAGTGACCAGGGGGAAGGCGAACCCCGCCCTTGTCAATGACCTCCTAAAGAAGATGTTAGCCGGATCATAGTCAATTCATTTTTTATTCTCTCATTGCCAGGAGTGCAGAACCTGCAAGATACATCTTTTTCACCTTAAGAAAAAGAAGACCCCGTCAATGCACACAGGTATCAGAACGATTTACTGGGAAAACAATACCGTGGTCATGATTGACCAGAAAGCCCTGCCCGGAGAGGAAAAGTTGCTCTCCTGCAGGCATTACACGGAAGTCATCACTGCAATCAAGGATCTCACGATCCGCGGTGCCCCGGCAATCGGCGTTGCCGCGGCGATGGGGATCGCCCTGGGTGCCCTTTCCCTTTCCCCGGCCTCTCCGGAAGCGTTCAAAAAATCTTTCTCTGAGATCTGCGAACAATTTGCCGGGTCTCGCCCAACCGCCAGGAATTTGTTCTGGGCCATTGAGAGAATGCAGCGATGTTTTCAATCTGCCCTGTCTGCGAAACGATTTGTTCCCGGGGAGATACAACAGGCTCTTATTGGGGAAGCCACCCGCATCTGTGAAGAGGATATTGCCGTAAACAGGAAGATTGGATTCAACGGGAGCTCTCTCATCCGGGATGGAGATACAATACTCACCCATTGCAATGCCGGTGCCCTGGCGACGGCCGGATACGGGACAGCCTTAGGCGTGATCAGGGCTGCGGTTGCAGAGGGGAACAATATCCATGTGTTTGTCGATGAGACAAGACCTGTCCTTCAGGGGGCCCGGCTGACTGCCTGGGAGCTGTTGAAGGAAAATATCCCTCACACACTGATTACCGATAACATGGCCGGGTTTCTCATGAAGCAGGGGAGGATCAGTAAGGTTATCGTCGGCGCGGACAGGATAGCCGCGAACGGTGATGCCGCCAACAAGATCGGTACATACTCACTCGCGGTGCTGGCAGGGGAACATGGGATCCCTTTTTACGTGGCGGCACCGTTATCGACTATAGATATGACAATCCGCAGTGGCGATGAGATACCCATTGAGGAGAGGAATGGTGCAGAAATCACGGTGATCCGGGGAGCGAGAATGGCACCTGAGGGGGTGGCGGTGTATAATCCCGCCTTTGACGTCACCCCGCACCGATATATTACGGCCATTATTACCGAAGCGGGAATTATCACATCACCTTTTCAGGAGCGATTGGAAGAAATTTTCAGGGCAACGTCTTAAGACACGTTTTTCAATAGAAATGTCACGAGGAGTTTCACCCGGTGGCTGGAAAATCCAGCTTTCCTCTCAGCATTCCGGCGTTCATATAGTCTCAATTCAATACAGCCATCTATACGTATGAAAGGCTTTTTTTGAAATGGAGGTGTGATCTATGCATGGTGAGGATCGGATTAAGTATCTCCAGAGGATAATGGATGAACAGAACCTTGATGTCATTATACTCCTCTATTCGCGGGATGTACTCTATTACACGGGCACGGCACAGCCATCGTACCTTGTTGTCTTTCCTGATGAGTATTGTTTGTTTGTCCGAAGTGGCATTGAATTCGCCATGAACGATGTCTTTGTGAACAAGGGTAAAGTACGAGAAGAGCGACGTCTGGGGAATATATTCACAAAACATTTCTCCGGACGGGAATTGGGGAAGAAAAGGATCGGCATGGAGTTGGATATTGTAACAGCAGAGCAGTTCAAGGAAATGGAAAAGATATTTGCGGGCTGCGAACTCGTGAATGTATCGCCACTTGTCCTGGAGCAGAGAAAGAAAAAGGATAGCTCTGAGATAGAAAAGATCAGAAAAGCCTGCGATGCAATTCAGCGGGGACATGAAGCGGTGCTCGCCACGTTGCGGGACGGTATGAGCGAGCTTGAGCTTGCCGCCGCTGTTGAGAATGCACATCGACTGGCGGGGCATGAAGGGATATTCTTCATACGTCAACCTGATTTTTTCATGAGCCGGGGACCGATCTCATCGGGATCGAACCTCTTCAGAATCAGCGGTGTCGTGTATACCATTACCGGTGTAGGGCTTAGTGCATCCGTGCCTGCCGGTCCTTCGTTACGAAAGATATCACGGGGGGAACCGGTCATGGTCGATATTCCCACCCTGGTTGATGGGTATCATGCGGACCAGACGAGGACGTATTGTCTCGGCAGAGCCCCGGAAAAGATCGTATCCATGTTTGATGATTTGAAATCCATAGCCGATCACCTCATCGGTCAAATCAAACCGGGAATCAAGTGCAGCGAAATCTACGCAATGTCGGTTGAAAAGGCGAAAGAGTTAGGGAGATTCGACCATTTTCAAAGTTTTGGTAAGGGGAAGAGATCTCGTCTCATCGGTCATGGGATAGGTCTGGAGTTGAACGAACCGCCCGTTCCCTCAGAGTACGACCACTCTGAGTTGGCGGACAATTACGTGATCGCTCTCGATATGCATATGATGGATGAAACTGCTGGGGTCGTGAAGCTGGAAGACATGATACTTGTGAAGCATGAGGGAAATGAGATCCTGACAAAGAGTCCCCGGCGACTCTTTGAAATCTGACGTAGATATGTGCTTTGTAAAGGAGGGAGAAACTATGCAGTATGTACGTTGCAAGAGTGAGCAGGGAATTGCTACCGTTGTGTTACGCAGAGGGAAAGTAAATGCCATCAATGAAGCGGTCATTGATGAATTACATGATTGTTTCAGAAGTATCGCAGATGATGCGGAAGTAAGAGCCGTCATCCTCACGGGAGAGGGAAAATTTTTTTCGTTCGGTTTTGATATTCCTGAATTTCTGGATTACCCGAAAGATTCTTTTATCCGTTATCTCACTAAATTTACCGATTTCTATACCTATCTGTTTATGTATCCCAAGCCGGTTATTGCCGCCCTCAATGGCCACACTATTGCCGGGGGGTGTATGATTGCCATTGCATGCGATTACAGAATCATGGTTACAGGAAAGGCAAGGATTGCCCTCAATGAAATCAACTTTGGTTCTTCTGTGTTTGCCGGGAGTGTGGACATATTAAGGTTGTTGCTGGGACAGAGGAAGGCCGAAACGATGGTATGCACAGGGGCCATGTATCTGGCTGAAGAAGCATACCAGATGGGGCTGATCGATCGGATCTCGCCGGAGGGAGATATTGAATCTGAAGCGAGAAGGATCGCTGCGGAGTATGCTGCAAAGGATGCAGTAGCTTTCGGAAGCATCAAAAAACTTCTGAGGGGCCCTGCGGCGGAACAAATCATGAAGAGGGGAAAAGACTCCATTTCGGAATTTATAGATATCTGGTATTCGGAAAGCACCTGGAAGAACCTGCAGGAGAAGAAGATCTATACATAGGGGGTACTTTGTTCTCCGCCGGTGTCGGACACGCACTTCTCTCGGAATAAAAGGTTGACCGCATATCCCGTGAATGTTACAGGTAGTGAACGAGGAGTGTCCGGATGTCAATTACAGCGGGTCAAATGATAAGAATGTAATGCAGAAACTTTTTCTCTTTGATTTTGACGGTGTTCTGGTTGATTCTTTGAATGTGTATGAACGCAGGGTGAAGCTGTGCCTCGAAAAAATCGGGAAACCGGTTGTCAAAACACGGGCGGATTTTCTGGAATTG
>Ga0194111_10004227_pt1 | contig 16780 bp, 18 predicted proteins | sample TA2KigC300mmetaG_FD_146194 | JGI IMG/M metagenome (GOLD analysis project Ga0194111, IMG submission 146194) | Freshwater microbial communities from Lake Tanganyika, Tanzania - TA2015033 Kigoma Deep Cast 300m | ecosystem: Environmental > Aquatic > Freshwater > Lake | place: Tanzania: Lake... | reverse complement strand
CTGATCAGAAGTTTGTGGCTGGCTCGACTGTAATTCTTAATCTAGGTAATAACAATCGACTGGTAGAAAAAGATGTCGTTGAATTGCTGGAGATAGTTAAGAATCAACCGCAGATAATTATCGTAAACACTGCGGTGCCAAGAAGTTGGCGCGATGAAAACAATTCCATCATCGCTAAAGTTGCATCAAGATATCAAAACGCAACGCTCGTTGATTGGAATCTATTGTCCGCAAATCACCCTGAGTACTTTGCATCTGATGGCGTGCATCTAAACCCACCTGGGGTTAATGCATATGTCTCAGCAATACTCGAAAAGCTTAAGAGCTAAGTTCTACTCGTACTTTCCTTTGAGTGCGAACTTTGCTCCATCAGCTTTTGTTCCATCTGAGTAAACGGATTGAATGAAGAACTGAGTTCCGCCTTCATCTCCGACCCGTGCAATATCAAGCGATAGCGATCCGACTGGAACAGTCGCAACCTCTTTGAAATCAACGGCGTTATAAGAGATAGAAACTAGGTAACCAGTTAATCCCTCAGTCGCCATCGGAGCCTTCCAGCGCAAGGTCACGCCGCTGCCATTATTGATAGCAACAAAGCTAGTTGGGGCTTCATAAGTGAAATCACCGGTGCTCTCGCTATCAGTCTCCTCATCCGTATTTGTTGCCTCTTCACTCTCTTCCGCTGCCGGTTCATCTGAAACTGATTCAGCAGGAGTTGGCTTTGGTGAAGCATCATCATCCATAGATGAATTTGAGAGAGCAAAGATTGCAAGAAGAACAACTCCAGCAACAACTAAAAATAGAACTCGAGAAGAGCTCTTCTTAGCGGGAGCGCTCGGTGTAGAGGATTTAGAAACCGGAGTAGGAGTTGTACTTATTGATGTCGTTCCGCGCGAAGGGACTGGGGGGATAACAATTTTGGCTGCTTCAACTGCAGCGGATGATTTAGCTCCGACTTTGGACTTGGAAACTTTTTTCTTCGGCGCCGACTTCTTACTTGCGGCTGGGCGCTTAGTTGCTTTCTTGGCTCCAGATTTCTTGGCTACTGGCTTCTTAGCAGCGGACTTCTTAGCTGCTGGCTTCTTGGCTGCCTTAGCTGGGCGAGCGCTCTTCTTCTTCGTTGCCACTTTGGCTCCTTCGACCTTGGAAGTATCCCTAACTTCACCTTCCGAAAGCCTACTCGCTACCAGATAGGAATTTAGGGATTCTTGGCGCGATCTCGGAAAGGGCTTTGGCGCGATGACTTATTTCATCTTTCCTTCCCGGTTCAAATTCACCCAAAGTTTTCGTACTTCCCGTTGGGATGAAAACTGGGTCGTAGCCAAATCCATTCGCGCCTCGGCTTAAAAGGGCTATTTCTCCCGCCAATTCACCCCTTGCGGTGATAGTTGAACCGCCGGGTTTAGCCACTGCAATTACGGCAACAAATCGCGCCGTTCGCAGCGATGAATCTTTTCCGGCGAGCTCCTTTAATAGTTTCTCGTTATTTGCAAGATCATCACCATGAGTTCCGCAATAACGCGCCGAATAGATCCCTGGGGCGCCACCTAGCGCAGCGACTTCAAGTCCGCTGTCATCGGCAAGAGCTGCGATACCGGTAGCGCGCGCAACAGTAAGTGCTTTTAGTAAGGCATTCTCTTCAAAAGTCGAGCCGGTCTCTTCGATATCTTCGATATCAAAGTCAGCAACTGAGCGGACTTGAATACTTGAATCAAAGGTAAGTATGCGCGCAATCTCGGCGATCTTTCCTTTATTACGAGTTGCAATTACCAGCGTCTTCAACTCATTATCCCAGAACAGCTCAGGACTCGAGCGCAGCTCGCTGAAGTTTTACTAATTCAAGGCAGCCTTTGGAGCCCAGATCTAGCAACTTATCTAGTAGCGCTCGATCAAACGGCTTTCCTTCCGCTGTTCCCTGTACCTCAATGAACTCGCCACTTCCAGTACAGACAATATTCATATCAGTCTCTGCTGTTACATCTTCTTCGTAACAAAGATCGAGCATCGCACTTCCATTAATAATTCCAACGCTCACAGCCGCAACAGAATCGGTGAGTGGAATAGTCGTTATATGTCCCTTTGCTTTTGCCCAATTAAGCGCATCGACTAGGGCGACATATGCGCCAGTAATTGCAGCAGTTCGAGTTCCTCCATCGGCTTGCAAGACATCGCAATCAAGGACGATGGTGTTCTCTCCTAATTGCTTCATATCCACGATTGAACGTAAAGATCTTCCGATGAGACGCGAAATTTCTTGCGTGCGTCCGCCCAGCTTTCCCTTAACGCTCTCGCGATCAGAACGCGTGTGAGTTGCGCGCGGCAACATTGAATACTCTGAAGTTACCCAGCCTTTTCCGCTACCAACTAACCATCTTGGAACCCCAGGGGTAAATGAGGCGACACATAAAACGCGCGTATTTCCAAATGAGACAAGAACTGAGCCCTCTGCTTGACCGAGCCAATTGCGCTCAAATTTGATTTCGCGGAGCTGATTTGCCGCCCGCCCATCAATTCGCTTTCCTGATGAATTACTTTCCTGACTCATACGTTCCAAGCCCCTTCACTCGCGCGAACCTCAGTGACTTCTGGTCCTAAGAATCTCCGCGCCAATTTGGCGAAAGCCTCAGGGTTGCCACTTGAGATGAATTGATATTTCGGTTTTGAATCGCTCAATCTAAGTAAATTCTTCTCGACAAGTACTCGGTATGAATCCTTAGCCGTTTCATCTGCGCTCGATACAAGAGTTACTTCATTACCCATCACATAAGATATGACGCCGGCTAGAAGCGGATAGTGGGTGCAACCAAGAACAAGGGTGTCAACGCCTTTATCCTTCAGCGGTTGCAAGTAGCGCTCAGCGGATTGAGTTACCGAAGGGCCCGAGGTCTCGCCCCGTTCAACGAAGCTAACGAAATCGGGGCAAGCCTTTGTGGTGAGATCTAGTTGTGGCGCTGCAGCAAAAGCATCGTCATATGCCTTGGAATCAATTGTGGTCTGGGTTCCGATAACGCCAACTCTGCCGGTGCGGGTCGCAGATACAGCGCGCTTTACTGCCGGTTGAATCACTTCAATGACCGGAATCGTGTAACGCTCACGGGCATCGCGCAACATCGCTGCGCTCGCCGTATTGCAAGCGATCACTATTGCCTTTACTCCGGCCTCAATCATCCGATCCATAATCTCTAAGGCAAAGGTTCGAACTTCAGCGAGCGGCCTTGGGCCATACGGACCGCGAGCGGTATCGCCAAAGTAAGTGATTGATTCGTTGGGAAGCTGATCGATGATTGCCCGAGCGACCGTAAGTCCGCCTACGCCAGAATCGAAGATGCCAATAGGGCTGGTTGAAGTGGGAGTACTTGCTGGCACCCGTGAAGTTTAGGCGAGGCGAAGGATGTCCGATTTGCCCCATCAGCGGATTTTTGGAGGGGAAAATAAAGGTGAAATCTTCAAAATTCCTGCGATTTAGGGTTGAACAACCCGTGAGTAGGGAGGAACCTATCCCCTAATTGTGACCTATGACGCTCACTGCCAGGGCGTAGCAAGGCGCAACGGCTCATTTCCAAATCGGAGTTTGAGCAAGTCGAAAAGCCCACGGAGGCCAATTTGTTAACTACCATGGATTTAACGGCAACGCAGTGGAGCGCAGTTTATAACGTCCTTTCATTTGGACTTATATCGATGCTCGCGACAACGGTGTACACCCTTGTCTCTCAAAACCGCGTTCTCCCGAAGTACCGGAATGCATTGGTTCTTTCATCGATGGTCACATTCATCGCTGGTTACCACTACATCCGTATTTTTGATTCATTCCACCAAGCTTCAATGGTGGAAGGAAACGTAGGAAAGGTTGTTACCGCAGGACACCCAGATGCATTTAACGAGGGATATCGTTATGTTGACTGGATCCTTACGGTGCCACTACTTCTCGTTGAAGTAATCGCAGTTCTTGCACTCGCAAAGGAAACGTCGAAGTCTCTGATTTCACGGCTTGTCCCAGCATCTGCAGCAATGATCGCTCTTGGTTACCCCGGAGAATTGTCAGCTGATCAGGGAACAAAGATTCTTTACGGTGTTCTCTCAACCATTCCATTCCTCTACATTCTCTACATCCTATTTGTAGAGTTGAGCAAGTCCCTAGATCGCCAGCCTGAGGGAGTCGCCGCAACAGTCGGTCGTCTCCGCCTCCTCCTCATCGCATCATGGGGCGTTTACCCAATCGCTTACCTACTTCCGATCATCGACGCAGAAGGCGCTGCAAGTACTGATGCCTATGTCGGTCGCCAGCTTGGTTACACAATCGCAGACATACTTGCAAAGTGCGTCTGGGGTCTAACCCTTGTAAAGATCGCAAGAATGAAGTCGATTGCAGAAGGAATGAAGGACGATCACTAATTCTCTAGATTGAGAATATAGTGAGATAAGTTCTCACAAAGATTGGGGCTCGGGAAACTGGGCCCCAATTTTTTTATGCTCCACTTATGTTTCGGGAATCAAAGCACTTTTAGCGCTGAAACAACTTTTGTCAGCGATGCCTTTGCATCACCGAAGAGCAAGGTGGTCTTTGGATCATAAAGAAGTTCATTTTCAATTCCAGCAAAACCGGGGCGCATTGAACGCTTTAAGAAGATTACATTTCCGGCCTGCGAGACATCAAGGATTGGCATTCCATATATAGGACACCCTGGAGTTGTCTTCGCGGCTGGATTAACCACATCATTTGCACCAATAATCAACGCAACATCAGTTTGTGGGAAGGTTGGATTCACTTCATCCATCTCAGATAGTTGCTCATAAGGCACATTCGCTTCAGCTAAAAGCACATTCATATGTCCTGGCATACGGCCGGCAACTGGATGAATTCCATAAGCGACATCGATCCCCTTTGCCGCAAGAAGATCAGCTAATTCGCGCACTGTGTGCTGGGCCTGGGCAACTGCGAGGCCGAATCCAGGAACGATTACTACTCGCCTTGCATAGTTGAGCAAGATCGCAACATCATCAGGCGTTCCAGATTTAACTGGGCGAGTTTCAGCGGCGCCACTTGCTGATTGTGGTTTAGCGGTAAATGCACCGAAGAGCGTTCCGAAAAGAGATCGTCCCATCGCTTCTGCCATCAAACGAGTGAGAATTGTTCCGGATGCGCCTACTAACGTTCCAGCAATTATCAAGAGTGTGGCATCCAAAACGTAGCCAGATGCGGCAACGGTGAGGCCAGTAAATGCGTTTAGTAGTGAGATAACGATTGGGACATCTGCGCCACCGACTGGGAGGACAAAGAGAACTCCAAATAGAAGTGAGAGCGCCGCAAGAATTATTAGTGGGGTTGTTCCCATCTCAGCGATTACCCAACCGGATACGCCAATTACTCCTACCAAAGTGCCTGCGATAACTGCGCGCCCGCCGGGATAGACGACTGGGGCTGTTGTCATTAATTCTTGTAACTTCAAAAAGGTAATGATTGAGCCAGAGAATGAAACGCAGCCAACAACGACTGTAAATACCGTTGCAATAACAACCGCAATCGAGGCCGAGCTTCCTAACTTCATATACTCAACAATTGCGACTAGCGCAGCAGCGCCACCACCTACGCCATTAAAGAGCGCAACAAGTTGCGGCATTGCAGTCATTTGAACTTTACGCGCCGCAGGAACGCCGATGATTACACCAACGATTATCGCTCCGATTATCCAAATTAAATTCTTGCCTTCGTTTTCGGAGCGGAAGAAAACTAGAACAGTCGCAATTGCAGCTCCGGTAGCGCCTAAGAGATTTCCCCGTCTTGCCGTCCGTGGGTGAGATAGGCCCTTAAGCGAGAGAATAAAACAGACTCCGGCTAGTAAGCCGATTAGGTCATATATAAATGGACTCACGACTTTGACTTACCTTTGAACATTTCAAGCATCCGGTCTGTGACCACAAAGCCGCCCACCATATTTACAGTTGCAAGAATTATTGCTGCAACCGATAGACCAAGTTCAAGCGCAGTTTCAGAGTGATCGGCAACGATAATTGCGCCAACCAAAATAACGCCATGAATCGCATTTGCGCCACTCATCAGCGGGGTATGAAGAGTCGATGAGACTTTGGAAACAACTTCAAAGCCGACGAACACGGCTAGGACAAAGATCGAGATGATTGCGATTGCTTCCATTTATCTGGCTCTCACTTTCCGTCCTTAGCGCCGGCACTAGTTGCCTTGGCATTCTCAGCTTTGGCACTTCCCGGAACTCGCTTTGCGCCACCATGAGTTACCGCTGCGGCATCGATGATCTCATCGCTGAAATCAATATTTAGAGCGCCCTCTTTGACCATTAATAGAAGGAGATTGACGACGTTGCGAGAGTAAAGGGATGAAGCATGGAATGGGAGTTGGCTCGGGACATCTTTACCGCCCCAAATTCGCACACCACCTTCGGTCACTAGCGTCTCACCTGGCTTTGAACCTTCAACATTTCCACCAGATTCAGCAGCGAGATCAACTATGACTGAACCTTCTGGCATCGCGCTATACATTTCTTTTGTTACGAGGCGTGGTGCGGCTTTTCCGGGAACTGCGGCGGTAGTAATCAAAACGTGTGACTTAGTTATGTAGGGCGTTAGTAGCTCGCGTTGTTTCGCGGCGCGCTCCTCGCTCATTTCGCGCGCATAACCGCCCGCGCCCTCGATTGCTTCTAATTGAAGATCGATAAATGTCGCGCCCATGGAACGAACTTCATCGGCGGAAGATGGTCGAACATCGTATGCAGAAACAACAGCTCCAAGTCTGCGCGCAGTTGCAATTGCTTGAAGTCCAGCAACGCCTGCTCCTAGAACCAGAACATTTGCAGGTGTAACTGTCCCTGCTGCGGTCATTAATAGTGGGAAGAAGCGCGGTGATAGTTCCGCCGCTACCAAAGCTGCTCTATATCCAGCGCAGAGCGCTTGCGAAGTCAGCGCATCCATAGATTGGGCGCGCGAAATTCTTGGAACTAACTCGAGTGAGAACGCCGTTGCTCCAGATGTTGCGGCTGCTTCAATATTTTCTACGGCATTTGTTGGTGATAGAAAAGAGATTGTGATTGCGCCAGATTTGAGAGATTTAAATTGAGCGACGCTAAGTGGTTGGACGGATAGAACTACATCAGCGCTAGCTATAGCCTTAGTCGCATCACTGCTAGCAACAACTTGCGCACCAGCGGTTACGAATTCCTTATCCCCTGCTCCCGCACCAAGTCCAGCGCCGCTTTCAACTTCAACCTCGAAACCGGCCCGCGTGAGCTTGGAAATCACGTCCGGAACAAGGGCGACCCGCTTTTCTCCAGGATTAATCTCCTTTGGAACAAATATTTTCATTATCGCTTTAGAGCCTTCATTCGAAACTTAGTTTCCCTTCAATTCGCCGCGAGTCAAAAGATGCAGCAGCGCTTGAATTGTAGTTCTGCGATGAAAGGCCTCGCGCCATACGACGGATTTTGCGCCATCGATTACCGATGCAGCAACTTCCTCGCCGCGATGGGCTGGTAAACAGTGCATGAATATTGAATCCTTGGTAGTCAACTTCATCAAATCATCATTAACCATAAAGGGTGAGAGCGCTTTGAATTTTTCATCTCGCTCACTCTCTGAATCCCCCATTGACATCCAGACATCGGTATAAATAACTGAGGCTCCTTCAGCGGCCGCCTTAGCATCGTTAGTAATCTCGACTTTGCCACCACTTGCCGCGGCGAGTGATTTTGATTTACTTATTACTTCAGGTGAGATTGCAAATTTTCCGGCCGGTGTTGCAGCTACAACGTGCGCTCCCATAATTGCACCAATTATCAACCAGGCGTTCGCAACATTATTTCCATCACCGACGTAGACAAATTTCCGTCCGGAAACATCGCTACCAAATCGCTCCCGAATCACCATCCAATCCGCTAATACTTGAGTTGGGTGATCTTCATCAGTGAGCGCATTAATTACTGGAATTGAGGCATATTTACCAAGTTGATCTACATCGCTCTGGGCATAAGTGCGAATGATGAGCGCGGAGCAGAATTGACTAATGACTTTTGCGGTGTCATTGATGGTTTCACCTCTACCTATTTGTAACTCATCGCCGCGGAGGAAGATTGGTGTTCCACCAAGATGAGCCACCGCGGTTTCTGATGCGAGCCTGGTGCGAGTCGATGGCTTAGTCATGTAGATCGCGACGGACTTGTGAACCAAGGAATTGGAGTGCTTTAACGGGTGTTCAGCAAACTCAGCTGCGGTTGCAAGTATCAACTCAACATCTGCGCGCGAGAGATTCTCAGTTCTAAGGAGATCCTTAAGCCCGGTCATCGGCTTATTCTAGTTATTCGATGGGAATGCGGTTTATTGACCTGGGGTGCGGTTCATTTTCTGAGATTGCGGTTTATAACCTGGGATGCGGTTCATTGACCAGGGATGCGCTGCGATTTCGCTTTATCGAGTAGCGCTTGCCCCTTTTTCCAGGCTTATGATTTAGCAATGAACTCAAAGATGGGATTCTTCACGCGTCGCGGTGGCGTAATTGAGGAAACCGATACTCATGTCGAGACTGAGAGTCGAGAAGAGTTGGAGTCGGGCGATCACGAAAGATTTGCCCATTATGTGAAGAAAGACAAAGTCGTTCAATCTGCGGTAACGGGAAAGCCCGTAACGGCGCTTTGCGGAAAACGTTGGATTCCAAATCGCGATCCCAATAAGTTTCCAATCTGTCCCACATGTAAAGAAATTCACGCAGGACTTCGAAAAGGTCCAGAGGATCCGGGTGATTAATCATTGGTAGCAATCGGAACTCTCACTGAATCTGAAAGTGAATTAGATCTAAAACCAGATAGACCTTGGGTATGCGTTGTCTGGGACGACCCCGTTAACTTAATGTCTTACGTGACTCATGTATTGATGGTGATTTTTGGATACTCAAAAGAGAAGGCAACGGAGTTGATGTTGAAAGTTCATAACGAGGGACGCGCCACAGTTTCTTCTGGTACGCGCGAAGAGATGGAGCGCGATGTCCAGCGACTTCATGAATATGGACTTTGGGCCACGCTTCAAAGGGATGATGAATTTTGATTTATAAACCTCGTGGAGTTCGTGAGTTTGGATACCAAAGTCTCGCGGAGTTGGTGAATTTTGAGTTCTAAATTTGTCCGCGATGAAAGTGGCGCGATACGAATCGTATTCACTTCGCAAGAGGCCCATGTAGTAATCAACTTGACCCAACAATTATTGGAATTGCTCGGAGACGGATCCATCAACGCCGACATTGAATTCGACCCGTTATTTCAGATGATGGGCCTTGGCGGAAGTGAACAACCCCCCGATGATCCAGTGCTCCGACGCCTTCTACCTAGCGCATATAAAGATGAGAAGTCCTCTTCAGAATTCCGCAGATACACCGAACATGGGCTGCGCGAAAAGAAACGTGCGCACGCACTCTTGGTTTATGAAGCCTTGACTCCAACTGATGATGAGTGGAGTGCGGATCAACCAATTGAACGCGGCTCCATTGAAGTTTCAATTGCGGAGCAGGACGCGATGGCATGGCTTGGGGCGCTAAATGATTTGCGCTTGGCTCTCGCTGTGAGGCTCGGTATCAGCAAAGAATTTGATGTGTTCAAAGGTAGTGATTCCGACAGTAGTAAATCGGGCAGTAGTGATTCCGGCAGTAGTAAATCGGGCAGTAGTGATTCCGACGGTATTGATTCCGAACTCCACAAGAAGTATGAGCTAATGACCGATTCAGATCCGATGAAGGCTGTTTATGCCGTCTACTCATGGTTAGGTTGGCTGCAACAATCACTACTTGAGGTTCTCATGGGCGGCGGGGATGAACATCAAGCTACATAGATTTAATTCCGAACACACTCGTTTTTGATTGACCGCTTTCTTTCTCCCGCCCAGTCCGACTCAGAATCATGATAACTACAATCCGATAACAAATAGAACGAATCGCTACTCATTGACAACATCAATCCATTCTTTATCCAAATTACTTTGTGAATTGCACTATTTACTTGTCAAAATGTCAGACCATTCATAAATCATTTACACATGAGCATCTCTCAACTATCTAGCCAATTCTCGACCCGTGTCGAGGAGAGAATTGCCCACCTACAAACATCACCAGGAAGCTATGAAAACTTGGGCAAGCTCATCGCGATTGAACCTAAGAGCCTAAGCGCAACCGGAAAAATTGATTACCTGGCCGCTCTTGAGAAGCAGTATTCGTGGCTTTACTCACTAATACAAGAAGCGACTCTTGCAATCGCCGGAAGTGAGCCAAATGAAGCATCGAATATGTGGGAAGGTGTTGATGAAGCAGAGCGCGAAGACGTTGCTACCGCTTTGCGTCTCTCTCCAAACACAGCACAAATGAGAATTGATGTAGCTCGAACTCTTTCAAATCATCTTCCGGCAACATGCGATGCACTTTCAAATGGTGAAATTAGCTCGAGCCATGCAACGCTGATTGCACGCGAGACTTCTGATGCTCTTCTTCGAGGAGTTTGCCCTGACATTCTTCCCTTGATTGAGAGTAAAGCCCTCGCCCACTCTGAGTTTCACACTGCTGCGCAAGTAGCGAAGAAGTTGAAGACACTCTTTGCGCAATTTGCACCAGAAATTCATGAGGAACGGCACGAGAAGGCACGCGATACCCGTTCAATCAACATCTATCCTGAAGCCGACGGAATGTCCACGCTCGTAGCTTTGCTTCCCTCTGAAGATGCGCAGACCGTCTACCTAGCCATCAATGCTTGTATCAATTTAGAGGAAAGAGAAGCTGAAACTAACTCGACTGAGACCCGCACTATCGATATGAAGCGTGCAGATGCACTAACAAGGATTGCCACTAACTTCCTTGGCTCAAACTCCGAGAAAATTGAAAAGCAGAAGAGACCAATATCTATCAACGTAACAGTCGACTTGCCAACACTTCTAGGTCTATCAAATAACCCTGGGCAGCTTGAAGGTCATGGTCCGATCCCCGCATCCCTGGCAAGAAAGCTCGCAGCTGATGGAAAGTGGCGAAAATTCGTTACCGATCCGTTGACAGGAAATCTTCTGGATATGGGTCGTTCGCACTATCTTCCATCCCAATATTTAGTGGACTTTCTTACTGCACGTGATCGAATTTGTAGATTTCCAGGATGTAGCCAACCCGCTCGAATTGGCGATATAGATCATGCCGTTAGCTGGGAAGATGGCGGTGAAACTAAACCTTCCAATCTTGGATTCCTCTGTCGAAGACATCATCGATTAAAGACTCATGGAGGTTGGAAACTTTCCAGCAATGAAGATGGTTCGTGTACTTGGACTTCTCCTAATGGGAAAACTCTCTTTGTTCCTGCCCGACCGCTAGATGAGAACGCAACCATTAATGAGAGAGTCACTTAGCAAAACAAGTAACATAGCAAAAACGAGTTACTTAACAGAAACTAGTCCGAATCACCTCTGCGGTTAACTACTTGTATATGCTCGGGCCATGGAGTCTTTAGCACTTCTAGCAACCTTGATTGTTGCACCCGCAATGTTTGGTGGGCCCATTGCGCTCCTACTTACGCTATGGAAACTTTCTACCGTATCGAAATTTCGAGCGATTTCAATCTATTTTCTTTCGTCATCATCCTGTTTGGTCGGAGTCTTTTTGATTTTCAGAGATATCAGTTCCGGCGCGAGAAACATCGGAATAATCGGAATCGTTACTGGATTAATTGCAATTTGGAGATTGTTTAAGCGTTAACTACCAAATGGTGGAGGTGCCGGGAATCGAACCCGGGTCCTTCGACACTGAAACAGGGCTTCTACGGGCGTAGTGTGCTAATCGCTTTCTCTGTCCCGGTTCTCTCGCACACAAGTAACCGACGAACGCAGTTGTGTTAGTTGTCCCTGCCGATAATCACAACGTTATCGACCGGTAAGCCCTCTATCGACGTTGGATCCTGAGGCGAGAGCAAGCTCAGGACAACGGATTACAGAGCTCGCTTAGGCAGCGAGAGTGTAATCAGACGAAGTTTTATCTGCGTCTAATTGATTGCGCGGGTTTTTGTGGTTAACGAGATCATCCCGGCTTCCTCGGCCCGCTTCCCCTGGCTCAACAACCGAAGTCGAGACCGTTCACCCCCAAGATTTTGGCTTAAGGATTAGAAGCTAGATTGCGAAGTGTACGGGAGCCTTAACAAGGAGAGAAATTGCTTTATTTCGTGACTGCAACATCCTCATACAACCTACGGTTTGGTCGTTAGAAAAGTCTGGTTTGGTACACGGAAACGTATGATTTACTCATCAAAATCTCTACGCCGCGCACCTTTTCCTGAGGATTTACCGGTGGATCGCTGCGATAACGCTCGGTCTATTTCGCGTGAAGCTTGTTGCTCTTTCAACGACTCTCGCTTGTCATGAGCCTTCTTACCTCGAGCAAGTCCCATTTCGACTTTCACTATTCCATCTTTGAAGTAAAGAGAAAGTGGAATCAATGTAAGGCCAGATTCCTTAAGTTGCCCAATTAATCTTGAAATGTCACGCTTCTGCAGCAGAAGTTTGCGTTCTCTCCTTGGCTCATGATTAGTCCATGAACCTTCGTTGTATTCAGGAATGTGAACTCCACTCAACCAGAGTTCGCCATCTTTAATTGATGCATAACCGTCAGTCAGGGTAGCCCGGCCAGCACGAAGAGACTTAACTTCCGTACCTTGAAGAACTAAACCAGCTTCATACACCTCATCGATGAAGTAGTCATGTCGCCCTTTTTTATTCTGGGCAATCAATTTCTTTCCCGCTTCCTTCACCATGGGTCAAGGGTAATCAATTGCAGTCAATCGCCCGTCACTTGCGAGAAAACTCGCTTGAAACTGGTACGCAACCCGAGAATCTCGCTCGTTGTGCTCAAAACTAGTTAGCAATCCGAGAAACTAGTTCATAGCCCGAGAAACTAGTTCTTTGTGCTTAGCTTTGATAGCCCACCAAGTACTTGGAGCGCCTTAATCTTTATCTCCGAATCCTTAACACGTAGATCGGGGGAAATTCCTACACCCTCAATTGTCCGCCCACTCGGAGTCAAATAAAGAGCAACTGTTAGTTCTAATTTTGAGCCATCCTTAAGAGTCATGAACTCTTGAACCGAGCCCTTACCAAATGAGGTTTGACCGATTACTACTCCTCGATTTCGATCCTGAAAAGCTCCAGCAAGGATCTCCGCAGCACTTGTTGTTCCCTTATTAATCATTAAGACAACGGGCGCAACGGATGGCTCTGGATTGTTTGCCGTGAAAATTCTCTCTTCGCCATTTGCGCGATAGGAAACAACTGTTCCACGACCAATAAACAATTCAGCAATCGAAACAGCTTCCTCGACTAATCCCCCAGGATTATCGCGAAGGTCAATAACAACGCCCTTTGAACTTTTTAGACTCTTAAGCGCGTTATAAAACTCAGAGGACGTTCCTGAGGAAAAGGAGTTAACGGAAAGGTATGCAATCTCCGGTGCTATTTGGGAGGCATCAACCGTTCGAACATCAATTCGTTCTGTTAATAGGCTAAAGATTTGGATTGCACCATCTCTATTCACTTTAAGCACAACTTCTTTTCCTAGATCACCTCGAATCAAGGCAACAACCGTCGTAAGTGAACTGCCTTGCACATCAGTTCCATTAACTTCCAAAATTTGATCTCCAACTTTTAAACCATTCTTAAAGGCCGGCGTATTCTCTTGGATGCTTGCAATCTCGATTGCCCTAGAACGCGCCTCTCGAATCGAGATTCCGATTCCAGTGAGCACATTTGCTGTGGAGTTGTTTAACTCATCAAGAGTTGAGGATGGAAAGTAGTTAGCCCAATCATCGCCTGAAGCTTTTAGCGCGCCCTCTATGGCCGCCCTTTCTAGTATCTCGCGGTCAACAGCAACGGTTGAATTGGAAACTAATTCATCTATTGCACCCTCAACTAGTGACTTACTGGTTGAGTTGCCAAACCCAGTTCCCAATACGAAGAAAAGAGCTGCGATAAAAACTCCGAGAAAAAGTAGTGAGACTCGGTCACTCTTTTTCTCTACCTGAGAATTTCGTTGGTCCTGATCCTTAAACTCACTTTCGCCAAAATCTACTTCTTGCTTAGAAATAGGCGGGCTCAACTCAGATTTCATGCGCTTTGTAGTCAATCTCTTTCCGGCGCTACTTTTACCGGAAGTGCGCACTGTGACTTTTTTCTTTGGGGAACGGCCAACCACGAAGAACAGAACTCCTCTTGAGGGGCTTCCCTCAGTTAAAACCTGATGCTTATACCTTCAGGTATTTGCGAAGGGTAAGGGTAGAGGCAACTGTCGCTACAAGTAAACCCGTTCCCAATAAGTAGGCAGAAGTAAGCACGACATCGTTCCAAGTAAAGAAGTTAGTGAAGGTAAGCAGAGGTGCAATTCGATCATCAATCACATACTTCAAACCAGAGAGTAGTCCAACGCTAAAACCCCAACCTAGAATCGAGGAGAAGATTCCTTCAAGTATGAAGGGCAGTTGGATAGAAAAAGAACTCGCACCAACAAGTTTCATCACATTCGTTTCTCTCCGCCTATTAAAGGCAGCGATTCGCAATGTGTTACTTATCAAGAGCGCAGCAGTTAGCACGCTTGCTAGACCGATTGCCAAGGCTCCATCACGTAGGACATTTAACAAGCGGAAGAATTTCTCCAATATTGAACGTTGATCTTGCACTACTTCAACGCCGGGTCGACCGACAAAGGCGCTTTGAATCACTGCAAACTGGGTTGGGTCTTTTAACTTAACCCTGAATGACTCAGGTAGTTGATCCACCGTTACATTTTGAGAGATTGCAGAGTCTTTAAACCGATCTTGGAATCTTTCGAACGCTTCAGATTGAGATTCATAGTAAACGGTCTCAACAACAGGAAGTGCTTCTAGATCTCGCTGAATCTCAAGTCTTTGGGCATCGGTTACAACGCCAGAGGAACATGAGGTCGCATCAGAGAGTGATCCACAGAGAAATACCGATACTTCGATCTTGTCATACCAGTAATCTTTCATAACTCTAACTTGTGCATTTGAGAGAAGGCCGATACCAAGTAGTGATAAGGAAATTGCAACGGTAACTATTACTGCAAAAGTCATCGTGAGATTCCGTCGAAGGCCGATTCCAACCTCGCTGAATATAAATCTAGCTCTCATCGCTCTCCAACCTCACCAAAAATGGACATAGCTCTCATCCCTGCCCTCAGCCCGTGTATCCATAGACACCGCGTGCCTGATCTCTAACAACGTGTCCGGCATCAAGTTCGATAACGCGTTTGCGCATTTGGTCAACTATTCCTGCATCATGGGTAGCCATAACGACTGTAGTTCCATCTCTATTAATGCGATCTAGCAATTTCATAATTCCCACCGAAGTTGCAGGGTCCAAATTTCCGGTTGGCTCGTCGGCGATAAGGATTGCCGGCTTACTCACATATGCGCGGGCAATCGCAACCCTTTGTTGCTCACCGCCAGATAACTCACCAGGTTTTCTATCACCCTTATCTTCGAGACCAACAAGCTCTAGAACTTCCGGTACTTCACGAGCGATTTCCTTACGCGAAAACCCGAGTACATGAAGCGTGAAAGCAACATTCTCAGAGACCGTTTTATTTGGCAGTAATCTAAAATCTTGGAACACGGTTCCGACTTGGCGCCTCAATTGTGGCACTTTCCAATTTGAGAGAGTATTTAAATCTTTTCCAGCAACATGGATACTTCCTGATGTTGGTCGGTCCTCACGAAGAACTAATCTCAAGAAGGTCGATTTTCCGGAGCCTGAAAGGCCAACAAGAAAGACAAACTCTCCTTTTTCAACCTCTATGGAGATGTTGTCGAGCGCAGGCTTATCTGACTTTGGATAAACCTTCGTAACGCTCTCGAACTTAATCACGGGTGGATTCTAGGTAGCAGAACCGAGAAAAGTGCGGATAAACCCGCTTTTCAGTTGTGAATTGGGTGAAAGTTCAAGCGCAAACGAAGACTACTTGCTTCTTCGCCACTTAATACCCGCCTCAATAAATCCATCTAAATCGCCATCGAGGACTGCTTGAGTATTTCCAGTTTCAAAATCAGTGCGGTGATCTTTAACCATTTGATAAGGGTGAAGAACATAAGAACGAATTTGATTTCCCCATGAACCAGAAGTATCTCCACGGAGTGCATCAATCTTTGCGCGCTCTTCTTGATTTCTCTTCTCTAGCAACTTAGATTGTAGTACCGCCATAGCGGTTGCCTTATTCTGAATCTGCGAACGCTCGTTCTGGCACGAAACAACAATTCCCGTTGGGATGTGAGTTATGCGTACTGCCGAGTCCGTTGTGTTTACACCTTGCCCGCCGGGCCCCGATGATCTATAGACATCAACCCGGATATCTTTTTCATCAATCTCTATATGGTCGCTCTGCTCTACAACTGGAACAACTTCCACTCCAGCAAATGATGTATGGCGACGATTCTGACTATCAAAGGGCGAGATACGAACTAAGCGATGAGTTCCCTGTTCTACCGAAAGAGTTCCGTAGGCATATGAACCAGAGACTTTGAAAGTTGTTGACTTGATTCCTGCTTCTTCAGCGTAAGAAGTTTCAAGAACATTGACCAAAAGTGAATGTCGCTCGCAATATCTTAAGAACATACGAGAAACCATCTCAGCCCAGTCAGCCGCATCAACACCACCAGCTTCAGAGCGAATAGTGATTAAAGCATCGCGGTGGTCATATTCACCGCTAAGTAGAGTTTGAACTTCAAGATCATTAATGGACTTTGTG
>Ga0194111_10004225_pt1 | contig 16788 bp, 24 predicted proteins | sample TA2KigC300mmetaG_FD_146194 | JGI IMG/M metagenome (GOLD analysis project Ga0194111, IMG submission 146194) | Freshwater microbial communities from Lake Tanganyika, Tanzania - TA2015033 Kigoma Deep Cast 300m | ecosystem: Environmental > Aquatic > Freshwater > Lake | place: Tanzania: Lake... | reverse complement strand
GTAAGCGTCAAGGGAAGCACGCCTAGCTGTGCGCTGAGGAGGTCGGCTAGGCTGGCGGGATGAAACGATCATCGAGTGGACGCAGATCATATTCCGCCGAGCAGCGGGCGGCAATCGTCCATGAATTTCGTGCCAGCCGACAAACGCAGCAGGTCTTCGCGCGTCGTCGCGGCATCAAGTGGACTACCTTCCGCAACTGGCTTTACCCGGGGAGAGTCAGGACGCGGACCCCATCCAGAGCCGTTGGCTTTCAAGAGATCCGGATTGCCCCGCTGAACTTGCCGGCGGTTTGGGGCGCGGAAATCAGCTTGGCGGGGGGAACCGTCGTGCGGCTGCAGGCCGGCGCGGACCCGCAGTGGGTTCAGGCCATCCTTCAACCTCTGCGCCCGGCATGTTGAGCCTCACCGCGGCGACTCGCATCTTTGTCGCTCACTGGAGCCGGTGGACCTGCGGCAGAGCTTCAACGGCCTGCTGGCGCGCGTCCAGGCGGTGTTGAAGGAGGACCCCATTTGGGGCCATTTCTTTGTCTTCACCAACAAGGAGCGCAACCGGCTGAAGATTCTCTGCCACGACGGTTCAGGGCTGTGGATCTACGCCAAGCGACTGGACCGGGGGACCTTCGGCTGGCCCCAGGCCCAAAGAGAAGGGCATCTGGCCCTGTTGGCCAACAACACCCGACTGCTCATCTTGCCTTGGCTTAGGGCACCGGGATTGGCCAGTTGGTTCTTAAGTCGGATCGCTCGACGGATCCAAGAGGATTGGCAGTGCAAGTATGGACATTCGGTGGCGTTGCTGGAGACTTTCGTGGAAGGGAGCCGTTTCCGCGCCACGGCCTACCAAGGGGCCAACTGGCGCCAGGTCGGTTGGACCCAGGGGCGCACGCGCCAAGACCGCCACCGCAGGATCCAGGTACCGGTTAAAGCGATTTATGTCTATGCGCTGCAAGCCAACTTCCGGGAGGTCCTCTGCGCATGAGGAGCCCGGAGGAAGTGCTTCGCCGACTCCAGCAGAGCGAGCAGGCTCTGGCCGCCGCACAGTGTCAGTTGCAGGAACGCGAGGAGCAGTTGCGTCAGACCTGTCAGGAACTGGAGGAGACTGAGCGGGAGCACCAGCGCCGCCGCAAGCGCAACCAACGCAAACGCCCTCACCTGCCCCCAGTCCAACTGGAAAAACGGACGGAGATTTTGGAGCCCGCAAACAAGTTCTGTCCCAGGACCGGCCAAGCGCGGCCGCGGATCGGCCAGGAGATCGCCACCGAGTATGAGTTTGAGCCGGCCAGGCTGATCATCAAAGAAATCGTGCGGCCCAAATACGGCCAATGCGGCAAAGACTGCTGCGGCGGAGTCGCCGTGGCCCCCCTACCGCCGCGCTTGTTGCCGCAAAGCAAGCTGGGGCTGGGCCTGGCGGTCTTTCTGTTGTTGAGCCGTTTTGACGACCATATCGCCTACTCCACCCTGGAACCGAACTTCCGGGAACGCTTTGGGGTGGTGATCTCGCGCCAGCAGATCGTGCAGTGGGTTGAAAAGATCGCGCATCTGCTCTTGGCGATTTACTGGGCGATCTGGGATGAGCTTAAAGCCGGCAACTACCTGCAGATCGACGAGACGCCCGTCAGCGTGCTCGACCCGGAAGTCCGAGGCAAGGCGGCCACTGGCTACCTTTGGTTTTACAATTTGGTCGAAAACGACGTCAGGCCCCCAGCCGGTGGAAGCCTGCGCCGCCAGCCGTCAACTCGTAGACCCTTGGGCGGCTCGCCCCTCCTGTCATCGAGAGGCAGTGCAGCGCCCGACGCCAACCCGGCGGCCCCTCGCGCTGAGGACTTGACAGAACGCGGACCCAGCGACCAGATTTCAGCAGTATGATTCTTTCAGCTATCCTTAGCCCGGCGCCGGAAGGGGGTTACGTCGCCCTGAACCCTGAAACCGGATGCACGACCCAGGGCGAATCCGTGCCCGAGGCTTTGGCCAATCTGAAGGAGGCCACGGAATTGTATATCGAAGAGTTTCCGATCCAGCCAACCGGGAATTGCCTCCTCACCTCGTTCGAGGCGGAAGTCCATGCCTAAACTGCCACGCACTTCCGGCACCGAGGTCGTTCGCGTGCTCACTCGCATGGGGTTTCAACAGGTTCGTCAAAGAGGTAGCCACGTCATCCTGCGCCGCGGCACGGGCGGTTGCGTTGTCCCGCTTCACCGCGAACTCAAGATCGGCACCCTGGCCGGCGTGTTGCGGCAAGCCGGCGTCACCAGCGAGGAATTCTCCACCGCATTTTACGGCTGAGCCCGCATACTTCACAGCCAAATCGCCGGGTCAGGGGACCCCGCCTACAGGACTGATGTTTTCGCGCTGTAGGCCGGGTGCCCTCACCCGGCGCGGTGTCGGCGATTCAATGGGAGTGTGAAATATCCGGATTAGAACCTGCCGGAAAACCCGTCCCTTCGCCGGATGGGGTCTCCCGGCCCGCAGGAATTGGCCAAGCCCCGATTCCGCCGTGGGCCGGGGCCGCTAACCGGGCGGGTGCTCACCGAGCCGGGGTTGGCGGAGCGTTTGTCCCGGCAAGCGCGGGCCAGCGCGGAGCGGTTTCATTGGGGGCACATCCTGCCACAGTGGGAAGCGCTCTTGGATCGAGCTGTCAGGCCGTGCCAGGTTAAAGCCCGTCCAGATGAGTAGATGGATGAAGATGCTTTTCCTTGTTTGCGCCGTGCCACGAGCTTTGCTCCCTAAACTCCTGTTTTGAAACAGAGCTCTTGTCGGGTCTGAGCAGTATTGGAAGGAAAGGTATGAGCGCGGTGGCTGGCAGAGCCACAGTCGGCTGTCCCTACAAGGCAATGAGGCTAACTGCTCGGTTGTTCCAGCCCCCGGACGCACTGAGGTGAGCGCAAGAGTGCAATCGCTGGGGGAGAAGGCGTGGGGTCTTGTTCTTAGAAACGGGTTGTTGCCGATTGGGGACCTGGTCTTTGGCCAGCGGATGATGAGGCGGCTGCGGTTTCTGGAGCAAGCCCCGTGGTGGGATTTCGAGCGGCTGGCCGCCGAACGCAACCGGGCGCTGCAACATCTGGTTCAGGTCGCCTACGCGGAGGTGCCGCTTTACCGTGAGCTGATGGACAAGGCTTGTGTGCGCCCCGATGAAATCCAGACACCGGACGACCTCCAACGGCTGCCCGTCGTGACCAAGGAACTCTTGCGGGAGAATTATCCGGCGCGGACGACGCGCAAAACGGGCCGAAGGGTTTTCGAAGCCAGAACTTCTGGATCCACCGGGACGAATTTTCGAGTCGCGCACGACAATTACACCGCTGGGTGGTATCGCGCGTCGTTTCTGTCGGCCCTGGGCTGGGCCGGGTGGCGGTTCGGGGAGCGTCATGTTCAAACGGGCATGGCGTACGCGAGGAGTTTCCAGAAGAAACTGAAGGATTGGTTGCTCAGTTGTCACTACGTGCCGGCCAACAAGCTGGACGACGCGAGTTTGGACCAGACACGTGAGGCCATGGAGGACAGGCGCATCAACCACCTTCGGGGCTACCCGAGCAGCCTGTATTACCTGGCGCGACGCGCTCGGGAAAAGGGCTGGAACCGACCTCTCGCGAGTCTCGTGACCTGGGGTGGTAACTTGTATCCGCATTACCGGCGCACGATGGAGGATGTCTTCAAAGTGCGTGTGCATGACACGTATGGTTGCGCCGAGGGCATCCAGATCAGTGCCCAGTGTGGTTGTGGCGATACCTACCATGTTCACGCTCTGGATACGGTTTTGGAATTGCTCGATCAAGATGGCAGACCAGTTAGCCCCGGTGAACCGGGACACGTCGTGCTAACGCGCCTGCATCCCGGTCCCATGCCCCTCATCCGCTATCGCGTCGGCGACATCGCCCGGGCGGGAACCGCAGCGCGCTGCGCCTGCGGTCGCGGTTTTCCCACCATGGCCGGCATCCAGGGTCGGGACACCGACGTGGTGGTTACGCCCTCGGGCAAACGGTTGATCGTGCATTTCTTCACCGGGATTCTTGAACATTTTTCCGAGGTGGGTTCTTTCCAAGTCGTTCAGCAGCGACCTGAAGCCATGCTGCTACGCATCAAGCCCACGCCGACCTATTCCAAGACGGTGGAGCGCACGCTCATCGGGCGGTTAAGGGAACTGGGGGCGGACGACCTCGCGATTGAAGTCGAGACAGTGACCGAGCTCGCGCTCACGCCGGGAGGGAAGCGTCGCTTCACCATCAGCCAACTCGCCCAGCGGCCTGACCGTTGATGCGAATCCTGTTCTTGACCCACGAGAAACAGATGTGGGAGATTCGCCGCGTGAGGACTTTGACGGTAGATGATCAAAAGCGCGTCTGGCTGCCGGACGCCCGGCCGCGGCAGGTGTTTGCCTATGAACCGGCAGCGGACGGATCGATCCGGCTGCTCCCGGTGGATGCGGTGGAAGCAGCCGGGGAAGTCTTCCCGAGAGGCTCGCTGCTCCAGTGGCTGACACCCGAGGCAGAGGCCGAGACGGCGGCGCTGGCGCGGGCCAGTTCGCTCCAGTGAAGGATCTGAAACAGAGCGCCGTGCGGGAATTGATGGATATTCTGAAGGCGTGGCGGCCCATCCGGTGGCGGGGCAGTTCCGTGCCTTTTGAACTGCTGATCGAAACCCCAGCCTCGCATGAGCGGCGGGCAAGTCAGTCAGGCTCGTTTTATGCCGAGGCCGTGCGCAACGGATTGCGGCTGGCATGAAGACCGACGAGACAAATCCGCACGACTGGTTCCTTTTGGCCCGGGAGCGGCTGAAGGCGGCAGATGCTGTCCGGGAGGCTTGTGGCGCGGGTAGCAGTGCGGTCGAGTTGTTGCAAGAAGCTGCGGAACGCTACCTCAAAAGCTTTCTGATTGCATAGGGCTGGTCGCTCCAGCGAATTTCCGATGAGCAACGAGGTTTGACAAACCATGGCCTCCGCCTGATTTTGCGGCGATGAATGTTTCCTTGCTGAAATACGAACCAACCGTTCGCGCCCGCATTCGCAGCGGCGAATTTGCCAACGCCTCCGAATACCTTCGGCATTGCATCCGGATCGCGGAGTTGGTCGAGGCACGTTCTGCTCCGCCGGGCGCCAGTTTTGCCACGCGGCAGGAGTTGCAGCGCCTGCTCGATGAAGGCATGAGGAATCCCGGCGCCCCGGTTACGCCGCGGCGCAAACGTGCAATCTATGAGCGTGCTGGGGAGTGATGGAGTGCGTCCTCCACCATGCTGTTGATGCGGATCTGGTTCGGAGCGCCCAGTATATCCGGCGAGACAATCCTAACGCAGCGGCGCGCTTCCTGGACCGCGCGTTCGAGGCCTTTGACTTTATCGGGCGCTGGCCGGAAGCATCACCGTTGGCGCGGCTGCCCGCGAAACGACATCGGGGGATTCGATTCCGGCCGTTACCCCGCCCATTCCACAACTATGTAGTTTTCTACCAGATCAGGGGGGGGCGAGGTGCATATCTACCGGGTCCTGCACGGCGCAACCAATGGGCGGGATGACTTGAGGCTGTTTGGTTGATCCGGGCTTTGCCTTGCTCATTTGTATGCGGCGTCCGCCCGCTCTCGTCCGGCCTCTGTCCACCGGCTCCCGGCTCCCCATGAACCTCAAGGTAGGGCGCGTCACTCCGTGCGCGCCGGGGGCGGACGGCATTGGGAGCGGCGCGCAAGGGATTGCGCGCTCTACCAGGCTTCGGCGCGCACGGAGTGACGCGCCCTACCGCCCTTCACCGAGGTCTTGGCAGTCATCTGCTTTCAACTTTGACACACTGGGCCGTGGCGGGCATGGTGTATTCCTATGAGTTCTGAAATCATATTCGAGGTGACCGAGGCGGATGAAGGCGGTTTCTGCGCCTCGGCCTTGGGCTACGGTATCAACACCCAGGCCGACTCCCTTGCGGATTTGCGTTCCATGGTGCGCGACGCCGTCGCTTGTTACTTCGAGGATCCGGCGCGGGCGCCCAAGGTAATCCGGCTTCACTTCGTTCGGGATGAAGTGCTGGCGACGTGAAGACGCCGCGAGATGTAACGGGCGAGCAATTGGTCAAGGCGCTCCGGCGGCTGGGCTACCAAGTCACGCGCCAGACCGGTTCTCACCTCCGCCTGACGACCCAGGAGCGTGGTGAGCACCACGAAGTCATTCCCAATCACAGCCCGCTCAAACTCGGCACCCTCAAGAGCATTTTGCGCAACGTGGCGGCCCACCACCAACTGACCGTCGCGGAGTTGCTGGAAATACTGGATCTATAACTGTGAGTTCCGCTCTCCGCTTTCGCCCTTTGCCCTTTGCCCTTTGCGCTTCCCGCTTCCCGCTTCGCGCTTCCCGCTTTCAGTTTGTGCCTTCAGCAGCCCACCGAAATACCGTCCACCGAACCACCGAAACACTGAAGCACCCTCCACCGTCCTCTGATGTCTGCTTTCAAGTTTCAGGTTTCCGCTCTTCAGCTTTCCGGGTTTTCCTCGGAGTGCGCTTCGCGCGATGGGTGAAGAGTCGCGCGCAATTCTGAAAGACCATACGCCGCGCAAGGCGGCGGCGGCGGTTTATCGAGCGTGCGAGATGGCGAGGGAGCACAGGGCAAAGCAGTCAGAAACGGGCGTCCACCCCAGAGCGCGGGAAGAGCGATCCGTCTTCTGACCGGCGTGGCGACGACGGCGACACGGTCCAGTCTTCGCATGCAAGGGAGAAGGGTTGACGATAAAAAGGTGAACATGAGCACGGGTGCATTGACGGTTGATCTACCGGCGGATTTGGGCGAAAGCGTGCAAACGACGCCCGAGAAAGCCCGGCAGCAGGTCCGGTTGATGGCTGCCCTGAAGATGTTCGAGTTGGGCAAGTTGAGTTCGCGCAAGGCGGCCGAACTGGCGGGCTTGTCGCGCGTGGACTTCTTTGAAGCCGCCGCCCGTTACAAAGTGAGCGCGTTCAATTATTCCCGAGACGAGCTTGAAGCCGAGATTCGGCAGGACCTTGATACGGCCAGGGGTCTGGCTGGCCAGTGATCATCGTCTCGAACACGGGGCCGCTCATCGGGCTGGCCAAGATTGAGCAGCTTGCGGTTTTGAGTCGCCTGGCAGGATTCAGGCACCACGACACCGTCGCGTGCCCGGCATTGACTAGTCTCGCGTTTGCCGTCACTTTGAGGCCATGCGTCTGTCGCCCCAATACGCTGAGTTTTTCCGAACCGAAGTCGCCGCCGTGCGGCCCGGGGCGGAAGTGTATCTGTTCGGCTCGCGCACCGATGATGAGCGCAAGGGGGGCGACGTGGACATCCTGGTGTTGAGCGATCCCAAATTGACCTGGGAAGAAACGGCGCGGCTACGCCAGCGGTTCTGGGCGCGATTCGGTTTCCAAAAGTTGGACCTGGCCTGTTTCAGCCCCAAAGACCGCGGCGCTTTCAAGGAACTGGTCCTGCTGGACGCGAGGCGCCTATGACCGAGGCGGAACGCCGCGAGCAACTGCAACGGGCCACGCTGCGGGAGCATCTGGGCGCGGTGGAACGGTCGGTCGTCGCGCTGCGCCATTCGCTCGCCAAATGCCGTGGGGTGGGAGTCAAACCGGAATATGCGCTGGATGAGTTGGACCATTTTGAAGCGTTGAGCGCGCGCTTCGCCCGAACCTCGGACCTTTACACGCAGAAACTGCTCAAGTCGCTGTTCTTGGTTTTGCGCGAGGACGCGGTGGCGTTTCTGGACAAGGCCCGCCTGGCGGAGCAACTGGCGATCATTGACAACGCGGACGACTTGGCGGCCATTCGGGACTTGCGCAATACCATCGCCCATGAGTATTCCGTGGCAAACTTGAACGAGGTCTTTCGGAGGACGTTGGAGCTGACGGACACATTGCTCGAGATCATTGAATCCACCCGGCGTTATATCGGTGAGAAGGTTCCTTTGCCGCCCAGGGACAGGACGGCGCCCTGACAGGCCGGAACACCGGCTCCTTGCTCCGTCGGATGAGCCTACAATCGCGCGAAATCCTCAAAGACCATACCCCGCGCCAGGCGGCGGCGGCGATCTACCGGGCCTGTGAGATGGCGATCCAAAACCGGGGACGTGGGCGGCGGGGCCGCAGGTCGGCCAAGAGCCTGCTGGGAAACCCGCCCGGTGGGGACACCGGGCCTACAACACCCGGTGGTTTTAACCCCTGCCTGTAGGCCGGCTGCCCTCAGCCGGCGTCGGGACGGAGTTTCCAAACACGCTCCAAGCAAGAATTCCAGGCAAAGCCATTGCCTACGGCTGGTTTTGGTGATACATAACTCCCGGATGAAAGTTACAGACCGCACGCTCACCGTTTCGCGGGCCCAGGCCGGCCTCCCGCGGCTGTGCAATTCCGGGAAGAGTTTTCTCATCACGAACCGGGACAGGCCCACGGCCGTCTTACTGCCCATCGCCGATTACGAGTCCCTCATCGAAACCCTGGACCTGTTGGCCAACCCGCGGGCCATGAAGACGCTCCGGGCCGCCAAGGCCGGGAAGTTGAAGTACCAGAACCTGGATTTGGAGGATGAGAATTTCGGCCTCTGAGCCGGTGCAGCTCTGGTTGCAGGGCCTGCCGCCGGAAACCCGGCAGCGCGTGCGGCGGGAACTCAAAGCCCTGGCGGGCGGGCGGGCCGGTCGGTTGGACTTGAAACCGCTGCGCCGCGAATTGGAGGGGTTTTACCGGCTTCGGATCGGAGATTATCGTATGGTGTATCACCTTGAACCGGGTCCGATCGTTCGCCTGGATTACGCCGATGTCCGGGACGTGGTCTATGACGTCTTCCGTCAGCTACGGGCGCTGCGGGAGGCCGGGGATTGAGCGGGCCCGTGGTCGTAGCCGCGCTGGTGAGAGCGCGGAAACTGAAGGTCCGTCTTCCGTCCTCTGTCCTCCGGCTTCCGGCTGCGCGCTCTCCGCTCCACGCTCCACGCTCCATGCTTGCCCGGATGGGCAACCAGTCCCGCGAGATTTTGAAAGACCACACGCCCGGCAAGGCCGCGGAGGCGATTCATCGGGCGTGTGAAATTGCAAATGAGCACAGGGCAAGACCGTAAGGGCCCGCCGGAATTTCTCCGCTGCGTTCAAGGACCCGCCGCCGCCCTCCTCCTCCTGATTTCTGCTTTCCACTTTCTCGATTTCTCCTTTTGAAACTGCTCATCGCCCATAACGACTATGGCCGCCCAAGCGGCGAGGGGTCCCTGTTGTGATGCGCTGCCCGAATTACCGCCTCTTTTGTCCCAGCGCACTACACCTGAGTCACGGCGAGGTCTGCGAGCGTTGTTTGGGCGGAAAGGAGTACTGGTGCCTTCTGCGGAATTGCGAGCGGGATTTGCTCAAGAGCGCCGGCTACGCGCTGCGCAGTTGGGCAGCGCGCGTGACGCGCCGGATTCTGGACAACGTGGACATTTTTATCGTGCTGTCCGAGTTCCAGCGACAGCGCTTCATCGCCCAAGGCATCCCGCCGGAGAGAATCGAGATCCTGCACAATGTAACGCCGAGCGTGGGAGTACAGAGGACGGAAGACGGACGACAGAGGACAGAGGACTGGAGTCCGAGGACGGAACACAGCGATGTGGATTTGATCATCGTCAAGGACCTGAAACAAAGCGCGGTGCGGGAATTGACGGATATTCTGAAAGCGTGGCGGCCCATCCGCTGGCGGGGTAACTCCATGCCCTTCGAACTGTTGATCGAAACCCCAGCCTCGCATGAGCGGCGGGCCAGCCAGCGAGGCTCGTTTTACGCGGAAGCGGTGCGCAGCGGATTGCGGCTGGCGTGAAGACCGACGAGACCAATCCGCGCGACTGGTTCCTTTTGGCCCAGGAGCGACTCAAGGCGGCGGATGCAGTCCGCGAGGCCTGCGGCGCGGGTGGCAGTGCGGTCGAGTTGTTGCAGGAAGCGGCGGAACGTTACCTCAAAGGCTGGGTGTTTGATCCCTTCGATCCCAGAGACATCGTGCGGTGCCTCCTCGCCTGTAGCCGCGCTCGTCGGAGCGCGGAAGGCGTCCAGGGAACGGAAATCCACGCTCTCACGAGCGTGGCTACAGAGTTGGGGGCGATGGGCGAGGAGTCACGCGAAATCTTGAAAGCCCACACGCCGCCCAAAGCCGCTGAGGCCATTTACCGCGCCTGCGGAATCGCCATCGAACACCGCCGGCGAAAAAATGGATGACAAGAACATGGATTTCCTGTCAGCAATCTTCCCGTCAACCTTTGCCTTCGCCGTTTGCGCTCGGCCCCATGCGCTTCCCGCTTTGCCCTTTGCGCGATGGGCTTGCATTCCCGAGGCGATTCGATGATTCTCTGCGCATGGGCCGAATCGTGACCAGTCTCAAAGTCAAGAACCTCCTTGACCCGGAGGCGACGCTTAGTTGCGATGCCTTGGTGGACACGGGGGCCGCGTATTTGGCGCTGCCGACCGCTTGGAAGGCCAGGCTCGGTCAACTTCACAGCGTTCGCACGATCAAGTGCGAAACTGCCACGCAAGACCTCGCGCCCGCGGAAGTGTGCGGTCCGGTGGAGATCCAGCTTGAAGGCTTCGATCCCGTTTATGGAGAAGTGCTGTTCCTGGACATGCACCCCGCCAATGGACAGTATGAACCTTTGGTTGGCTACATCGTCTTGGAGCAATGCCAGGCGGCGGTGGACATGTTGGGTCGCCGACTGGTGCATGTAAGGAAAGCAGACCTCAAGACACAACGCCTCGGCTGCACGGCTTCGGCGGGACACCAGCTAACGTATTGATAGTGAACGTCGCGGAAGAATTGTCGGGACAAACGGTGGGTAAGGGAGTGCCGTTGCCGCCACTCCCTCCCCGTTGTCGCCATAGGGTTCATTCCCTATATTTGGCCGGCGTGCCCCTTGCGGGCACCGGGCGAGCCCTGCGGACGAGAGCGCCGCTCGCCTCCGCTCCGTTGGGACAGAGTGAACCCCCCGTGGGGAGTCGGTTGTTGTTTTTGACATGGCGTGGCGTGAGGCCGTCCTCAAGACCAGCAGAAGCTCTCCAACCTCAACAACGCGCCGCCCGCCGCTGAGGACTACCGCCTGGCCCTGGGCCGCGGCGTAGGTAATCGTATGTCTGTCGGCCCGGCCCGGCTCGGGTCCGTGGCGAGCAGGCGTTGGGCGGCCTCCAGTTGCACCGTGAGCGTCACGAGTGAGTGGCCAAGGCTGTCGTGGAGGTCGCGGGCGAGGCGTTCGCGCTCTTGCAGCACGGCCAGTTCGGCGTCGCGCTGGCGGGCCAGTTCCAGTTCACGTTTCGCCGCTTCCAGCTCGAGGATCAGTCTGCCGCGTTCATTGCTCGTCTGGATGACGCGCCCCACAAAGAGCAAAAAGACAAGCCCCGGCGTGACCTGCATCAGAAAGGCGATCCAACGTCCGCCCCCCCACGACGCAAGCGCATTCCAGCCGAACTGGTTGAGCAACCACGCCGCGACAATCGCCAAGGCGGCCGGCACGGATACGCGAAATGGGCAAGCGGAGAGCTGGCCGACATAGGCAATCAACGTCCATCCAAAAGCGCTTTCGATTCGGCATTCGGCAAGCACGACCGCCACACTGGCTCCCAGGTACAGCATCCACCAGCGCAGGGCCGGCCAGTCCGGACTCCGCGGGTCGCTGATCTTGCCCAGCACATTCCGAAACCATTGCCAAGCCGGCGATCTTTCCGCGAGACTGGGAATCGCGAAGAAGCCGACGTACAGCAGAAACTGAACGGCCACCAGACCGGCCAGGATGGAACCGCGCCCCTCTGGATTCCCAACCCGGCGCAGGTGCGACTAAAGGGTGAATGCCAGCATCCCCAGGAACACGACATGGAAGAACAGAAGGAATCCGCAGAACTGCCCTCCCGGCAGCGGGAATTGCCGGCCTGCGTGCGAGCTGGACTGCGCGCTCATGAGTATCTTCCGGGACGACGGCTGCAACGCAGGGCGGGCGGCACGGCGCCGGCCCGCCGGGCTGGACGCAGATTGCCGCCGCCGCCTGCCGCGCGCAGCCATTCGTCGGTGCAGGGTGTCAGAAGTGTCGCTGGCGCGCCACGCCTTTCCATGCCGTGCTCAACGGCTTCCTGGATTTCGGAAAGGGACGCCCCACTCCGGACGGCCTGGTTGACGTGCCATGCCCGTTCCGTTTCGCACCCGAGCCGGGATGCGATCTCCAGCTCACTCAGGCGGCGACGCGCTTGTTGCTCGAGCCGTTCGGTTTTGTGAAACGTGTTCCCGGCACTCGGAACCCGGTTCATTCCCGCGCAACGCGCATTCATGGCGTCCCCAGCCTGGCGCGAAGTTCCTGGTCGTTTGGATGGAGCGCGGCGCCGCGTTGCCAGACTTCGCGAGCTTCGGCGGCATGGCCGTATTTCTCGTATTCCTTGCCCAACCACACGTAGGTCTGGGCGAACTGCGGCTGCGGCGCCTGCGCCTCCTGCTGTTCCACCAGCGTGACAAAATGCTGCATGACTTCGGTGCCGCGGTTCATTTGCGTGGGCCAGTACGACATGGCCACGGCCTTGGTGAAACGCGCCTCCCAGTTGTTCGCGTCCAAGTTCAACGCCGCGTCAAAGACCTGGTCGGCCTTCATCGCGAGGATGCCCTGCTCGCGCACGTCCTGAATCATGCCGCACTTCTGGAGGTAGGCCTGGCCCAGCGCGGCGGGGAACTCGGCCGCCCCGGGGTTGCTGGCGGTGCGCTGCTCCAGCTCGCCGATCGCCTGATCCAGCTTGCCCGCCTCGCGCAGGTGTTTCCACGCGGCCTCCTTCTGCGCGTGGCTGGCCTGCCGCGACACGAGGCTCTCGATCGCCTGGTTGAAGGTGAGCTGCGTCACGCGCCCGGGATCCGCCAGGGCTGAGGGCGCGACGCCGGCTTGGGACGGGCTTGTCGGGCCTGCCGAACGGGCGGGCGCTGCAACGGAGCGTGCCGACGGCAGGCGGCGCTTTGCCGTCGCCTGCGCGTCGGTTTGAAGCGGCCCGGCGATTGTGTCCGCTGTTGCGTCCGCCGCGGTTTCCGAGTTGATCCGGGTGGCGGGCGGCTCACGGTGCCCTTTCATCAGAAAGGCCGCGCCGCAGACCGCGCCGAGTCCGACCACCACCACTGTTGCCATCGTCGTTTTCTTCATCGTTGTCCTGTTCTCGTTTTGCCGCCGCCGGAGCGGCGCTGGTTTTTGAGTTCCTGCTCGGCGGCCAGCCCTCCGGCTGGTGCCAGCAAGCGCGCCCAGTCTGCCCCAGTTCACCGCGGCGCAAACAGACCCCGAAGTCACGATTTGAGTAGGCCAATGGTCATGGTCTGAGCTGGGAAGTCTGACTGACCGCTCACCGACGCCGTGTTATTGGCGCAGGAATTGTCTTCGGGCGGGCAGGGACTGTAGGAGGGTGAGAGGTTTTCCGTTCGTCATCGTGACTCAACGTTTCAGCCCGGAAGTCCGCAATCGCTCAGAGGTCTGGCCAAGCGAGGCACGGATCGGTGAAGCTGTTGCCGACCGCGAAACTCGGATGACCTTCAGCGCAACCCGTGCTGAAAGGAGCGACATTTTAACTCACGCTGAAATCCTTCTTGAGCTTCGCCAGCACGGCGTTGAGTTTGTCGGCGGCTTTCGGAGCGGGGCGCTCCTTGCCGTCGCCGGCCTCAAGGCGGAGATGGAACCGGATCGGCACCCCTGTCTGCGCCTTGATTTCCAAGAGGTCGGGCGCCAGTTCGGCCAGGTCTTGAAGCTGGGCGGGTTCCAACTCGGTAGAGCCGATCAGCAGCTTGGCAGTGGCGTCATAAAGCGCCAGACCGCCGGTAGCGGGCGTCGGCTGTTGCGCGGGAAGCTTGAGCTTCACCGTCTGCGCTGCCGGGAAGTCGCACGGCCATGCGCCTGAGCCGTCCGTCAGTTCAACGAAGCGGGCGCTCAAACCCGCTTGAATCACGTCGTGCACGGTCTTCCACGGGAGCGTTGCGCCTTGCTTCTGCGAAAGGGCGCTGGCAATGGACAACGCGGTTGTCGCGCCATCTTTCCATGCGGTCGGCAGATTCGCGGGCAGAATGTCAGCCGGCAAAACGGCGGGCGGTGGCGGACGCAACCGCGCGGCGTCGTTGAGGATGCCGGGCGGAATTGGCTCCGCCAGCAGGCTGGCCGGACCGGACAGAAGCCAGAGTTGGGCGGCTTGAACGGCCTGCGTGACGGCAGCGGCCACGGCGTCAGGTGATGCCTTGGGGATTTGGACCGGCTCGTTGTATCCGCCCTTGTCCACCTGAACAATTTTCGAGCCGCTGAAATAATCGGCGACAGTCTTGGCGGTGATTTCCTCGCCGGCCCAAAGGGACGGGAGTGCGTTGGGCGAAAGCAGCCCTGGGGCGATTTCGCTCAACTCGGCTGCCTGCGGCAAAACCAGTTCGAGCGCCGGATCGGCGAGGGCCGCGTCATCCGGTTTCGAGCGCCACCACGTTCGGAAGGTGCGATTCGGGCGGGTGAGCCGGAGTACGAACGTGCCCTCCGCGCAACCCTCGACCAGTGTCGAGACGATGGCCTCGGCCTTGAGCATCTTGGGCAGGTGCGGCATCTGCGCGAACGCGCCGGCCAGGTCTTTGACGCGCCGGCTCGTCTCGGCCTCGCGCCAAAGGTTATAGGGGCCATTGGGCAGGAGCGCCTCGGCACTGACGGCCGTGTCCTGCACGCGCGAGCTTTGGTCTTCCTTGATGGTCAGGAAATGCGGTTCCTCGCTGACCGTGATTTTGAACCCCTGCGCCGCGTTCTTATCCGACACCGTGCAAACGATGCACCACGCCTGCTTGATGGCGTCCGGGATTTTGCCCTTCGACTTCTCAATGTTGATTAGGAGCGTGTGGAGGCGCGCCACGTCCACGCTGCCCTTCTTGTTCTTCTGCTGTTCGTCCAGGTCGAGCCGCACTTGTTCCCAAGCGAGGTATTCGCGAATGCGATTGTGCGCGAGTTCCAACCCGTCCTTCGAAGGCGTGAGGAGAATGACCGCGTTGCGGAAGACGCGCGGCTTGTCTGCGCCGGTGGTTTCGTCGAGGTAACGCTTCGCCTCGGGACTGGGCTTGCCGAATTCGCTGGCCGCGCCCGGCCCAAGCACCGCGTAATGGAACGCGCCATCGTCTTCGATGTCTTTCGGCTTGGCGGGCAGCGTGTGAACTTTGATGCCGAGAGCGGAAGCGCCGGACGTGAGCGCCTTCACCTTGGCAATCTCGTCGAGCAAGCGGGCCTTCACTACGTCGTCGGAAATCTCCTTCGACGCGGCGGCGTGCATCTGCGCGAGATTGGGCCGGTTGCCAAGCTTCCAAGCCGCCGGCAACTGCCCGGTGGACGCCGGGCCGGTGTGCGCGTCGTCGAGCCAATGGCTGCAAACCGCCCAGCGGGTGAGCGCCTTCTCCAGTTCAATCTTGTCCGGGCGCGTCGGGCCGAGCAGCACCGAGAGGTCGCGCGTTTTCGCGTTGCGGCCCTGTGGCTGTGAATGGAGGAACGTGGCCATGACCGCCTGCTCCATCTCCCGGCACTTCAACCCGACGGACTCCTGCTGAATCTGCCGTGCGCGGTCCAATTCGCCGACGAGGATCCCGGTCCACGCCTGCCGGCCTCCGCCCTCGCCTTCGGACTCGGCGTAGGTGACAAGTTCGCCCGCCGCTTCAGACAGGCCGTCTTTGTTGGCCGCGTTCAGGAATACGCCGGGGCCAATGAGCGGGCACGCATCCCATTTGACTGCGTCTCGCAAGGCCAGCGCGAACGTGCGCAACACGCCGCGCGTGCGCTGGAAGCCCGATATGCTCGTCCATTTCGAGTAGAACACTTCCGTCAGTTCCGGGTGAAACGGGAAGCTGCGGAGAAAGCGTTCTTCCTCGGCGGCGCCTTGCTTGGCCGTCTGCTCGTCCAGCGCGGCGATGCCTTTGAGCGCGGCGACGACGTGTTGCCGGAACGCATCGCGGTTCTCGATGGATTTGGGCGTGAAGAAACGGCGGCGCAAGACTTCCGCCACGTCCTCTTTGACAACCGGCTCGACGACCGCCTCACGGGTCCGGCCAAAGATGTCGTAGTATTCGTCCCGCAGTTCGCGGCCCAGTTTGTCATCCTTCTTTGGGTCGCTGGCGAGCAGCGAGGCGACGATGCAGCAGCGGTCGGTCTTGGTCGCGGCCTGCGTCAGGTATTGGAAGAAATTCCGCAAGCGCCCGCGCCAGGTTTCGTCCGCGCTGACCTTCCCGTGCGCATACATCAGGACTTCATCAATCAGGATGAGCGTGGCGAGTCCATCCTTGGCCGGCAGTGCCAGCAACTCCGTCAGCAGGTTCGTCGCGGGCGCGCTGTCGCGTTCCTCGGCCTTGCCGTCCGGGTGTAGCACCTTGAGGCCGGCGTCGCCCGCCAGTTGGTAGGCCAGCGCGCTCCAGGGCATTTTGAGGCGGCGCTTTTCGCCGTCCGGGCTGAGAACATCCGCGCCGCTCTCCGTGTCGAAACTGTCGAAGCACAGCGCGGCCACGCGCGCTTTCGGCGGCTGCTGTCCGATGGCCTGCTCGAACTCCTGCACCGATGCCAAATCTGGCAACTTGTCCGGGTCAAAGACCAGATGGCGGAGCGTGATGAGCGTATGCGTTTTGCCGCCGCCGTAGGTGAGCGCCAACTGCCGCACGGCCTTGTCGTTCTGGCCCGCAAGGCGCAAGACCACCTCGCGCACCAGTTCGCGCAGATTGTAGGTCGGGTAGGTGAGGGCGAAGAAATTCTCCGGCTTCTCATAGACGGGGCGCTTGCCTGTCTGCATTACGACCTCGTAGAGGTCAGCGGCGAACTGCTGCAAGGAGAGTTTGCCCGAAGCGAGGTCGGGCCGCAGCGTCACCACTTCA
>Ga0194111_10004222_pt1 | contig 16796 bp, 17 predicted proteins | sample TA2KigC300mmetaG_FD_146194 | JGI IMG/M metagenome (GOLD analysis project Ga0194111, IMG submission 146194) | Freshwater microbial communities from Lake Tanganyika, Tanzania - TA2015033 Kigoma Deep Cast 300m | ecosystem: Environmental > Aquatic > Freshwater > Lake | place: Tanzania: Lake... | reverse complement strand
ATAAACATGGTTCGCAATAACGCCTCAGGATTTTCAAACTTACGACACCTGCGGATCGCTCCCAATTCCTTGGCTTTTTCCTGCCAAGTGGCTGGTAAAAAAGTGAGAAGAAACTGCCAATCATCCGCCTGTTCCGGAAAAATCAACTTTTCCATCGTCACCCCCTTGGATGACGATTATAATATCTTAACCGAGAAAGTCAATCCTTAAGTTAGCGCTTATGCCCCTGGAGGGGGGAGGGTAAGGGTGGGGGTGGTAAAAATAATTTGTATTATCCCATAGTTATAAACGGCTTCGCCCCCCTCCCCCTAGCCCACTCCCCCCGTGGGGAGGGGGAATAGAAGCCGGGACCGGTTTTGCTAAACTTTTGCAAGAGCCTCATTTAATAATCACATTTCCACCCGCAGCGACCGCTTCACCCGAATCGCCGAGGCGCCGCCCACGGGGCAGACCTTTTCGCAGTGGCCGCAGCCGATGCAGCGGTCCGCCTGGACCACCGGGAACTTCACCCGCACTTTGTCTCCCTGGAGGTTAAAGGTATCCTGCTCCACCAGGGTGATGGCCTTGGGGGCCACGGGGCAGTGCTCCTCGCACACCAGGCAGTCGGCGCCCTCGGTGTAGGGAATGCACCGGGCCCGGTTGATGAACGCGGTGCCCAGGGCGGTGGCCTGTTTAGCTTTAAGTTCCAGGGTGGGGATGGCGCCGGTGGGGCAGACCTGGCCACACAGGCGGCAGGTGTAGTCGCAATAGCCCAGGCGGGGCACGAGCCGGGGCGTGTAAAGGCCCTCCAAGCCCGCTTCCCACCACACCGGCTGGATGCCGTTGGTGATGCACACCTTCATGCACTGGCCGCAGCGGATGCAGCGGGACAGAAACTCGGCTTCATTCTGCGCCCCGGGGGGCCGGAGGAGATATTCGTCGGGCCGCTGGGCCAGGGAGCCCAGCCGGATTAAAGGCACGGCCACGACACCGGCGGCGAGGGCGGTGACCACCTGACGCCGGCCCAGGTCCAGGGGCGCCCGGGGCGCTTTGGAGGTGAAAGTGAAGCTCACCCGGGCTTCCTGGCAAGTTTCCAGGCAGCGCAGACAGAGCTGACATTCCGCGGTTTGATGCCGGAAGGGCTCTTCCGGGGCATAGGCCGCCATCTTGCACACTTTCTCGCAGTCGCGGCAGTCGGGACACATGACCACGGGCCGCCGCCGGAGCAGGGAAACACGGGCCAGCAACCCGTAAAGCGCGCCCAGGGGACACAAGGCCCGGCACCAGAAGCGCTTATCCACCCGTTCGGCCGCCACGATAAGGGCAAACAGGGTCAGGGTGAAAAAGGGAAGCAGGTATACCAGGGGCCGGAAGGGGAGCACCGTGGCCTTGAGGGCCTGGTAGATGGGTTCGCTCACATAGGTGAAGGGCTCGCCTAACCGGTATAGGGTCAGCCCGGCCTTTTCCACCCCATAGCCGAAGGCCGGGTAAAAGACGATGGCCAGGGTGCGGTAAAGCAAAGACAGGGGGTCCAAGAGACCCGCCAGGTTCAAGGACAAGGGCGCCCCGGCCAGCAGGAAGAGGAGCAGGTAGTACTTGACCCGGCGCCAGCGGGCGGCCACGCCTTTATCAGGCCGGGGGGAGAACAGCAGGCGCCGGAACCCGTCCAGGGTAGTGCCCAGGGGGCAGACCCAGCCGCAAAAAAACCGCCCCAGGATCAGGGTCAAGCTTAGGAAGACCACCGCCCACCAGAGACCCCACACCAGGGGACTTAAGGTCAAGAGGTGGGCCGCCCAGATCAGGGGATCGAAGCGGAAGAACAGGTCCACCGGCCAGACCAGGAGTTCCTGGCCGCCGTATTCGGCTTGGAGGAACAGAAAGACGAACAAGGCGAAAAAAAAGAGCTGGGAAACCCGCCGCAGGTTAACCCATGAACGGCGGTGGAAGGATAGCGGTTTAGGATTCATGTTTTTAGTTCAACGTTTTTTGGTGCCCAGGCGTTGCTTACACGCGTCAAATATGCGCCCAAGTTCCGAAGAATCTTGAGCAATAGCCAAGTTGACTACGGCCATACTCATCAACAGACCGATTACCAACAACCTGGCGCTTAGCCTCATGAATTAACTCCTTGGCCGGTTATCCAATAAGGATGGAGACGATTCCTTTTGGGGGTCGTCTCCATGCATAGGCGAGTGCGTCGGTCCCGCCGGTATATTTCCATACTTCCATCAGGCGGGCAGAATCTTGATTCTCTCCAGGTCCATCTCTCCCCGGCCCGCCTCGTAGGTCTTGACGATATGGCCGATGTCCGCGGGCTTCATTCCGAACAGGCCCGCGCCCACGGCGTCCAGGGCCACCGGGTCGGCCCCGGCGAACACCAGGTTCTTGACTTCCACGTCCTCCACCCGGCCCCCCTTGGGACCGTTGCGCACCAGGATGCGGGTGCAGTCCAGCACGTGGAGGTCCGGGCGCAGCAGCAGGTTCATGTCCGCGATGTTCTGGGCCAGACCCACATGAGTCCGGCCCCGCCAGCCGCCGATGGCCCCCATCATGTTCTTCAGGCACATAGTGAGGCGGGCTTCGCTGTGGTGCTTGGCGATGGGGATGTTGATGAAACGGTCGGCCTCCAGGATGTCTTTATAAAAGTACCATTTCTTGAGAGCCTTGGCCTTTTCCACCGCCAGTTCCACGAAGCGCCGGTCATCGACGAACTCCACCGACACCCGGGGGTCTTTGATGGCTTCCACCGCCGCCTTGATCCCGGAGTTGTCATAAGCTTTCCGGGCATCGTCGCAGGTGTGGTCCAGGACTTTCACCTTTTTGGCCCCCGCGTCCAGGCATAGTTCCACCACTTTCCGCACCACCGCCGGGTGGGCGTTAGCGGCCAGTTCCGGCGGCCGGTCCCAGGCCATGTTGGGTTTGACCACCACCACCTCGCCCTGGTTCACGAACTTTTTCATGCCCCCCAGGGTTTGAAGGGCATCCCCCACCAGGTTGCCGTAATCGGTCCCCTGAGCTTTGGCCACCACCGGCTGTGGCTTGTCCAGGGGCGCCATGGCCCATAGTTCCTCGGGTAACACCCAGTAACGGCCGGCCCCGGCCATCAGTCCCAGGGCCCCCAGATGCCGGAAAAAGTCTCGTCGGTGCATTATCACCTCCGATGGTCTAGATAAATTCTAGTCTAACAGCACCCACCGGGTTTGCAAGTTTTTCTTGACAAGATATCTTACTTGCATTAAAAGAATGACCTGAAAGTCATTTAACTGACTATCAGGTCATTATGGTCCGGAAGACCAAGAAAGAAGTGGTGACCGCGTTCCGCACCCGGGAGATCCTGGACGCTGCCCGGCGGGTCATGGAAAACCGGGGTCTGGAAGCCACCATGGAGGAAATCGCCGCAGCCGCGGGGGTGGCCAAGGGCACTCTTTACCTTTACTTTCCCGGCAAAGACGAGTTGGTTCAGGCCCTCATGACCCAGGTGGGCCAAAACCTGATTTCCGAGACGGAGGCCATCCTGGACAGCCCCGAGTCTCCGCCGGAAAAGCTGCGGCAGGTGGTGGCCATGTTGCTCCGGTATCTGGAGCGGGAGGGGTTCTTGTTCCCGGTTTATGCCCGGGAAATCGTGGTAGGGGAACCCCCGGCCCGTTCGGATTACTGGCGGGCCATCCGGGAACTGGAGGAAAAGTTCATCACCCTGCTCACCCGGTTTTTTGCCGAGGGCGCGGCCCAGGGCTATTTCATCACCGGAGACTCGCGGTTGTTGGCTTTCATGCTCCAGGGGTTGGCCCGGGCCGTGGGTTATTACCAGATGAAGGGCGCCCCCCGGGAGGCAGTCCAGGAGGCCTTGCCGCTATTGGTCAATGTGCTCCACCACGGGATTATTTTCCATAATAAGCCTTTCGGAGAGGTGGCGTCGCCATGAACCGTCCCCGGCCTCAAAGCTGGTTAGCGCTGCTGGCCCTTCTGGGAGCCTTGAGCCTGGCCGTGACCGCCGCGGCCCAGGCTCCGCCTCGGCAGTCCCTGGACCTGAAAGAAGCCCTGCGCCTGGCCTGGAAGGCCAACCCCACCCTTCAGGTGAGCCGTCTCCAGGTGCTCATCGCCGGCGAGGAAGTGGTGCGAGCCAGGTCCGGGTTCCTGCCCCAGGTCAGGGCCGAAGTGGGGCAAACCGCGCTTGATAATCCCACCAGGATTCAGATTCAGGCAACGCCGCTCCCTCCGGGCGCCACTTCCTCCTTTCCCTTGACCAACAAAAATTATTGGAACAGTAAGGTGGTGGCGGAGCAAACCATTTTCGACTTCTGGGGCACCCCTTCCCGCTACCAGGCGGCCGTCATGGGAAAGAAAGCCACCCTCCTGGATAACGCCCAGACCCGCGACAATATCTTCCTCACCGTGTGCCAGGGGTATTTCCGCACCCTGCGGTCCATAAAGCTCTTGGAGGTGGCCCGCCAGGAGGTGGTGCAGCTAAAAGAACACCTCAAAATCGCCAAAGACCAATACGAGTTCGGGGTGGTCACTTACAACGACGTCCTCCAGGCGGAGGTTTCCCTGGCCGACGCGGAACAGCGCCTCATCGTGGCCAAGACCGACGTGGTGGACAACCGCTCCGCCCTCAACAAGGTCCTGGCCCTTCCCATCGACCAGCCCACGGAGCTGAAAGACGAACGGGACTTGGCTGTCCCCAAAGAGGATCTTCACCGGCTGACGGATGTGGCCCTGAAACAGCGCAGCGACCTCAAGGCTTCCCAGGACCGCATCGGGCAGCAGGAAAGAGTGATTACCCAAACCAAGGCCCAGTTTTATCCCCGGATATACGGCCAAGTCGGCCACACCTGGCAGCAAAATGACGTCTGGGTCCAAGAAAGCCAATACTTTGCCTTTTTAGGCCTCCAGTGGAGCCTGTTCTCCGGCCTGGACACCCGGGCCCAGGTGGCCCAGGCCCGGGATAAACTCGAACAACTCAAAGTGCAGAATAAGGACATGGGGGAACAGGTGAAATTGGACGTCCAAACTGCTCACTTAAGCGTCAAAGACACCCTGGACCGCATCCGGGTCACGGAAAAGGCGGTGGTCCAGGGGGAAGAAAACCTGCGCCTCAACGAAGAGCGCTATAAAGAGCAGGTGGGCACCGCCACCGACGTCATTGACGCCCAGACCCTGCTCACCCGGACCCGGGTCAACTTCGTCACCGCCACCTACGACCATCAGATGGCCAAGGCCCAGCTCCTGTGGGCCATGGGGGCCATCAACGAACTCTTACCCGAGGGCAAGAATGCTCCGTAAACCTTCGGTGCGCATCGGGCTTATCTTGCTGGTCTTGCTCATGGCCGGGGCCGGGGCCGCGTACTGGTATTATCTCAAAATTTTCGTGGGCACCGACGACGCCTACGTCAGCGGCCACGTGGGGGTGATCTCCCCCCGGGTGCCGGGCCGGGTGGTGGAAGTCCTGGTGGACAACAATCACCATGTCCAGCCCGGGCAGACGCTTTTGACCTTGGACCCGGCGGATTATCAGGTGGCGGTGGCCCAGGCCGAAGCCAACCTGAACCGCCTGCGCCAGGATATGAACACCCGGTACGTCAAGGTGGCCACGGCCCAGGCCAAAGTGGAGGAGGCCCAGGCCAATTTCCACGAGGCCGGCCTTGACAAAAAACGCTATACCAGCCTCTTCGAGAGGCGCACCATCCCCCGCCAGACCCTGGACCGGGTGGAGACCCGCCACCGGGTGACCCGGGCCCTGGTGGAACAGGCCCAAAAGGAGCAGCAGGAAGCCCTGGCGGCCATCGGCGGCTCCATCAATATCCCCCTGGAAGCGCAGCCGGCCATCAAAGAAGCCAAGGCCCAACTGGAGCAGGCCCGCCTCAACCTGGAATACGCCAAGGTCAAGGCCCAATTCGCCGGCTACGTCACCCGGCGCCAGGTCCAGCCCGGCAACTATGTCCGCCCCGGGCAGCCCCTCATGACCCTGGTGCCCCTGGAATACCGGGAATTGTGGATTGAAGCCAATTATAAGGAAACCCAGCTTACCCACGTGTACCTGGGCCAGCCCGCCGAGGTCACCGTGGACGCCTATCCCGGAGTGAAATTCCCGGGCCGGGTGGACTCCATCATGGCCGGCACCGGCGCCGCCTTCAGCCTGCTGCCGCCGGAAAACGCCACCGGCAACTGGGTCAAGGTGGTGCAGCGCGTTCCGGTGAAGATCGTGCTCCTGCCTCCATTCCCGGAAAATATGCCCCTGCGCCTGGGGATGTCCGTTTACGCCACCATCGACACCCGCACCCGCACCGGCCCCCGGCTGCTGGCGGGGAGATGAGGATGGAAGTGTTTAGTTGAGGGGAGGACCGGGGGACAGGCAGGTGCACAGCCACCAGCCGCCAGCCGTCAGTATAATAACTTATTCGATTAGTTTCTTTTCCTGACTCCTGGCTGCTGGCTGCTGACAGCCCGAACCGTCTTTACCCTCGCTCCCGTAAGTCTTTGGAATAATGCCAGAAAACAACGAATCCCCCCCGGTCAACAAGTGGCTCATCACCATCGCGGTGATGGCCGGGACCTTCATGGAGATCATTGACACCACGGTGGTGAACGTGGCTCTCCCCCACATGGCCGGGAGCCTGGCCGCGGGGGTGGACGAAGTTACCTGGGTCCTCACTTCGTACCTGGTTTCCAACGCCATCGTGCTCCCCATCACCGGCTGGCTGTCGGCTCTTTTCGGCCGCAAGCGCTTCCTGCTTATTTGCCTGGGGCTGTTCACCTTCACTTCCTTGCTGTGCGGCTCCGCGCCCAACCTGGAAACCCTCATCTTTTTCCGGGTCTTTCAGGGGGTCGGGGGTGGGGCCTTGCAGCCCATCTCCCAGGCCATCCTGCTGGAAACCTTTCCCGTGCGGGAACGGGGCATGGCCATGGCCATCTGGGGCCTGGGGGTGGTCATCGCGCCCATCGTGGGTCCGGTGCTGGGTGGCTGGATCACCGATAACCTCACCTGGCGCTGGGCCTTTTACATCAACCTCCCTGTGGGCCTGGTGTCCCTGCTGATGACCGCGCTCTTCATCTATGACCCCCCGTACATCAAGAGTCAGCGGGCCGGGCGCGTCGATTATTGGGGCCTCATTCTCCTCATCCTCTGCCTGGGAACCCTCCAGGTGGTTTTGGACAAGGGCGAACGGGAAGACTGGTTTGCCTCGGCCTTCATCCTCCGGCTGGCTCTAATCTCCGTGGGGACCTTCATCCTGCTCCTTTACCGGGAACTGAAAACCGAGCACCCGGTGGTGGACCTGCGCCTCTTCACCGAGCGTAACTACGCCGCCGGGGTCACCATCATGTTTTTTTTCGGGTTCGTGCTCTACGGCACCATCATGCTGCTGCCCCTGTTTCTCCAGGTGCTCATGGGTTATGACGCCACCCTGGCGGGCACCTCATTGGCCTGGGGGGGCGTGGGCTCATTGATTATCATGCCCGTGGTGGGGCGCCTCACCACCGTGGTGGACAGCCGCTGGTTGGTGGCCGGGGGCCTGCTCATCAACACCTTGTCGGTTTATCTCATGAGCCTGTTCAACACCCAGATCGACTTCGCCACCGCCACCTGGCCCCGGTTCATCCAGGGCTTCGGCCTGGGGATGACCTTCGTGTCCCTGACCACCCTCACCATGTCCCGCATCCCCCAGGAAAAGATGGGCAACGCCACCGGCATCTTTAACCTCATGCGCAACCTGGGGGGCAGCTTCGGCATCGCCGCGGCCACCACGCTGCTGGCCCGGCGGGGCCAGTTCCACCAGAGCCGCCTGGTGGAGCGCCTCCATCCCCTGTCCGGGCCGTTCAACGAATGGAGCGAACGGGTGGGAGAAGTCCTGCCGGGAATGGGTCCCGACTGGCAGTGGTGGGACAGCCCCGTACCCCTAGCAGGGCTGTATCACGAGGTGCAGCGCCAGGCCCAGATGCTGGCCTTTTGTGACGATTACCGGTTTTTTACCGTCCTGTTTCTGTTGTTGATCCCCCTGGTGCTCCTGATGCGCCGCCTTCCGGCGCATAAGTGACGGTTTTCGGTCTTCGGTCTTCGGTTTTAGGTTAATATTTTCGCCCACAACTGGCCCCGCCGAATTTGGTGGGGCGGGCCTCCGTGCCAAAGCTGGCTAATCTAGAAAAATATTGGCCTCAAGCCGATGGCTGAAAGCTTATAAAAATGTTACGTTTGCATACCCTAAGAAACGGGAATTATACTTGATTCCCTTTCAAATGCAACAAATACAATTTGTAACTTATTGGTATTCCAGGTTTTCCTAACCGAAAACCGAAAACGCTATTACTAGGCGTTGCGGTAAAGCAACACTTCCCGATTGGATAAACCCTTGCGCCGTCTGAACCTGATCCTCCTGGCCATTGCCTGCATCTTTCTAGTCTGGATCCTGCACGAAGTGGGCTGGACCGTCCTGTGGAGCCACTTGCGCCAGGTGGGGTGGTATTGGCCGCTATTGATGCTGCCTTATGGTTTGGTCAACTGGCTGGAGTCGGTATCCTGGAAGTTGATGCTCTTGTTCGGGAAAGACAGCCCCTCCCTGAGCCGTCTCTTCTGGCTGCGGCTGGGGGGCGAAGCCCTGAACCAGCTTACTCCCACCGCGTCCCTGGGGGGGGAGCCTTTCAAGGCCGCCCGCCTCCATGCCGACGGCGTTCCCTGGGAGACGGCCACCGCCTCGGTGGTGATTCACAAAGGCATCCTGGTGCTCAGTCTGGCCCTTTATATTCTCTTGGGGATAGCCCTGGCGCCCTTCTATCTTCCCGCCCTGGGCGGGCACCTGTGGCTCCTGGGTCTGGCGACCCTGGGGCTCACCGCCGTGGGGCTGGCGTTCGTCATCGCCCAGCGCCGCAATCCCTGCGGTTCCGGCTTAAAGCTCCTGGACCGCCTGGGCTACTGTCCCTCCGCCTTAAAGGACCGGGAAGAGAAACTCAATGGCCTGGATAGCCAATTGTCCTTTTTCTACCGGGAACACCGGGTTAAAGCGGTCCTGGCCATTATCCTCTTTTTTTTGAGTTGGATCCTCCATGCCGTGGAGGTGTGGGTGATGTTCTGGCTGGTGGGCTACCCCGTGAGTTGGGGCATGGCCCTATGCCTGGACGCCCTGGCCATGCTCTTCACCGCCCTGGGATTCTTCATCCCGGCCGCCGTGGGCATCCAGGAGGGAGGCAATATCCTCCTGGCCCTGGGCTTCAACCTGGGGCTCCCCCTGGGCGTGGCCTTCAGCATCCTGCGCCGCCTCCGGGAGGCCTTCTGGCTGTCCCTGGGTCTCATCGTCGTGGGGCGGGAAAAATAACCCTCTGTTTTCGGTTTCCGGTTTTCGGTTTTCGGTGTTGAATCAAATGGTGAAATGTTAAGGATACCAACAAGTTAACTTAACTTAATTTCTCACTAATTGAATTCGCTTGCATTTATCTAAAACCGAAAACCGAAGACCGAAAACCGAAAACCGTCTTTTAGGGAGGGGAAAATGATTGACAACTGGGAAGTTATCTTCAGACTGATTTTTGCCGCGGCTTTGGGGGCCTGCGTCGGTCTGGAGCGGGAGTTTCACGGCCGCCCCGCGGGGCTCCGGACTTATCTCATCCTCTGCCTGGGCTCGGCCCTGCTCATGGTGATCTCGGAAAACCTGTTCTTCAAAATCCACGAGAAATATCCCCAAATCGCCATGTCCTTCGATCCCAGCCGCATCGCGGCCCAGGCCATTACCGGCATCGGGTTTCTGGGGGCCGGGGTGATCATCCGCTACAAGGACAGCATCCGGGGTCTGACCACCGCGGCCTGTGTCTGGGCCGTAGCCGCGGTGGGATTGACCGCGGGCGCCGGGTTTTATCTCTTCGCGAGCGTGGTTACCGCTCTTACCATATTCTCCCTTTTGGGGCTCAAGGTCCTGGAGCGGCGGATGCGCAAAGACTGGTATCAGGAAGTGGAAGTGGTGACCGAGGACCAGCCGGGAATCATCCCCCGGATTCAGGAAATCCTGGAAAAGCATCACTACCACGTGGTCAATATAGGTTTAAAGAGAGACCTGCAAAATCAAGAGGTGACCGCCAATTTTTCCATGGTGCATCGCACGGTGCGCCCGAACCGCGCCGTGCTGGAGGAAGTCTTTGACCTCATGGGAGTAAAACGGTTGGGAATCCAGTAAAAAATGAGGCTTTCAGGACGGCGGGGTGGACCACTCCGCGGCCATGGTGGTTTTGGCGTCCAGGTTGATGACGCCCCCCCATCCGCTGCCGTAGTAAGGGATAATGGCCGGCAGCAGCATGGGCTTCAACGGAATATTCTTAAGCTCCACCCACAGCTTGGGCGGGTTGGAGGACGCATCCCATTGGTAGAAAAAATTCGTGCCGCTGGCCAGGACCAGCGGATTGCCGTTCGCGTCTTTAAGATTGAATTTGGTTAAATAATCCTGCACCAATTGCCGAACCTGGCTCACGGTTTGGTCCGCGGCGCCGCTGGCGCCGGCCTTGGCCGCGGCCCGGGCCCCTTCCCGGGTGGCGTGGGTGATGATCTGCTTTTCCCAGTAAAGCATCCCCAGATCTACGATCCCGGCCACCACCAGCAGCAGGAAGGGAAGCGCGATGGCCATCTCAATGAGGGCCACGCCCTGGTCTCCCAGCCTGGAGCTCCCTGGAGCCGATTTGCCTGACACCCGCCGCCTCCTGGTATGGTTTCGGTTTCCGGTCTATGGTTTCCGGTCAAGAGGGTTCAGGATTATCAATCGGTTTGTTTATCCCAGGGCTTTAATCGCGGCTGCTAAAGGGAATTTTAAAGAAGTTTAATTTGATCCCTTCTTTCCCCATGGGGAGCAGGTTAATATCTAGTCGCAACCAAAAGGCAACAGTTGGGGCATGATTTATCACGTCCGCTTAAAGGCGCAATAAATTGCGCCCCTACGAAAATACCCTATTGAATGCACCTTAATATAAAATTTCTTTTCTTTGCCATTAAATGAAAGGGAATTGCTTGTAAATAATGAAGGCCATTATCCCGCTCGCCCTTGCCGGCGCAATAATTGTTCCCCTACCGGACTAAATAATTGTTAGATTGCTTAAGGTGCGGCGGATAAGCGGTATTCCCGAAAGAGGCGATCGGGATACTCCAGGGTGAGTCGGCCGGTGAGCTTATAGTGGATGACCCAGGCGTCATCCCGGGTGTTGGTCTCCACCATAATGGCGGGATTTTTCAGGCTGCGGGGAAAATAGAAAAAGTTAGCTTCAAAGACCGCGGTTTCGAACCGGTCTTCGTCCTTGCGGATGGTGGACACTACGTAGCGCCGCCGGGTCAGGCGGTTCTTGACTTTATTGAACAAGCCCTTGGGCCGAATCACGGGTTGGGACTCCTCTAAAGCGTCGCGTTTACCATATAATATCATACCCCCCTGGTTTTTAAGAGGCTTCCGGTTTCTTACCTTTGGATTTTTTCTTGCCGGTTTTTTTAGAAGTTGCCGGACCGGCGGATCCCATGGACACTTTGGCCTTCCGCAATTTGACCTTGGATTTTCCCGGCGCCGCGGCGTATTTCCCCGTATGCTTCTTGGCGAACCAGAGTTTTTCCTCCGCCGGAGGCAGCTTGGCAATGGGCGCGCCGTTCAGCTCGAACCCTTTTTCAATGAGCGGGCGCAAATCCGCCCATTTTTTCTGGCTGCCCATCATGGCGATGATGATGGCCTTGTCACCGTTTTGAAACAGGCCCACGTAAGTGTGCCGGGAAGCCCGGGTGAACCCGGTCTTGCCGGCCACCGCCAGGGGGGTGGTGAAGAGAAAGCGGTTGTGGTTGCGCAGTTCCCGGTCCCCCTTGATGGTATAGTATTTGGTGGACATGATCTTGGCCAACTCCGGGTTGTCCATGGCCCGCCGGAACAGTAGGGCCAGGTCCTGGGTGGTGGAAAACTGGTTGTCCGCAGGAAGGCCGTTGGCCGTGGCCAGGGTGGTGCGGTAAGCCCCCCACTCGCGCACTTGCCGGGTGAGCTGCCGGGCGAATTCTTCTTCGCTGCCGTTCACTTTTTCCGCCAGGGCCCGGGCCGCGTCGTTGGCGGAAGAAAGGAGCAAGGCATAGAGCAACTCCCGCACCGTAAAGACCTCCCCCGGCTTGATGTTGATCTTGGAAGCCGGCGCGCCCGCGGCCGTGGGGCTGACCCCCACCTTGTCGTCCATCTTCAGCTTCTCCACCACGTACATGGCGGTCATGACTTTGAGGGTGCTGGCAGGGGGGAGAAACATCTGGGGGTGCAAAGACAACAGCATCCGGCCGGTCTTGGCGTCCATGATGACAAACGACTTGGCCGAAATCTCCGAAGCCTCCTCCGCCCAGACCGTCCCCGCCACCAGCAGGACCGTGGCCGCGACCAGTAAAATCCTCAGCCATTTCTTCGTTAACATACCGATTCTCCCCCGGCGTGCGAACTGCGGCGCGATTCTCCCCGCGAGGTTAACTATATGCTAATTCCACCGGACTTTCAAACGGTAAATGGGGGAATTCACCGGCGGGAAACGGCTCATGGGCGTTTATTTGAGAGGAAGTTTACTACGGCGGGTTGGGAGGGGGCTTGGGGGGAGGGCAGGGACCTCAGGTTCCTGGCCCTCCCACTAAAAAGCCATTTTGCCGTGCTCTCTTTAATCATTGCAACAGCAGCGACGCGGCGGGGACCGCATCAGCCGTATTGACTTCCAGATAAGGTATGTTGGTTCCGCTGTTGGAGCTATTGAAAGAGTAACCGGCATAGTCGGCTGTTTGATTAGCTAGCCTAATCATCAGGGATAACGTGTTTTCCGATATGTCTTGCTTGGGGTCCCAAAGCCCCGACTCAAACAAATTCCAGGCATAATACTCGCCCCAGAACATAAAATCTTTGGAAGCCAGGTACTTGCCGGTGGGAGGTTGACTATTCCAGGTTATCCCCGTTGCCGTCCAGTCGTTCCCCACCTGATATAGGTTGGTATTCGGGGGGGGATGGCCGCTATTGCTGGTGACATAAAGATACAGCTTGGCCGAAGTGATCGTAGAACCCTGCGGCATGACGGACAAATCAAATTTGAGGTAAGACCGTTGCGCTAAGGGCGAACCTAAATAATCAGGGGCATAGACAACATACAGTTGGGTATCGCCGCCATAATTGGTGTCAGGGTGTTGGCTGTCCACGTAAGCATCAGCCGCGGGGTGGATGGCATAGACGCCGGCCGCACTCTGGTTGGCCAGGGCCATGCTCAGCATTGGCAATGCCGCCAGGGCCACCACCACTTTCAATAAAAAACCGGTGTTTTTCATGGCATTCTCCCTGTATGGGTCAAATCAACGATGAGTATTTCCGAGATCATACGGCAGATTGGGCTATGGCAGTGGGAAACCGAAATTATGCGCCTTCGCCGCCTCAGCCAAAAATGGTTTGGGGGACCTCTGTGCCGGGGAAAAATCCCTCAAAGTTTTTGTCCTTGAAGCGGATTCCTTTCAATGGGGGCACGGTAGCATGATTTCCATGAATTTGTCAACCCACCCGCCGGACGGAGTGATTTTTTCAAAATTTTTGGCATACCTGCCCCTAAACATCCGGACGCCTCAAGGCGTTGAACCTTAAGAACCCCAGGCCGGCGCCGCCCGATAATGGTGAGCCAGAGGAAAGTAGCCGGGTAACCCATTTTGTAGGGTGCGTTCCACGCACCTCTTGTTGCCTAAGGGGTAATGGTGCGTGGAACCCCCCTACGGAGAGCTTTCATAAGGATGGCAAAAGCGAATTTTGCAAGGGGCATAACAGGCTTTTAAAAGGCTGACTGCTGAAAGCTGACAGCTAATACTCAACCCGCTTTATCCAATTCCGCCAGATATTCCGCCGGCGGCAGGAACCCGGCAAAACGGTGCACTTCCCGGCCTTCCGGGGCAAAAACCAGGGTGGTGGGCGCGCCCCGGACGCCGAACTGCTGCACCAGGTCCATGTGCTGGCGGCCTTCCAGGCGCACCGGGATGAAGCGGGTATTCAGGGCTTGAGCCACTTGAGGGTCGGCGTGGGTCTCCCGGACCAACCGCGCGCAGTGGGGTCAGCCTTCCAGATGCAGCTCCAAAACCAGGGGCAGATTGTCCTTCCTGGCTTCTTCCTGGGCTTCCTTAAAGTTGCTGCGCCAATAAACTACCGCGGACATAGGGCCTCCATCTGAAAAGTTTTGAGATTCGAGTTTCAAGTTTCGAGTTTCGAGTTAATCGCATCAGGCAGAATAATTTGATGAAATCAACTGTGAACGGTGAACCAAAAGATAATCCCCTTCCCTCAAAAAGCAACCTATCCAACCCCTTTCATTTTTGCCGTCGCCGGGATATGCTATCATTTATTCAAGAAATCCCGGGGGTTCCGTGAGCTGGCTATTATTCGCCCTGGGGCTGGCGGCCCTGACATACCAGGTTCTGGCGCTCATTTCCATGTCCCGGTTTTTCCGGACTTCTCCTCCGTCCGGCCCGGCTTCCGGCCCCGGCATCACCGTGTTCAAGCCCGTCAAAGGAGTGGACGCCTTTACCCGGGAATGCCTGGAGAGCTTCTTCATCCAGGATTACCGTCCCTACCAGGTGCTCTTTGGGGTGGATGCCCCCCGGGACCCGGCCATCCCTCTTTTGGAAGACCTGCAAAGGGCTCATCCCCAGGTGCACGCGGAGATCATCGTCTGCCCCCAATCCCTGGGGGCCAATAACAAGGTGAGTAAACTTCTCCAGATGGAGCCGAGGGCCGGTTATGACATTCTGGTGATCTCCGACGCGGACGTCCAGGCCGGTCCGGATTTCCTCTCCCGGGCCGCGGCGGCCCTAAAGGAGCCGGGTGCGGGCCTGGTGACCTTCCCCTACCGGGCGGCTTGGGCCCCCACTTTGGGGGGCGCGCTGGAAGCCCTGACCATCGCCGGGGATTTCATCCCCTCGGTGGCGGTGGCTTATTACCTGGAAGGCGTCCGGTTCGCCCTGGGAGCCGCCATGGTCCTGCCCCGGAAGGTTTTGGCCGAAATCGGCGGCCTGGCGGTGCTGGCCGATTATCTGGCGGACGACTACCAGTTGGGCCGGCGGGTGGCCCAGGCGGGCCACCGGGTGCGGCTCATCCCTTATGTGGTGGAAACCCGGAATCAAATTTCCCGGTTCCAGGATTATTTGAGCCACCAGCTGCGCTGGGCCCGCACCTACCGGGTCTGCCGCCCCAAGGGCTACCTGGCCTACGGCGTCACCCACGCCCTGGCCTACAGTGGGCTGTTCGCGCTGGCGCAGGGGCCGACCCTTCCCGCCATCGCCCTGCTGGCCGCGGTCTTGTGGGTAAGGGGGTGGCTGGCCTATCTATCCCAGACGGTGTGGCTGAGGGGGGAACTCTCCCCTATGGCCTTGCTGCTCCTGCCCCTTAAGGACCTCCTGGCCTTCGGTCTGTGGGTCCTGAGCTTTCTGGGCAACCGGGTCACTTGGGGCGGCCGGAGCTTCCGGGTCACCCAGGAGGGAAAGTTAGTGCTTGAAGAATAAAAAGATTAACCACAGAGACACGGGGGACACGGAGAAAGTTTTCATAATTTGGGCGCATGCCCCAAAATTATAAACTCTGTGAACTCTCTGTGATCTCTGTGCCTCTGTGGTTAAAATTTTAGGGAGCGCCTTAAAAGAATGGACGTCAAGCTCTTGGAAGATTTGCTGGAACAGGTGCGCGCCGGAAAGTTGCCGGTGGCCGAGGCCCTGGACCGCCTTAAAACGCTGCCCTTTGAGGACCTGGGCTTTGCCCGGGTGGACCACCACCGGGAACTGCGCCAGGGCTTCCCCGAGGTGGTCTTCGCCGCGGGGAAAAGCCTGGAGCAGATCCAGGGCATCCTCACGGCGTTGCGGCCCCGGAACGACCATGTCCTGGTAACCCGCCTGGCGCCGGAAAAAGCCCAGGCCCTCGGGGCCGAGTTTCCCGAAGCCCGGTATTATCCCGACTCCCAGGTCATGACCCTGAGCCGGGGGGAAATCCCGGACCGGGGCCGGGGGGTGATCGCGGTTATCACCGCCGGCACCTCGGACATTCCCGTGGCCGAAGAGGCCCTCATCACCGCCCGCCTCATGGGCCACCAGGCGGAGCCCTTGTACGACGTGGGGGTGGCGGGCCTGCACCGCCTCCTGGCCCACCAGGAACTGTTCCGCCGGGCCTCCTGTTTCATCGTGGTGGCCGGCATGGACGGAGCGCTTCCCAGCGTGGTGGGAGGCCTGGTGGACCGCCCGGTCATTGCGGTGCCCACCAGCGTGGGCTACGGCGCCTCTTTCGGAGGCCTGGCGGCGCTCCTTACCATGCTCAATTCCTGCGCCACCGGCGTAGCCGTGGTCAACATCGACAACGGCTTCGGAGCCGGCTGCCTGGCCGCCCTCATCAACCGCCAGGATTGATTGCCGGGCCGCTTGGCCATTGGTTCATCCCGCCAGGGCAAAACCGCGAACGCGAAATGAACATTTCCAGCCCTGCCGGGAGATTTTTTCCGGTGAGGAAATTTTTTGCCGCCATCAAGAAATTTTGCTATACTTTTTATCGTTCCCCTGATAGAAATCTCTTGTATCCTTGAGGTAGCATGGGCCTTGTGCCATCTGGCACAAGTTTGATAGATTAAACCAGGAAACCCAATAATTCGGAGGAAGATGCCCATGGAGGCGCCTTTAGAAGTCAAAATTGACCGCAAAAATCGCAAGATCGGGGGCATTGCCCCCGAACTGGCCGATCGCTGCTTCACCTGCGGCACCTGCAGCGGCGGCTGCCCTGCCACCGGGCTGGTGCCCATCGAAGGCGGCACAGGCACCTGGGATGCCCGCAAGGCCATCCGGGCCATTGTTT
>Ga0194111_10004216_pt1 | contig 16810 bp, 15 predicted proteins | sample TA2KigC300mmetaG_FD_146194 | JGI IMG/M metagenome (GOLD analysis project Ga0194111, IMG submission 146194) | Freshwater microbial communities from Lake Tanganyika, Tanzania - TA2015033 Kigoma Deep Cast 300m | ecosystem: Environmental > Aquatic > Freshwater > Lake | place: Tanzania: Lake... | reverse complement strand
CCGCGCAATTGATGCAAATCCGCCAGCCCAAAAGCGTGGGCGTTATTTATAATAATAGTATTTACGTTAGGGATGTCAATGCCGGATTCCACAATCTGGGTGCAGAACAAAACATCTATCTGGGCCCTTAAAAAGTCCAGCATTATCTTCTCTAAAAACTTGGGCGGCATCTGGCCGTGGGCGGCGGCAGAACGGACCTGGACCGGCAAGACACTGGTTACCCGCTGCTTTATTCTTTCTATATCCTGAACGTGGTTGTGGACAAAATAAACCTGTCCACGCCTGGCCAATTCCCGCAAGATTACCTGGCGGATCAAGTCCAGGTCATATTCTACCACAACTGTCTTAATCGGCAACCTGTTTTCCGGCGGCGTGTTTATCGCGGATAAATCCTTGGCGCCCATCAGGCTCATATAGAGCGTGCGCGGTATGGGCGTAGCGGTCAAGGTAAGGATATCGCAAGCCAGCCTCAGGCTCTTTAACTTCTCCTTTGCCTTGACCCCGAAGCGCTGTTCCTCGTCAATAATCACCAGGCCCAGATTTTTAAATTTTATATCATCGGATAACAGGCGGTGCGTGCCGATGACAATATCTACCGAGCCGGCGGCCAGGCCTTGAATAATGTCCTTTTGCTCTCTCCCGCTCTTAAAACGTGAAAGCATCGCGATATTCACAGGGAATTCTTTCAGGCGCAGGCTGAAATTCTGGTAATGCTGCTCCGCTAAAATTGTTGTCGGCACCAGGAACGCCACCTGCCTGTTATCCATTACCGCCTTAAATGCCGCGCGCATGGCCACCTCGGTCTTGCCGTAGCCGACATCCCCGCAAAGCAGCCTGTCCATGGGCCGGGTTGACTCCATATCCTGTTTTACCTCGGCCGCGGCCCTGGCCTGGTCAGGCGTCTCCTTGTAGGGAAAGCCGGCCTCAAATTGCCTCTGCCATTCGGTATCGGGGGAAAACTTAAATCCGGGCACGCTCATCCGCATGGCCTGCAGCGATAAAAGGTCCCAGGCTAATTTCTGTATCCCCTTTCTTACCCTTTCCTTATTCCTCTGCCATTCTTCAGTCCCTAACCTATAGAGCTTGGGCTTTCTTACCTGAAAAGCGATGTATTTCTGGACCAGGTGCATCTGGTCAACCGGCACATACAATTTTTCCTGGCGGTCATATTCAATTACCAGGTGGTCTTTATATTTATCTTTTATCTTAATTTTATCCAGGCCCAGAAATTTTCCGATGCCGTAGTGGGTATGCACCACATAATCGCCAATCTGGATATCCAGGAAATTTTTTAAAGGGAATTCCTCGCTGAAGGCAACGGCCTTGGAGGGATGGGCCTTTGTTACCGGCAGGATAATCACCATCTGGTGTTCCCAGAGCGGATCGCCGGTTGAGGGGTTAAAGCTTTTTATGGCGCGGACTTTATCGCTATCTAATTCTATACGGACAGGTAACTCAAAGGCAAAGGGAAAGATATCAATAATGCCGCCCCGGCGGGAAAATTCCCCCTCTTCGGAAACTGCCTCCTGCCTCTTGTATCCAAAGTCAATGAGGCGGCCTAAAACCTGCTCTAAATCAATGGTGGCGCCTATATATAACTTCAGAGACTGGAACATTATCGCTAAATCGCAAAAATTAATTTATAAATTATATTTACACCGCTAAACCGCAAAAAATCCTTCTTTGCGTTTTTGCGGTATAATTTAATTATTCTTTGCATCACATTTATTTTGCGCTTTTGCGGCTCCAGGCAAGGACTAAGGGCGAGGCAATATAAACCGTAGAATAGACTCCAGAAATAAAGCCTACCAGTAAAGTAAAGGCAAAATTACTCAGGACTTCCCCTCCATAAAATAAAATAGCAATGACCACTAAAAGCGTAACCCCGGAAGTCAAAAGCGTCCGGCCTAAGGTCTGGTTCACGCTTAAGTTTATCAGCTCATAAAGGCTCGTCTTCCTTAAATTACGGCTGTTTTCACGCACCCGGTCGTAAATTACAATCGTGTCGTTGATAGAATAACCGGCAATAGTCAGAAAAGCGGTAATGCTTAAAAGGTCAATGGGCCTATTGGTCATCGCCAGGAACCCCAGAGCCACCAAAACATCATGAAAAAGAGCGATTACGCCGGCAGCCGCGAAATTGAAATGCTTAAAACGAAAAGCCACGTAGATTAAAATTCCGATCAGCGACCACAAAAGAGCGTAAAGGGCCTTTGTCTTCAGCTGCTTGCCGGCTAAAGGGCCCACTTTTTCTATTCTTAAAACCTGGATATCCTGGTCAGGAAACTTTTCTTTCAATTTGGCGGTAATAATATCGCTCTTCTGTTCGGCAGTACGGATAAAGACAACCCGGGGATTTTCCTTGATTTGCTGGATAGAGGCCTCTGCCAGGCCGATTTCTTTCAATGTCTCTCTCAAGGCATCTATCGGCACAGGCGCCTTGAAGCTGTATTCCTGGAGCTGGCCGCCGGCAAAATCTATACCATAAGCCTGCTTTCCTTTTTTAAAGAAAACTACCAGGCCGGCGACAATAATTATCATTGAGATGGCGTAAAAAATCTTTCTCTTGCCGATAAAATCTAACTTTGTTTCCTTGATTAACTTTAACATAGGCAGCGATTTTAATAAACCCAGGCCCAAAAGCAGCTCAAAGATGGCGCGTGTCACCACAATCGCGGTAAACATACTGGCAATAAGCCCGATGGTTAGGGTCACGGCAAAACCCCGGATCGGCCCGGTGCCGAATTGAAACAACAGAAAGGCGGCAATCAGGGTGGTCAGGTTGGAATCAAAGATGGCGCTGAAGGCTTTGGCATAACCATTGGCCACAGCCGCGCGCAGTGTTTTGCCGCCGGCTAATTCCTCACGGATACGCTCATTAATCAGGACATTGGCATCAACAGCCATGCCTAAAGACAGGACAATGCCGGCAATGCCGGGCAGGGTTAAAGTCGCGGATACTCCGGGAAATAAAAGCGGCAACATCCCTAAGCTGCCCAAAATAATCAGTAGGTTTAATAAAAGCGCGATATTAGCGATAATGCCGACTAAAAGGTAATAACCCGCCATAAATATAAACACCAGGGCGCTGCCGATAATACTGGCCTTGACTCCCTTATTTATGGAATCCTGGCCTAATAGGGGCCCAATCGTCCTTTCCTCTTCAACATACATCGGAGCGGGCAAAGCGCCCACCCTTAAAACCAGCGCTAAATCCTGGGCCTGCTCAATAGTAAAGCGGCCGGTGATTATTGCCTCGCCCGAAGGAATGGCTTCTTTAATGCGCGGGGCAGACTGGACCTTACCGTCTAATAATATCGCCAACCTCTTACCTATATTAGCGGAGGTAATCTCGGCGAATTTCTTGGCGCCTTCAACGTTAAATTGCAGGGTGACTAACGGTTCATTAAACTGGCTCTGGTCAAAACGCACCGCGGCCTGGGTTAAGCTATTACCGGTTAAAACCGCCTGCTTTTCTACGAGCAACGGCTCATCGTCTTCCTGGCTGCGGAGCAATTCATAGCCCTCGGGGACTGCGCCCTCCAGGGCTTGTTTTAACTTATCCGGCTCATTAGAAACAAGCTTAAATTCCAGCAGGGCAGTTTTACCAATCAGCTCAATAGCCCTATCCCTGTTGGCCACGCCGGGCAGCTGCACCACAACCTCATCTTCTCCCTGTTTCTGTATAGAAGGCTCCCTGACCCCGAATTCATCAATCCGGTTTCTAATTACTTCCAGGGCCCTGTCTACCGCATCTTCCCTGGCCTCGGGAGAAAGCGCGCGCGTATCTACGCGCAAAACCAGGTGCATCCCGCCCTTTAAATCTAAGCCCAGGTTAATGCGCTTATTTAAAGGAAAAGTAAAATAGGCGCAAACCCCGATAATCGCCAGAATAAAAATTATTTTGTAAATGAGCCGTCTTTCCATCTTCTCCTTCTCTGCCCCGCTTCAAGACCCGGTCTTGCCAACCGCGTCAAGACCGGGTCTTAGATTAATTAGGGGGATTGCTGGATTTTCTTTGCATAGGCAATACAATTTTTTTCTATCTCTATTTTCACATTATCGTCTATCCTGACGATTACGGTTTTGTCCTTTACATTGACGATGGTGCCGTGGATGCCGCCGGAAGTCACTACATCGTCATTTTTATTGAGGCCCGCCAGGAGATTTTGGTGTTCTTTCTCTTTTTTCCTTTGCGGCCGGACCAGCAAAAAATAGAAGATAACAAAGATGAAAATTAAAGGGAAAAGATTTATTAACGGATTAACCGGTGCTGCCTGCGCTGCCATTTTTAGCCTCCTTTAATGAGCACATAACTTACGGAAGCTCCGAAGGAGCAACGTAAGTTATAGCGCTTGTCATTCTACTTGCCTATCAGCGTGCGCCTTTTGCGCCTTTCTGGCGAGACTCTTTATCGTCAAAGATACCTGCGCGCCATTTTTCACCCAATAATCAAGGCGGTCTTTTTTCATTTTAGCCGAGCCGGTGAGGGGATTATAAAAACCTATCTCCTCAATAAACCGGCTGTCCCTTCCGCGCCGCTCATCAAAAACCGTGATGCGGAAATGCGGCCTTTTGGTGGGATTTTTACCAATCCTTCTTAACCTGATATGCACTGCCATTATACTCCTCCCTTCGGTCTTCGTAAATTAAAAATGTAAAATGTAAAATTTAAAATTTTAATTTTATTATTTTCCAATCGCTTCAACTAACGCCCTTGCCTTATTCAACGTTTCAAAATACTCCCGCTCAGGGACCGAGTCCGCCACAATCCCCGCGCCGGCCTGAATATACGCGGTATCATCCTTAATCACGATGGTCCTGATGGTAATACAGGTATCCAGGTTATGCGAGAAACTAAAATACCCGACGCATCCGGCATAGGGTCCCCGCCTGACATTTTCCAGCTCATCAATAATTTCCATCGCGCGGATTTTAGGGCTGCCGCTGACTGTGCCGGCGGGAAAACAGGCCTCTAAGACATCGTAGGTATCGTATTTTTTAGCTAATTTCCCGCTTACCTCGCTGACAATATGCATTACATGGGAATAACGCTCTATGGTCATAAAATCGCTCACCCTGACTGTCGAAGATTGACAGACCCGGCCCAGGTCATTTCTGCCCAGGTCCACCAGCATAATATGCTCTGCTTTTTCTTTAGGGTCGCTGAGAAGCTCCTTTTCTAACTTTTGATCTTCCTCCTCGTTTCTGCCTCTGTGCCGGGTCCCGGCAATCGGCCGGGTTTGCACAATGTTGTCCTCGCAGCGCACCAGTATCTCGGGAGAGGAGCCGATTAAGGTAACATTGTCTAATTTTAAAAAGAACATATAAGGCGAGGGGTTGAGGCTGCGCAAATTACGGTAAATATCAATGGGCTCCGCGGTTATCCTGGCCTTTAACCTCTGCGACAAAACCACCTGTATAATATCGCCGGCCTTTATATAAGCCTTGGCTTTTGCCACGATATTCTGGAACGCGGATTTTTCCAGGTTAGAGCTTACCTTAATTCGGCGGAGGCGTCTTTGTACCGGGCCGGCCTTTTCCAAAAGCGGTTTATGAAAATCCTTTTCAATCGCTTCAATCTTACGCAGGGCCTGACGGTAAAAACCGGCCTTTTGGGCATTGGCCAGCTTTTGCTTTTGCTGGGGCAGGATAACATTGCTGACGATTTTCATACTGTGGTTCACATGATCAAAGACCAGGATTGTATCCGTCAGGATAAAAATAGAGTCAAATAATTTCAAATCGTCCGGATTTTTATCCGGTATTTTTTCAAAGAACCTGACCATATCGTAACCGATATAGCCGACTAAGCCGCCGTAAAAACGCGGCAGGCCCTTTATGGTTACGGCCTTAAAATGCCGCATAATTTTTTTAATCTCATCCAGCGGAGTGTCCGCGGTAATAAAACGGCGATTTTTTTTATCGGCGGAGATAATCTGGATATTCTTGCCTTTACTTTTGATCACCAGGGACGGATTGCTCCCTAAAAAAGAATAGCGGGCAATCTTCTCCTGGCCTTCTACAGATTCCAGCAAAAAGGCGTAAGGGCCCTTTTTTATTTTCAAAAAGGCGGAAACCGGCGTATCCAGGTCAACGTTAATCTCCTTATAGACCGGAATAACATTGCCCTTTTTGGATAATTTCAGGAATTCTTTAAGCGAAGGATAAAACATAATCTCAGCGAATCTTTCTATAAAAACACGAGCGATTGCCCGTATGACAGGCAACTCCCACCTGGCGCACCTTAATTAGAAGCGCGTCCAGGTCGCAATCATAGGCAATAGACTTTACGAATTGGTAATGGCCGCTGGTAGCGCCCTTTACCCAATAAACCTTGCGCGAGCGCGACCAGAAACAGGTCTTGCCTGATTTTAATGTCCGGCGCAGGGATTCCTTATTCATATAAGCCAGCATCAAAACCTCGCCGCTTTTATAATCCTGGATTATTGCCGGCACCAGGCCCTGTTTATCAAACTTTAAACTAGCGATATTGAATTTCATATCCGCACCGCCACTCCTTTTTTCTTTAAATATTCCTTGACCTGGATGATAGAATACTGCTGGTAGTGAAAGATACTCGCGGCCAGCGCCGCGTCCGCGCCTGCCTGGGTAAAAACATCATAAAAATGCTCTAATTTCCCCGCCCCGCCCGAGGCAATTACCGGAATATTTACCGCCCGGGTTATTGCCCTGGTCAAAGCTAAATCATAGCCGTCTTTTGTGCCGTCATAATCCATGCTAGTCAGAAGAATCTCGCCGGCGCCCAAAGCCGCCGCCTTTTTTGCCCATCCCACGGCATCTAGTTCAGCGGGCGTGCGGCCGCCATTTATATAAACTTCCCACTTGTGACTTGTGACTTGTGACTTGTGACTTTGTTGGGCGTCTATCGCCACCACAATACACTGGCTGCCGAATTTACGCGCGGCGTCACTAATTAAATCCGGGCATTTTACTGCCGCCGTATTTATGGAGACCTTATCCGCGCCGGCATTTAATAAATCCCTGATGTCGGCCGTATCCCTGATGCCGCCGCCTACCGTAAAAGGCATAAATATATTCTTGGCGATCTCCTCCACCAATCCGACGAGCGTCTTTCTTTCTTCAAAACTGGCGGTGATATCCAAAAACACCAGCTCATCGGCGCGCTGGCGGTCATAAACCCTGGCTACTTCTACCGGGTCGCCGGCATCGCGCAAACCTAAAAACTTTACCCCTTTTACTACCCGGCCTTGTTTAATATCAAGGCAGGGAATAATACGCTTAGTCAACATTATATTTTTGTGTAATGTTAAATGTGTAATGGGTCTTTTGTATAATGGAAACACTTAATTTTTGTCTTTCCATTACACATTATTTTGCGTTACACCCACATTACACATTACACTTTTCACATTACACAGATCTATTTTATCTTCTTATACAGATGTTCCCTCAGCAAGGCCCAGGTTTGCCTGCCGCATTTTCCGTCAGCCGCTAAATTATTCGCCCTCTGAAAAGCCCTGATGGCATCCTTAGTCTGCTTGCCCATGCGGCCGTCAATGGCTCCGGGATTATAACCTGCGTTGGCCAAAGCAATCTGAATCTGCCTGACCTTGGGGCGAGACTTTACTTCCCCGATGATTCTTTTTTTACCGCCCATCCTGGCTAGACGCATTTCTTTTACCTCGCCTGCCTTTGCCGCCGCCTCCCTTAAACTATTAATCTCCTCATCCTTGGCCTGCAACTGCGCCTCTAAAGCCGAAACCTGGTTCCTTAAACCCTGAATCTCTAAATCTTTCCGTCTGCGCGCCGTGGCGCAACCGTTCAATGAAAGCACAAAAATCGCCAAACAAGAAAAAATAACTATCCTCTTTGCCATTTCCCCCTCCCTCCTTAAATGAGCGCATAGCTTACGGAGCGCGTTACCCGACTTTATCGGAAAGGTCGATATGCCGCTTTCTGCGGCAAACGTAACGTAAGTTATCTGCGCGAATTTAACCCAGCACTAATTTTTATAAAGCCTTATCTTTATCTGATAAGGGTTGATGCCATAGCAACCCCTATGAGCTAACTTTAAGCGTTTCATAAAATTAGTGCTGGATAAGTTCAGCCAATATCCCCCTTCTTGCATTCTGCAAGAATGCAGGGGGGTGGCCTCACTAATTTTAAGGCCTGCGGTAAAGTAAAGCGGCCTTCATATAAAGCCTTGCCTATGATTATACCGCAAAGGCCCTGTTTTTCCAGCAACTTAAGTTTATTTATATCGCCCAAACTGGAGATGCCGCCCGAGGCAATCATCTTCATCCCGGTTTCTTTCAGCAGCGCCTTTATGCCTTTTATATTCGGGCCGGACAAGGTGCCGTCCTTTAAGGTATCCGTATAAATCAATTCCTGAAAACCTATTTCTTTTAAGGCCAGGGCAAAGGCCAAAATATCGCTGCCGCGGGAACTGGCCTGCCAACCCTTAACTAACACCCGGTTGGCCTGGGCATCCACGCTAACAATAATCCTTTCCTTAAATTCTTTAAAGGCTTTTTTTAAGAAATTTTTGTCTTCTGCCGCCTTAGTGCCCAAAACTACCCGGTAGATACCGCTCGCCAGTATTTGCCTTATGGCAGCCATATCTCTTACCCCGCCGCCGAACTGCACTGGAATATCTACTTGGCGCGCGATTTCCTTTACTTTCTCCAAATTCTTGGGCTTGCCGCTGATGGCGCCGTCTAAATCTACGATATGCAATAACTTGGCTCCGCCCTGCACCCAATGCTTGGCGGTTTTGACCGGGTCGCGGGAATAGACCTTTTTATCCAGCCTTCCCTGCACAAACCTGACTACGCAGCCCTCTTGTATATCAATCGCGGGTATAATTAGCATATTAATTCACGTGGTCACCACGTCACCAGGTCACAAAGTCGCAAGGTAGGGGATTATTCCATCTCGACAAAATTCTTTAGTATTCTAAGCCCAACTGCCTGGCTCTTTTCCGGATGAAACTGCACGCCGTAAATATTATCCTGCCAGATGACCGAAGCAAAATTAATCCCGTAATTACAGGCCGCGGCGATATTTTTTTTATCCTTCGGCACAGCATAATACGAGTGGCAAAAATATACATAAGAACCGTCTTCTATCCCGGTCAATAACGGACACTGACGGGTGACCTGGTGACCTGGTGACCTGGTGACTATTTTTAACTGGTTCCACCCGATATGCGGAACTTTTAAGCCCTTTTTACTTTTAAAGCGCCTAACCATACCCTTTAAGGCGCCTAAACCCTTTTCTTTGTCTGCCTCCTGGCTTTTTTCAAAAAGAAGCTGCATCCCCAAACAAATCCCCAGGAATATTTTTTTCTCCCTAATATGGTTCTTTAATGCCGTAATTAAATCCTGCCTCTTTAATTCTCTTATAGCATCATCAAAAGCGCCGACGCCTGGCAAGACCGCCTTAACGCACCTCTTAATCTCGGCAGGCTGGTTAGTCACAATGGCCCTTGCCCCCAAAGACTCCAGGGCCTTTTGCACGCTATGGATATTGCCCATCCCGTAGTCAATAATAGCAATCATCTTAAATGAGCCCCCTGCTGCTTCGTTTTGCTATCGCAAAAGCGAAGCAAAACGGCAGGGGCGAATTTAACCCAGCACTTATTTTTGTAATTATGCTGGATTTATAAGTTAACGGTTATGCTGCAAAATACCTTTTTATTTAATGTAACTGTTTTATCAAAAATAAGTGCTGGGTAAGTTCGGACTTATAAGTTATGTCGCTTACCTTATTTTTAATATATTGCTCCATAACTTATGTCCTCACTTATCAATTACGCCTTTGGTTGAGGGGATACCTTTGCGGCGAGGGTCAATCTGGGTCGCCTCATCCAGGGCCTTACCCAGGGCTTTAAAGACCGGCTCTAAAGTTGCGTGTAAATCCTGGCTGGGATTTTCTATTTTTATGTTCAGATTCATCCCTAATTGTTTGGCAAAGGCCTCAAAGAAATGCTCGGCATATTTTAATTCATAACCTTCCTGATCAACCGGTTGTTGATAAGCGCCGGGGCCAAGGGTTAGCTTCAACGAACCCCTACCGCTAATATCAACGTTGACGCTGGCGGTTACATCTTCCATCGGCACCGAAGCAAAGCCAATACGCTTAATACCGGCCTTATCTGCCAACGCCTCTTTAAAGACCTGGCCTAAGAGTATCCCTACATCCTCATTAGTGTGATGAATATCCACCTTCAGGTCAGCAGCGCCGGTATTCACCTCCAAATCAAAATGCCCCCAAAAGGCAAATAATTCCAGCATATGATCCAGGAAACCTACTTTTGAGTTTATTTTTGCCGCGCCTTCTCCGTCAATATTCAGCTTTATCGTGATCTCGGTTTCTTTGGTCTTCCTATTTTTCGTGGCCTCTCTCATTCTTTCTCCTATAAGAACCTGGCCTTCACCGAATCCAAGTGTTTATTTAACCCTTCAATACAGGCAATCTTCTCCAACGGCTCCTTCACTTTTTCCAGGGCCTTTTTGGAATAACTGATAATGTGGTTGCTCTTGACAAAATCCAGCACTGATAATCCGGAGAAAAACCTGGCTGTGCCGGCAGTCGGCAGGACATGGCTGGGGCCGGCAATATAATCTCCTACCGCGGTCGGGCTGTACGGCCCTAAAAATATAGCCCCGGCATTTTTTATCCCCCGCATTATCTTTCTGGGGTTTTTTACCAGGATTTCCAAGTGCTCCGGAGCAATCTTATTGGCTGCTTCAATGGCTTCTTCTAAATCCCGCGTCAGGACAATCACGCCGTTTATATCCTGGCCCTGTGATTTTATTTCCTTGGCCAGGCTCTTGGAATTAGTCACTAATATTGCCAAGCCTGCGGCATGCTCTGCCTGGGCGCGCAGGTCGGCAATAATAAATTTGGGGTCGCTGTAGCGGTTGGCAATAATCACCAGCTCCGTGGGGCCGGCAATCATATCAATATCCACCACCCCAAAGACCTGCCGCTTGGCCTCGCTGACATAAATATTGCCCGGTCCGACGATTTTATCCACGCGCGGTATGGTCTTAGTACCATAGGCCAGGGCCGCGATACCCTGCGAGCCGCCTACGCGGTATATTTCATCTACCCTTAAAAGGTCCGCCACAACCAGAATATGCGGGTCAATATAGCCCTGCTTATTCGGCGGGCTGATAAGGATTATCTTTTTGACGCCGGCAATCTTTGCCGGCAACGCTGTCATATAAACGCAGGACACCAGCGGCGCGGTCCCTGCCGGGATATACACGCCGACTTTTTCCAGAGGGGTATAATTCTCAGACAAGACAACGCCGTCAGCGTCCTTAATTTTCCAGGATTTCCTTAAGCCCTTACGGTAAAAGCGGTTGATATTTTCAATAATGACCTTGAGGCTGGAAACAAAATTCGGGCTGATATTTTGGTAGGCGCCGCTAATCTCTATCTCGGAAACCTTTAGCTGTCTTAAGGAAAGTTTTACGCCGTCAAATTTTCTGGTATATTTTAAGAGCGCCTCATCCCCCAATAAGCGCACGTCCTCAATAATGCGCCTGACCCTTTCTTCCACGCGCTTGGATTTAACTACGCCGCGATTATAAATCTTTTCCAATTGTTTGCTGTTAAAACGGATTATTTTCATAGTATTAAAGTTTTTGAATAATATTTTTTAATTCCTGCATAGCCTGCTCAAGATTCTGCGGCTGGTTGCCGCTGCCTTGAGCAAAATCTTTCCTGCCTCCGCCGCTGCCTCCGATAATTTTCGCGACCTGGCGGATTATTGCCGCGGCATCTAAGCCCTTGGGTAATAAATCCGCGGTTATCCCGACAACTAATAAGACCCTGGAATTGGCGATATCCTGAGTAGCCAGGGCAATAACCGCGTTATTGGCCTGCTCCTTTGCCATATCCATTGCCCGGCGCAGGGATTCCATATCCACATCATTCTCAATAGCGGTAATCACATTAATATTATTAATGTTCTCTGATTTTTTAAGAATATCCGGCATTGCCGCGCAAAGACTATTAATTTTATTAGATTTTGCCTGCTTCTCCAATTCTTTTATGCGGGCTGATTGTTTTTCGGCTAATTCCTGATTTCTCCTTTGCTCTTCTTTGATCTCCTCATAAGCAAAGTTCCCGGTTACCGCCTCTATCCTGCGCACGCCCGAAGCCACGGATCCCTCCTGGATGATTTTAAAGAGGCTAATTTGGCCGGTAGAATCAAGGTGCGTGCCGCCGCAGAACTCCTTGGAAATATCGCCGATAGCGACCACGCGCACCCTACTGGCGTATTTTTCGCCAAAAAATGCCAGCGCCCCGCTTTTTTTGGCCTGCGCCAAAGGCATTTCTTTTTTTACCAGAGGATAATTATTCAAAATATAGCTGTTCACCAAGTCCTCTACGCGCTGCAATTCTTCGGCGCCAATATCCTTAAAATGGGTAAAGTCAAAACGTAATCTATCTTCTGCAACCAAGGAACCTTGTTGGCGCACATGCGCGCCCAGGACTTTGCGTAAAGCCGCCTGCAAAAGATGGGTGGCGGTATGATTTCTGGCAATTGATAGCCGGCGCTCGCGGTCAATTTTGGCGCTCACCACGTTGCCCTTCTTAAAGCCGCCATCTTTAACTTGGCCGATATGGACAATAACCTTTGCGGTTGCGCGCGTATCCAACACCTTAAAAATATTCTTGCCTTTTACGAATTCGCCGCTATCGCCGGCCTGGCCGCCGGCCTCCGCGTAGAATACGGATTTATCCAAAACGATGCTTACTTCTTCGCCCTTAGCTGCTTTTTTTACCTCTCCGCCGTCCTTAATCAGTTTTAAAATCTTTGCGCGCACAGAATAATCTTTATAGCCGGAAAATTTAGTTGCCGCTAAACCCAGGCCCAAGTCTTTGGCCGCGAAAACATCGCCACTCATATTGCTCTGGGCTTTAGAGCGGTCTTTCTGTTGTTTTAACCCCTGATTAAACGCTTCCTGAGAGAGCTTGATATTGTGTTTATCCAGCCAATCCCGGGTTAATTCCAGGGGTATACCGTAAGTGTCGTAAAGTTGAAAGGCAATCCTTCCGGCCCTTTCCGGGTCCGCCTTATTTAAGAGCGCGGCAAACTTTTCTTTAAATAAAGAACTGCTTGATTCCAGGGTAGAAATAAAATTTTTTTCTTCGGCCAAAATGACCTCGGCGATATTTTCTTTGCGGCCGTATAATTCCGGGTAAGGCTGCTGCATTATGCCGGCGACCACCGGCACTAATTTATATAAAAACGGCTGCTCCAGGCCTAATACCCTTAAATGCAGGGTGCACTTGCGGATTAATTTTCTGGCCACGTAGCCCCGGCCTTCATTTGAAGGCAATACCCCGTCATAGATGACAAAGGTTACGGCCCGGATATGGTCGGCAATAGCGTAAATGAATTCCTTTTTATTGCCGCCTTTAGCATTCACCTCAATTTCTTCAATCAACGGGATAAACAAATCCGTTTCAAAATTGCTCTTTACCCCCTGCATTACCGCGGCCAATCTTTCCAGGCCCATGCCGGTATCAATATTCCTCTTGGGTAACGGCTCTAACGCCCCGCCTTCTTTGCGGTTAAACTGGGTAAAAACCAGGTTCCAAACCTCAAGCTGGTCAAAAAATATCTCTGAGCAGGGGCCGCAAGGCCCGTTTGGGCCTTTAGCCTTGGCCTCTGAAGGCCAAAAATTCTCCTTATCCCCTAATTTAACAATTTTATCCTGGGGGACTTTGATGATATCCTTCCAGATATCATAAGCCTCTTTATCGTCCTCATAGACTGAAACCCATAACCTGTTCTTATCAATCTTTAATTCTTCGGTTAAAAACTCCCAGGCGAAAGCTATGGCCTCTTCCTTAAAATAATCCCCGAAGGAAAAGTTTCCCAGCATCTCAAAAAAGGTGTGGTGGCCGCGAGTATGCCCGACTTTATCCAAATCATCGGTGCGCAGGCAGCGCTGGGCTGTGGCGGCGCGCCTAAATCCGGCATTAAATCCTAGGAATTCCTTTTTGAATTGGTTCATCCCGGCAGGCGTAAACAGGACCGTAGGGTCATCCTTCGGGACAAGGGAATCGCTCTCTACAATTTTATGCTTTTTGGATTTAAAGAAATCCAGGAATTTTTCCCGCAGAATATCCGCTTTCATAATCACCTAAGTCAAGACCCGCACCTAAGTCAAGACCCGGTCTTGCCAACCGTGTCAAGACCGGGTCTTAAGAGGTTGGCGAGGACTTCAAGAACTACATCAACAGAGAAACCGCGGCGCAAAAGATAGGCATATAAGCGCTGCTTGGCTTTCTTGGGCTCAATACCTTTTAGCCGCTTCATCTTGTCTTGCGCAAGCTTATTCACAATATCTATTTCAGAATAATCTTTTCTTACTTCGTCTATTTGGTTGTCTATAATTGCCTTACCTACGCCCTTTATCCTTAATTCCTGCTTGATTCTCGCCAGGCCTAACGGCCTTTTCAGGCGCGCGTCAATCCAGGATTTGGCAAAGTAATTGTCATCAATAAAATTTTTCTCTTTTAAAAACGCGATGGCCTGGCCAATAACTTCCTCGGAAAATTTTTTCCTTTTCAGGCGGCTGCGTAACTCTTGTTCGCTGCGCAACCTAAACTTCAGCAGTAAAAAAGCGTATTCTTTTGCCTGCAGCAAGGAGTCTTTATTTAGCCTCACTTTTAACCAGGAAGTATCCGCGCGCTGTCCGCGCCAGACAGTCGCCTTTTATAGCCTTTGTCATCCGGTTATAATCAGCGAGGTTCTTTACCGGCTGCTTATCCATCTCTAAAATCACGTCTGATACCATTAATCCCGCCTCATCTGCCGGGCTGCCCGGCTTAATATCAGTTATCACTACGCCGCTTTTTTCCTCAATTCTAAAGCGCTGGGCGTTCTGCGGGTTAATCTCTTCAACTGTCACGCCCCGCCAGCCAGCTGTTGCGCCAGGCTCAGCCGCGGCAGCTACCTTCTCCAAATCCTCTGGCCGCTCGCCAATCTCCACCTCCAAGGTCAGTTCTTTCTTTTCGCGAATCACGGTGGCCTTTACCTTGCGGCCAACTTCGGCCTTGCCGACTATATTTAATAATTCCCGCACGTTGTTTACGGGCTGGCTGTCAATCTGCTTAATCACATCGCTCTCTTTCATTCCCGCTTTTTGTGCCGGGCTGTTTTCTAAAACTTTGGCTATCAATACGCCGTTTTTATCCGGCAGGCCAAAATATTTGGCTAAGTCATCAGTTAAATCCTGCACAGTTACGCCCAACCAGCCGTAAAGTATCTTTTTACCCTCAATGAGCCGCGAGATAATCCTCTTGGCGTTGTTGGCGGGTATGGCAAAGCCGATCCCCTGATAACCGCCGCTGGTAGAGAATATCGCCACATTTATCCCCACCACTTCGCCCTTAAGATTCACCAGCGGCCCCCCGGAATTTCCTGGGTTAATGGCGGCATCGGTCTGGATCAGGTCGTTATAATCCTTACCCTGGGAAGGGGCCCGGCCTAAAGAACGGTGCAGGGCGCTGATTACACCCACAGTAACCGTAGGTTCGGGATTTTGCAGGGCAAAACCAAAAGGATTGCCGATAGCTACCACCCACTGGCCGATTTTCAATTTATCCGAATCGCCCAAAGTTGCGACGGGCAGGTTGTGCGCGTTGACTTTGATAATCGCCAGGTCTGAACGCGCGTCCTTGCCTTTAATTTCACCGCTTAATTCCCTGCCGTCGGATAGGGTAACCGTAATTTTATCGGCATCATCAATAACATGCTCATTAGTCAAGATATAGCCCTCGGCATCAATAATCACGCCTGAGCCCAAGCCCATCTGCTTATATTCCCTCTGCGGCATCTCGCCCAAAAAATCATCAAAGAAGCGGCGAAAAGGCTCCTCTTCTCCGAATGGCGACTGGCCGCCGCCAAAAGGATAGCTGAAATAATATCTCTTATTGCCCTGGACCTTATTAATACGTTCAGTGCTTATAGAGACAACCGCCTTGCCGGCAGTACCGGCAACATTGATTATCGCTTCCTCCATATTGCTACCGGCTAAATTACTTTTCTCTACCGCGGCCGCAGGAGCGAGTTTTTCTGCCTGGCTCTCTGCAACAGGAAACAGATCTAACTTCACTGCCAACAAAAGACCCATGATTAACCCGCTGACAAGTGCTATCCCGAAAAATATAGCTTTTCTTTTCATCTCTCCTTGCCTCCGTTACTATCCCAAACTAATCTTTTTTCTGACTTCCTTTTCAATAGCATCCTGCAACTTTGGCTTTTCCTTTAAGGCCTTTATCGCGGCATCCCTGCCCTGGCCGATTTTCTCGCCCTGGAAGGAAAGCCAGGTCCCGGACTTCTCCACTACCTCTAAATTAATTGCCGCGTCCAAAACACCTCCTGCCTTGGCAATGCCTTCATTATGCAGGATTTCAAACTCCGCCTCCCGAAAAGGCGGGGCAACCTTATTCTTTACCACCCTGACCCTCACCCTGCCGCCCATCACCACATCGCCGGATTTTATGGAGGCAATCCTCCTGATATCTAGCCTTACCGACGAATAAAATTTCAACGCCCTTCCGCCCGGCGTGGTCTCGGGATTGCCAAACATCACCCCGATTTTTTCCCTGATCTGATTAATAAAAATCACGCAGGTGCGGGACTTGCTGATTGCCGCGGTTAATTTGCGCAGCGCCTGCGACATTAAGCGCGCCTGCAGCCCCATATGCGAATCGCCCATATCGCCTTCTATTTCCGCCCGCGGGGTTAACGCGGCTACCGAGTCAATGACAATCAAATCCACGGCATTGG
>Ga0194111_10004215_pt1 | contig 16815 bp, 9 predicted proteins | sample TA2KigC300mmetaG_FD_146194 | JGI IMG/M metagenome (GOLD analysis project Ga0194111, IMG submission 146194) | Freshwater microbial communities from Lake Tanganyika, Tanzania - TA2015033 Kigoma Deep Cast 300m | ecosystem: Environmental > Aquatic > Freshwater > Lake | place: Tanzania: Lake... | reverse complement strand
TTTCAACTCGAACCGACCCGGCGATTCGCTTACCGACATGATGACCCCATTTATTCCAGTATTATATAGCGTTGGCTTTGATACCAGCACCCAACAAATGCAGCTACAATGGAATCCAAATGCAGCCCCAGACACCTACGGCTATGTCGTTTACACTTTTGACGCAAATGGTTTTCTGGTCGAACTAGACACCGTTTTTGGACTAAACAACACCACTTACCTATACGGTGTTCCTTTTGACGGTGGGCCCTACACTTATACGGTAGCAGCGTTTGACTCTTGCTTTACCTCCAACAATCCGCCCTCATTTCAAACCTCAGCCAAAGCCAATTTACACACGTCAATTCAGGCCAATTACCTGATCGATATGTGTCCGCAGCGCGTAGACCTCACTTGGAGTAAATATGTTGGAAATGCGGTTGTCAATTACGAAATTTGGGGTAAGCACAACAATTCTTGGGCACTGCTTGGCACAAGTACTGATACCACCGCGAGTATAAACCTTGTCAAAAACGAAAACTATTGCATCTACATCAAAGCCAATCTTCAAAATGGTTATGTGGCGTTTTCCAACCCAATGTGCTTCTTGATGCCTCAACCCACCCCACCGGCTTTTCACTATTTCAATCTTGCCAGTGTCAAAGAAAAAGATATTGAACTAAAGGCCTGGGTAGACCAAAGTGTTGGGGTAACAAGCGTCTTGTTTGAAAGAAAAGATACCAATGGCGTTTGGGAATCCATCGGCCAGGGAACAATTGTCAATAACAGCGCCTATCTCCTAGACGATGACGTTGATCCCAATTGGGGGCCTTGGACTTACCGCAGTATGTATATTGACAGTTGTGGCAACCCTGGCGCGTATGCCAATGAAAATACAACAATTTTCGTACAGGGAACTGCTGATCAATACAACATGATCAACGACCTCAATTGGACCCCCTATACATTATTTAATGGCGGCATAGCCAATTACAAAATTTACCGCAACACCTACGGAACTTGGGAAAGCGTTCCGTTTCAAATTTTGCCAGATGGCAGCTATAACCTGACCGATGACGTTTCTCAGATGCGCAATAAAGGCGAAGTTTGTTATAAAGTGATGGCGCTCGAAGGCTTGAACCAATTTGGATTTGTTGATAGCAGTTTCTCTAATGAATTCTGTTTGACCTACGATCCCTTAATGTTTGTGCCCAACGCTTTTACGCCTGATGGACTCAATCCTATTTTCTTACCAGTTGTGCAAAACGTGGACCCAGAGAAATATACCTTCAGTATAATTGACCGCTGGGGGAAAATCGTTTTTGAGACTTCGGACCCTACTGAAGGTTGGAACGGAATCATTAGCAGTTCCGGCCTCCCGGCTACCAATGATGTATTCCAATATCGCATAGAACTCATTATCAATAAAACCGACACTATCGTCAAACAAGGCTACGTTACGCTCATCCGATGAATTTAGACCGCATCCTTGTGATTCAAACTGCTTTTTTAGGAGATGTCGTTCTCGCTTCACCTATTTGGGAAAACCTACATGCTGCATATCCGCATGCACAAATAGATGTCGTCGTCAAAAAAGGCAATGAAAGTCTTTTAGAAGGGCATCCATTTTTAAGCAAGGTTTTTGTTTTTGACAAACAAAAAAAGGTCAAAAATATACTCGCTTTAGGCAAAACGTTGCGCCAACAATATTACGACCTGGTTATCAATCTTCAACGTTTTGCAAGTTCAGGAATTTTAACGCTATTGGCAAATGGAAAGGAAAGTAGGGGTTTTCAGAAAAATCCACTTTCGCTGCTTTATGCCAAGCGCTTTCCCCATCAAATGAAAGCCAATTGGCACGAAGTCGACCGTAACTTATCGCTTATTTCAGACTTAATTATTGCGCCAAAACGTCGGCCGCAACTCTACCCTAGTCAATTAGATCAAGACAAGGTAAAAGCACTGCAAAACAACGCATATTACTGTATGGCGCCAACCAGTGTTTGGTTTACCAAACAAGCGCCGGAACACATTTGGCTTCAATTAATTGAAAAATTAAAGCAAACCAATGCAAGCATATATTTACTTGGGGCTCCTACCGATCGTAAAGATCTCGAAGCACTTAAAAATAAAGCCCCAGATGCCCAAATAATAAACCTTGCCGGTGAACTTTCGCTGTTGCAATCGGCCGCGCTAATGGCTGGTGCACAACACAATTATGTCAATGACTCGGGGCCCCTGCATTTGGCTTCGGCAACCAATGCACCGGTGACCGCCTTTTTCTGTTCAACTGTACCTGAATTCGGTTTTGGACCGCTTTCTGACAACGCGCAGCTGATAGAAGTTAAAAATTTGGCTTGCCGGCCTTGTGGTTTACACGGACACAAAGCATGTCCTAAAGCGCATTTTAAGTGTGGTCAGCTCGATATTTCAACCTGTTGACCACGAACCGCTGAAGAAATTTTTCCGTTGTCAAATAACAAAGCTTCCCTGTAGGTCGTAAGGTGCAGAATAATCACCAAATCCATTTTCGGGTGTTTTGTAGACACATACGGATGCAAACTAAAACAAGGACGGATATAGGCATACAAACCCAAAAACTTACGTGTAGAAACGTTCAAGCTCTTGTATTCGCCACCCTGAGGTATTGTTATGGGGGCTTTTAAAAAGACTTTGTTGCGTCTGATGGTATCCCAAGCCTCTGGACTGATTCAGGCAGTATTGCCTGCCAAATATACCTTTTCTCCAATCTCAATTTCATCGTAAGCCAATTGTGCGCCAGCAGCGTCTAAAATAGAAAGTGTGGCATCCATGATTGGCAAAATTGACGTTTTTCTGTCATTTGGTTTTATTTATAAATTTTATGATGAGCATAAAAAAAGCCATCCGAAGATGGCTTTTGAAAATATAAATAAATGTAGTGCTTACGCCAACACTTCTTTTACCAAATCGGCAGCTTCTTGGAGTTGGACTGCCGAGTGGACATTGAGGCCAGATTCGTCGATGAGGCGCTTGGCTTCTTCGGCGTTGGTACCTTGAAGGCGAACAATGATTGGCACTGGAATTTCGCCGATGTTTTTATAGGCATCGACGATTCCTTGGGCTACACGGTCACAGCGAACGATACCACCAAAGATATTGATGAGGATGGCTTTTACGTTCGGGTCTTTGAGGATGATATGGAATGCTTTCTCAACGCGCTCTGCGTTGGCGGTACCTCCGACATCTAGGAAGTTGGCTGGGTGGCCACCAGAAAGTTTGATGATGTCCATAGTGGCCATTGCGAGGCCCGCACCGTTGACCATACAACCAACGTTGCCGTCTAATTTGACGAAATTGAGGCCAGCTTCGTCGGCTTCGACTTCGGTTGGGTCTTCTTCTGATTTATCGCGCAATGCAGCGAGGTCTGGGTGACGGAACAAACCGTTGCCGTCTAGGCTAACTTTGGCGTCAACAGCGATGATTTTGTCATCAGAGGTTTTAAAAAGTGGGTTGATTTCAAACATAGAAGCATCTATGCCCACATAAGCGTTGTAGAGCGCCGGTACGAATTTGACCATGTTTTTGAAGGCTTCACCTGACAAACCGAGGTTAAATGCGATTTTGCGCGCCTGGAAACCTTGAAGGCCAACGCGTGGGTCGACGTGTTCTTTGAAAAGTTTTTCTGGGGTGTGCTCGGCAACGTGCTCGATGTTCATGCCACCTTCTGTAGAATAGATAATGACATTGCGGCCAGACTCGCGGTCTAGAAGTACAGACATATAAAATTCTTGTACTTCAGATGGGCCTGGATAGTAAACATCTTGGGCAATGAGTACTTGGTTTACTTTTTTGCCTTTGCCATTTGTTTGTAGTGTAGTAAGGTGCCCTCCCAAAATGCCCGCTACTTTTTCTTCGACTTGATCGATGCCTTTGGCTAGCACCACACCATGAGAACCTGTTTCTTCGACAGTTCCTTTTCCACGTCCACCTGCGTGAATTTGGGCTTTAACAACGTACCAAGATGTGCCTGTTTCTTCCGTGAGTTGTTTGGCTGCAGGCACAGCTTTTTCAATGCTGTCAACTACAATACCTTCTTGAACGGCCACACCGTATTTTTTGAGAATTGCTTTTCCTTGGAATTCGTGTAAGTTCATACTGTCAAATTTGCGCCGTAAAAGTACGTTTTTTTCAAGAGCCAAAAACTGCTCTACTTAAATGTTTTATCTGATTTGATTTTTCCATGAAGAGGTGATGTCTCTAGAGGCAAATGCCTTTTTCTTCATAGCTTGGACATCTTGCCAAATGGTATCAAGTGCAAACACCAAAGCGCGCTCCTCTTCTTGCATGGCCTCTTTAAGTAAATTGGGGTCAGCAAAATGCGTCTTGACAAAATTGGTGTCAAATTTCCCACTTTGGAATGCCGGATGCTTGAGTACGAACTTACCAAAATCAAGGGTTGTTTTAACGCCTGAAATTTGGTAGCTATCGATGGCGGTGATGCAGCGCTCTATGGCTTCTTGACGCGTTTTACCCCAAACAACTAATTTGGCAATCATGGGATCGTAATAGATCGGAATTTCCATGCCCTCTTCAAATGCGTCGTCGACGCGAATGTAACGGCCAGAAGGAATGCGGTAGCGGTCGAGGGTGCCGATGTCAGGCGTAAAGCCGCTGAGGGTGTCTTCTGCATAAACACGCACCTCTATAGCATGGCCGTTGATTTGTAATTCATCTTGGAGTTTTGGCAAGCGCTCGCCACGCGCCACTCTGATTTGCCACTCAACGAGGTCTAGGCCAGTAATTTCTTCGGTTACCGGATGCTCAACTTGCAAACGGGTATTCATTTCCAAGAAATAAAAATTCAAACCAGCATCGATCAAAAATTCTACGGTGCCTGCTCCTTCGTAGTTACACGCTTTACAAACAGCCACTGCTGCTTCGCCCATTTGTTGGCGAATTGCCGGGGTGAGCACCGCACTAGGCGCTTCCTCTACGACTTTCTGATGACGGCGCTGAACAGAACATTCGCGTTCAAATAAGTACACCACATTTCCATGTTGGTCGGCAAACACTTGAATTTCGATGTGGCGTGGTTGGTCGACAAATTTTTCGATGAAAACAGCGTCGTCGCCAAAAGAGGAACGCGCTTCGTTTTGAGCGAGGGTCATTTGCTCTTCGAATTCGGCTTCGTTTTGTACCAAGCGCATGCCTTTTCCGCCTCCGCCTGCCGAAGCCTTGATGAGTATCGGGTAGCCAACTTCTACGGCAATTTTCTTAGCGGCTGAAACATCGGAAATGGCTTCGTCAACCCCCGGAACTAAAGGCACGTTGTACGATTTTACAGCTTGTTTGGCAGAGAGTTTGTCTCCCATGACCTCCATAGATTCTGGAGATGGACCAATAAGTTTGATACCTTCTGCTTTCAATTTACGAGCAAAGCCAGCGTTTTCTGACAAGAAACCGTATCCGGGGTGTACGCCGTCTACGCCCAAATCTTTACAAATTTGTATGATTTTTTCTTGTTGGAGGTAGCTTTCTGAGGAGGGGCTTTGCCCAACATAAACTGCTTCATCTGCTTCAAGGACGTGCGGTGCATTGGCATCGGCGTCAGAATAAATGGCCACACTTCTGATGTCCATTTTTTTTAGGGTTCTAAGCACGCGTCGAGCGATCTCGCCGCGGTTGGCTACTAGTACTTTTTTCATTTTGTGATAAAGTTACAGGTTGTCTATGTTTTTTGCTCTTTGGCGCACCGGATTTTTTTGGCCCTTTTTCAAAAAGCTGCTTGAGTTGTTTGACAAACGCTAAATCTGAAAAACGATGAAACTCTTCGAAATATGATACACCAAAACCTTGTGTAAACGGACCCTGGTTTTCATTGACCGAGTTGGTGTTGGATTGATTAAACGCTCTTACACGGAAATTATCCTGAATTTTGTACTCAATATTAACATCCCCAATCATTGAATTGGTATAAGCTTGGGTACCGTTTGAACCTGCCGTGCTGCGGTTTTCTACACCAAAGCTACCCGTAATAACCAATTTATCATCGAGGAAACCTTTTGCAACACCAAGCTCCACTTTACTTTCTCCGGCTATTTCATCGGAACCATAATCTACATTTAATTTGTAGTTGTCAGATAATTTACCTAATGCAGCATTGATCTGAGATTCAAGCAAATCGAGTGCAGCTGAACCGCCCGCAGAAAGATTGCCTTTAAGCGGCTGAAACTTACTGACGAGCAACAAAGAAAAGAACTGACGGTTGAGTTCGTCCGGGTCAGATTTAATGCGGTCGATGAGCGCTTTTCCTGTTTCGGTAGTACGCGGCGCCACTAAGTCAAATGTAATTTTAGGCGTTAGCAAAGACTCGCTGAGCTTCAGGTAACATAGAATCTCCTGATTCACTAGCGTGTTGTCTTGGATTTCAGGACTTAGCTCTAAAATTGAGGCCCGTTTTGGGGTTACGGTATTGATGCTAATATCGGCGTTGTAGGGGTCGCCAGTCCATTCAATTTTGGAACCGCCCTCGATGTCAAAAGTTTGTTTGATTGAACCCAAAGCAAAGTTATAACGACTTCCTTTGGCAATGACATAAGGGCCGTTCATGGTGAGCTGGTTGTATTGATCAAGCTTGATATTGAGCTCTCCGCTGCCTCGGGCTGTGATTTCATCACCTGTCTGGTCATTGAAAATGAGTTTCATGTTGGCATCGGGTGTGATGTGAAAATTAAGGTCGAGGTCCAGACCGGTGAAGTCGATGCCTTGTTGTTCTATTTGCGTCGCTACACTGCGTTCAACAAACTGAACAAAATTGTCTTCGTCGTCGATTTCAGACATACCATACATCGGAAAAATGACTTCGGTACCTTTACGGGTGGTGGCATCTACGGTAATTTCTGTATTGCTCATGGTGCCAAAAATGTTCGCCGTACCGCGGCCATAAGCTTTCCCGTAATACACATCTCCTTCTTTATACTTGGTATTCAACACCAGGAATTTTTCTATTGGAACAAGCTGATTGGTACGCGGGTCTATTTTCTTGAGGTCGTCTTCAAAATTGATTTGAATGTCGTAGTTCCATTTATCAAAATTGGTGTGGTTTATGGCACTCGATAAATAAGCAACATTCCCTTCTGGATCTTTAATTGGGAAGTTGTCGAGGAAAAAAGCGTCGTCGGTTACTTGGATGAGGCCATCTAGTTGGTAGGCTACACCCAATAATGCAATTTCTGCACCGCCTTCTTGCAGGCGCAGCTTTCCAACTAACTTTGGTTGACTCGGGCTACCCGTTAGTCGCAAGCGGCCATTGAGTTTACCTTTGATTCCTTTGACCACCTCGGGATCCATGAACGCATTTGCTAAAGAAATATCGGTTTGCTTGAAATTGAGGCCTAAATCGAGGGCATCCTCTTTGAGTTTATAAAGACCATCAAAATCAAAGGTGCGTTCGTTACGGTACTGTAGAGTTCCTTCCAAAACGATACTCTGCCTTGCGTCATTCCAATCGGAATGCAACATAATGTCTCCAACAGATAACCCATCAATTTGCAGTTGTTCGAGATTGGCATCGGCCGCGATGTTAAGATTGGTAAAAGGTGTGCTAAGCGTACCCCAACCACTGAAGCGGCCACTGTACTGATTGGGAAGCCCCACCAAGGCGGAAAGTTCTCCGAGGTCAAGACCTACAACATCAAAGCGTAGTTGATCGCGTTTATTATCGGACAAACAACCATTGATTTGTATGCGCTGGTATCCTCTATTGAGTTCAAAATCAGTTATACTCATCTCATTGGAAGCCAGCGTGATATCAGATTTATTGGCAATTTTCCACTCTACGCCATTGATGGTAAAAAAAGAGGGTTGCAATGCAAAACTAATGTAGTCATTGGGCAAGATGGTGGTGCGCCATTTGAGTTCCGAGAAATCGTCGGTGTTTGGGTCCCAACTGAGCGTTGCCTCTTGAATGCCATGACCACCTTTATTGACCAACTGGAGGTCGTGAAATGCAGTGGAATCTGCAATGCGCAACTCTTTTACATATAGAGCGCCATTAACAGCGTCGTGAAGGATATTTTCTTTGAATGCGAGATTAGAGATTTCTATCGAATTGTATATAATTTGCGCGCTTTTTACTTGAATTTGGAGGTCTTCAGCTTTAGAATTAAAGGAGCCATTGATGGTTGTGCCATTGGTAAGTTGAAGCTCAGGTAAAAATATAGCGAGTAATTCTGTCGTATTGCGCGCTAATAAATTGAAATCAAAATGCGCCGAGCTATGCACAAAACTACGCGCTGCACCGTCTATAGGTGGGTATAAAATGGCCAGATGATGCAATAAATCGGCTTCAAGGGTAGGCTCATCTAATATTCCATCGATAGAAAAGTCTAGGACGGCCGAACTGAGGTCAATATTGGTCTTTTGCCCTGTTTTACGATAGTGTAATTGTGCTAGTTCTCCTGCAATGACATGCTCATCTACCTGGTAGCTGTAGTCTTTAAAACTTGCAAAGCCAACCACCTCAGACCAACTCGGGCCCTCGATTCCTAAATTGATTTTCGTTTTGAGCTCATCGCCAGGAAGAGAACTCAGGTGGAGCGCATACAAATTGGCGCGTTCGATATTGGTTTGTATTTGATAGCTCGGTGCAATAGTAAGATTTAATTGCAGTATACTACTCAATTCAAGATGCGGATCATTGACGACTAATTTAGACAGCAATTGTTCGTTCTGAATGCTGGTTTCGGCTATTTCAATGTTCGCGTAATTGTAGTTGTTCACCAAAAAATGACTGATGAATCCGCTACAATCAGACAAGCCAAAGCTACCATTGCTACCCAAAGCCAATTCGAATTGAAAAGCACCACTCATTGCACCAATTTCGGAGACTTCAAGTAAAGAACCTAATTGAAACTGATCGAGCGCCAAAAACGAAGAATCTCGGACGCCTTTTATGGTGAATTCTTTAGGCGTATTTGTCAAGCGGATTGGCGCTAAGGAAAGTGACCCCAAAGCTGTTTTGACATTTTGAATAGAAACGGTCAGCTGCTCGGGAAATCCAGAAAGTTGCGCTTGCTTTAATTCAATGAACTGCGCTTTTTTAAGCATTTCAGGAATGAAAATAGAAGAAACACCCTTGGGTAAATGTAAATTTTCAATATCTGTTAAATCCACATGCGCTTTGGTAATTGTTTCTTGAAACCAAAGTTGGGCGGTTTCTTTGCGAAAGTCTGGTAGTTGAAGCTGTGCCTGAAGTAGCGATGCTTTTCCAAAGCGCAACTGAAGATCTTTGATTTGAAGTGCGCGCAATTTGTCTTGAACCTTTCCCGAAACATATACAGTTTGATCCATACCGCGCATATCGGGCGCAAAATAGGCGACATCAGTCAGATTTACTTTACTGGGGGCTACAGCTATATCGAATTCGACTCTATCTTCAAAATCTGTAAAATCAGCTTCACTTTTTGTTCTTAGGGCAAGTTTTGGCAGCAATAAGGTCGTGTTGGCTGTCTGCAGCAATGCTTTTCGAAGAACAATTCCCCTTGAAGAATAGTACGCATATGCCTTGAGCTGCTTGAGTTCAAAACCAGAGCGTTCCTTGAAGCCTAGTTTTCTAATCTGACATTTCATCAGGTCCCCTTTGGAGAGAATGTCTGTAGCGCTCAAGTGCAAATCTTGCAATTCGATATGGTCGTAATCAATGCCAAAAGCCAGGGTATCGGTACGCAGGTCGTGGTATTTAAAGTCGATGTGCTGCAACGAAAGTTGTGCTAGATTAATTTCGAATTCTTGTTTAGATTTACGAGGTGTGTCTGCGCTAAAATAATCTTCAATGAAGGCAAAATTGTATTTGCCGTCTCGTGGTAAGCGACTAAGATTGATCTTCCCTCCATAAAGCCGAAGTTCATTGATCAAGACTTTATTTTGAAGCAATTTGAATTGATCGAGTCCCAAATACAAATGTTTAAGCGCTAGGATGGGCTGCAATTTAGATTGCTCTTCGATGTAAATATCTTTGAGGTCGATATGGCGAAACAAAACGATATCAACTGCACCTACCCGAACTTTTGTATTTAATTCATGACTTAGAAAAGAAGTAGCACGCTTGGCCAAAAAGGTTTGAACAGCTGAGCTCCGAATGGCGAATACCAATACAATGACAAAAATGAAAAACCACTCCAAGAGAATGGCAATGGATAGGCCCGCGATTTTGAGTACCTTTGTCATGTTTGTTACAAAATTAGCAATCTTTTGACAGCAAAACCCAAGATTATACTCGGTATTGAGTCGTCGTGCGACGACACCTCTGCGGCCATTCTTGTCGGAAACCAAATCCGTGCCAATATCGTTGCTAGCCAAGCTATTCACGAATCTTTTGGCGGCGTAGTTCCGGAGCTTGCTAGCCGCGCACATCAAGAAAATATAATACCGGTAGTACAGGCCGCACTCAACCAAGCCCAAATACAGCTCAAAGACCTCGACGCCATTGCCTTTACACAAGGCCCTGGCCTCATGGGCTCGCTTACGGTTGGCACTTCCTTTGCCAAAGCGCTCGCCCTTGCACTCGACGTCCCACTGGTTGGTGTACATCACATGAAAGCACACATTTTAGCGCATTTCATGGACGACGCGAGCGACGCCAAACCAAATTTCCCATTTTTGTGCCTCACAGTAAGTGGTGGTCACACCCAAATTGTGCAAGTCAACGATGCGCTAGACATGCAAGTGTTGGGCAGCACCATAGACGACGCCGCTGGTGAGGCCTTCGATAAAGCCGCCAAAATGCTGGGCTTGCCCTACCCTGGTGGACCCCTCATCGATCAACTCGCACAAGAAGGAAATCCAACTACTTTTCAGTTTGCGAAACCTCAAATTCCAGGTCTGGATTTCAGCTTCAGCGGCCTCAAAACTTCCATATTGTATACGCTGCAAGGCGCCGAAAAAAACGAACCCGATTTTCGTCAAAAGAACCAAGCAGACCTCTGTGCAAGTATTCAAAACAGCATTGTCAGTATTTTAATGGACAAATTGGATAAAGCAGTGAAACATACGGGCATCAAAACCGTGGTTATTGCCGGTGGCGTATCGGCCAATTCAGAGCTGCGCAAACGCTTGTTGGCAAAAAAAGAGAACGGCTGGCAGGTGAGTATTCCCAAAATGAGCTATTGTACTGACAACGGTGCTATGATCGCCATGGCTGGCTCATTTTACCTAGCCGCTGGGCAAACCGTTGGGCAAGATGTTGCAGCAGATCCGCGTCTCGAATGGTAAGCCAAGGCACAATCTTTTGCCGATATTTTTCGTAATTTCGGGAATTCTAAGTTCACACCACATGCGAAGCGCAGCGCTACTTCTTTCATTCTTCTCATTGCTAAGCACTTGTGCGCATGCCCAAGAGAAAATCCAATGGGATTTCGCATTTGTTCCCTACCCAGCCTCTATTCAAATCATTGCCACCATTGAAAACGGTTGGCACCTATATGCACTGAATTTAGATCCAAATATAGGTCCGGTCCCGACTCAAATTACGCTAGAAAAGAATAATGCTGTAAAAATTTTTAACACCTTCGAGGCCACTAGCAAGGCAAAACAATCTTATGATCCGAATTTCGGAGCCGAAGTTTCCTACTTCGAAAATACTTTTCAAGCCAGCAATCGCATTTTTGTCAAAAAAGCAACTACCGTTAAAGGTGAACTCACCTACATGCTCTGCGACGACAAGCGTTGTTTACCGCCCAAAACCATACCATTTGAAGTTAAGGTAACACCTAACAAATTAGAAAAACCCAATTAATCATATGAAATCGTTATTTATCACTCTTCTCTTTATTGGCTTGACGCTCAGTGCCAACGCCCAAGATTTCATGAGTCAATTCATCAAATGGACTTGCACAGTCGAGAAAATTGACGACAGCCATGCCAATTTGGTTTTTTCAGGCAAATTGGTACCTGAATACCATATTTTTAGTCTCAAGCACGACCCTATGGCAGCCGATGGCACTGGCATTGTTCCAGAATTCAAATTCAAGGCCAATAAAAACTTTAAAACCATCGGAAAAGTTACTGAAGTGGGTATTCCGCTCGTCCAAAAAGACGAACTCGGTACTTCATTGTATTTTGAAAACAAAGCCACTTTTAAGCAAAAAATTGAAATCTTGTCAGACGAAGCGTTTACCGCTAGTTGCAACCTGTTCTTTCAATTGTGTAACCACGAAGGTTGCTTACCCCCTTTTGACTACACGGCCAACTTTAAAGTGAGTGGTTACAAAGCCTCTGGCGCAGCGCCAACCGAAATAGATACAACCACAAGTGCGCAAACAGCTGGTACAGATACCAATAGCACCGAAACCACCATTGACCAGGCGCCTGCGCCCATCCAGCAAAAAGAAAAGAAAAAAGATTCAAACATCGTGATTTTCATTGCGGGCTTTATTGCGGGCTTGGTGGCTTTGTTTACACCATGTATGTTCCCGATGATCCCCATGACGGTTACTTTCTTTACCAAGCAATCCAAAACACGCAGCGAAGGTATTTTCAAAGCACTGGTTTACGGCGGATCTATTGTGCTCATTTACGTTGTTTTTGGACTCATCTTTACCGCCGCTATGGGCCCGCTTGGCCTCAATGATCTCTCTACCAACGTCTGGATGAACCTCATTTTCTTCAGTATTTTCGTATTGTTCGCTTTCTCTTTCCTAGGTGCTTTCGAAATCCAATTGCCTAATTCCTGGGTCAATAAAATGGACAAGCAAGCCGACCGAGGCGGCTACCTCGGTATCTTCTTCATGGCTTTCACGCTTGGCTTGGTCTCTTTTTCTTGTACTGGTCCAATTATCGGTAGCTTGCTTGTAGAGGCAGCAACTTCTGGTTCTTACCTCACCCCTGCTGTAGGCATGACCGGCTTTTCTTTGGCACTGGCCATTCCATTTACGCTCTTTGCGGTCTTTCCGGGCTGGCTCAACAGCTTGCCACAATCGGGTGGCTGGCTCAATTCTGTTAAGGTAGTTTTAGGTTTGGCAGAACTCGCTTTAGCGCTCAAATTCTTGTCTTCTGTTGACCTCGCCTACCATTGGGGCCTACTTACCCGCGAATGGTTTGTGGGTATTTGGTTTGTGCTCTTCTTTATAATGGGTATTTACTTACTGGGTAAATTGCAGTTTTCTCATGATTCACCTGTGCAGAAATTGAGCGTAACGCGCTTTATGTTTGCTTTGTTGGCCCTAGTATTCTCTGTTTACCTTTTCACCGGAATGTTCGGTGCACCGCTTACGCTCATTGACGGCATTGCACCACCGCGCACACACTCCGAAGACAACTTCCGTTGGGTCAATGGCGGGCAAGAAACCGGCATGGTAGGAGACTCTATTACCGCTCAGTTTGCAGCTGAAATGCACCCGGTTGGCGACGGCTCAATTTTGGTATTCCACGACCTCGAAAAAGGACGCGCCTACGCCAAAAAACGCAACTTACCTATTCTACTTGATTTCACAGGGCACGCCTGCCAAAACTGTCGCAAGACAGAAAGCACCGTCTGGACCAACGACGAAATACGTCCAATGCTCCAAAAGCAATTTATAATCATTTCCTTGTATGTCGATGACCGCGAGGCGCTACCAGCAAACGAACAACGCGTCTCTAAACTCAGCGGGCCGATACGCACCGTTGGCAACAAATGGGCCGACTACCAAATGACGCGCTACAAAAGCTTCCAGCAACCTTTGTATGTTGTCACCGACCACGAAGGCAATGACCTCACGCAGGCCATTGGCTACACGCCTGATATCAAAACGTACAAGAAGTTCTTGGAAGGTGGCATCAAGCGTTTTGGCAATTAATGATTGTCTGTATAGCCGAAAAGCCAAGTGTTGCCCGTGATTTAGCGGAGATTTTAGGTGCCAAAAACCGCAAAGATGGCTACCTAGAAGGCAATGGTTATGCCGTCACCTGGGTCTACGGGCATTTGTGCTCACTCAAAGACCCCGAAGATTACAACCCCAACTGGAAATACTGGAAATTAGAAGACCTCCCAATTATTCCGCACCAATTCGGCATCAAGCTGCGCGGAGACGACGGCGCAAAAAAACAATTTCATGTCATTGAACGCCTTGTTAGCCAAGCCACCGAAGTCATTAACTGCGGTGATGCCGGGCAAGAAGGTGAGCTTATTCAGCGCTGGGTATTGCTCAAGGCCAAATGCAAAGTTCCGGTCAAACGCCTCTGGATTTCTTCGCTCACCGAAGAGGCCATCAAAGATGGCTTTCAAAAGCTACGGCCCGGCTCAGATTTTGACCGCCTCTTTGCCGCAGGCTACGCGCGGGCGGTTGGCGATTGGGTCTTGGGCATCAACGGTACCCGACTTTTTACACGCAAATACGGCCGCGACAAACAAACCCTCTCTGTGGGGCGGGTTCAAACGCCCACGCTCGCTTTAATTGTGCAGCGGCAAAAAGAAATCGATGCTTTTCAGTCCGAAACTTTCTTTGAACTTAAAACTACTTACCGCGAGACCGAATTCAGTTGCCAAATAGACCGCCTCAAAACCAAAGACAAAGCCGAAAAAGGCCTAGCTTACCTCAGCGAGCAGCCCTTCGAGGTCACTTCCTTTGAGCAAAAAGACGCCAAAGAAGGCAATCCGCGCCTTTATGACCTTACCTCCTTACAAGTAGACGGCAACCGCTACTACGCCTATTCTGCTGAAGAAACGCTTAACAAAGTGCAAGGTCTTTATGAAAAAAAACTCGTGACCTACCCGCGCGTCGACACCACCTATTTGTCGGAAGACTTACACCCAAAAATTCCGGGGATTCTCTCTGGCCTACGCGACTACAAGCGCTTCACAGAAGCCCTCACAGGCAAACCCATCAAAAAATCGAAGCAAATTTTCGACGACAAAAAAATCACCGACCACCACGCGATTATTCCGACTGGTGTAGCGCCTTCGGGTATCAGCCCCGACGAACAACGCGTCTACGACCTTATCGTTCGCCGTTTTATTGCTGTTTTTTACCCCGAATGTAAGGTGTCTAACACAACAGTAATGGGAAAAGTTGCCGCGCTGGAATTCAAAGCAACCGGCAAGCAAGTATTGGATAAAGGTTGGCGCGTGCTTTACGACGATCTCAAAGCCCAACAAACCAACCCTGAAGATAAAATACTACCGCATTTTGCCAAAGGAGAAAGCGGCCCACACGCGCCGTTTATTCACGAAGGCAAAACGAGCCCACCCAAATACTACACCGAAGCTACCCTTCTGCGCGCAATGGAAACCGCAGGTAAACTGGTAGACAACGAAGAAATGCGTGAGGTCATGAAAGAAAACGGCATCGGCCGACCTTCCACAAGGGCCAGTATCATCGAAACGCTTTTCAAGCGCCAATACATCGAGAAGAAAAAGAAAAATCTGGTGGCAACCCCTACCGGAATGGCGCTCATCGACAAAATTTCATACGAATTGCTCAAAAGCCCTGAATTAACTGGACAATGGGAACACAAACTGCGCATGATAGAGCGCGGCGCCTACGAAGCACAAACCTTTAAGGACGAATTGTTTGTGATGGTCCGCCAACTCACAGATGAAGTAATTTTCGGAAAAAACTAGGCTGCGCTTACATGCGCTGTGGTGCCTCGACACCCAACAAACCAAGGGCTGTAGCAAGCACCTGGCGCACACTTGCACTTAAGGCCAAACGCAACTGGCGCAGCTCTTGATCAGGCTCCACGACAATTTTTACACTTTGATAAAACGTATTGTAAAGTTTGACCAGTTCATAGGTATAATTGGCAATAAGAGCGGGGGAATACGCCTTTGCGGCCTCTTCTAGGGTGCTGCCAAATAAGGCCAATTGCTTCACGATTTCTTTTTCTTCGGGTTTCAACTGAGCATTGGTTGCCAATGTGCAGGGCTTGTAAGCTGCTTTTTCAAGCAAAGTACAAATTCGGGCATGGGTATATTGCAAAAATGGGCCGGTGTTACCTGTGAGGTCAATAGATTCTTCCGGATTAAACAACATGCGTTTTTTAGGGTCCACCTTTAAAAGGTAATACTTGAGGCCACCCAAACCAATTTGGGTATAAAGTTGCTCGCGCGCTGTTGCACTGAGCCCTTCCAAATGACCGCGTTCTTGGGTCATGGTTTTGGCCTTATCAATGACCTCTGCCATGAGGTCGTCGGCGTCCACAACGGTTCCTTCTCTGGATTTCATTTTTCCGCTCGGGAGGTCAACCATGCCGTAGCTCAAATGAAAGCAGTTGTCGGCCCAAGTGTAGCCTAATTTCTGAAGAATGAGAAACAAAACCTTAAAGTGGTAATCTTGCTCGTTGCCAACCGTGTAAACCATCCCGTGTAGGTCTGGGTAATCCTTAAAGCGGTCAATAGCGGTACCGATATCTTGTGTCATGTAGACCGCAGTGCCGTCTGAGCGCAAAACCAGTTTTTCATCGAGGCCGTCGGCACTGAGGTCAATCCATACTGATCCGTCTGCTTTTTGATAAAATACACCTTTTTGAAGCCCTTCCATGACCTGGTCTTTGCCCAATAAAAACGTATCAGACTCGTAGTATAACTTGTCGAAGGAAACACCCATTTGCGCGTAAGTGGCATCAAAGCCTTGATAAACCCAACCGTTCATGGTGGTCCAGAGCAAGTAAACTTGCGGATCTCTGGCCTCCCACTTCACAAGCATTTCCTTGGCTTCTTGTAAAATAGCGGTTTGGTTTTTCGCCAATTCATTGATTTTATCGTCAATGGCAGCTTGGACTTTTTCATCCTTGCCCTCCTTGGCTTTCTGAAAATTCAGGACGGCTTCTTCAATGGCTGACGGCGTATCAGTAAAATTGCCATTCTGCCACTCAGCC
>Ga0194111_10004207_pt1 | contig 16827 bp, 15 predicted proteins | sample TA2KigC300mmetaG_FD_146194 | JGI IMG/M metagenome (GOLD analysis project Ga0194111, IMG submission 146194) | Freshwater microbial communities from Lake Tanganyika, Tanzania - TA2015033 Kigoma Deep Cast 300m | ecosystem: Environmental > Aquatic > Freshwater > Lake | place: Tanzania: Lake... | reverse complement strand
GTGCCCCCAACCAGATTCGAACTGGTGTACCGAGCTTGAAAAGCTCGTGTCCTAGGCCTCTAGACGATGGGGGCGGATAAGTGGAAAAATGCAGAAATGCCAAAATGTCAAAATACAGATGAATCAAACGAATGGTGGAACAACGTTGCTATCCCCATCGCCGACTGTTCCTCTTCGCCGTCTGCCGCGATGCTGTGAAAATCGCCGTCAACTCAGACGCTTCCCGATACAATCTCGCAAGCTGCTGATCAGGAAGAACGTTGAGACTCATCACAAGCTCCATCCAATACTGCACTTCGTCTGCTTCTTCCTCGACAATGCTAATTTTCGAAATGAAATCTGCTTTTGAGCGCGCACGGCACGCTGAGCGATAATTCGCTCCTACTGAGGTAGCCGCTCGGACAAGCTGTTTCGCCAGAATCTCGCTCGTCCGATCCTTCGGCATCGACTGAACAACCTTGATGACCTCAATCGCAAAGTTCTTGGTACGATCCTTTAGCTGCTCGACGGAACTCACAGACCTCCCGTTCCCTGATTCACCTCCCGCTTGCTCAGTGCTTCTATCAGTGTGCCCATTTTCCAATTTCCCATTTCTCCATTTTCTGGGTGTCCGAAGGGACTCGAACCCTCGACCTCCAGGGCCACAACCTGGCGTTCTAACCAACTGAACTACGGACACCGTGGAACAGGGGCGTCGCCGACCGGCTCTTTCCCGTTCTTGTCTGCAAGAATTGGCTCCTTCTGGCAGAAATTCCGCACAGGACGTGGACGAGCCCATTGGCAACATTGCGAAGCTTGTTAAAGAGCGAAAAGCCTGTTACTTTCATAACAGGCTTCCTAAACATTTTAGAATACCGAAAATTGTCTCGAAATGCAAGACGGATTTGATCGGGCAGCTGAGGCGGTCAACATTTCGCCTTTCCCAGAGATGGAGTACGCTTGGCTCTTTTGGCAAAGATCTCGCTCAGACTCCGATCATTCCCAGAATCAACCACTGTTGGAGTGTCAATCCGTTCCCCTTCCAGACGCCTTTTCTACTGAGCGGAAGGAATCAGGTGGCATAGAACTTGACCTTTCGATCTGGTCTGGAGCCACTAGGTTGGTTAACAGTGTCGATCGAGCCACTATCGTTCGACATTTTCGAGGGTACGGTCGAGCATCTGACAGCGCCCGGCTTTGAATATCCGAGCTCCTGTCTCGAAACCGAAACGGAGTTGAATTCTCATGAAGAATGATTTCCTCAGCATTCGTGATGTCTCAACCGAAGAAATTCTTCAAACATTCGAGCTCGCGAAGGACATGAAGTCTCAACCCCAGAAGTATTCAACCGCGCTCAAAGGGAAGACTCTCGCCCTGATTTTTGAAAAGCCCTCGCTCCGCACACGAGTAACCTTCGACGTCGGGATTCAGCAACTCGGCGGATTCTCCGTCTACCTCTCCCCCGCCGAGATCAATTTAGGCAAACGTGAGTCGGTCTATGACGTGGCCAAGAATCTCGAGCGCATGGTGCAGGGGATCATGATCCGGACGTTCTCACATCAGATTGTGCTTGACATGGCCCACCACGCCGCAGTGCCGGTTATCAACGGTTTGACAGACTATTCGCATCCCTGTCAGGGGTTAGCGGACTATTTCACGATCCAGGAGATCAAGGGCCGGCTGAAAGGACTCAAGCTCTGTTTTGTTGGCGATGGGAACAACGTGGCTCATTCTCTTATGTTTGGCGGCGCGCAACTGGGTGCTCATGTCACAGTCGCCTGCCCCAAGGGCTATGAGCCGAAATCAGTAGCTGTTCAGCAGGCTGTCGAAGACGCCAAAGCGACTGGTGCACGGATCGAAGTGACCTCTGATCCCACTGAGGGTGCCAAGGACGCCGATGTCGTCTACACCGACGTCTGGGCTTCTATGGGTCAGGAAACGGAAGCGGAGAGCCGGAAACAGGTGTTTGGCCCTTATCAGGTGAACAAGAAGCTCATGGCACATGCACGAGCCGACGCGATTTTCATGCATTGCCTGCCTGCCCATCGGGGGGAAGAGGTAACCGACGAAGTCATTGATGACCCTTCGTCTGTTGTATTCCAGCAGGCCGAGAATCGCCTGCATGTCCAAAAAGCCATCATGTATCAACTAATGAAATAGCGGAGTCCCCTGTGGCACGGAGCGCTCTCATTGCGGTCGGTGGAAATTCCTTGATTGGAATCGGTCAACGCGGCACCATCGAGGAGCAACTCTCCAACGCCCACGCAACGGCCAAGAAGATCACCCAGCTTGTCGCAGACGGTTGGCGTGTCGTCGTCACACACGGGAATGGTCCTCAGGTCGGTGCTGCGCTCCTCCGGTCGGACCGAGCAGCAGGCGAGGTGTACACTCAACCTCTCGACGTCTGCGTGGCAGTAACGCAGAGTGAGATCGGCTACCTGCTTGAACGAGGGCTGGAGTGCGAGCTCCGACGGGCCGGATTCTACATGCCGGTGATGACGATCCTCACGCAGGTACGCGTGAACGAAGATGATCCGGCTTTCAAGAATCCTACGAAGCCGATTGGCCCCTTCTATTCAGAAAGGGAAGCCGAAGAGAAAAGCCGGCGGTTCGGCTGGTTGATGGTGGAAGATGCCGCCCGCGGGTACCGACGGGTCGTCCCATCCCCGGAACCCCTCGAAATACTCGAGCAGGAGGTCATCCGACAGATTCTGGACCTGGGAATCATCGTGATCGCCCTCGGCGGAGGCGGGATACCGGTCATTGTTCGCGAGGACCATACTGTTGTCGGCGTCGAAGCGGTCATTGACAAGGACCGGGCTTCTGCGCTTCTCGCGGCAGCACTTGGAATAGACTGTCTCATCATCAGCACGGATGTTGATCAAGTCTATCTGAATTACAGGACATCGGAACAGCGCGGCATCAAGCGCGCCACAGCCGAACTCATGCAGCACTATCTCGACAACGGACAGTTTCCGCCGGGAAGTATGGGACCGAAGATTGAAGCTGCGATTCGGTTTCTCACAAACGGCGGCAAGGAGGTCGTCATTACCTCGCCCGACCGCGTGATGGAAGCTATTCACGGAAAGGCAGGAACACTGATCACCCCATAACACTTTATGGCAGCGACCGCTATGAGACTGCAGCATATCATCGAATCCCAACAATTCTCCGTGCCCAACCTGATGGAGCTCTTCGCGCGGACAAGAACGATGGAGAAGGTCGTGCAGCGCGGTGGAACGCGCGATTATGAGGACAAGGTGATGGCAACGCTATTTTACAGGCCATCGACCCGAACACGTTTTTCGTTCGAATCCGCGATGTACCGCCTCGGTGGGAAGGTTCTGTCGACAGAGTCTGCAAAGGCTTTCTCCTCAGCCGTCGAAGGGGAACAGCTCGAGGACACCATCCGGATCATTGCGACATACTGTGATGTGATCGTCTTGCGGCACAACGAAGAGGGGGGCGCGAAGCGCGCTGCAGCAGTGTCACCTGTGCCGATCATCAACGCGGGGGACGGGGCTGGAGGACAACATCCCACCCAGGCTCTCCTTGATCTCTACACGATCTACGATGAATGCAAGGCTCTTGACGGCCTGTCTGTGGCCCTGATCGGTGCACTCGACACGGGCCGGACCGCGCGCTCCCTCGCTTATCTGCTCAGCAAATTCGACCGGGTGAAGCTCTATTTCCTGGCCCCACCGGAGATGCAGATCAAGCCGGACATCGTTGAGCATCTTCGGGAGCGCAACGTTTGGCATCATCTGGCCTCGAATCCTGAGGAGATTTTGCCGCATGTTGATGTTGTCTACCAGACGCGCATCGACCGCGAGCGTCTGCAGCAAAAGGATGTCAAACCGACGCAGTATAACATCGACGCCAAGATGCTGGAAACGATGAAGTCCGATGCCATCATCCTCCATCCACTTCCCCGCTCGGTCGAAATTGATCCGGCAGTCGACCGTGATCCTCGCGCTGCATATTTTCGCCAAGCACGGAACGGGCTCTTCGTGCGGATGGCGTTGCTGACGATGTTGTTCGATACAGAATAGTGTATCACCCTTCGCATTGGAAAGAGGTCTATGACAACTCGAGACTATATCGAACTTGAAGAGCTTTACGGAGCTCATAACTACCATCCGCTCGACATCGTGATCCAGAAGGCCGAAGGGGTGTGGGTCACGGATGTCGAGGGAAGAAAATACCTCGACTGCCTCGCCTCCTATTCTGCGTTGAACCAGGGGCACTGTCATCCGAAGATTCTGCAGGCGTTTGTGGAGCAGGCGAAAAGACTTACCCTGACGAGCCGGGCGTTTCGAAACGATCAGCTTGCACTTCTCTACAAAGATCTGCACGAGCTCACGGGTTACGACATGATGCTCCCGATGAATACGGGGAGCGAAGCGGTGGAAACGGCGGTCAAAGCTGCACGGAAGTGGAGTTACACCGTCAAGGGTGTCCCCGAGAACAAAGCGGAGCTCATCTGCGCCGAAGGGAACTTCCACGGCCGTACCACCACGATCATCAGTTTCTCAACGGATCCTCAATACCGTGAAGGGTTTGGCCCGTATACACCCGGCTTTGTAATCGTTCGCTACGGCGACATCGATGATCTGAAATCGAGAATCACCAAGAACACTGCCGCATTTCTTGTTGAGCCCATACAAGGTGAGTCCGGGGTCGTGATTCCTCCCGATGGCTATCTGAAAGAAGCGGCGCGCATATGCAAGGAGAACAACGTTCTGTTGGTTGCAGATGAGATCCAGTCGGGACTCGGCCGCAGCGGTAAGCTGTTTGCCTTCGAACACGAAGGCATCAGACCCGATGTCGTCATTATCGGCAAAGCCCTTGGGGGCGGCTTCTATCCCGTCTCTGCCGTCCTCGCAAACAAGGACGTTCTGGAGATCTTCCGTCCGGGCGATCACGGATCCACCTTCGGTGGCAACCCGCTTGCTGCCGCCACTGCTCGGGCAGCACTACGGGTAATCGTCGAGGAAAAGCTTGTGGATCGTTCACGGGAACTGGGTAGTTACTTTCTGCAGAGACTTCGCACGATCAAATCCCCGCACCTCAAGCAGGTTCGCGGACGCGGGTTATGGATCGGTCTCGTGTTGGACAGTCCAGCCCGACCTTATTGCGAAGTCCTGAAGGACGAAGGAGTGCTCTGCAAGGAGACCCACGAATACGTGATCAGGATCGCGCCCCCCCTTGTGATCACGAAAAGGGAGATCGATTGGGCTTTTGAGCGGATTGAGAGAGTCCTCACCACATTCGAGCCAAAAACAGCACCAGCCGAGAGGAAAGGCCTTGTATGGCAGAAGTGAAGCGCATCAATACGATCATCCTTGGTGCCGCCGGGCGCGATTTCCACAACTTCAATGTCATTTATCGCGACAATGAGCTGTACAATGTTGTCGCATTCACGGCAACGCAGATCCCGAACATCTCAGGCCGGAAGTATCCCGCTGCGCTTGCCGGAAGACTGTACCCCAAAGGGATCCCGATTTACGAGGAGAAGCATCTGGAAGACCTGATCCAGAAATTTTACATCGACGAAGTTGTTTTCTCCTACAGCGATATTTCGTATCAGCATGTCATGAGCCTCGGTTCTCGAGCTGCGACGGCAGGCGCCCATTTCAAGCTCCTGAGCGCCCGGCAGACAATGATCAGGAGTACGAAGCCCGTCATATCTGTATGTGCAGTCCGCACCGGAAGCGGCAAAAGCCAGACATGCAGGAAAGTATCAAGAATCCTTCGGGAAATGGGGAAGAAGGTGGCGGCGATCCGCCACCCCATGCCGTACGGCAACTTAGAGCAGCAACGGGTGCAGCGCTTTGCCTCCATCGATGATCTTCACAGAAATCACTGCACCATTGAGGAGATGGAGGAGTATGAGCCGCACATTGTCAACGGAACAATCGTCTACGCCGGCGTTGACTACCGGGGCATTCTTGACCAAGCCGAAAAAGAAGCGGACGTCATTGTCTGGGATGGCGGCAACAACGATACTCCGTTCTATCTGCCGGATCTTGCCATTGTCGTTGCGGATCCCCTCCGCGTCGGCAACGAGCTTTCGTACTACCCGAGCGAGACGAACCTGCGGCTCGCCGATCTTGTCATCATTAACAAGGTTGATTCTGCACAGCCTCAGGCCGTCTTCACCCTGCGCGAGAACATCCGGAAAGTCAGCAAAACTGCGAGAATTATCGAAGCGGCGTCGCCCATTTATGCTGAACAGAGCGAACTCATCGCGGGCAAGAGAGTTCTGATCATCGAAGACGGGCCGACGTTGACACACGGAGAGATGAAATTCGGCGCTGGCACCGTTGCTGCACAGAAGTTCGGCGCTCGTGAAATCGTCGACCCCCGACCCTATTGTACGGGGGAAATCAAGAAGACCTTTGAGACGTACCACGACATCGGTGCACTGCTTCCAGCAATGGGCTACAGCGTCAAACAGATCAAAGACCTCGAAGAAACCATCAACAAAGTCCCGTGCGACACCGTCATCATCGGCACGCCGATCAACCTTAAGCGCGTCGTCAAGCTCAAGAAGCCGGCGGTGCGCGTCTTCTACGAGCTCGAAGAGATCGGAACGCCCGACCTGAGATCTCTATTGAGTGAGTTTGTCAAAACAATTGTGGCCACGAAAGGAGCTGGTCGTCAATGAAGAACAAGAAATTGCACAAAGCCAAACGCTCTGACCACACCCCCTATGCAGCTGAGACCCAACTGATCTGGGGAAAATCATTCACCCCGAAGTGGGATTACAGTCACCACGTGGTTCCTCCGCTCTCGTCTTCCTCAACATTCCGGTTGAGCTCCACAAAGCGTGGTGCCAAGGGCTTCGTGGAATTTGCCCACCACGCCGGTGACTTTCGCGTCCAGTCGAAAGCACCGATCTACATCTACGATCGCCTGGGGGAGCCGAACAAAGACCTGCTCGAAGAAAATCTCGCCATCGCTGAACAAGGTGAGTGCGCTGTCACATTTGCCACAGGCATGGCTGCTGTGTCGGCAGTGTGCGGGGTACTCCTGGGCAGTGGAAGTGAGGTCGTCGCTCACAGGATGCTCTACGGCTGTACGTATTCACTGTTCAAGAATTGGCTCCCCCGGTACCGCGTCAAGGTCACATGGGTTGATTTCAACGATCCCAAGGCCCTGAACAACGCGATCTCCCCTCAGACGAGGTTGTTGTACTTTGAATCCCCGGTGAATCCGACGATGGAGCTGATCGATATTCGGAAGGTCGTCGAGATTGCCAGGCGACACAGCAGCAAACGGAGCAAGTCCCATCGAATCTTCACAGTCGTGGACAATACCTTTGCCTCGCCGTTCTGTCAGCGACCGTTGCAGCTCGGTGTGGACTTCGTTGCAGAGTCATTGACGAAAGGCATCTGCGGATTCGGAACCGATATGGGAGGAGTAGTCGTCGGACCATGTTGGAGCTATGATCAACTGCTACTGTACAGGAAGGACTTCGGTGGGGTGCTTCCGGCCAAGAGTGCGTGGCCCCTACTGGTGTACGGGTTGCCTTCCCTCGCCGTCCGTTTCCGCCAGCAAATTCAAACCGCCCAGAAAGTTGCGGAATTTCTGGAAAGCGACAAACGTATCAGCCTGGTAAATTACCCGGGGTTGGATTCCTTCCGCCAACGAGAGCTTGCATACAGGCAGATGCATGATTATGAAGGTCGCTTTGCTCCAGGGACGTTGATGTATTTCATCCCGAAGGGCAGGACTGCCGCAGAACGTCATCGCAAGGCCAGCCGTCTCGTTGATTACATCGCGAAGAAATCGTACACGATAACGCTTGCAGTGAGCCTTGGTAACATTCGAACCCTCATCGAGCATCCCGGCTCAATGACACATTCTGCTATCCCGCCCGAAGAGCAACTTAAACGCGGGATTGACCCGGGGGGAATCCGCCTATCTATCGGATTGGAGAAAGCAGACGATATCAAGAGCGACCTTAAGAGAGCGCTGAGCACAATATGAAACACAGGCTCTGTTGACCGAGGTGCCCGAACCATGTTGAGTTTTTCATCATTTAGGTATTTCCGCTTTTTGGAATACGTTTTCCGAAATCGAGAATGGAACCTGCTTTCAGTTTCGGTTCTCCCAGATATGGTTGAAATCCGCATCCGAATGTCCACACATCTTTGGCATAATCTGTGTCAAATCATTGCTGTACAAGAGGTTTGTGTGACCGCGCCGTGATGAGATGATCTATGACAGCAGCTGCGATCAAGCTTCAAGAGAATGCACCCGGAAAGTATTACGTCACGAGTGACTGCAACGGATGTGGCCTTTGCTTTTCCTGCGCGCTGCAGAATTTCATGTACAGCAACGATTCGTCCTTCTACTACATTTATCAGCAGCCTGCTGACGTGCGTGAGGAAGAGGAGATCCGGAGGGCGATGGAGGTGTGCCCGATGAACTGCATCAGAGATGACGGCGAATTCGTCTAGACCAGACAATCGGATACCCAGCGGAGAACATTTTCCTATTCAGTGCGAAAGCTGACTGAGTTGACCGTGGAAAACGGCTTTGAATACATTCTGACCAGGTACCCGAGGGGCGATCGAGGCTTCCTTATTCCAATCCTTCAGGAAGTACAGGAGGCCTACGGCCATATTTCACCCGACGCAGTGGATGCAATCAGGGAATTCAGCGGGGTGTCCCCAGGAGAGATCTTCGGCGTCGCCTCGTTTTTTTCCCAGTTCCGTTTCACCCGACCAGGCAAACACACGATCAGAGTGTGTCTCGGGACGGCGTGCCACGTGCGGGGTAGTGACCGTATCCTAGAGTTCATACAGCTCCAGCTTAAGATCAAACCGGGTGAAACAACGCTCAACGAGCTGTTCAGCCTGGAGCGGGTTGCTTGTGTCGGGTGCTGTGCGTTAGCGCCGGTGGTAGTGGTGGACAAAGATGTCCACGCCCGGATGAGTTCAACCAAGTCGCAGAAGCTACTGAAGAGGTACAAGGATTGAGTATGGCGGCACTCGATGAAATGAGGGCAAAGGCGCTCGCTGAATGGCGCACAGTGGAGCAGGGGCGCCAGTCGCATGTGCTGGTCGGCGCGGCCACCTGTGGCAGAGCGGCGGGCGCGCTGGAGACTATTGCCGCTTTTCAGTCACAGCAAGTGAAGCAGGGACTCGACATCGCGGTCACGCAGGTCGGGTGCATCGGTGTGTGCTATATGGAACCGGTCGTAGCAATCCGCAAGCCAGGACACCCCATGATCCTCTATGGCAACGTGGACGCTAGGGCGGCCGGCCGTCTGACCCAGAAGTGGCTGCTTGGCGACAATCCTTGCGCCGACTTGGCGATCGGCGCCTTTCTTCGGGAAGGACAATCGGTGGATGGAATTCCTCCTCTGTCCGCGCATCCGATGTTGGGGACACCGCGCCTGATCCTGCGCAACTGCGGCCTGATTGACCCCACTGATTTCAGCCACTATCTGGCGCGCGGCGGGCACGAAGGCTTTGAAAAAGCATTGGCCCTAACTCCACAGCAGGTGATTGACGAGGTGAAGATATCCGGGCTGCGCGGTCGGGGCGGCGCTGGATTCGCAACCGGCGTCAAGTGGCAGATTTGCCACGACCAACCAGGGGAAGTCAAATATTTGATCTGCAACGCTGACGAGGGGGATCCTGGCGCGTTTATGAATCGCTCGCTGATCGAAGGTGATCCCCACGTGTTGCTGGAGGGGATGTTAATCGGCGGCTATGCATTGGGCGCGGCGGAGGGTTACATTTACATCCGGGCTGAGTACCCACTGGCTGTTGAGCGCCTCAAATTCGCGATCCAGCAACTTCGTGACGTCGGCTTGCTAGGCAGGGCCATCCTGGGGTCCGATTTCCACTTTGACATCCACATCCGAGAGGGAGCCGGCGCGTTTGTCTGCGGCGAGGAGACGGCACTGATAGCTTCCATCGAGGGCCAGCGGGGGATGCCACGCTCCCGGCCACCCTTCCCGGCCACCTCCGGGCTGGAGGGCAAGCCGACCGTGATTAACAACGTCGAAACACTGGCGACGGTAGCCATTGTCATGCGCATAGGCGGCAACGAGTACGCCCACCGGTACGGCACTGAGCGCAGCAAGGGCACCAAGACTTTTGCACTGGCCGGCAAGGTCAAAAACACAGGCCTGATCGAAGTGCCGTTGGGCACCACCTTGCGCCAGATCGTCTTCGATATCGGCGGCGGTATTCTGAACGATAAGCAGATCAAGGCGGTGCAAACCGGCGGGCCGTCAGGTGGCTGCATTCCAGCCGATCGGTTGGATACGCCAGTAGACTATGAGTCCCTCACTGCTGTCGGCAGCATCATGGGTTCGGGTGGCATGATCGTAATGGACGAGGAGAACTGTATGGTGGACGTGGCCCACTATTTCCTCTCCTTCACCAAAGAAGAGTCGTGCGGTAAATGCGCACCGTGCCGCCTGGGAACCAAGCATATGCTGGAGATCCTAGAGCGTATCAGCGCTGGGCAGGGCAAGTTGGAGGACCTGGAACACCTGGAGAAACTATCAAACACTGTGAAAGACGGATCGCTGTGCGGCTTAGGCCAAACGGCACCCAACCCAGTGTTGACCACGCTGCGATATTTCCGTGATGAGTATATCACGCATATCACTGAGCACCGTTGCCCGGCGGCCGTCTGTCAGGGGCTGATTGCTTATGAGATCACGGACGCCTGCACCGGCTGTGCCATCTGCGCCCGGCTGTGCCCTGTGGGCGCTATCACTGGCGACAAGAAGCAGTTACATGTCATAGACCCCAAAGTGTGCGTCCGCTGCGGCGCCTGCCGTGATTGCTGCAAGTACAATGCCGTCCTAGTGCATTGAAGAGTGAAGGAACAAGAACGTGGCTGTATCCGTGACGATTAACGGAATTGAAGTTCAGGCCGAACCGGGCGCGACGGTCCTTGAAGCGGCCCGTACGGCGGATATCTACATCCCAACCCTATGCTACCATTCCAAGCTTTCTCCTTTCGGCGCTTGCCGGTTGTGTGTAGTAGAGATTGAAAACACGCGCGGTTTTCCCACCGCTTGTACTATCCCTGTCTCGGATGGCATGGTCATCCGCACGGAGACGGAAGCCCTGCAGAACCTGCGCCGAGAGATCCTCTCTCTGATCCTATCCGAGCACCCATATACGTGTGTAGTATGTGATCGCCGGACAGCCTGCGACGCCTTCCAGGGCACAATCCGCAAGGCAGCTGTGACTACGGGCTGTCAGTACTGTCCGCAGAACGGCCAATGCGATCTACCAAAACTCGTGGACTACCTGAACCTGCAAGACATCCCTTATCCCATCACCTACCGGGGACTGCCGGTCGAACAGGACGATCCCTTCTTTGACCGTGACTATAACCTTTGCATCCTGTGTGGACGCTGTGTGCGTGCTTGCCAGGAAGTCCGCCATGCTGGCGTGCTGGCTTTCACTTACCGGGGGAGCCGGGCTCTCGTCGGCACGGCCTTCAACCGTTCACACCTAGAGGCGGATTGCCGGTTCTGCGGCGCATGCGTGGATGTCTGTCCTACTGGCGCGTTGGCCGACAAGCGCGGCAAGTGGGACGGCGTGCCAACTGCCGTTGTCCCCAGTGTGTGCCCCTACTGTTCGGTAGGCTGCACCCTGAACGTGCAGGTAAAGAATGGCCAGGTTATCCGCGCGGTGGGCCACGAGGGCGGTCCGGCAAACGATGGACAACTCTGCGTACGCGGTCGCTTTGGGGTGGTGGATGTCGTGCACAACCCGGCTCGTTTGAAGTCACCCTTAGTGCGTCGTGCTGGTCGACTCGTGGAGGTTACATGGAACGAAGCATTGGACGCGGTAGCAGAGGGACTTAACCTTCACCGCGGCGACCGATTCGCGGCGATCGCCTCGGCCACAGCCGCCAACGAAGAGAACTACCTGCTCCAGAAATTCGTGCGGACATTGATGGAAAGCAACAACGTGGCATTGGCGGCCGGGTTCCCTGGAGTCCAAGTCTCCCGCGCGGGCGCCTATACGGGAGAACTCGTAGATACCCTCAAGGAGATCGACACCCCTGCTATTCGCAGCGTGAGGAACGCCAGGTGCATCTTGGCCGTCGGCACCAACCTGTCTGAATCCCATCCGATTTTGGAGTTAGAGATCCGCCACGCTTTAAGCCAGGGCGCGCGTTTGATCACCGTTGACCCTCGACAGACTTCTCTTGCAAAACGATCAGACCTGTGGTTGCGGCCGAAAGTAGGTACTGACCACGTACTGCTGGCCGGGATGATCAATGCTGTGGCAGCGATGAAGGAAGGTTCCCTGCTCCCTCATATCGACCCGGACCGGATGGCCGAGATAACGGGAGTGCAACCGGAAGCCGCGAACGCGGCGGCACGGATGTTAACGGAACATCTCCCGTCAATCATTATCTATGGCTCCGGCGTAACTCACTACCCAATGGCATCGGACACGATACAAGCCATCGGCTGTCTGGCCAGCCTAGTAGGTAACGTGGGCATCATCGGCGTGCCAGGCGAAGGCAACTTTGTCGGTGCCCACGACATGGGAGCGCACCCGGCCAGGCTGCCCGGTTACCGCCGCGTATCCGACCCCGAAGCGCGGGCTTTTTTCAACACCATCTGGGGTGTGTTGCTCAACCCTACACCAGGTCGAAGCTACGAGGCTGTTTTGGCCGGGATTCGGCAGGGCGAGATCAAAGCTCTCTATTTGGCGGGTGAAGTGCCACCTCTGCCGGAATTGTCCAAACTATCGTTCCTGGTGGTACAGGATATCCTTGCCACGGAGAACACTCAATACGCGCACGCGGTGTTGCCGGCTACCACCTTCGCCGAAATGGATGGCACTTTAACTAACCTTGAGGGTCGCATCCAACGGTTGTACCAAGCGATCCCGCCGTTAGGACTGTCACGGCCTGGCTGGATGATCATCCGTGATGTGGCGGAACGGATGGAAGGCAAGAATTGGGGCTACTCATCTGTAGCAGAGGTGATGGCCGAGATTTCAACAGCAGTGCCAGTCTACAAAGATGTGAACTACCAGAAGCTCGCAACGGACGGAGTATTGCGCCGTTTCGAACCCGCTCCCAGGGCCCGACCTGTGTCCATTAGCCCAGACGGTGTTCCGCGGTTCACAAGCCCCGAGTTCCCATTCACACTGATTACAGAGCGCAACCTCTTCTACTACCACGGCGCTTGCCTAACTGAGCAGGTCAAGGGTATGAACCTGATCAGGCAAGAAGATGTCTTGCACTTGAGCCGATCGGATGCCAACCAACTGGGGATCACCAATGAGGCGCTGGTAAAGGTCGTATCGCCGCACGGGAATGCTGAGTGCACGGCACGCGTGAGCAACAGCCTACCTGATGGAACTGCTTTCATCAGTGTCAACCGCGTCGTTGGTTCATCTCTGTTCCCCACACTCGTGCCGGGCATCAAAGCGTGTGCGGTTCGGGTTGAAGTAAGTGACTCAATAATTGGTGTGTGACACAATGCGTACTCCAACTCGTGAAAATCGGCATGCTGCTGACCCCTTCGAACCGGGGCCGGCTTTGGTGTTGAAGCGCGAATCGCTTGTCCCTAACCTGCAATTGCTCACGGTACGAGCACCGGTGGTGGCCTCCAAGATCCAGCCTGGCCAGTTCGTCATCGTCCGCACAGACGAGCGAGGGGAGCGCATCCCCCTCACCGTAGCCGATTGGGATCGACAAGAGGGATGGGTCAGTTGCGTGTTTATGCAGGTTGGTACGTCCACTTACAAGCTAGGCCGTCTCAAGCCGGGCGAGGAGTTGCCCTCGTTTGTTGGGCCGTTGGGCAGGCCTTTGGATATAGACCACTGGGGCACAGTGGTCTGCGCCGGGGGATGCTACGGCATCGGCAGCATATACCCGGTCGCCCGCGCCTTGAAGGAGAAGGGAAACCGGGTCATCTCGCTGATAGAAGGGCGGAGCAAGTTTCTGCTTTACTGGCTGGATCGGCTGGAAACGGTCAGCGACCGGCTGCTGGTCTCTACCAAAGACCGATCCATCGGGGACAACGGGTATTGCTCCGGCCTGATCAAGGACCTACTAGCCGCTGGTGAGGCGGTAGATCGAGTCATCGCGATCGGCTGCACCTTTATGATGTACGAGATGGCCGATGCGACCCGTCCTTTTGCGGTGAAGACCGTTGTCAGCCTGAATCCGATCATGATTGACGGAACAGGCATGTGTGGTGCATGCCGCGTTTCAGTGGGAGGAGAGACAAAGTTCGCCTGCGTGGACGGCCCAGACTTCGACGCTCACCACATAGATTGGGACTTGCTGCTGGCACGGCGCAAGGCTTACCTCGGCCCGGAGACTGACTCAGCGGAAAAGTGAGGATAGACAAAGATGGCGAAGAAGCAGATCATCCCGACCAAGACGCCTATGCTGGAACAACCGCCGGCCGAGCGGATCAGGAATTACGATGAAGTGCCTTATGGCTACACGCCGGAACAGGCCATAGCCGAGGCCCGACGCTGTCTTGAATGCCAACGTCCCAGTTGCACTGAGGGCTGCCCGGTGGGCATTGACATACTCGGCTTCATACGATTGATTGCCAACGGGGACTTTCGTGGGGCAATCAATTTGGTCAAAGAGACTGACGCCCTGCCGGCAATGACCGGCCGGGTGTGTCCCCAGGAAGAGCAGTGCGAGGGAAAGTGCGCTTTGGCCAAGAAATTTGAGCCAGTGGCGATAGGTCGGTTGGAGCGCTTCGTCGCCGACTGGGAGGCTGCCCAAGGTCCACTGCCTATCCCTGAAATTCCCCCGCCGACAGGCAAGAAGGTCGCTGTCGTCGGCTCCGGGCCAGCTGGGATAACCGTGGCCGCCGACCTAGCGCGCAAAGGGCATGACGTCACCATCTTCGAGGCGCTTCACGAGGCAGGCGGGGTGCTGGTCTATGGGATCCCCGAGTTCCGACTGCCCAAAGCCATCGTCCGCCGCGAGGTGGATTACGTGTGCAGCATGGGCGTTAAGCTGGTTAAGGACTTCGTGGTCGGTATGGCCGCTACCGTAGACGAGCTGCTCGAAACGTACGACGCTGTCTTTCTGGGGACAGGGGCCGGGCTACCGTGGTTCCTCAACATCCCCGGCGAAAACCTGAACGGAGTGTACTCGGCCAACGAGTACCTGACGCGGGCCAACCTGATGAAGGCGTATCGCTTCCCGGAATATGATACACCCATTGTGCGCGGTCAGCGCGTGGCGACCATCGGCGGTGGGAATGTAGCCATGGACGCGGCACGCACAGCTCTCCGCCTAGGAGCCGAGCAATCCGTCATCATCTACCGTCGCTCGCTCAAGGAGATGCCGGCCCGCGCTGAAGAAATCCATCACGCCGAAGAAGAGGGCGTGCAGTTCATGATGCTGACAACACCAGTTGCCCTCCACGGCAACGGGTGGGTGAAAGAGATTGAATGTCTGCGCAATGAGTTGGGCGAGCCTGACGCCTCAGGCCGCCGCCGACCGATACCGGTCAAGGATTCCAACTTCCGCGTCCCAGCCGACGTGGCGGTCCTCGCCATCGGTCAGAGCCCTAATCCGCTCATCCCCAAGACGACACCTGACCTGACGGTGGGCAAGAACGGCGTGGTGATTGTGGATGAGAAGACCATGAAAACGTCGAAGAGGGGAGTATTTGCTGGTGGCGATGTCGCTACCGGCGGCGCGACGGTCATTCTGGCTATGGGCCAGGCAAAGATTGCCGCCCGGGCGATTGAGCAGTATTTACAGACCGGGGAGTGGTAGACAGCAACGTTGCATCTGGAGCGGAATTCCCGATCCAGGGACAATTCCTATTGCGATCTCCCCTCACCGGGGTCGAACCACCGAATAGAACAAGAGGCTTGCCAAGTAGTTCCGGCAAACCTCTTTGTTTCTTTCAGTCTCTTAGCCTCCTTCCCGTCGGACATCGACGGCTCACTTCACCACTCCTCCATCTCGAAGTGGATTCCCTGACTATCGACGATATGCTTGATGTCAGACATCACATCGGGATTGCCGCATGTGAGGACAACGGTACTTTCAGGATCCATCCTTTCACGAAGCATTTCTCGGGACACATGTTCAGGAAGAACGGGGTGAACTGCTCGCTCGAGCAGGGCGCGTGCCCGTGCAGTATCGAGACCTTGAGCGGCGAGCCGGTTGAGATCCTCCTCCTCTTTTAATGGTGCATCATAGATTTGACGAAGAAGATTGTTGGCGCGACCCTTCCCGAGAGTACGATCCTCGTGATCTGTCTTCGATGGACGACTTACGGTCGGCACATACACAAAGTTGATTCTCTGTGCCTTTTCGATCGCCAAGAGCTCCTGATGATATCCGAGTTCCTGGCGCCCTCGGTTCCCATGAAGTAAGGTATACCTCACATCGCTCACTTTTCCCTCCGCCGCCTCGTAGTGAAGCTGTTTGACCATCGAGATAAAAGGAGCCAGTCCGGTGCCCGTCCCGACCATAACAACATTCCTGTATCCCCCTGCATACTTTTGCAGTGTGAACTCACCCGCGATTTTGTAGAAATACGTTATCGTGTTGTCCCCTCTTTCAGGATCGATCTGAAACAATGACTCGGTCAGCCGGCCGGGCTGCCCCTTGTCATCGAGGTGAAGAATGACATAGAACTCAAGATAGCGATGGCGTAGTGTCTCCCAAGGAGCCGAAGAAATGGAATACGAGTGGCTCACAGGGCCGCGTTTCTGGCGGCCAGTTTCATCGAGGTCTGGAACGTAGGAAATCCGCCCATCCGCACCAATGACTTTCTTTGTCAGACGGCAGCTCTCGCGGCGCAGGGCGATATATTGACCAGCCGTGTACGGTGGGAACGCGAGG
>Ga0194111_10004206_pt1 | contig 16827 bp, 22 predicted proteins | sample TA2KigC300mmetaG_FD_146194 | JGI IMG/M metagenome (GOLD analysis project Ga0194111, IMG submission 146194) | Freshwater microbial communities from Lake Tanganyika, Tanzania - TA2015033 Kigoma Deep Cast 300m | ecosystem: Environmental > Aquatic > Freshwater > Lake | place: Tanzania: Lake... | reverse complement strand
AGCACCACCTGGGGCGCGCCCTGCGGCAGCGCAACCAGCGGGGGGCCTTTGCGGCCCCTGCCCCGGCGGGCCCGGTGGGGCAGGGGCCCCCGATCTGGCTGGTGGATGACATCCTCACCAGCGGGGCCACGGCCCTGGCCGCCGCCACGGCGCTGGCGGCCAGCGGCCATGCGGTGCAAGGGGTGTTGACCCTGGCCCGCACCCCGGCCCGCCGCCGGCTGTGATCTAAGATCCGCGGGTCGCCTCGGCGACGGGCCGGGATAGCTCAGTTGGTAGAGCAGGCGATTGAAAATCGCCGTGTCCCCAGTTCAAATCTGGGTCCTGGCATTGCACGCAGCCCCTGGCTGCAACCCCTTGCGTGATGCCCCTGCCGATTCCGGACAAGCCGGGCCAGCTGTTCGACAACCCCGACAGCTACGCCATGGTGTTCGACGAGGCCTGGCGCCGGCTGGCGGGCACGCCGGGGGGCGCCGAGCTCACGGCCGAGGTGAAAAAACAGCGGGCCATGGCGGCCTGCGCCGACCACCCCTTCGCGTTGAGCAACCCCGCCATGGCGGACCAGGTGGCCGACTTCCGCATTCGCCTGCTGGGGCTCTGAGCGGCAGCCCATAGGATCCGCCCACTCCCGTTGTCGGCGATGTCCACTCCCCTCGCCCGCCTGCTGCGTTCCCTGAGCGCCGGCTTCAGCAACCAGCAGCAGGCCTTCGAGAATCCGCCCCTGTACGCCCACATCCTGGTGAAATTCCGGCCGCTGCCCCAGCTGGAGCCGGGGTCGCTGCTGCTGGAGCAGTCGTATGCGATTAACCCGGCGGCCCCGTACCGCATCCGGGTGCTGCGGGCCGAGCAGCAGGGGGAGGGGCTGATCATCCACAACCAGGCCCTCCATGACGATCAACGCTTCTGGGGCGCCGTGGATGACGCCGACAAGCGCGCCCTGATCAGCGCCGCGGATCTGCTCCCCCTGGAGGGCTGTGCCTACGTGGTGCAGGAAACCGCCAACGGCTTCAGCGGGGAGGTGGAACCCGGCTGCCGCTGCCTGGTGGAGCGCAAGGGGGCCACCTCCTATCTGGTGAGCAGCTTTGAGCTCAGCGTCAGTGGCATGCGCACCATCGACCGGGGCCATGACCCCTCCACCCATGAGCAGCTGTGGGGTTCCCTGGCGGGGCCGTTCGCGTTTGAGCGCACCGACGATTACAGCCAGGAGTTGCCCGCCGCGTGGCTGGCGGCCTGATCCCCTTGTTGCGCAGGCTGAAGCCAGTGGTGAAGCTCTGTGTGCGCTCGGGGCAGTGCGCCGAAATGCCTAGGGGCGTTCCGTAGGTTCAGCGCCGTTCTCTTCCCCTTGCCATGGCCCTGCCGTTGCTGGCCACCAAGCCGATCACCCAGAACGCCCGGGTGAACAACTTCGCCATTGGTGGTGATGAGGCCCCACGCACCCAGGTGAATGTGGAGGAGCAGATCGAGAGCGCCTACCGCCAGATCTTCTTCCATGCCTTCAAGGTGGACCGTGAGCCGATGCTGGAGTCGCGCTACCGCAGCGGCGCCATCAACACCCGTGATTTCGTGCGCGGTTTGTTGCTCTCACGCAAGTTCCGCGAGGGCTTCTACCGCTGCAACAGCAACTACCGGGTGGTGGAGCAGATCGTGGGCCGCGTGCTCGGCCGCGAGGTGCATGGCGACCAGGAGCGCATCGCCTGGTCGATCGTGATCGCCAACCAGGGGCTGGAGGGGCTGGTGGACACCCTGCTCAACTCCTCGGAATACCTGGAGAATTTCGGGCTCGACGCCGTTCCCTACCAGCGCTCCCGGGTGTTGGCCGGCCACGGCCGCAGCCTGCTGCCCTTCAACCAACAGGCTCCCCGCTACAACGCCTACTGGCGTGAAGCCTCGGCCCGCCGGGCTCCGGCCAACCCCTACAGCGGTGGCGGCGCCCAGTTCAGTGGCCGCCAGCTGTCCCCCACCTGGGTGGGTGGTCAGCCCCCCAAACTGGCGCAGACCATCTGGTTGGCCCTGGCCGCCATCGGTGGCCTCGAGGTGCTGCGGGTGCTGCTCACCACCGCCGGCGCCATGCTGGGCACCGGCTCCGCCGGCTGAGCCTCAGGCGCTCAGCTCATCCATGAACGGTTGCTCCCCATCCTCCTCGGGGAAGGGGTGCAACTCCAGTTCGGGTTCCTGCAAGCCGTCATCCTCCCCCTCAGGGTCGGGCACCACCTGCAGCTGCGGGGTCTCCCCATGGGGAGGCTCCATCGCGGTGACGCCTCCGGTGAGCAACTCCTCGAGCCGTGTGATCCGTTCGGCCGTGGCGGCGAGCAGCTCGGCGCTGTTGCCCACCTCGGGCTCGGTTGCCGGCTGCAGTTGGCCCAGCTGCACTTCCAGATGCTCCAGGCGCTCCTCCAGCTCCAGCAGCCGCAGGGTGAGCAGTTCCCCCACCTGGCTGAGGGATTCGAGCTGGGCGCTCAGCCGTTGCTGCAGCGCGGCTCCCATGCCGCTTGTAACAGGGGACGTATGGGCGGACATGCCTGTGGCCGGTAGCGATTTGGCCGGATGGTACCGGCCCTGGAAGCGACCGCCAGGGCTGATTGTTGTAACGTTTCTGAAAGGCCGGCAAGTAGGGCAAAGGGGCCCCATAGGACCTGGCTCTGGCACCAATTTGCGCTGGTTGCCCCTCGCGGCGCGTCTCCCTCCGGCAGGCCCGCCTCTCCGCAAGCCTCCCCCAGCCCCCTCCAGCGAGGGGCTTTTTGATGGCGTCGCTTTAGCCCTGGTCACCCCGGCCCCTGGGTCGGGGCGGGGGATGGCCCCTCCAGGGGCGCCTTTGGCGGGCATTCGAGGGGGCATGCCAGGAGGCAAATCGCCACTGCGGCAATCGATCTGCCCGCTCAAATGACCGTTTGTTAAGTGCGGCTGATCGGACCCATCAGCTTGTCCAACAATGGCCATGCCAAGCGGTGAGACGGGCTCCGGCCTGCTTCCTCGGTTGGTCCAGTGAACCTCCCCAGGCCCGGCCTGCGGGGCGATCACACTTCCCCCTTCTCACCCTCCCCGACTCACGTCGAGAACAGGAGCCCTGAATAATGTTTGACGCCTTCACCAAGGTGGTTGCCCAGGCTGATGCCCGTGGCGAATTCATCAACGCTGGCCAGATCGACGCCCTCGCGGCCATGGTCGCCGAAAGCAACAAGCGGATGGATGCTGTCAACCGCATCACCTCCAACGCGTCCAAGATCGTCACCAACGCGGCCCGCGACCTGTTTGAGGCGCAACCTGCCCTGACAGCCCCAGGCGGCAACGCTTACACCAGTCGCCGCATGGCTGCCTGCCTGCGCGACATGGAGATCATCCTCCGCTACATCACCTACTCCGTGTTCAACGGCGACGCCTCCGTGCTGGAAGACCGCTGCCTGAACGGCCTGCGTGAGACCTACCTGGCCCTCGGCGTTCCCGGTGCTTCCGTGGCCGAAGGCGTGCGCAAGATGAAGGACGCCGCCATCGCCATCGCCAACGATCGCAATGGCATCACCGCCGGCGACTGCTCTGCACTGATGAGCGAGATCGGTACCTATTTCGACCGCGCTGCTGCGGCAGTAGCCTAAATTTTAAGCAAAAACTAATTCTTTAGTCATCAACTCCCATGAAGACCCCTCTCACCGAAGCTGTTTCAGCAGCGGATTCCCAAGGACGCTTTCTGAGCAACACGGAGATCAACTCAGCATTCGGTCGATACAACCGTGCCAAAAGCGCCCTTGCAGCAGCAAAGGGATTAACCGCGAATGCAGATAGTCTTGTCAATGGTGCTGCACAAGCCGTTTACAGCAAGTTCCCTTACACCACTCAGATGCAGGGTGCCAACTACGCTGCTGATGCGCGTGGCAAAGCAAAATGCAGCCGTGATATCGGCTACTACCTGAGAATGGTTACATATTGCCTCGTGGCCGGTGGCACTGGGCCGATGGATGAATATCTGATTGCTGGAATCGATGAAATCAACCGTGCCTTTGAGCTGTCTCCGTCGTGGTACGTTGAAGCCCTCACTTATATCAAAGCCAATCATGGACTCACTGGCGAGCCAGCCACCGAAGCCAATAACTATCTAGACTATGCAATCAACGCCCTAGTTTAACTGCATACAAAAGATTTTCATTCTCGGGCTCCCCATGTGGGGGGCCTTTCTTTTTTGCACACTAAAGCTAAAAGCTTGAAGTTCAGAAATTATCGTTGCAATGAATGGATGCAGCCCACGCAACTATAAATACTTAAAACTATAAGAATTGCACACTGCTATTTGAAGGCAGAATTTTTCCTATTGGCTATTCGATACCATGTATATAAGCAGTTGAGAGCCCGCATCCCCCCCCCTTCTCCTTGACACGAGCATGACGTTCCAGCAGCCCGAGCAAATCACACACTTAATCAAGCAAGCAGGAGAAGGCGCTGAGATCATATACAAGACGGGAGATATATGTCTTCGCATTGACCTTAGGGGTGACGACATATCCCTTTGGAGATCGCATTTTATGGCTCATTCTAGTAATGCTAATCTCCTTGTTGCATGCCAAGATGGCGATGGCGATCTGATGCAGACACAACTCACCTGGGTCGTAGGCTCTTCTATTCGGACCGCTCTCGTATCTGGTAAAAAAGAAGCTCAAGCGCTCTTGGAAGCAATCGGTGTAACGACCGAGCTAGCCAGTCTTGCATGCGATCGCTGCTATGGATTAGGCGCGTCGACTATATGGGCATTCTACTTGGATCGCAAAAATACATTGTCCGCCACTCCGCTTGGCTCGTTTTCATGACAACAGAAGCCGAACACAAAGCGGAGATTAGTCGTCTTATCTCGCAAGCTAACGTATGTGGGCTTGGCGCAAGAGAAACTATACCTATAGAAGTTCGAAAGATTATCATGATTGCAGATGCGTCGCGACGCGCACTGAGTCTCAATGAAATAGAGCATATCTGCACTATTTGTGAAGTCTCAAAAAATGCTGTTGCCGAACTAATCGAAAAGTCACCAAAGATGATCGTCAGAGCTAGAGCGTCATTGCTATATAAAGAACCAGGCTTGACAGTGGAAGGAGGAGAGCTTTTCCCTGAACATAGAGCCATGGCGTGCTGGAGAGACTGCGAGCAGTTTATGAGGGTAGTGACTTACGGGGTGGCATGTAATTGCACAGAAATTACAGATAAGAAAGGAATGAAAGCATTATTGGAACTCTATACGTTTTTGAGAGTACCCGTAAAAGCACTTTTGTACGTCTTATCTGAATTAAAGATTCTCTCATTAAATAGTCTTCGAAGATCAGGCTATGAGAGTGAAAGTTTTGGTGCTGAAAATGCGTTTAACGACTTGATCCTTGCGCTAAACCCAAAAAGCGAATGACGACTCGAGGGCCACAATCAAGCAATAAAGAAATTAAACATGCAACCCGCCAGCGCAGCTTAATACTAAAATGCCACAAACACAAAAAACTAGAGTTAATCAGAACGAACCTCCAAGGCATCCCGAATCCCAACTCAAGATGAATTTATTACCAGAGAATCCCCAGCAGTGGCATCCCCCGGAGACATGCGAACCTGTTATGGTTAATCACGTGCCACTTGACGCCCGCGGAGCCCGCTGGTCACATCGAGTTCTACCCCCTCTAGATCTAAGAGAATCTAAACTGTGCCGAGCAGATCTAAGAGGTGCTGATCTTTCTGATTGCCAGCTTGATGGCTGTGATCTAAAGTTAGCGCGTTATGATATCGATACCCGGTTTCCTGAGGGATTCAATCATTTTAAATCAGGAGCAGTCGGGCCCAAGGCTTATCTTAATGGGGCATTTTTTAATGGTGCCGACTTAAGGGGGATGGACCTCAGTGGAAGTAGTTTCATGGGGGCCTATCTTAGTGGTTGCGACCTTAGTGGCTCTGTGCTTGATGGTGCAAACTTTGTGGGGGCCGATCTTCGCTTTGCCAGACTGCAGGGGTGCAGCTGTAGAGGAGCGCGCTTTACAGGTAGCCAATTAAATCAAGCAGATCTGCGCACAGCTAACTTTATTAACACATCCATCGATACTGCAGAAAGCATTCAGGGAGCCGATTTTAGTTGTGCCTCCGGGATCAGTTCTGAGCAGCTGACAAACCTTTTATCACGGCCACACACCGAGCTTGATTGCTGGAACCCATTCACTCGTACGACAACTCGGGGCTCTCTGGATTCGCTTCGGTGCTGAGGTTAAGCGATATAAAGCCTGCACAGCGCTGTTCTGCCAATCAGGGCAACCAAAGGACAAACGGACACCAGCTGGAGGGTGCGGTCAGTCAGAAGGAGTTGAGTTTCATAAAGCAACCTGCAAGCTTGGCCGATAACTCACGGATAATTATGAGGTTTCGCCAACGCACCCATGCCCTTCGGCCCCGCCTCGATTCTCGGTGTTGAACGCTTCGCTCAAGACTGCGAGGCCCCCCAGGAGCTGGTGCCTGGAGATGATGATGCCGCCAAGGAAGCTCTGATCCGTGCTGTATATAAGCAAGTCCTCGGAAATGCCTATGTCATGGACAGCGAGCGCCAGCTGGTTGCCGAGTCACAATTCAAATTAGGCGAAATCAGCGTGCGGGAATTAGTGCGCACCATTGCGAAAAGTGAGCTCTATCGCTCACGTTTCTTTGATGCCTGCGCTCGATACCGCTATATAGAACTGGCGTATCGCCATCTGCTTGGGCGCGCGCCTGCCAGCTTCGAGGAAATGCGCCGCCATGCAGAGCGACTTGATGCAAGCGGCTATGAATCAGATATCGATAGTTTTCTCGACTCTGATGAATACCAGAACACCTTTGGTGAATGGACAGTTCCGTACCAGCGGGGCTGGAGGACTGAATCCTGCACCACGCTCCAGGAGTTCACATGGACATTCCAGCTATTGCGGGGAAACAGCAGCAGCAGCCTGAAGGGAAACCTCTCCGGGATCCAGAGTCGGCTGGGCGGAGCTGCCTACCAAAACCGCCCGCTCCCGGTGGTGGCACCATCATCGATCGATTCACAGGGATGGAGTTTCCGCCCATCACCAAACCTCGGCGATGCCGCTACTCGCAGTGGCGTTGGCGCAGGGCAAGAAGGAAAGGTCTATCGGGTTGAAGTCACAGCATACCGTGCAAATAATGTGCGGCGTGTCTCCCGATATACGAAGTCTAATCGTGTCTATTTTGTTCCCTACAACAAGCTATCAGAGCAGTATCAGCGCATTCATCGTGAGGGAGGGAAAATAGCTAGTATTACCCCTGCTTGACAAGTTCCGAGTGCGGGCAGAGATTAGCTCTCCTCTTCATGAATGTCCACAGACTTCAGTGCATCCACGCCAGCACTATGACAGCTTTAAAAGGCTGTTAAATGCCAGGACGACCACACCATGTCCCTCATTCCTCCCTAGCCATGTCAATGAATCAATCTCCGTCACTAGGATTTGGTGCCACACAATTATTAGACGCACCTGCCAGCTTTTCGCGAAGGCCGAACCATCAGGCTACAGAAGCAGCAACGAGCAACGATCGATTCAGAAATCAGCAAGACCTAAACGTTCCTGGGGCGTTTACAGCCAGCGATAACGCCGCCTATCAGGTTGCGGTGATTGCTGCCTATCGCCAAGTATTCGGCAATGTTCAGCCGATGGAGAGTGAGCGTCTGCTGAGTGCCGAATCGCAACTCCGCAATGGAGATATCAGCGTGCGTGAATTCGTGCGCCGCCTTGCGCTATCAAGTTTTTATCGCTCTCGCTATTTTGATGCAGTGTCTCCGCATCGTGCTGTTGAGCTGAACTTCAAGCATCTACTTGGTCGCCCGCCGCAGGACGAAGCCGAGATCAGTGCCCATGTAGCAACAGTTGCCACCTCTGGATTTGAAGGTGAGATTAACAGCTACCTTGATTCCGACGAGTATTTGCAGACATTTGGCGAAGACACTGTTCCTTATCCCACCAGCTGGAATTCTCCTCTGGGTCAGCCACAGTCTGCCTTCAACCGGATGGCGGCTCTCGAGCAGAACTTCGCAGGAAGTGATACCGCTGTGGGGAATAAGAGTCAGCTATTGGGTAACCTTACAAAAGGCTACAGTCTCTCAATTAAGATCCCTGCTCAAGTCTACAGGTCTGGAAACGCAGGCAGCGTGAATCGATCAATGGCGGGAGGTACCCGTGGGATGTTTGAGGCCGTCAGGCGTATCAATGCCGATGGGGGTGACTCCGCTCCGATGCGCGGCGATCTCTACGTTGGCTTCGGTCTTGGCCAACGAGATCAGGAGGTGTTTGAGCGCAGTGGTGGTGAGTCTGCTGATCAAATTGCCGGGCTGATCCGTGCAACCTATCGCCAAGTGATGGGCAACCCCCATTTGATGGAAAGCGAGCGGAGCCTCACAGCAGAGAGCCAGTTCGCGGAGGGTCGGCTCAACACGCGTGAGTTTGTACGTGCAGTTGCCCTTTCTCCTGATTACCGGCGCCGCTTCTTTGAGAGCAACGCCCCCTATCGCTTTGTGGAGCTCAACTTCAAACATCTTCTGGGTCGAGCTCCACTCACTCAAGCAGAAGTAAGCGAGCACATCCAACGGCTCGCTAACGATGGCTACGAAGCCGAAATCAACAGCTATTTAGATAGCGATGAATACCAGAATCTGTTTGGCGAGAACACCATCCCGTTTGCTCGTATCAGCTCAGAACAAGGTCGCTCCCAACTAGCATTCAACCGTCATCTTTCTCTGGCAGGTGGCTATGCATCGAGCGACACAGTCCAATCTGCATCGAATCTGGTGATGTCGGTGGCCACCAACACGGTGCCCAGCAATTGGTCCAACACGACGCAAAGGATCAACCGCATCGCTGCCAACGCTGGCACCACCGAGCCAACAGGCAAGCGCTATCGGATTGTCGTTCAGGCCCAGCCTGCGGGAGGCCGGCAGCGCACGCCGAATGCGACCTATCTCGTCTCAGGGAAAGACATGACCAGCCAGCTCGGTTATGTCCATCGCCGAGGTGGTCGGATCCTCTCGATCACTGAAGTGCTTTAATTGCTACAAGGTGATCACAACTTCGCTCACTCTAGTTCACAACCACATTCAATCTGTTTCCTCCCATGGCTGAAGCTACAATCGCCATAGCAGACGCAAGTCTCCGTCAAGAGTCCGCACAAGCCATTATCCGTGCGGCCTACCGCCAGGTATTCGGCAATGCCCATCTGATGGAGGAAGAACGCAGCGCTACTGCAGAAAGCCTTTACATCAACGGCGATCTCAACGTCCAGGGGCTGGTGACCGCCCTTGCCCTATCAGATAGCTACCGCCGTCTTTTCCTGGACAAGAATGGGCCCTATCGCTTCGTGGAGCTCAACTTCAAGCACCTCCTAGGTCGCGCACCCCGCAATCAAGCTGAGGTTAGCGAGCATGTGCAGCGACTTGCAAACGAAGGTTATGAAGCTGAAATCAACAGCTACACCTTCAGCGTGGAATACATCAATGCCTTTGGGCTCGATGATGTACCCCACATGCGCGGCAGCCAAAGCCAAATCGGTGAAAGCAACGCCACAACCGTCCGTTCGAAGGCCCTTGACAGCGGCTTTGCCGGATTTGACGGAAGCCATCAGTCCGTGCTTCTGAGCAGCATTGGCACCGGCACTGCACTCTTTGCTGGCAGCAAGGTCCCAGGACCTGGAAATCGAGACAGCAAGCGTTACGCCATCACCTGGACCACTGCGAACCCAGTGGGCTTGCGTCGCCGTTCCGTTCAGACATCGGTCACTCCCTACAGTTCTCTAACGACAACGATTCAAGGCATCCAGAAACGAGGCGGACGCATCCTTTCTGTTGCAAATACTTAACAACCATGGGCCTGGAGTCATCCCTGGCCCCCTTTCCCAGTAGCGTTAGTAAACGGCTTGAACTTTGGGAATAATTGTATTCCCAAAGTTCAACAGCCATCGAATTCTTCTCAGATCAGGTCAAATGCCTCTATCGCCGCGCCAATACAATCAGAAAAAGACACCATGTGAAAAGCCTGCAGGCCATTCAGGAACTGGCGTGACCATGGCAACGGCCCTAATGGTCGAGTCAATGGTTTACATGGTGCACAACTCTCAAACTCAGCAGAAAGACGAACGGACAATCTAATGCTTCAAGATCGAGGTAAAGAATGAATCTCGAAGCATTTGTCTTGCAGAGCGAAGGGGATTGGCGTTGTATGAGGAGTGGCCACTCGCTTGCGTTTCGCCAATTCGAAGAAGTACTCAGCCATATCACGATCAAGCGGCTTTCACTGGATGATCCACAGGTAACCGATCTGATAGCAACAGCTGACGAGCCAGAGGGTAAGCCTTGCTCACCCTTTTTTATGGAGTGGAGTGCAGAAAGTGACTGGGAGCCGGATGATCCATCGCTTGTCAGTCAGGGGTCATGTGTGCTGATTCCATTTCCGACAAATGCAGATGAGGGGTTTTTGCTTCGCAGTGTTGGCTATGCTGAAGCAGAGCAAGCTATCGGTAAATATTCCTTTCTTTCCGATGGCACGTTTACACTCACAACGCCCTATGGGCAATCCATTGCAGAGGAGAGAATCTGGTTCGTATCAGAACATGTACGCTGTCGTTCCTCGGTGCTGAGAACCTCGGAAGGATCTGGTGTTTTACAGACTTCGTTTTCGTCAGAAGTTCGGCGACTTAGTCTCTAAAGCAAGAGCTGTTCTAACCGTGGACTCCTCTCTACTCTTCGCTAGAACTCTTTGCGGGCATTACAGCAACCTTGATCAGGCCCAGCAAGATCCTTCAAAATTCGCGCGCATTAATATCTTCTTTATGCCTCTCCCCTGGGAGGTGCTCCGAGCACCGGGCATTTATTCTGAACAGAGTTATGACCACGATCCGTGGCGCCCATACCGACAAGGAGTTCATCGCCTGAGTCGGTGTGATGATGTTCACATTGTTGAGAATTTTGGGCTTGAGCAGCCGGAACGGACCGCCGGAGCTGGGCTGTATCCTGAACTCCTTCAGTCGATTGATGCCAATTCCCTCATCGAGCGATGCGGGTGCGCCATGCATTTTCGATGCGTTGAGCCTGGATCGTACCTTGGTGAGCTTGAGCCGGGTCAAAACTGTTTGATTCCCCGCGATGGGAAACTCACCTATCTCGTCAGCGAAGTACAGCTCAATCAGGAGCGTTGGAGCAGTCGAGATCGTGGCTTTGACCCACTCACTAACGCTCCGATCTGGGGTTCAGAGCATGGGATGCTACACTTTGTAAGAATTCAATCCTTTGCAGGTCAGTTAGACGATAGCTGGCTGCAAACATAACAGGATGAGCCGCGAAGATGCGTTGTGATGCGCGCAAATGATGCTCATAAGTTGCTGAAGGACTGGATCCGATCGCAGCATCTGATCTGCCTAGGCACAGACTTCATCTTTGAAACCGTGGATCAAACGCACGTGGAACGATTCGAGCAGTGCATGCTGGAATGTGGTGGGCACGTGAGGGAGGTGCGCGCCGTGGGAAATTGGCCAATGGGTCCCAACCGATCATTCAAAGTGTTGAGGGCTGTGGCTTCTATCCCAAGACCTGGCGGAGAAGAACTTGTCCAGTACTGGGCGAGCCGTGGAGGCAAGAGTACCCGTTTTTCGGAAATTAACCGCTGATGCGCCGCAACAACTGGAGACGAGCCTGCACGTAAGGATGGGTCTCTTTGTCATTGATCACTTCATGAACTTCGCCAGAATCGATCAATTCTTGTGCCATTGCGGCCGCGTAGCGGCATTCCCACCAGGGCGTGCGATCGACATCTTGCCATCGGCTGAGATGCCGCTTACAAAGTAGGGGATTTAATGAAGCCAAAGCCAATAGTGCTGCAGCCTTTGATTTGACGAATTGCGGTCTTTGGTTGTCAACCGCCTCTACGAGCCACTCTGAAATCATCGCCATAGCTTCCATGGGCCATCGTTTATGGGAACCAAAAAGTCGAATAAAAAAGTAATGCGCACCATAATCGTTATGCGCATCCTCGAGCCAGCCTCGCCGCAACATCGGCCAGAGAGCCTCAGTTGACCGTTGCCGCAATGTTTGAAGTGCCAGATAGCAGCGGCTGAAGTCAGTTCCAAAAAATTCCTGGATTAGGAATGCACTTTCAGGTTCAATATCATAGCGATGCACCAACACCAAAGCGCTTGGATCATCACGCATCAGAGCATCAAGTGCATCCGTCAAGACCATCCCCTCGCATTCCATGGCACCCTCCGGCCAGAGAGCCTTGAGAGCACGCATCCGAAATACGGGGGAAACCGGTGCCTGTAGGACACTCGCGAGAAGATAAGTAGCACCAGCATTGATCACATCCTGGATCGCCGATTGGCGATCCATCTGATTCGGAAGGGTGAGATGGTCTTCAAGAGCCAGTAGCTGATCATGCTGATCTGATAGCAAGGCAATGGCACAGAGAGCTGCCCCGCGAACACCAGGATTGGAATCGTTCTGGAGGCTTTGAATCGCTGCCAAGGCAGAGCGAACCTTCAGTCCCGCCAGACTCTGAATCAAAACGCGACGATTCTGGGCAGGATCAGCGAGGCAATCGATCATCACCTGATGCAATAATGGATCCATACAACCCAATTCCTGAAGAGCCCAAGCACTATTTTCAACGAGGTAGGGATCGTCACTTTTGAGGCAACAACCGATAGCCGAAATCGCTTGTTGTGCATTCAGACGACCAAGCACCTCGACCGCCTTACGCTGGGCTAGACGGATGGGCTGTTCTACGGAATCAACGGCAAGAAGTTGCAGGAGGGCTTTTTCGGTGGTGTCTCCAGGAAAATTAATCAGGTGGGAGGCCGCCATGTAGTAATCGCTGGCCGATTCAAGTGCTTCAAGAGGCTGTTCTAAAATCCGCAGAGCCTCCTGCTGTGTGAGGCCAAGATGAATGTTGTCGAAACGGCTCACGGATGACGCTGCAGGGCGGACTCTAGATTCACACCTAGCACCATTGCAGGTCAGGTCTCCCAAGCAAGCCGTTCGTTAAGAACTTTCCACATATTGGCGCTCTGCTTGATGCTCGTGCACCATGGGACAGCGTTGTTCCTGCCAACATGGGGCCTTTTCTAACCAACTCATTTGTGATCAAATTGAGCCTCGGCAAGGGTGCAAGGCTGAATTCACCACAAAAGTTGTGCGTTCCTTACGAACTACTCAGCCGCACACTGGATCTCATCAATCACCAAGGAGCAGGGGTGCAGGATATTTCCGTGCAGGGGGCCACAAGCGCTCAAACCCCTCCTGCTCAGACCCCCCCTACAGCGGTGTCATCGGAGAAACAGCCTCGGGTTGCTGGAACGAGGCAGCGTCGGTCGCGCGTCTCTTAATCAGCCTTGCATCGCGAACACGGCATCGGCAGGACGACCCTGCTTCAGGGCCTCCCAGCCGATAGCGCGCAAAAACGTTGGGCCGTCCATCGTTTCCACCACATCCACACCCCAGGCCCCCAGCGTCAGGGGAGAACCCGCTGAGCTAGGGCTGTCCTTGCGCCCGCCAAGGGCCAGCAGCTGATGCCCATCGGTATGGCCGCAGGCCCGCCGAAACCCCCGCCATGCTTGGATCAAGTCAAGGGCAAGATCAGCAGGTGCTAGCTCCGATTCGATGCGAATGAGCCAATGGGGATGATCCAACGGCTCTGCCGAAACAATCGCTGAAGCGTGCGCCTTCAACCCTGCTGCAAGGTCCACCGCGTTGAAGGGTGGTACGCCCGGCTCTTGTACTTGGAGGTTATGGGATAGAACGAAGCAGGTCATGCCGATGCCGTGTGTTACAACGACCCTAGGCGGCCGCCAATGCAACTTGATAACGCTTCCACCCGCTAGCCAGCAGCCGTGAATGACAGCCAAAGCTCGCCGATCAGCGGGCAACCCCTCCAACTGAGCGAAGAGGAAGCCAGCCAACTGGCGGAGGAGCTCAAGCACCAGCTCCGCTGTGGACAGGTGCCTGATGCCAACAGCAGCAGCATCGAAAGAATGGTGGCCGGCCTGGGCGACCGGCGTGGTCTGATGCGACTCACCTTCGCTGAAAGCCTCGGGGTCGTTGGCAAAGCTGCCGTGCCAGCCCTTTGCAAGGCCCTTGAAGGCCATGACAACGTCACGGTGCGGCGTGCCGCCGCCAAGACCCTCACCCTGATCGAAGATCCACAGGCTCTTCCAGTCCTGCTGAAGGCCCTCCTGCACGACCCTGATCCAGTGGTTCAGGGGTCTGCCGTGGGAGCTATGGCTGCACTGGGCGCGGATACCGTTGATGCACTCCTGGGAGTCCTGATCAACCCCAAAAGCAGTTCTATGCAGTTGGGATTGGCCAGTTGGGGGCTTGCTTTTGTTGGCGCGCGGGCCCCTGAAGCATTGCGCGAGGCCGCAGGCTCCGAGCATGCGGAGATCAGAGCTGCTGCAATTGCTGCATTGGGCGATCAAATCCAAGCTCAGGGGGATGAAGCCGCAAGAGATCTCCTGATTCGTGCGCTCAGCGATCAGCATGTCGATGTGCGGGCCGAGGCCACCACCCTACTCGGGAAGCTACATGATTCTTGCTGGGCAACACCGCACCTCATCCCGCTCCTCAATGACGAAGCGGGCCAGGTGCGTAAGAACGCAGCTCTTTCACTGATGAAGCTTCAAGCAAGCGACGCGTTAGCAGCCCTGCGCGAGCAACTCCAGTGCGAGCACGAATCAGAGGTGACGGCCGTGTTACGAGTGTCAATCAGCCAGCTCGAAAGGATCTGATCCTGATCCTCAAGCCAGGTCAGCTTCCGGATTGACGGGCTTTTAGATCCTCGATCCTGATCAGGGCCGAGCTCACAGTCTCCCGCACGTAATCATCAGTTGCCGGGTCATCAAGCAGCTGCTGTAAGACTGGCTCAATATCAGGATGATCGATCTGTGCCAACGCATTGACCGCTGCAACTCCTTGAGCTGGATTGTTACCGCGACTCACCTGCAGCAAGAGAGGCACCGCTTGGCGACCCACCTGACCTAACGCCATGACGGCTGCGACCGCAACCACAGGTGAGCGATCATCAAGGGCTTCACGCAAAACCGCCATGGCCTGCTCAGTAAACGCTTGACCTGCGTAGTTGGAAGCCAACTGGGCATAGGCTTTAATGCAACTTGCCCTCACCGTGTCATCGCTACTGGTGCTGAAGCACTCTGCAATCGGCTGCATCGAGCGCGCACCGAAGGCCCCAAGCCCGCGAACAGAAGCTCGACGCAGAGACACATCCGGCTGATCCAGGAGCGCGATCAAACGCGGGATTGCTTCGTCTGGCCAGTGTTCGACCATGGCCGTGAAGGCGCGCGTTTGAATGTAGGGGTTGGGATGGGCAAGATCTGCAAACAGTTGATCGAGATCGGGGGGGTGATGCATCGAAGCAATCGCTGTTTTGAGGCTGGGAAGGGGAACCTAGACCGCCACGACCCGCCGATGGAGAGCCTGAAACAAGACATGAAAAAGGGGGCCTTTCGGCCCCCGAATGGCAGTATCAAGAATGAGGCTCAGGAGAGCGCATTGATGGCGTAGTCCAGGTAGGACTTGAACTCGTTCAGAGCCTGGGGGCTCATGTCACGAGGGGAGCATGCGCGGTCGCGGGTGAAGGTCAGCGCTTCCACGTAGGCAGAAGTTGGCAAGCCCAGCGTGCGGTAGACCTCACGAGCGCCAGCAATACCCCATTCGTCCAGGGGGCCGGTTCCTCCGACCACCAAGCAGTAGTTGATCAGGCGGAGATAATGGCCAAGGTCGCGATAGCACTTGTCGACTTTGGTCTGATTCTCGCCGGCCTCGCCAGCTTGCTTGAGGTAGGGATACTTGCTGAAGCAGGCGTCACCAGCTTCTTTGGTCACTTTGTCCAAGCCTTCGGCAAGCTTTTCAGCAGCTTCCAGGCGTGCAGCAGCACGCTGGATATTGCCCTGAACGGCCTCAAGGTCATTCTGAGAGGGGAAGCGACCGGCGGCATCAGCGGCGGTCACCACAGTGGTTGCAACAGATTTCATCGTGGGTCTCAACAGAAGAGGGTGGTGTTGTTAAAGATCAGGATTGATTCCTTGATTGTTCAGCCGAGTGCGCCGATCACGCGATCAAAGTAGGAGGCTGCTTCAGCAACCAGGGCGGAGCAATCACCATTAGAGGTTTCCATCTTACGGAACTTGCTTCCGCCGTTGGCCGGAGTATTCGTCTCGTTGATGTGAGCCGTGGCAGAGGCCTTCATGATGGCCACAGCGCGACCAGCCGATTGAAGGGGCACGCCGAGGGCGATGTAGGTTTCCTTCAGGCCGTTCAGGCAGCGGTCATCCAGCACGGAGGCATCGCCGGCCAGCAGGGCATAGCTGATGTAACGCAGCACGATCTCGCCATCACGCAGGCAGGCAGCCATGCGGCGGTTCGGGTAGCAGTTGCCGCCAGCCTGGATCAGGCCGGTGTTTTCGCAGATCATGCCGGTCACAGCATCGGACACGATGCAGGAGGCATTGCTGGTGATGGCGTTGACAGCGTCGAGACGCTTGTTTCCTTCAGCCACATAGTTACGGAGAGCTGCCAACTCACCGCCACCGATTGGAGCAGTTTTGGCGTCAGCGCTGACGACAGCGCGAGAAAAGGCGTCGAGCATGGGGATCGAAAAAAGGGGAGGATGCTTGGCCGAGCGTCGGCTGATGCCAATGGCGAGAAACACCAGGGTCTGATGTTTCCGCTTTTTTGGCCTGAGCACCCAGAAAAACTACGGCCATCCCCACCAGCTACTCCCCGATCCGATGTATCACGCAAACTTTCGTCATCCCAGTCGCCGGCACCCCCTGGCTCTAGTGCTTGCA
>Ga0194111_10004203_pt1 | contig 16835 bp, 8 predicted proteins | sample TA2KigC300mmetaG_FD_146194 | JGI IMG/M metagenome (GOLD analysis project Ga0194111, IMG submission 146194) | Freshwater microbial communities from Lake Tanganyika, Tanzania - TA2015033 Kigoma Deep Cast 300m | ecosystem: Environmental > Aquatic > Freshwater > Lake | place: Tanzania: Lake... | reverse complement strand
GCAATATTGCCGGGCCACCCCCACAGAATGCTTGCCGGCCTTGGGGAAAGAGGTGTCGTCCACCATCCACACCTCCGCCTCGGCCAGCAGGTCCACCATCTTCAGGGCCAGACGTCGCCCCACCTCTTCCACGGCCCAGGGACTCTGTCCCACGAACTGGCGCAAAGCCTGCACATCCGCCCCCGCCAGGCGCGCCGCCAGGGGTTCAATAGATTTCCGTTCACCATCGAGCAGCAATCCCTCAAGGTAGACCCTGGCCCAATGACGCCGTTCTTTCCGACCCATGGGCTCCAGAAGTTCTTGAAGGAAGCAGCTCAACCGACGCCGCAAGTCCATGAGTTTTTGTGCTTTCATGAACCCATGGTGCGCTCATGAAAGGCATTTGTCAATATATGCTTAACCTAGTATTACCATGAGACTGTTATTCATCAGCAAACAGATCATCAGGCGAGATATCCTATCAAGATAGTGTGCCATAACCGTCTCATCCTTGCGAAAGAAGTCTCCTCCACCCAAGAAGGCCCCTCCAATTTTTAGGGAACCAAAAGCTTGCTGGGGCGTCTTTCGGTTAACGGGGAAAATTTTCGTGTCCGCCGGGTTCTCTGAAAGACCCTGGACCTGAAAATGCTCTCCCAAAGCCGAACGGAAGGAGTGGGGTCATGAAAAGAAACGTCAGGTTGATTCTCCTTATAGTTCTGGCGGTCCTGCCGGCCATCCCGGCAACTCTTCTGGCGGAAGACAACCGGTCTGGCAGGCCGGTGACGCCGGCGCAGCCCGGAGACCTGGTCTTCCGTCACCGCGGTGAAACCTTCGGTCCCTTTCGCACCAAATGGGAGGATCCCTTCATCGCCATTCCCCATGTGGGCATTTATGTGGGCAACCAGGGGGCCTACAATACCATGCAACTGAAAATCAACCAGGATAAGCATGGTGTCATCAAGGCCGGGGATTGGCAAAATGAGGTTGATTTCAAAGACCCGAAGTTCTATTCCGTCACGGAGAGCTATGTACCGGTATCGTACCAAGGGAAATTAATGCGGATGTGCGACCTTCCGGGAGACGTGAAAAAGAAAATCAGGGAGGGCGTCACCGACCAGGCTATGAAAGAGATGGGGCGGGACTACGGCAAATATGAGTTCCATCAATTCAACCGTGCTCGCCGTTCTCGCAATTGCGGAGATTGGGCCCTGGAGGTGTATGACCGGGTGCTACGCAAGGAAGGCGTCCAGGTGATGGTCCATAAATTTCCAGCTCCCCGCACCAAAGATGAGTGGTTGCGACACCCCCAGGACCTCAAGCCGGGAAAGATGGTGGCGTATGCGCAGCTCCTGGGCGGCACCGTGGACCCTTCCCGCTTGCCCAAATGGACAACGTCCAATGACCTGCCGGAAAAGACGGCCACCCCCAATTATTGGGTGACGGCGGGCCGCCAGCAATCCCTCTCCGAAGCCAATACCGCAGTCTCCTTTGCCAAAGACAGCAGACGCGCCCTGGTCGTGGGGGACGGCCGGGAGGCTTACCTCATGTACCAAAAAACCGCCCAGCGCCTGGGCGCCGACAACGTGAGGTGGATCCGCGCCCACGGCTCGAAGGTCGACTGGAAAAGCGAAGCCCGAAGATTCAACGCCGACGTCGTCCTCGGAGTCAAGGGATCGATTAAGGAGCCACGGCGTCCGGCTCTTGCCCAGACGGCCTTGACGCCGTCGATCCCCCCCACCCCCTCCCGGCCCGCGGCTATGGTGCGGCCGACTGCGCTGAAGCGGACGAAGCCGGAAGCCCAGTCCCCCACGGCCGGTCATCCCCTTGCCTCACCTCTGCCCCGGCCGCCTCAGGCGCACATCAGGCCTGCGCCAACCCAGTATCCGGGAGGAGCCAGGCCCACTGCGACCCCGGGGGCGAATCGTCATCGACCTGAGGTGGTCAAACCCTTGCAGCCGAACGCAGTCCGGCCTGACCCTGTGAAGATCACTCCGCCCCTCTCTCCCCGGCCTTATCCGGTTTCCTCCCCGCCCATGGTCAACCGGGCTGAACCGGCGGCGCCTCCCCTGACCGCACCATCCGCCTCTTCGTTCCGACCGCCGCCCATGCCTTCGTTCACTCCCCCGGTGCACGCGCCCATAATGCCGTCATTCCGGCCGTCCCTTGGTCCGGCCATGCCGCCTCCCATACGCTTCCGATGATGGCCAGGGAGAGGAGCCGTCGTTATCCTTCTGTCCGGGAAAGACCGGTGGGAGGATAACGACCTTCCCAAAACTTATGGGTTCTAAAAACCGTTAACCAAGAGAACCGCCTGATGCCTTTTCATCACCCCCATGCATCCCACCTATCCCGGTTCAGGGGAGTTGCTCAGTTCGGGAAGCACTCGGCCGCGGCTGATGCCCCAATCGGATGCTTGACTCCAACCGCCATGCCTCCGGGAAGTGGCAAAATTTCAGTAGATTTTGCCGGGATTCTGAACAATAATCCTGTTTATGTGATTTATCAGACCTACCCCGTCAACACCCTGATGCTTCGGCACGCGAACCTGCAGTGGCCCTCATGGTATCCAGGAACGATAAGGCGTCTGAAAATACTGAAGAAAAGGCGGCCCTCTTTGAAAAGGTGCGGTCGGGCGACCTGGATGCCTTGCGGCTATTCATCAAGAAATTTGAAAGGGAGGTTTTCGAGCTCTGCTACGCACTGTTGGGTGATCCGGTGAAAGCAAGGCAGGCAGCCCAGGATGCTTTCATAAAATTTTATGACGCAAGACATCGGGTTCATCATCCCGGGCCATATCTGCTGAGAATTGCCAGAAATCTTTGTTATGACGAGATTGAAAATGGTACGAAAACAGTCGAGGCTTCTGGAAAAAATGATAAAAAAGGAATTGGAATAATAGATACATTAAAAAATAATCATAATCCATTAGAAATACTTCTGGAAATACAACAAGATGTTGAGGAAGAAGAATTGTGGGAGAAACGAAAAATTCAGATGAGTAAGGCAATGAAGAAACTGAGCAAAGAATATAAGGAGATTATTGTCATAATCCATTATCAGGGGAAAAGTTACAAGGAAGCCGCCCGTATTTTGCAGATACCCTTAGGAACGGTAAAATCCAGATTGAATCGGGCGATCGTGAAACTGGGGAAAATCCTCATGGAAGGCAGCTGACTGCATCGAGACGCACTTCATGGATTGCCACGAAATCGAGATGCAGCTTTATGACTTGGCCACGGACCGGCTCACCGACGAAGAGCGCCGGTCGGTGGAGAGGCATCTTGACGCCTGTACGGTTTGCACTGAGAAGCTCGCCATCATCAGGGAGACGCTGCCCCTGCTGGAGCACTGGTCGCCGCCGGAGCTGCCCCCGGATTTTGCGGACCAGGTCATCAGAGGCATCAAACTCCGGCAAGACCCCTGGTGGCGGAAAGTGGGGCAGGCGTTGTTCTCCCCCTGGTACATCAAAATCCCCCTGGAAGGACTGGCCGCCACCGCAGTCCTGCTGGTCTTCATCGCCTACCAGAGCGGCTACCTCTTCATCACGGACACCACTACCAGAGAAATTACCGTCACCGTCAAAGGAGAAGACGCCCCCCAGCCCATCGTCATGGAATCACCTGACCTGGAGGATGCCCGGCTGAAGCTGACGGCCATGGTAAAAGAACATGGCGGCATGGTGGTCAGAAGGCAACCGGTGGGCTCTGATCTAAAAATGGTGTTGAAAATAGCACAGGAAAACGAAACACCGTTTCTCCAGGCCCTCGGCAGATTGGGCAAAACCACCGCCCCGCCGGAACATTACAAAGACAGTCAGGGCAATATCGTTATTATCTTAAAGAAAAAGTAATCTTGTCTCCTGTTGACGGCGCCTTCTGAGCAACGACGATTCGTCCAGATTACTTTCATCACGGGAAGAATCCCAGAGGAGCGCCCCGTTTTCCGTTTAAAACCGTATTTTTTATTGAGACCCCGTTCTCCCGCCTGTTTGAGGCCAGAGGGAGAAAAGCCGTGAGATTAGAAAATACTTCCCGTCATTCTGGCGTGCCACCTTCAAGTCCCTGTCCGCCTCCGTCCCTGCCTCGCCCTGAAACCTGCTTCCAGCCGAGCCAGGACCGTTCTGCGGGAATTTTCCCTCCGCTCGCGGCTTTTTGCCTCCCCAGCCGGACCACCGAGGCTGACCCTGCCCGTCACCGGGAGCAGTTTTCCATCGGGAGAGCGCCATGACCTGGAAAACCTTCATCATTATTTTACTGGTGATGTTGTCGGTCATATGCCTGACTGCACTAGGCGGTGTGGCCCAGACTCAGACCGATGCACTGCAGGAAGCCGAATCATTGAACCAACAGGTCCTGAAGCTTTTGGACGCGGGGCGCTACCAGGATGGCCTGCCCCTGGCCCAGCGGGCGCTGGCGATTCGGGAGAAGGTGCTGGGGAAGGAGCACCCGCACACCGCCATCAGCTTAAGCAACCTGGCGGAACTGTACCGGGCCATGGGCGCCTATGAGCAGGCCCTGCCCCTGCTTCAGCGGGCTCTGGCGATTGTCGAGAAGGTGCTGGGTAAGGAGCACCCGCACACCGCCGCCAGCTTAAACAACCTGGCGGCACTGTATGAATCCATGGGCGCCTATGAGCAGGCCCTGCCCCTGTATCAGCGGGCCCTGGCGATTAAGGAGAAGGTGCTGGGGAAGGAGCACCCGGACACCGCCATCAGCTTAGGCAACCTGGCGGAACTGTACCGGGCCATGGGCTCCTATGAGCAGGCCCTGCCCCTGTATCAGCGGGCCCTGGCAATTCGGGAGAAGGTGCTGGGGAAGGAGCACCCGGACACCGCCGTCAGCTTAAACAACCTGGCGGCACTGTACCGGGCCATGGGCGCCTATGAGCAAGCCCTGCCCCTGTATCAGCGGGCCCTGGCAATTCTGGAGAAGGTGCTGGGGAAGGAGCACCCGCACACCGCCGTCAGCTTAAACAACCTGGCGGCACTGTATGAATCCATGGGCGCCTATGAGCAGGCCCTGCCCCTGTATCAGCGGGCCCTGGCCATTTTTGAGAAGGTGCTGGGGAAGGAGCACCCGCACACCGCCGCCGGCTTATACAACCTGGCGAGACTGTACCAGGCCATGGGCGCCTATGAGCAGGCCCTGCCCCTGGCCCAGCGGGCCCTGGCCATTTTTGAGAAGGTGCTGGGGAAGGAGCACCCGCACACCGCCGCCAGCTTAAACAACCTGGCGTTACTGTACCGGGCCATGGGCGCCTATGAGCAGGCCCTGCCCCTCCTTCAGCGGGCCCTGGCCATTCGCGAGAAGGTGCTGGGGAAGGAGCACCCGCACACCGCCACCAGCTTAAACAACCTGGCGTTACTGTACCAGGCCATGGGCGCCTATGAGCAGGCCCTGCCCCTGGCCCAGCGGGCCCTGGCCATTTGTGAGAAAGTGCTGGGGAAGGAGCACCCGTCCACCGCCGCCGGCTTAAACAACCTGGCGGCACTGTATGAATCCATGGGCGCCTATGAGCAGGCCCTGCCCCGGTATCAGCGGGCCCTGGCCATTGAGGAGAAGGTGCTGGGGAAGGAGCACCCGTCCACCGCCACCTCGCTTGCAAATTTGGGATACCTCTACCTGACCCGGAAGGAATATGCCCAGGCCGAGTCGCTTTTTCAAAAGGCCAAGTCCGAGGTAGCCCTGGTAGAGCTGCGGCTGGCCGCGCAGAGGCCGGCCGAAGCCCTGGCTTTACTGAAAAAACTTGCCCCCTCATGGCAAGACACCCTTCTTTACCGGGTGCAATATCACACCCAACTGGGTCTGGCCCTGAGCGGGCTGGGGCGTCAGGGGGAGGCGGCTGAGGCCCTGGTGCAGGCCGTGGCGGACCTCGAGACCCTGCGTAGTCGGGTCAAACCAGGGGAGCGGGGCGGATTCTTTCAAGCCGGGGGTTATGGGGGCCACGCGCGGCCCTACCGGGGTCTGGTGGCCGCCCTGGCCGCGCTGGCCCAGAAAGGGGAGGCCCTGCCCCAGGCCGTGCAGCCCTACGGCCCCGACCCGGCCGCGGCGGGGTTCTATTTCGCGGAAGCCACCAAGGGCCGGGTTTTGCTGGAGGAGATGGCCGCGGCCGCCCGGCGCCAGGGGTCGGGCGAGATTCCCCCGGAGCTGGCCCGGAAAGAGCAGGGCCTGGTGGACCGCCTGGGGGCCCTGGAGGCCAACTGGGAGAAGCACCATACCCAGGGCGAGAAAATCCTGGCCGATTACCGGAAGCAGCGGGAGGACCTGCAGAAACAACTGGACGAGCTGGTGGCGGAGCTGCGGCAAAAATACCCCCGCTATGCCGCCCTGAAATACCCCCGGCCCCTGAAGCCCCAGGAACTGCCGCTGAAGGCCAATGAGGTGCTCCTGGAATACGCCTTGGGGGAGAAATCATGCTACCTCTTCCGGGTGGAGCCGGGGGGGCGCACCCAGGTCTATGCCATTCCCCTGGGGCAGGAAGAGCTGGGCAAACTGGTCAACGACTTCATCGCCCCCCTGCAGAGCCAACACACCTGTCAGGATTTCAGTCCCGCCCAGGGCCGGAAGCTCTACGAACTGCTCCTGGCCCCGGCCCTCGAGGATTTGGCCCCGGAAAAGCGGCTCATCATCGTGCCCGACGGCATCCTGGGCCTGCTGCCCTTCGAGGCCCTGGTGGTCCAGGCCGGGAAGGATTTGGCGGAAACCCGCTTTGTGGGGGATGAGCGGCTCCTCACCTACGCCCAGTCCGCCGCCATCCTGGCCCTGAACCGGCTGCTGCCTGCGTCTCAGCCGAAAAAGGCCCTCTTTGCCCTGGGGCACCCCATTTACAGCGATCAGGACCCCCGCTATCTGGCCCATAAGGCGGGGAAGCCGGCGCCGGCGCTGACCGCCCAGGCCGCGCCCCAATACGCCTTCCGGGCCCTGGCCACCCGGCGGGAGTGGGGCAAGACCAGCTCTGATGATAAAGAGGGGAAGGAACGCAGCTACCTGCCTCTGCCGGCCACTGAGGACGAGGTCAAGGCCATCGCCGCGCTCTTCGGCGTGAAGCCCCAGCCGCCGGATATTCTGCTGAACCTGGCGGCCAACGAGACCCGCCTGCGGCAGTCGCCCTTACAAACATACCGCTACCTCCACTTCGCCACCCACGGGGACCTGCCGGGCAAGGTGCAGGGCGTCAATGAGCCCTTTATCCTCCTGGGCCAGGTGGAGAACCAGGAAAAGGACAACGGCTTTCTCACCCTGAGCAAGGTCCTGGGCCTGAAGCTGGATGCTGATATGGTAGTCCTCTCGGCCTGCCTCACCGGCCGGGGGAAAGTCATGGAAGGGGAAGGGGTGGCCCACATGGCCCGGGCCTTCCAGCAGGCCGGGGCCCGGAGCGTGGTGGTGAGCCTCTGGGAGGTGGCCGACGCCCCCGCGGTGGAATACATGGTGACCTTCTACACCCACCTCAAGGCCGGGAAAGGCCGGGCCGAGGCCCTGCGCCTGGCCCGTCAACATATGAAAGCCAAATACCCCAACCCCTACTACTGGGCCCCCTTCATCCTGCATGGGGAGGGGTGAGGCAAAAGAGCGGGCCGGTTAAATGGGCCAAAAAGCACGTTCCAGAAGACCTGGTTAGAACGCGTTGAAACTTTTCTGCCCTTTCATGGTCTTTAACTCAAGGGCAATATTAAGCATAAATGCTGGAAGTCGTGATTTTACCATACCATCAGGGAGTAAGAACATGGTGAGCCTTGGCTGGTTGAGGTTCTGGTTACGGTTGCCCCTATTGCTTCTCGGGATTTTGACCTGGGGAGCCATCGCTGCTTATGGCAATGTAGAGAACGGAGAACCTGTTAGAACTATTGTTCAGCAGGGACATCACGAAGAGGCAACATCTTTAGCCTTCACCCCCGATGGCCGTCTGCTTGGCTCGGCAAGTTTAGATTCTACGATCATAATCTGGGACTTTCACAGTGGGAAACAGATATGCTCATTCTCAAGGCATGAAAGAGTCTATTCAATAGCTATTAGCCCTGATGGACGTTTTCTGGCTTCCGGTGAAAAAAGTAATATAATAAGAATATGGGACCTTCAATCGGGAAGAGAAGTAAAACATTTTAAACATAGCCACTCTCAGGTCGCTTCTGTGGCCATCAGCCCGGATGGGAAGTTCTTGTTGGCTGCGGGGGGATGGGAAATTAAAATGTGGAATCTTTTTAGTGGGAAGGAAATCTTTTCAGATTTTGGGGGAGATGCTTTAAGGTCAGTGATCTTCAGTCAGGATGGCAAGATATTTGCTTCAACAAGCCGTGATGCCCTAAATCTGTGGGAGGTTGCCAGTGGTAAGAAGCTATTAACCTTGGATGGCGGTGGAAAAGCATTAGCATTTAGTCCAAACGGCGATTTCATTTCCTGCGGATACTGGAACGGTAAAATTAAAATCTTCAGAGTTAAGGACGGAACAGAGGTAACGACATTAGAATCTTATGATAATAAGGAAATTACCTCTTTGATCTGGAATGGCGAAAACCTCATCTCCGGAGACTGGAATAAGAAGATTAGGATATGGAGCATCACAAATGAAAAAGTCATGAAAGAACTGGACGGGAAAGGCGTAGTGGGTTCCTTGGCGCTTAGCCCGGATGGCAAGTTTCTCTTAGCTGGCAACAGGTGGGGAGAAATTATCGTTTATGATTTAAATATCGCAAAGGAAGTTAAAATCCTAAAGGGGTCAGAATCGGTTAAATGCGTGGCTTTCAGTCAGAATAAAGCTCTCTTTGCCTCAGGGATTGAGGCCAACATTATTGATTTGTGGGATGGAAAACGTATGGTAAAACAGAATACTTTTTACCCCCCTAACATGATTAGTTCCATAACCTTCAGTCCCGACGGTCGTTTGTTGGCCTCTGCCGGAGGCAGTGATAGCGTTGTCTTGTGGGAAATTCCCAGTGGACGAAAGTTTAAGGTTCTCAAGCTCTACGACTCGTTGAGAGAAGAAACTCCATACGATATGATCATGTACTGGGATAAAAAAAGCTTCTATGGGAGCTTTAGTGCAGATGGGCGTTATCTTGCTGTCAGTGGCTGGAAGGGGAGAAATAAGATTTGGGATGTGGATACGGGCGAAGAACTCATGATGAAAGTGGAAGGACGAATTTATCAAGGAGCTTTCAGTCCTCAGAAGAATTTGCTTGCTACCGTTGATGATAAAGCGGTAAAATTTTGGGATATTCTTCAAGAAAAGCTGATAAAAAGCTTTTCTTTTAAAGATATCGGCGAACCCATGCATCATAAAGACATTCATGCCATTGCCTGGAGTTCCGACGGCCGTCTTTTAGCCGGAGGCGGTAGTTCAAATAATGTTTTTTTTGTCATTTGGGATGTGAGTTCCGGAAAGAGGATAAAACTTTATTTCAATGCGGGTCTTAGCATTATACATGCAATGAACTTCAGTCACGACAGGCGCTTTTTGGCAATGGGTGACAAAAGTGGTAAAATTATCATATATGACATGAAGTCAGGCAAAATAATAAAGAGTATCAAGGATCACACCTTTGACATTAAATCACTTGCCTTCAGTCCGGACGATTCCTATTTAGCCTCGGCCAGTCTGGATGGAACCATAAGATTTTGGCGTCCGCCATCATTCGACCCTCTGCTAACCCTTTATCTATACGACAAAGACAACTATTTGGTTCTAACCCCTGAGGGTTTCTTTGCCGGCATGGGCAATCTAAACAAGAATGTACACTTCACCAAAGGCTTGACCGTTTATGAGGTGAACCAATTCTACGACGCCTTTTACCGTCCGGATCTGGTGGAGAAGAAGCTGCGGGGGGAGGACCTTTCCAGAGATAAAAATCGCCTGAATTTAGAGGATGCCTTGCGACACCCGCCGCCGAAGGTGGAGATTCTGGCTCCGCAGGAGGGGCAGGAGGTCGTTGCCCGAGAAGTGACGGTGCGGGTCAAGGTGCAGGACGCCGGAGGGCAGGTGGGGGACATCCGGCTGCTGCACAACGGCAAGCTGGTGGAGTCCCTGGGGGTCTACCGGCTGGCCCGGGAGGAGGGGCCTGCCGGGGTGGCGCTGGCCCGGGCCGAGGGGGGCGGCCGGGGGGGCGTGGCGCTGCGCCGGGTCACCATCGACCCCAAGGCCGTGCAGTCCACCCCCTTTCAGGCCCAAAGCGGGACGGTCACCAGGGAATACCAGGTCACCCTGGTCAACGGCGACAACACCCTGACGGCCTGCGCCTTCAACGGCCCCAACACGGTGATGAGCGAAATGGTGAGCGTCAGGGTGCAGTGTCTGGCTCCTTCCCGGCCTCCCGAGCTCTACGTGCTGACGGTGGGCCTCAACACCTTCCACCACCCCGGGCTGCCCAATCTGAGGAACGCCGTCAAGGACGCCCGGGACCTGGCCGGCCTGTTGGCCCAGGCGGCCCAGCCCCTCTACCACAAGGTCCACGTGCAGGCCCTGCTGGAGGAAGAGGCCAGCAAGGCCAACATCCTCAAGGCGGCCCGGGACCTGGGGCAACGCATGTGGCCGGAAGACGTGCTGGTGGTGGCCATGGCCACCCACGGCCGGGCCGACGGCTACCGCTATTTCCTCTACACCCACGCGCCGGGCGGAGGCGACTCCCCTGAGCGGATGCTGACCTCGCCGGAATTGATGGAAATCTCCAAAACCTTCCGGGCCTTGAAACAGGTGTGGTTCCTGGACACCTGCCAGGCCGGGGGGATCAAGGGGGCCATGACCCCCCTCTACGACGGGCGGGTGTCGGTGCTGGCCAAGGCCCTGGGCATGCACGTCCTGGCCGGGGCGGGCTCGGAGCAGGTGGCCCGGGACCAATACCAGGGGAACGGGCTCTTCACCCATTTCATTCTGAAAGGCCTCAAGGGGGAGGCGGACGCCAACCAGGACGGGCGGGTGCAGGTCCAGGAACTGGGGGCCTACCTCAACCGGATGGTGGGGGAAGCCTCCCGGGGCGACCAGGTGCCCTTCATCCGCACCTTCGGCGAGGACCTGCCGTTGGCACAGGTGTCGCGTTAGGTTGATGGAGGGGCCTCCATAAGCCAGAGAAACCAGCAGCGGTGAGGGCCCGAAGAATCTTTTGGGAACGATTTCGCCTGCAGGCCGTCTTATCATCAGGGGTAAGTGCTTGCACCCCGCCAGGGAGGGAGCCGGTGGCAAGGAGATTCCCATGAAGCTGGCATCAGGTCAGGCTTTTTCTGCGCCGGAGTTGGGGAGAGGGAAACTTGGAATTCTGGCCTCCTTGGTTTTGGCGTCGGCCCTGGTCTTGGTTTCCTGCCTCTCCCGGGACCCCTGCACCCAGGCCCGGGAGCACTGCCGGCAGGCCGCGCAGTTAAGCTTCAGCCAGGCCAACATCCTGAAAAAAGAACAGCTTTATCGCAAGGCGCTGGAACTCTGCCCCGGCCTGGGCGAAGCCCACTACGAGCTGGCCGCCGTCCTGGAGCGGCAGGGCCGCTATCCCGAAGCCATCTTCCATTACCAGGAGGCCATCCGCTTGCTGCCCAAAGAGGCCCAGGCCTGCTTTGCCCTGGCGAACCTCCTGGCCAGGACCAACCGCCCCCGGGAGGCCGCCCGGCTCTATGAGGAAGGGCTGAGGAGAAAGCCGGAGGACCGGCCGGCCCGCCAGAGACTGGCCGACGCCAAGGAGTTGGGCCAAGGGGGGCTCATCAGGGCGGAGGTGATCGAGCGCTCCATCGGCCCCCTGGCCCGGGGGGTGGGGGGCCAGGTGTCCCTCACCCTGGGGGAAAAGCTCATCCCCTTTGACTTCGACAAATACGACATCCGCCCCGACGCCCGCCCCCAGTTGGATGAGCTGGGCAAGGCCCTCAAGAACATTTATGGCGGCTCCCGGGATATCGTCATCGCCGGCGCCGGCCCTCAGTTTTACGAAATTGCCGGCCACACCGACGTCCGGGGCGCCGACGCCTACAACCTCTGGCTCTCCCGGAAGCGGGCCGAGGCCGTGGTGGACTACCTGCACCGGCATTTCGCCCTGCCCCGGGAACGGCTTATCGCCAGGGGGTACGGCAAGAGGCGCCTGCTGTGCACCACCGGGCCGGATGAAGGCTGCCACGCCCTCAACCGCCGGGTGGAGGTCGTCAGGCTGGCCCCGGGCTCACAGGTGGCCCAGCGGGGAGCCGCCTCCCCGGCCGAGGGTGGCCTGGAAAGCCCCCTCATCCTGGAAGCGGGGTTTTTCTACCTGCGCCCGGAGAGCGACCAGGTGGCCGTCCTGCAGGAGGACAGCCGCCTGCGCTCCCGGCAGGACAAGTATTTTGTCTTCTTCCGGCCTCGGCAGGATTGCTATGTCCACATCCTCCAGGAGGACGCCGCCGGCAAGGTGGACCTGCTCTTCCCCCAGGCCGGGGAGAGCGCCAAGGTCCTGGCCGGGCGTGATTACTGGCTGCCCGCCTTCGGCAAGGCCTTTTCGCTGGACGACGTCCGGGGTGAGGAGAAGCTCTATCTCCTGGCCTCCGCCCATCCCCTGGAAACCGCCCTGGCCGGCCTCCCCCTGGCCCAGCAGGTGCGGTCCGCAGTGGCCGCCTACCGGACCCGGGCCCTGCAGATCGTCCGGCCTGAAGATGCGCCTGAATCATTGCCTGCTGAACAACTGAGCAATGCTTTAAATGCACTTCAAAAAATAACCCCTCTTTTGGAAAAAGTGGCAGGGGATGGAAATTTGGTGAAGGTGGTGATATTTTATCATGAATAAAATAATCATAATATTAATAATGGTAATTTTTATACCATTTTCAATAAGTATAGCTGATATGCAGCGTGTTGATCATGAAGCTGCTAATAAGCTGAAAGAAGAGGTGTTTAAGTTATATTATCAAGGTCGCTATCAAGCAGCTTTACGATTGGCTAAACGAGAATTGGAGATTAGAAAACAATTTTCAGGCTCAGAGAGTAATGATATTGCCGATAATCTTTACCGATTGGCAGGGATATATAAGGCCAATGGTATGTATGATGAGGCACTTCCTCTTTACCAAAGAGCCCTAGGAATTGAAGAAAAATTATATGGGATAAACCATATAAATACCACTGGTACAATGACTGCTTTAGGAGATCTTTATAGATTAATGGAGGCATATGATAAGGCCTTGCAGACTCATCAACGAGTTTTAAAAATTCAGAAAAAATATTTTGGACTTGATAGCAAAGAATTGTCTACTACACAATATTATTTGGCACTACTTTATTATTCGATGGGAAATAATGATATGGCCTTGCAATTCCAAAAGAAAGCCTTAAAGAACATGAGAAAACGATATCCAATGGCACACCCTCTTTTTATTGCCAGCCTCAGCCATTTGATTTTAATTTATGAAACTAAAGGCATCAATGACCAAAAATTTTCTATTGATCAAGCAGTGTTAAAATTTTGGGAGGAACTGTTCCCGGAAGCCCAAAAAGACACAGATAGTATATTGCTTAATTTTAATGCAACGTTATATCATTATATTGGAGCAATTAATTTTGCTCTACCTATTTTTCAAACAGCCTTGCAGTTAAGAACAAGCGAATTAGGACCTGAGCATCCAGATACCCTTATTGTCATGAATAATATAGCGGTTCTTTATAGTGAGATAGGACTTTATGACAAGGCATTATCTTTATATAATAAAGTGTTGGAGATTACAGAGAAGGTTTTGCCTCCAGAAGATTCTTTAAAAGCTGAAACCTTTTCTAACGTAGCGACACTTTATCAGAAAATGGGATTGTTTAATAAATCGATCTCCTTTTATAAACTTGCCCTAAAGAATAAAGAAAGTGTAGACCCCAATTCCATATCAATAGCGGTGACTCTTCATAATATGGCTTGTCTTTATACAAAGTTAGGGGAATACGATCAAGCTAGAATCTTTTGCCAACGAGCTATGAAGATTTTTAAAAAATCCCAGGGGGAAAAATCCCAGGATGCCCTTATTAGCGAACATCAATTAGGAGTAATTCACCTTCTCCAGAAAAATTACTCTCAAGCGGAGAGCTGTCTTCGGAAGGGAGATATAAACAACGCACTAGTTGAACTCTATTTAGCCACTGGCAGGCCTCAACTTGCATGTGAGATCTTACAAGATCTCACTCCTGGCCTCTTATCTTCACCTGATGAGAAAATCCTATATTACAACCAATATGGAAGGGCTCTACATCAGTTGGGGAAACAATTGGAATCAAGTATAGCTTTGGTTCGAGCAATTCAAATGATCGAAGACCTTCGGATTCAAGTTCCGGAAGGAGAAAGGGGTGGCTTCTTTCAGTCTGGTATCGTTAGTAACTATCTAAAATCATATCAAAGCATTGTGACAGCCTTAGGAGATCTATCTAAAAAAGGGGAGATTTTACCAAAAGAACTTAACGAGTATGGATCATCGACTGAGGCTGTTGCTTTTTATTTTGCTGAAGCAGCAAAAGCAAGAAATTTGTTAGAAACTATTACATCAATTTATCGAAAAACCAATGGATTTCCTATACCAGAAGACCTAAGAAGAAAGCAAGAAATTCTTGACCATCAATTTATAATCTTACGTTCGCAATATGAAAGTGCTTTTAAGAGTATCGAAACGTTGTCAGTGCTAATGCAAAGAAAAAAGTTGCTTATAACCGAACTTAAGAAGTTTATTACTGAATTAAACAAAATCAATCCATTATATGCAGCCCTCCGTTACCCTCGTCCAGTGGCAGCAAAAGACCTGCCTTTGCAGGATAAGGAGATTTTATTGGAATACGCCCTGGGGGAGAAGGGGAGCTATCTCTTCCGGGTTGAGCCGGGGGGGCGCACCCAGGTCTATGCTCTCCCCGTGGGCCAGGAGGAGCTGGCTAAACTGGTCACTGAGTTCGTGGCCCCTCTTCAGTCAAAACATACCTACCAGGACTTCAGCCCTGCCCAGGGCGAGAAGCTTTATAATCTGCTGCTGAACCCGGCTCTCAAGGATTTACCCCCAGAGAAACACCTCATCGTCGTGCCCGACGGCATCCTGGGCCTGCTGCCCTTCGAGGCCCTGGTGGTCAAGGCCGGGAAGGATTTAGCGGACACCCGCTTCGTGGGGGACGAGCGGCTCCTCACCTACTCCCAGTCCGCCGCCATCCTGGCCCTGAACCGGCTGCTGCCCGCGTCAAAGGCCCAAAAGCCCCTCTTTGCCCTGGGGAACCCCATTTACAGCGACCGGGACCCCCGTTATCTCGCCCATAAGGCGGGGAAACCGGCGCCGGTGCTGACCGCCCAGGCCGCGCCCCAATACGCCTTCCGGGCCCTGGCCACCCGGCGGGAGTGGGGCAAGACCACGTCGGACGATAAGCAAGGGAAGGAATTGAGCTATCCCCCCCTGGGGGAGACGGAAAACGAGGTCCGGGCCATCGCCGGGCTGTTCGGCGTGAAGCCCGAGCCGCCGGATATTTTGCTGAACCAGGCGGCCAACGAGACCGGCCTGAAGCAGGTGCCTCTGAAAAACTACCGCTACCTCCACTTCGCCACCCACGGCGATCTGCCCGGAAAAGTACAGGGGATCAATGAGCCCTTCATTCTCCTGGGGCAGGTGGAAAATAAGGACCAGGACAACGGCTTCCTGACTCTGAGCAAGGTCCTGGGCCTGAAGCTGGATGCCGATATGGTAGTCCTCTCGGCCTGCCTCACCGGCCGTGGGAAAGTCATGGAAGGGGAAGGGGTGGCCCACATGGCCCGGGCCTTCCAGCAGGCCGGGGCCCGGAGCGTGGTGGTGAGCCTCTGGGAAGTGGCCAGCGAGCCTGCGGTGGAATACATGGTGGCCTTCTACACCCACCTCAAGGCCGGCAAACCCCGCGCCGAGGCCCTGCGCCTGGCCCGGCAGCACCTGAAAACCAAATATCCCAACCCCTACTTCTGGGCCCCCTTTATCCTGCACGGGGAGGGGTGATTATTCATGTCAACCTTGGCATCCTCTCCTCCTGGACATTTCGGGGATGTTCTTCCATGAAAAGTATATGATAAAGCGCTCAGGAAATTCCAAGGCAAAGTGATTAGTCTACATTATTTAGCATCCGAGCATTATGATACAATTTAAATTTAAAAGGAGGAATAAATGCAATACATTAAATGTATAATCTTATTTATTCTTGCCTTTTTATTTATAGGAGGGCCCTCAAAAGGCAACGCTAAACTTTATATTATACATTCTGATTCTGCACCCATTGTTGATATATCTGATCCTAAGGATGGCTACAAAACCACTTGCCGGACTTTACGAATAACAGTCCAGGTAAAGGACCGAGGCTTAGGAATAGGAGATATCCGCTTATACCACAACGGCAAACTGGTGCAGTCACGTGGATCATATCGAACAGAAGCTAAGGAAAAACAAGAAGAAACCGTTAAACAAGAAAGCCAGGGGCCTGCCCCTCTTAGGGGCAATGCCGTTGACTTAAGGATTGGCACAGGCTATCATCAGGCATAACTAATTGAAGATAGGAGATATTCACATGATCACGCCGTGAAAATATCGTGCCAACTCCCGCAGAAAATGATGCTTCTGCCGATTTTTTCCTCCCCGAATTCATCCAACGCTTTCTTCCAGACAGAAAATCTCTGCAATCATTACTGGATATCCGCTTCTTTTCCAGAGTTCGACGCCTCAGCTTGGAGATCACCCTGGCTCTGATGCTTAACATGGTCCGACCAGGAGAGCGAGTCGGGTATCAAAAAGTCATCGACCGTTTTTTCTCAGAAACGGGATTAGCCTTTTCCCACCAGAAAGTCGTCAAGCCCCCCGACAAAGCGGCTTTTCATCGGGCCAGAAAGAAAATTCCGGTAGAGGTCTGCCAACTCCTCTTCGCCGAAGCGGTGGCCTGCGCCCAATCCTTAGCCCGTCAGC